>Ga0075370_10001261_pt1 | contig 10785 bp, 10 predicted proteins | sample EndMethybrTD3035_FD_71398 | JGI IMG/M metagenome (GOLD analysis project Ga0075370, IMG submission 71398) | Populus endosphere microbial communities from Tennessee, USA - Endosphere MetaG P. TD hybrid TD303-5 | ecosystem: Host-associated > Plants > Roots > Endosphere | place: USA: Tennessee... | reverse complement strand
GCTCGGCTATACTCCCGGGTTCACGGCCAAGTAGCTCAGTTGGTAGAGCAGCGGATTGAAAATCCGCGTGTCGGTGGTTCGATTCCGCCCTTGGCCACCAAGATCGCAAGCCCTTGATTCTTAACGGAGTCGAGGGCTTTTGCACATCTGGGGGCTGCGCTTTCCGCTTGGATTGGTACACCAAGCAGGTACACCGTGGCACATTCCGGCTCCAGTCGAACCGAAGCGCAGACTCCGCGCCGACGCTCATTCATGGCGCAGCCTTTCAAGCATCCGACGAGCGGCATCTACTACATTCGGCGCAAGGTTCCCGATGAGCTGCGCGCTGCGCTGGGCCGGGAGTACAAGCGGTCGCTGAACACCCGCGAGGCGGGGCTCGCCAAGTCGCGCTTTGCCGCTGCATGGTCGGTGTCGGAACAGGCGTTCGCCCTGGCACGGGCGCAGGGGAACGGCGACGATGTACTGAGCCAGCAGGATGCTGAGCAGATCGCCGCCCGCTGGCTCAGGGCCGAACAGGAGAAGCTGGAGCGCTCTGGGCGGTTTACCGGCATGCTCGCTGTGGAGTCCGCGGGGTCATGGGAGACCGGCGGAGGGCATGACGACTGGGAACGGTACGGGACGCTTTCCGAGGCTGCTGCGGCGCAGGGCGACGATGGAGACTGGCCTGAGATAGTGCGGCCCTACATTCGGCGCACGCTTGCACAGAACAGTGTGCCGCTGCCGCCTGAATCATCCGCGTCATATGCCCGTTTGGAGGGTGCATTTGTCGAGGTGCTGCACAAGCTCTCAGAATGGGCCCTGAAGCGTCACGAGGGTCAGCGCGAGGCCATGGGGGTAGGGGTGCCGCCGCACACGCCTACAGCCGCTGAGCGGGCCACTGCACCACTCGGCAAGGTACACCGGCTGAGCGAACTTTTCGTCGCGTACGCCGAGGACAAGAAGTTGACCGACGGCGACAACCGAGCGACTAAGCGAACGATCAATGACTATGGTGTGGTTGTCGATCGCTTTATCGAACTCTTCGACGACTTGGACGTTCGCGCAATCGATCGCGAACTCGTCGCCAAGTATCGATCGGCCTTAGCGCGCATGCCGGCCAAGGGTGAAGGCATTCGAGGCATGACCGCCCCCAAGCTGATTGAAAAGGCTGCCTCGGAGGGGCTGCCACTGCTGACCGCACCGACTATCCGAAATAGGCTGCGAGCGGTCTCGGCGGTGCTGAGTTGCGGCGTTCGAATGGGATGGATTCGAGAGAATCCGATCATCACTAGCGGGGCGGGAAGGGCCGCTGCCCAAGCGGCTTCCCGCCGTCGAGGGGCCACGAAGAAGCGACAGGACTACACGCGGGACGAGCTTCGTTCGATCTTTGCCAGCCCGATTTACACGGACGAAGGATGGTCTCCGCCACGCGCAGACTTTGGGCGCGCTTGGTACTGGCTGCCTCTATTGATGTACTACACGGGGGCGAGGCGCGAAGAACTTGCGCAGTTGCTGACCTCCGACATTCAGGAATCGGAGGGCATCTGGTGTCTCAGCATTCTGGCGACGGTTGACGAGGACGACGGAGAACGCGGCGTAAAGACAGAGGGCAGTAGGCGTGTCATCCCTCTGCATCCCGACCTTATTGATCGAGGGCTTATTGCCTACGCCAAATCTCTTCCGAATGGTCAACTGTTCCCAAAACTCAAGCCCGACCCCAAGGGATACTTTGGCGCCAACTTCGGGAAGCAATGGGCCAACTATCTGCGCGGTACTGTGAAGCTCATGAGTTCAGCCAGCCCTTCACACGGATTCCGGCATTCATTCAAGACTTTGTGTCGCGAGGTTGGCATTCCAGAAGATGTTCAGGACGCGATAACTGGTCACGCCGCCGCCGGGCAAGGTCGCGTTGCTCGCGGATACGGACGGATGCCGTTGGTTGCCATGGCACGAGAGATCGGTCGATACCCCCGCATTCCTGTTTACCGGAGCGCTTGAGCTGACGGAGACTTGCGTCTCACTCGTGCAACTCTACGAGCCGTCTGCTTCCACCTAGGAAGGATTCGCCGGCTACACAGGCAGCAGGTTGAGGGCACCCTGACCGTCCTCGCTTCGGAGCAGATTGGAGAGGTGGCGTTGCCGAAGGAATCCTGTCTGGACAAGGTGCTCCAAGAGACGAGTAAAGGGGGCGAAGAAGCCGTCGATGTCAATCAGTATGACTTTGAAGGAAGTATTGGCTGATTTCGACTCTGTGAGTATTGAAAGCAGCTCGTCGTGTGTGCCCAAGCCTCCCGGCAGCGCGATGATCACCTCAGACTGAGTCATCATGGCCATCTTTCTTTCTGAGATGGTCGAGACCAAAGTGACGCTCGCCGCATAGGGGTGGATGTTCTGCTCTTCGCCACTCGCCTTCAAGACCAGGGCTGTAATTGATCCACGCCCCGCCTCGATTCCATCTATCAGGTGTCCGATGACACCTGACTTGCTGCCACTGCAAATGACGTGAACCCCGCGTCTTGCGAGTAGTTCGCCAAGGAGACGAGACTCCTCGGCAACACGATCCGAAACTGATCGGTCAGACGTTCCGCCACAGATCGAGATTCGCATGGACCTCCGCGCAAAAGCGCGTCTACTTGGTGGGCTTCTTAGAAGCCGCGTCGTTCCTCAATCGCGCACCCTCACTGACTCGAAGTAATGCTGCGTCGATCTTCGACGCCCCTTCATCTGCCACCTTCTCTGCACGGGCAGTCGCATCCTTGGCACTCTGCGTCGCGGCTTCCATCTTCGCCATGTTCTCGGACGCCTTGTCGATCGCGCTTATTGCCTTGTCGGCGAGCCACAGCCCAGCGGCAAGGATAAGAGCGGCGATTGCCCAGTGGGTTGTGCGCAGCTCGCGAAACTCGACGAGAACCTTCTCCGAGCGCTCGTCCACGTACTCCAGAATGCGCCCCCCCGGTTTAACTGCGGCTGAGCCATCAAGGAAGTCTGTAATGGATGTTTTTCTCTGATGTTGAGCGCTATATCCGGTCGAATTTACCGCCAGCGTTTGAAACTCAATGGTGGAGAAGTGTGCGCCGCGATTTATTCCAACTGATGATCCGCTCGCGTTGTGCAGCATGCAAAACAGCGCGCCTTCATAACCGGGATCGACCTGCGGCCCGTTTGATAGAACAACACCAGAGAAGAACAGCCCAACCTTGATATCAAACGTTGCGCAAACGAAGCGTGGAAGTGCCGCCAGTTCGATAGATTGCACAAAGGCAAATGAATAAGGAGGGATCTTGGCAACCGGGCTCTCTGGTGTGAGTGTATGATATTTCCCTTGACACCAGTATGTATCTGCCAATCGAAGATCGTAGCTCGCCGCCTGAATCTGCGCACCGTCCCAGTTGCGAAGGAGCGCGCCGGCCGAAAGGAACTTTCTTATGCTGCCACCATTCAGGACGCCGCCGCGGTTCGTCAGAATGATAGATAATTCATTCAAGGCCTCGGTGATCGTTGAGGCGTCGCCTCGGATGATCAGATCACACTTCGATACTATCTCACGCTGAGCTTGAAAATCTGCATCTGACATCTGCCGAGATGGCGCGCTCCCAACGCGCGTATGCTGTTCGGTGATCGTTGAAATCGTGTCGAGGCCAACGGTTACAACTTCGAACTCAAGCTTGATCTTTGATTGATTAAGGGTGGCAATGTTTCCGGGATCAAAGACTGTAATGCCCAGATCACTTATGGCATCCAGCTCTGTTCTCCGCATGCCATAGTTATTGCTACCAACAACGATGGACCAGGCCATCGCTTGGAAGTCCCACGTTGATTCGAAGTGATATTCTGTATCAGTTGGGCCGCGAGGAGCTCTATCGGTTGATGGCTTAAGAACTCTGCCCCGCTGAAAGCTGCTTGCGGCAGTCGACTTTCCTGCGCCCCGAACACCGACTAATACAATCAGCTTCTTCATGGTTTCCCTCCAAGGCGACTTATCTGGCGAATATGTGGATCGTTTCTCGCTTGATAGACGTCCACGATTGACGCGCTCGGACCTGTCGGATCGAGCGATCAACCTCAATCACCTTTTTCCATTCAAGACTGGCCAAACAGTCCTCCATGATTAGCGTCCCGACGTCGCGACCGGCATCCTTATGTGGCAGGACAAAGGCCGAAAACGCTTCAGGTAGCATGCAAAGAAGTTGCTTCGACAGAGCGTCAGCGAGTTCCTCCGCCCAGGACTCCAGCGAGTGAGGCTGTCGTCGCCTTCTACGGGCGCCAAATTCTCCCTTGGACAGGTCGTTGACATCGGACTCGACGAACCCGAACAGATAGAGAGAGAGACGCTGAGCAAGGGTGTAATCGATTGCTCCCGCGTAGGGCGGGCTCGTGACCATCAGAGCGCTGCCGAATTTGGGCCTAGTTGTTGGCAACTCCGGCAGAGCCCAGTTATGCAACGAAACCCACAATCTCAACTCGTCACGGTGATCTTTGGGGATGCCGACGACTTGCGTCTTCGCGACCATGGTCTCGAAGCGGGTGAGCCACAGAGAGGCAGATCGAAAGACATCCTTCCTCTCAAAGGATTTGGGCCAAACGTTGTCTGCGATGTGCCCCCAACTCTGCGTTTGCGAAGAGGCCGATCTGAGGATCGCCGATAGCATCGCTTTACCCACTAGGCGGCCAAACGGTCCAATGGGCGACTCCTGAAGTCTCGCAAGCAGGGTCTTGATGTCTCGCAAGGTCTCCTTCTCTATCCAGTCTGCAAGGTGCCCAATTGCGGGGGCGCTGGAGAACACCTCATCGAACGCTTCTGGTGTCGGCCGGACGAGCCTGGATAGCAATCTATCCATGTCCTGGGCGATCATTGAGTCAGTGTCTATGAGAGACTGAGTTCCCTGGCCGGTGGCGCACGAGTCGATAATGCTCCTCAGACTATTTATGAGGATTGGTACTAGATTGCCGTCTATGGCCTTGAGAAGGAGTGCGCCACAAGATACATAAGATGCGAGGCAGCCAATGGGATTTGATTCAACTAACCATGCCTTGCGTGCTTGTCGGATGGCCTCAAGCGCAGTTGTGCCGACGCCACCGTATGGATCTAGTACGAGGTCGTTTGGCTTCGATAGCGCTTGTATGATTGTCGTTGGTATATCCGCTGGGAATGTTCCTGGATACCAGTGAATTGTCTTGCTTGTTCCCGGTAGGTGCTCCGAAAAATCCCAATCTAGCTGTTCGAGCTGCCGCTTGGTACGTGCTGGAATCATAGGAGCGTCGACTGCGTTGAGTCGGCAACTTTCCCCATCGGATCAGGCATCGCGGTCAACCTTGTCACTCCGTGCTTGTCGAGGACCTCATGAAACGCCGCCATCAGTCCTACACGGTCAGGCTCGGAAATGGAGTCTGTCGATATGAATAGGCCACAAAGGAGCTGGCGGCTACTCCTTCCGACAGTAATCGTACGCGATGTGCCTTCTAGTTTTATCTTCACTTCTCTGTCTGTCTTTCCCTTGTCAAGTATGAAATGAATGAGCGGCCTGATTCCTTTCATACTAGCGAGTTGCAGCAATTCATGCTCAAGTTGCTTCTTTGATTCAATGCTATTGATGGTCGAGTACGCTTCTATCGATGGGCTAGTTAGGAGAGCGATTGGCTGATACAGGTCCCCTCTTCGGAGTCTACGAATCAATTCCCGCACTTCCTGTGCTTCGCCGATGGCATTTCGATCGAGGTGCTCCAAAAACTCGGCATCGGTGCGAACCCAGCTGTCCGCTCCAATAATCTGAAAGGTTGATGCGTGCTCGATGGCGCGAGTTAGCATGGCCTTTGCAGAGAACTCTGCCCAGTCGAGCAAGAGCAATTCATACAATCTACGCCTAATATCCTGCCAGCGCTGAACGGTATCAAGTGCTTCGGCTGGCAAGCAAAGAGTGCCGTCAACAATAGAAATCTGCCGGGCGAGCTTTATCGGTAGCTCGCAATCCTTGCGATCGGCAACTCCAACGTGAAACGCCAGTCGAACGACGTTGTCTATGTTGTCTAGGTCCATTGTTCCTGCTATCAACGGGCCATAGGGCCCTTCGCCCTTGATGATCTTGGCCACCGCATCCCAACGACCCCCGAGGTATGCTTGTGCGTTAAATGGTCGCCCGGAGAACATTGCGCCGGCAAGAATCTCTTGATGATATGTCGATCGCCATCCATGGGATAAATCTTCATGGACAAAGGATTCATCAAGCTCGTTGTCCTCTAATACATACTGCATCGAGTGCCCAAACGGGCCGGTTTGCATATCATGGAGAACCGCTGCCGCAATGATGTCCTTTGCAGTGCTGTCTGGTATTCCGTGAGAACGCACCCACTCCTTGCTAATGTGCATAACTCCAACAGTGTGTTCGAACCGGGATATTTCCGATGCCCCCGTCACGAGGAGCGAATTAATGTTGCACATGCGGACATACCGGAGGCGTTGGACTTCCGAAAGGCGTAGAAGGCCGAACTCGAAATCAGTCATCTCCACTCTGCCGTAGAGCGGGTCCCAGGCCCTAGGCTGGCTCAGCATAGATACTCCTCGGCGGCGAGCCATCCGGAGACGGCTGCCTGCAGGAGGCCCCGGGCGTGCCCTGAGCTATCTCCCAGTGCGTAAACGCGGTCTAGCGATGTGCGGTGTGAGGCCGCTTGCGCGTAGGTATTCCAGTGCCAGTCCAACAGCGGCAGGTGAACGCGATGCTCGCGATTCAGATCCAGCAGTTGGTGCGCGTGGAGTAGGTGACAGAACTCGGAAAGCTGATTGGCGGCATCTTCCCCAAACAGGGCACCGACGGACCTTGGCAGGGGTTGAAGTTCGCCGACGCGGATCAGGTCGCTTTCGGCAATGAGTTCGCTTGCGAGCGGCGCAGCGTTCTCCATGATTCGGCTCAATCGAACCTGCTTGTCAGGTACGCGCAGCAACAGTCCGACATTCGCGGCGGGCGTGTCTTCTCCCGCGACTACACCTCCGGGCAACATGATGCTTTGAAACGGATATCGATAGATGATCCCAGGCGAGTTCAAACAGAAAGTCCGACACGTCTCCCACATGAACTTTGCGTCCGGTCCGTGTCGACGCAGCCCGCTTAGGGCGTCCCTCTGGAGGAACTCGAGACGCACCCCGATGTCGAGGCCCTTTCCTTCGTTGGGGATCGCGCCTGCTGCCAGCAGGATGTCGTCTGAAAGGCGACCCGCGGCAAAGAAGACAGCCTTAGCAACAACCTGAAATTCGTTCGCTCTAGCGTCCGAGGGTTGGACATCGACCTGCCAGTCCGCCCCGTTGCGAATTAGTCGCGTGGCTGTGCCTCTGACGAGCTCAGCCGAACTAGCGAGCTGCGATGTCAGGCGGTCCAAGAGCTGTTCGATTTCTGCCGGTGTTAGGACGATGGAGTCATATTGGCGGAGGGTTAGTCCACTGTTCGCAGGCGACACCCCATCCGTTGACGACAAAGCGTCGCCGGGATTCAAGCGAAGCACGTGGAGCACCTCATGTATGGTCTCCGACAGGCGAGATTCGGAGCCGGCCACTGGCGCCAACCCCATACCCGCAGGCGGCAGGGAGAACTTCGCTCCGGAGAACCGGGCGAAGCCACCGATTCGGGCGTTTGCTTGCGGGAGCGGGCGGTCAACAAGTACCACTCTAGCTCCTGCTCTTGCGAGGCGAAGGGCCGCCAGGATGCCGGTTAGTCCGCCTCCGATGACCGCCACGTCCGCAAGGTGTCGTTCGTACGCTTGTGAAGCCATGGGCATCGTCTTTTTGCTCCGGCACGCGCGCTCGATGGCGAGGGCAGTCGTTTCGAATGATCGTAGCAGTCCGCCAGCCCTCCCCATCGACTGCCGCCGTGACCGCTGGACCCGCAAATGCCGTCTGGCTACGTCTGTACATCTTGCGTGAGACACCAAAGCGCATGCCGACCACTAGCTGGCCCGATCCGCGCTTTCGAGCAGATACGCGACCGCTATGCCAATGATTAGCAGATCGGGGGACGATTCCTCCTGTAGTGCGTTGTCCACCCACGCACGGGTCTTGCACCAGCGCACCAATGCGTCGCGGTCTCGGCTGAACAGAAGGACGGGAAGAAGGTTCGTCAGCGCGATGTCGTACTCTCGAAGGTCGTCGCTCGGCGCTTTGCGATCGCCTCGCGAAGAATCGCACTCCTTCATGCGTGTGCAGTCGCGCGTTGATTGGCACAACGTGTAGCAACTACCGTTGCGCGGCTCACGCCGTACTTCCTGGCGATCGCCGAGACTGTCTCGCCGGCTTCAATCAGCGCAATCATCTCTCGCCGCTGCAGCGGTGACATCTTGCTAGGGCGTCCGATCACCTTCCCCTCGCTTCGCGCCCGAGCTAAGCCTGCATGTGTGCGCTCGATCAACAGGCTACGCTCCATCTCGGCCACGGCCGCGAGCATCGTTACCAAGAGCTTTCCCGTTGACGACCCAAGATCCACTCCGCCTAGCGTATGCACGATCACGCGTATGCCTCGTTGCGAGAGCATCCGAACCGTAGCGATCACGTCGATCGAGTCTCGGCCGAGACGGTCTAGCTTGGACACAACCAACGACTCGCCATCGCGCATCTTGCTCAGCATTGCCGCGAAGCCTGGGCGGCTCATGGCTGGAGTGCCTCCGCTGACTATGTCCTCGTGCCAGTAGTCAATTCGATGACCGGCCTGCTCTAGCTCCAGGCGCTGATTCGCTGTGGTCATCATGTCGTCGTTCTTGCTTACTCGGAGGTACGCAAAAGTGGCGGTCATACGCTTCGTTCCGATGTTGGAAAGGGGCGCGTTGATAGCCGACATGTAGAGAACGGTCAAGCCCCCCTTTTCGGCGTGCAGATCCCCCTATCACGCTGACCTGTTAGCAACCGGGCGGTTTCTCACATGGGGCGTGCCACTCCGCCGTCGTTGCCTGTGCTCGTGCCGCTAGCCCACGGTCACGGACGCCACCGCTGACCGAAGGCCTCCCGCGCTATGCCGCTGCGACTTCGCGCGCTCCTACGGGCCCTGGGGCCGTCTGCGAGCATGTCCAGCCGCCTGCCCTGCGATCAACGGCTGCACGCATCGGCATGGCTGTGCTATCGAAGGGGGTACGGGGGCATCAGCGATCGGCATGCCTCGGAGCAGCCCCCTCGAAATTGCGGATCAAATCCAAGCCGAGGTCGGGGCGTTGTCGCGGCCGGCGCGTCAGGCGCGGGCTCCGCTTCTCGGGATCACACCCCGGACGAGATCAGGTCCATCAGATCGCAACTCTTCGCGCAGCCTGAGGCAGTGTGCCGGTTGTCTTGCAAACAAGGTTGACGACTGCTGCCTCAAACGTCGGAAGGTTCGCGAGCGGTGCTCCCTCACCCAGGTTTGCATGCGCTCCCGTGCGGTCGAACATGCACAGGAAGATGTCGTCAGTGAAGCCGGTCTCCAACGTGAACAGTCGCACCATCTTCCGTGTAGTCGAATCAAACACGGAAGCAGCGTAGAGGTAGGTGAGGGGGAGGGAGATGCCCGCATGGCGCTTGGCGACGGGTTGAGGAGCTTCGTAGAACATCAGGAACTGCGTCCCGACCATGAAACCACTGACGGGCTTCGATCTCGTGATATCGGGCATCGCCGGCGTGATGGCGAAATCCGAGCCTTCAGGATCGGCTGCAGGAGCGCTCGCCGGCTGCGGCGGTTCTACGACTCTCGATAGTGGTATTTCAACGTTGACGCCGTGCGACGCGAGGAATTCCTCGGGATCGATTGCGACGTTCTTCTGAACCAACCAATCGAGCAGCTTCGACTGAGCTTGCATCCGTTCTTGGCGGCCGAACTTCGCCGCTACTTGCATGTTCTTGAGCAGCTTGTTGGTCACCTCATGTGCGGGTCGTTGTTGCAGGGTAGCGAGCCACTTCGGAACCTTGCGCTCAAGCTCCAGCTGCCGCCGCTTCGGCAACGAATCGAAGCCGCCGCCTGCTCCGATGAAGTGGGTCTGCCGTGTCCTTTCGATCTCCTCAAAGACGCTAGTCAAGTTCGTCAACGCCGAGCCAGTGAACAGGTTGCCAAGAATGCCCATGTATTCGTTTCCGGTTGCCCAAACTGAATGAGGCTGTGGAATAGCCGAATGCAAGGGAAAAAGCAACCTATAGGTTGTGGTACCTAAAGGATTCGTTTGACCCAATCGGGGCAGTCGATGCCCCGTCATGAAGCGCCCTATTGAGTCGAAGTTCCGAGTTGCGCTCCGCCTTGTGCGGAAGGCTCGTGGCATGACCCAAGAGGACTTCGACCGAATTTCGAGCCGCGTCTACATCAGTGCACTTGAGCGGGGGATCAAGCAGCCGACGCTGCCGAAGGTAGATGCTCTCGCGAACTTGCTGGATGTTCACCCGTTGACGCTGCTCGCGCTCAGCTACAGCAGCAAGCCGACTGCAGATGAGGTCAAGCGATTGTGTGAACGCGTTGTCAACGAGGCGGCGGCCTTACAAGCCCTGGACTGACCATTGATCGAGACAGATATGGAGCCGCTGCATGGGGACGCGGAGCGTCGATCAGGGCCGAACGTCAGTCGGAACGTGGGCGGCCTGAGCCGCCGCAGGGCTGCTGAAGCGTCGCCGGTCTCTGCGTTTGCCGAGAGATCGGAGCGAGACGGAGCGACGTAGGTCGCGGCTGAGATGGCTGCCGGATAGCTGGCCGAGCTTGCGGTTCCCGAGAACTTGACGAGGCTGATGCTTGCCGGGCTTCGCCGGAGACTTGGGCGTGCTCAGCTTTGCCGGTTCGTGACTGACTCTGATGGGCTCGTGTCGATGACTCGCTAGTCACC
>Ga0075370_10001260_pt1 | contig 10787 bp, 7 predicted proteins | sample EndMethybrTD3035_FD_71398 | JGI IMG/M metagenome (GOLD analysis project Ga0075370, IMG submission 71398) | Populus endosphere microbial communities from Tennessee, USA - Endosphere MetaG P. TD hybrid TD303-5 | ecosystem: Host-associated > Plants > Roots > Endosphere | place: USA: Tennessee... | reverse complement strand
GGTGACGCCAGCGCACAAGATCGGTGCGATCTGCGCAAAATCAACGTTAGCCGGAAGCCGCGCGGTGAACGCTGCCGAGGCGATGACATATTCGGCAAAGCCGCCATCACAGCTGTAGCCGGTATCATGCTGGTGCTCGCACAAGGTCTCCCAGCCTGTTTCGCAATATTCGCACCGCATGCAGGCGTCATGCAGCCAAGCGACGCCGACCGGATCGCCCAGTTTGAAATCTGTCACGCCCTGGCCAAGCGCTGCGACGATACCGGCAACTTCATGGCCAGGAATGAATGGCGGCGATGGTTTCACGGGCCAGTCGCCATCAGCGGCGTGGAGGTCCGTATGGCAGACACCGCAGGCAATGACCTTGACGAGAAGCTCACCGGGCCCAGGAACCGGTACGGGCACGCTTTCAATCACAAGCGGCTCACCAAAACGGTGCACGACCGCCGCCATCATCGTCTTTGTAATCATCGCCCGTCTCCTTCATCCGTTTCTACGTTGATGAGGTGAGACTAGGCGCGCCGACAATGGCCGCTATGACATAGATCAAAGCTTGATACGCAGTCCGGTGACAACTTCATGAGAATAGGCCCAGTGGATCTCCGAGCTCCTGGGACCTCGCGCAACGAGCAAGGAAGTCATCATGACATATGCAACCACGAATCCTTACACCGGCGAAGTACTGAAGGTTTTTCCGAACGCCACCGACGCCGAAGTCAAGCTGGCCATCGATAACGCTCACGCCACGTTCCTGTCCTGGAAGGAAACAGCATTCGCCGAACGCGCCAAGGTGATGCAAAGCGCAGCGCACATCCTGCGTAACGACATTCAGGCCTACGCCGAATTGCTGACGATCGAGATGGGCAAGCTACTTTCAGAAGCTAAAGCGGAAGTCGAGCTGTCGGCCGATATTTTCGAATATTACGCCAGAAATGCCGAGAAACTGCTGGCGCCCCAGAGACTGGCTGTGACCAATCCTGCCGAGGGCGAAGCGATGATCGTGCATGATCCACTAGGCGTGCTGCTTGCGATCGAGCCCTGGAATTTCCCCTATTACCAGATCGCCCGCATCATCGCGCCGCAATTGTCCGCGGGCAACACGATGCTGCTCAAACATGCCTCCAATGTTCCCCAGAGTGCTGCAGCCTTTGAAAAACTGATGTGGGAGGCTGGCTTGCCGAATGGGGCTTTCAAGAACCTCTATGCGACGCGCTCGCAGGTCGAACTTATTCTCGATGATCCGCGCGTTCATGGCGTCGCACTCACTGGGTCGGAGGGCGCTGGGGCAATCGTCGCGGCGCAGGCGGGCAAGGCTCTGAAGAAATCCACAATGGAACTCGGCGGCGCTGACGCCTTCGTGGTGCTGGCCGACGCTGATCTGGAGAAGACGACAAAGTGGGCGGTCTTCGGCCGTCATTGGAACGGCGGTCAGGTCTGCGTTTCCTCCAAGCGAATGATCATCGTCGACAAGGTCTACGATCAGTTCCTCGAACGCTACTCGGTTGGCGTGGCGGGTTTGCGTGCGGGCGATCCCTTCGACCCCGCGACCACTCTGGCTCCGTTGTCCTCGCAGGCCGCAGCCGATGAGATCAAGGACAAGATCCGGCAGGCGGTTAGCCATGGCGCAAAGGCGACCGAGGTTGGTCCCAAGGTTCCGAACAGAGGCGCCTTCGTTCAGCCGACGATATTGACCGAGATTGCCGACGACAGTCCGGCCCGCTACTGGGAATTCTTTGGCCCGGTCTCGATGCTGTTCCGTGCCAAGGACGAAGATGATGCCGTGCGCATCGCCAATGACTCACCGTTCGGTCTGGGCGGTTCAGTCTTCACGTCCGACCCCAAGCATGGTGTGGAAGTGGCCAAGAAGATTTCGACCGGCATGGTGTTCGTCAACCATCCGACGATGGTCAAGGCCGACCTCCCATTTGGCGGCATACGTCGTTCCGGCTACGGCCGTGAACTGCTCGGCCTGGGCATCAAGGAGTTCGTCAATCATAAGCTGATCGATGTCGTCGACATCGACGCGGAGTTTTGATCTCAGTTGGCAGACAGCTCTCGGAATTGCGGTGTCATCGATACTGCAATTCTGAGAAGTCCTTGGAATATTCGAGTTGGATCAGGATCGGCTCGAGCTTACAATAACATCAGCAGCCACGCTGGAAAGTTGTATCACTCGCACACGACAATTGTGCCGGGAGGAGATCGTCAACGAGGCGGTCGAACTGGCAAGCAATCCCCAAAACCTGCCCTATCACTGAAATCGACCTGCGTTTCTGGCTTGTCCACCGGTCTGTTGCGATGGCATAAGATCCTTATCACCATCGTTGCCGCACGTAAAAAAGGGCAGCTTTTTTGTCGACCCATGCTCCTCAAGGAACCGACTTCCTAAGCCGGTCCCTTGATAAAGCATCACTTCAGGACAAACGGTACCCATTGCTGTCATAGGGCCATTTCCAATTGCTGATTTCCGGCATGTCCTCGCCGTATTGGCGGATATAGCGACCGTGTTCTTCGAGCTTGTCGCGGAAAAGCTTGATCACATTCATCGCCTTCTCCCTCAGACCCGGCACACGCTCGATCGCCTCGATGGCAAGATGGTAGCGGTCGAGCTCGTTGAGAACGGTCATGTCGAACGGCGTCGTCGTCGTTCCCTCCTCGATGAAGCCGCGGACATGGATATTGCCGTGGTTGGTGCGCCGGTAGGTCAGGCGGTGGATCAGATAAGGGTAGCCGTGATAGGCGAAGATGACCGGACGATCCGGTGTGAACAACTTGTCGAAGACCGCGTCGGCGAGACCATGCGGGTGCTGTTCCTTTGACTGCAGCGCCATCAGGTCGACAACGTTGACCACGCGGATCGACAGTTCCGGAATGTTCTGGCGGAGAAGATCGACGGCGGCGAGCATTTCCATGGTGGGGACATCGCCGGCGCAGGCCATGACGACATCGGGTTCGACCGCGCCCTGTTCGTTTCCAGCCCACTCCCAGATGCCAATACCGGCCTCGCAATGCTTGATGGCTTCATCCATCGACAGCCATTGCGGCTCCGGCTGTTTGCCGGCAACGATCACGTTGATGCGGTCATAAGTCTTCAGGCAATGGTCGCCGGTCCAAAGCAATGTGTTGGCATCCGGCGGCAGGTAGATGCGCACGGTATCGGCTCTTTTGTTGGCGACTAGATCGATGAAGCCGGGGTCCTGGTGGCTGAAGCCATTATGGTCCTGCCGCCAGACATGCGACGTCAGCAGGTAGTTCAGCGAGGAAATCGGCTTTCGCCACGGCAGCTCTCGCGACACCTTTAGCCACTTGGCGTGCTGATTGAACATGGAATCAATAATATGGATGAATGCTTCATAGCAGGAGAATAGGCCGTGGCGGCCGGTCAACAGATAGCCCTCTAGCCAACCCTGGCACAGATGCTCGCTAAGCACCTCCATCACCCGTCCGTCAGGCGCAAGGCTCACGTCATAGGGCTTTATTTCCTCCATCCACACGCGGTCGGTCACTTCGAAGACGCTACCGAGGCGGTTGGACTCCGTCTCATCGGGGCCGAAGATGCGGAAATTGGTATGATCGCTATTGAGGGTCAGGATATCGCGCAAATAATGGCCGAGGACTTCGGTCGATTGCGCCATTGTTCTGCCGCGCTCTTTGACGGCGACCGCATAGGCGCGGATATTAGGCACAATAAGCTCTCGGCGCAAAAGGCCGCCATTGGCATGGGGATTGGCGCCCATGCGGCGCTTGGCCGTCGGTGCCAGTGCGCGCAGTTCCTCTTTCAAGCGCCCGTCCGTGTCGAAGAGATCCTGTGGATCATAGCTTCGCATCCAGTCTTCCAGGATCTGCCGGTGGTTGGCATCCTTGCGGCAATTGGAAACCGGCACTTGATGCGCTCGCCAGAAGCCCTCGACCTTCTTGCCGTCCACTTCCTTCGGTCCGGTCCAACCCTTTGGACTTCTGAACACGATCATCGGCCAGCGCGGGCAGAAATTGCCCGGCATGCCGGTGCGGGCCTCGGCCTGGATGGCGCGGATGCGATCGAAGACCTGTTCGAAGGTAGCGGCCATAGCCTGATGCATCTGATGCGGGTCCGATCCTTCGACGAAGAAGGGTTCGTAGCCGTAGCCGATGAAGAGGTGACGCAGATCCTCTTCGGTGTCGCGGCCAAGGATGGTGGGATTGGCGATCTTGTAGCCATTGAGATGCAGGATCGGCAGCACCGCGCCATCGCGGGCCGGATTGAGAAACTTGTTGGAGTGCCAGCTGGCGGCAAGCGGGCCGGTTTCCGCTTCACCGTCGCCAATGACACAGGCGGCGATCAGATCAGGATTGTCGAAGACGGCGCCGTAGGCATGCACCAGAGCATAGCCGAGTTCGCCGCCTTCATGGATCGATCCGGGTGTTTCAGGCGCCGCGTGGCTCGGAATGCCGCCGGGAAAGGAGAACTGGCGGAACAGCTTGTGCATGCCGGACGTATCCGTGGAAATATCCGGATAGATCTCGCTATAGGTGCCTTCGAGATAGGTGTTGGCGACCATGCCCGGGCCACCATGGCCGGGGCCGCAAATATAGATGATATCGAGATCGCGATTGCGGATGATCCGGTTGAGATGAGCATATATGAAGTTGAGCCCTGGGGTCGTGCCCCAATGGCCAAGCAGGCGCGGCTTGATATGCTCGGCTTTCAGCGGCTCGCGCAGCAGCGGATTGTCGAGCAGGTAGATCTGGCCGACGGAGAGGTAATTGGCAGCTCGCCAATAGCGGTTGATGAGATCGAGCTCGGCGTCGTCGAGCGGATGTGTAAACGTGGCGGCTGGCTGCTTTTCCATGGGACTGCTCCAATTCGATATGGTCGTTCGTCAGATTACTGCGAACGACACGATGGGCTGTTGATCTGGATCACTCGGCCGCCAGAACCGAAAAGGCTTCATTGGCAATGACCTGCTCCTCGTCCGTTGCAATGACGAACGCTGCGACAGAGCTGGCCGATGTGCTGACGATGGTTGCGTTGGCTGCATTTGCCTCGCTATCAAGGGCAAGGCCCATCCACCGCAGGCGGTCGCAGATCGCGGCACGGATTTCCGGCTGATGCTCGCCGATCCCCGCGGTGAAGACGATGCCGTCCAGGCCGCCGAGCGTTGCCGTCATGCGGCCGATTTCGCCGGCAACGCGCAGGGTAAAAAGATCGATCGCTTCCCGCGCCGCCACGCGCTCGTCCTTTAGCAGATCGCGCGTGTCGCCGCTGATACCCGAAACGCCGAGCAGGCCGGAGCGATGATAGAACATGTCCTCAATGTTTCGCAGGGTCCGGCCTTTCGGCCCGAGAAGATGCAACACCACGCCGGGATCGAGAGCGCCGCAGCGTGTTGCCATCGGAATGCCGTCGAGCGTTGAAAACCCCATGCTACAGTCGCGGCTTTTACCGCCATCGAGGGCGCAGAGGCTGGCGCCGCTGCCAAGATGTGCGACAATCACTTTACCTGCCGCAATCTTCGGCGCGCGTCGCCCCAATTCCGCGGCGATGAAAGCATAGGAAAGACCATGAAAACCGTAGCGCTTGATCCCGTGATCGTGCAAGGCGCGGGGCAGGGCAAATCGGCGAACGAGGTCACTTTGGGTTGCGTGGAAGGCTGTGTCGAAGGAGGCCGTCTGTGCGAGCGTCGGCCGCAGGTGTTGGACTGCGCGGATCAGGCGGAGCGCCTGGGGCTGATGCAAAGGGGCAAGCGCGGTCAACCCGTCTATATCGCTGATGCTGGCCTCGTCGAGACGAACTGGGCCTGCGAACCGATCGCCGCCATGAACAACGCGATGGCCGGCGGCACGCACGGCATCCATGTCGAAATGCCTGCCGAGCACTTCAAATGTTTCGGAGATGACATTCCGCAGATCCACCCCGTCTTCGGCATGCAGGGAAGTGTCGAAGACGGCTGGTCCTTCTGTCAGGTGAAACGACAACGGACGCCTGCCGAAGTCGATCAAGCCCTTACCGATACGACGTGCCTCGTTCGCATTGCACTGGAATAGACCGATCTTGATGGTTGAAGAGCCCGTGTTGAACGTAAGCAGCAGGTTCGCGTCCGTCATGATGTTTCCTTCGGTTTGGAAATCAGTTTCCCAACGATAAGCCGAGAGTGATCGGCTACGGCGGAACATTGAGCCGGGTTTTCCACACGGCCTAGAGTGCTTGAGAACTGGCATCGTATCTACGGCTGGCACGCGCGGATGGCATTGACCCATATCAAGCTGTCCGATGCTCGCGATTCGTCTTCGATCTGCAGTCTTGACCAAGATCAAGGCGGAGCATTCGCTGTGGTTTAAACTCACACCAATCGAAGTGGTTCAAACACGAGGTGTGATCATGCAAGTAAAAACCATTCTGAGTGTCATCGGTGTCGATCAGAACGATGACGATCTGCGTTCCGCAATCGAACTTTGCAGCGCAGTCGAGGCGCATCTTTCCGTGCTGATCACGGTGCTCGCCATTCCTCCCATTGGCGGAAATGGTGAGGTAGTCTCGACCGTATGGGTTGAGGAACGTGAGCGTGAGATGGAAGTGCTCGACCGGAAGGTCGTAAGTGCGAAGACTTTGCTGCAGTCGAGCGGCATCTCGTTTGATGTGGACAGCCTGTTTACCGAATCTGGATGGGCGGACAACGAAATCGGCGAACGGGCACGCTATGTCGATCTGACATTGATCGGCGGCGGCCTGCTGGCTAAGGACGATATGCGGTGGCCAATACTGAACGGCGCACTGTTTCAGTCGCCGTCTCCGATCTTCGTCGTGCCAAAAGGATATTCAGCCTCGCTTCGTCCAAGCACGGTGCTTGTTGCCTGGGACTCCCGCAATGAGGCGAGCCAGGCAGTCCGTGCTGCGATGGAACAGTTGACGGGAGCGGTAAATGTGTGTGTCGCCATTGTCGATCCGTACGCCTCGATCCGCAGCAATGGCGAGGAGCCGGGCGCTGATGTCGCTGCCTTCCTTGCGCGCCATGGAGTTCGGGTATCGGTCGATGTTCTGGCAAGCGGTGGTCGTTCTGTCGCCGACGTCTTGCGGCAACACGCTACGGATATCGGGGCCGAACTGATTGTCATGGGTGCTTACGGACATTCGCGCATGCGGGAATGGATTTTTGGAGGTGTGACGCGCTCGATGCTCGAAACGACTCCGATCCCCCTGCTGATGACGCGATGACATCAAGCCGGGTGCGCCGTCTTGCGCTCTCCAGTTCGGTGTTTTTCGGCGCATGAAAGGATGGGAGATGTTTGGTACCTATGTGATTGCGGCGTTGCGGCCTGATCAGATCGCACAAGCCTATCCTCTCATTCAAGCAGTTGTCCCAACTCTTGACATGCAAGCATGGCATCGGATGGCATCCAATGCTCGCCGCCACGAAGAGATTCTCGTGGTCATCAACTCGCGCGAATATATACAGGGGCTCAGTATATTCCGGCATGGCGATCATCCGGTCGTGGGATCGCTTCTTGACGTCATCTTTCTCATTGTCGCGAGTTCGGCCGATGAACGCGGGGTCACGGGTACGTTGTACTCGGCGATCAGATCGCGGGCTAGAGAGCTTAAATGCGCGCGGATTCGATTCTGGAGCCAGAATTCACAGAATTGGTCGCGGATGCGGGATGAGGCGCAATTCAACCGCGTGGATCATGGGCTGATGGTGTACTCCAACGACCAAGACTGATGAGATCTAGGTTCCGAAATGATTCTTGTCACACCTTGCCGGTGAACACGTAGCCGACACCGCGTATGGATTTGATCAATTGCGGACGCGCGGGATCCGTTTCGATCTTCTTGCGCAATCGTGCGATCTGGGCGTCGATCGTTCGGTCAAAGGCTTCCAGATTGCGCCCGCGTGTGAGGTCCATCAGCAATTCGCGGCTGAGAACACGTCCAGCATGCCGCGCGAAAACGACAAGAATATCGAATTCACCGGTGGTGAGCTCGATCTCATGCCCCTCCGCCGCCAGGAGTTGCCGCTTGCCGGTATCGAGTTGCCAACCCTCGAAGCGGATGACGTCGTCCGGATTCTTGTCGGGGCTCCTGATTGCCGGTTGGCGGCGGCGAAGGATCGATTTCAGGCGCGCGTGTACTTCGCGAAGATGAAAGGGCTTGGCGATATAATCGTCGGCGCCGACCTCGATCCCAACAATCCTGTCCACAACGTCGTCGCGGCCGGTGAGCATGATGATCGGCACATCCGATTGCGCACGAATCTCGCGGGCGAGATCCAGTCCGTCCTTCCCGCCGGGCAGAACCCAGTCCAGCAGGATGGCATCGAAATTCTCTTGTTGCAAACAGGCCCGCATTTCCAAGCCGTTCGACGCCGTGCTTACGGCATATCCCTCGTCCTCGAAATACCGTGTCAGCATTTGCCGGATTCTTGGGTCGTCGTCTACAACCAGAACATGTTCGCGCCGCTGTTGATCCGGGGCCATTGCAAATCGGTTCCAGTAAAGACGGGCTGCGCCCTGTGACAATCCGTTACAAAACTGCACCGTTTCTAACACGCCCGGCATTCGGCTGTCACCCGGAAGCAGTCATCTATCCGACATCGACAAGGTATTTGAGAGGGATTGTCATGCTGTCGGCAAATCATGCAGTACAGGCTCAGAACTACAATGAAATTGCTGTCGTTTGCGGCGCAGACCCGATCTGTCTGCAATCGCTCTTCAGGAAGCTGCCGGTGGAACAGCTCGAGACCGGTAGGTCGTTGTTTTTCGAAGGCGATCCGGCAAAACATCTTTTTGAGCTGGTCGAGGGTGTTCTGCGCATCGTCAAGATCATGGCGGACGGCAGGCGCGTCATCACCGGCTTTCTGTTTCCCGGCGACCTTGTCGGCGTGTCGCTCAGAAACCGTTATCTCTATAGCGCCGAAGCTGTGACCCCGGCTAAGCTTCGTCGCTTCTCCCGCAAAACTTTTGAGGATATCGTCAGCGGTTCGCCAGAGTTGAGGCCGCAGCTATTTGCCCGGCTTTGCGACGAAATGGCCGCGGCTCAGGATCAGATGGTGTTGTTGTCGTGCAAGAATGCCGAGGAGAGGCTCTGCAGTTTCCTGTTGCAACAGCTTCGGCGCAAGCAGGAGCAAGACCGTTCGGCCAGCGTTGTGGATCTGCCGATGACCCGCCTCGATATCGCCGACTATCTCGGCCTGACGATCGAAACGATCTCCAGGACCGTGACGAAATTGACGAACAGGGGCATTATCAACCCAGTAGGTCGTCATTCCATCCACATTGCAAAACCGGGAATGCTCGCGCATCTTGCGGGCGATGGGGAGGAGTGCCACGACGGTAATTCGTCTGTCGTAGTTTTTGACAGTGCGCGCCGGCGCCACTAACCGGACACAAATGGAAGTGACATGAACGAGCAGCCGCCACGGCGACAAGTTGCCGAGAATAGACTGGATGAGATCGCTGAAGTCCTCGACAGTGCGAACATTATCGTTCATGGATTCGATGGTGTGATCAGCCGATGGACGACAGGCTGCGAACGGCTCTACGGCTGGAGCCGGCAGGAAGCAATCGGTCAAGTGGTTCACGAACTGCTGGCAACCGTCTTCCCGGAACCTCTCGACAAAATACGCGACAAGATTGCGCGACAGGTTGATTGGCAAGGAGAGCTCATTCATCACGGCAGGGACGGCAAGCCTATTGTTGTTGCCAGCCGGTGGGTTGTGGCGTCCTCTGTGGACCCGGCTCGGCCGGTCATTGTCCAGACCAATACCGATATCAGTGACTTGAAACGAATTCAGGCGGATCTGGCTGAGCGAGAGGCACATTTGCGGTCGATCCTCGCGACTGTCCCTGAATCGATGGTTGTCATCGACGAAGGCGGTACGATCGCCTCCTTCAGTTCCGCTGCCGAGAAGCTGTTCGGATATTCGGCGGAAGAGGTTTATGGAAAGAATGTTCGTATGCTGATGCCCTCGCCGGATCGCGAGGCACATGACGGTTACCTCTCGCACTATCTGACGACCGGCGAACGGCGCATCATCGGCTATGGTCGCGTCGTCAGCGGACAACGCAAGGATGGCACGGTCTTCCCGATGGAGCTGTCGGTCGGCGAAGCCATCGCCAATGGCAAACGCATCTTTACCGGATTTGTGCGTGACCTGACCAGCCGTCACAAGATCGAAGAGGAGTTGCGGCAATCACAAAAGATGGAAGCCGTCGGCCAACTGACCGGTGGACTGGCGCACGACTTCAACAATCTGCTCACTGTCATCAGCGGCAATCTGGAAATGATCGAAGCAAGACTTCAAGATCCGAAGCTGCTTTCACTGGTTTTGGAGGCGCAGGCTGCGGCAGATGACGGCGCTAAGCTGACCGGCCAGCTCCTGGCGTTCGGCCGCCGCCAGCCGCTCAATCCAAAGCTCGTGGACATCGGACAGCTCGTGTCCAGCTTTTCCGATCTTCTGCGGCGCACGCTTGGCGAGACGATCGAATTGCGAACGGTCGTTACCGGCTCCATGAACGAGGCGCTTGTCGACGGATCCCAATTGCAGAACGCTCTTCTCAACCTTGTGCTCAACGCGCGGGACGCAATGCCACGCGGCGGCTTCCTCTCCATCGAGATTTCTCCGGTACGGCTCGATGCTGATTATGCTCAGATGTATCCGCAGGTCCGCACCGGCGAGTATGTGCTGATTTCCGTGACCGATACCGGCGTTGGAATGTCGAGCGAGACCCAGGAACATGCTTTCGAACCTTTCTTCACTACGAAAGGCATGGGGGCGGGGACGGGCCTTGGCCTCAGCATGGTCTATGGCTTC
>Ga0075370_10001258_pt1 | contig 10790 bp, 8 predicted proteins | sample EndMethybrTD3035_FD_71398 | JGI IMG/M metagenome (GOLD analysis project Ga0075370, IMG submission 71398) | Populus endosphere microbial communities from Tennessee, USA - Endosphere MetaG P. TD hybrid TD303-5 | ecosystem: Host-associated > Plants > Roots > Endosphere | place: USA: Tennessee... | reverse complement strand
CTTCCAAAAAAGCCGGGCTAGGCGCGGCCCGCCTGCAGGTCGATCTCGTCCGACTGGTAGACGTGGATCTCCGGCGTGCCGTCGGCCATGGCCGCGAGCGCCTTGGCAAAGGCGCGCGAGGCATCGACGCGGAAATGCGCCTGCAGCACCGCCATGTCGCGCCAGCGCTCCACGAAGGTGAGGCGCAGCGGGTCCTGCACGTCGGTCGTGACTTCGTGCGAGATGCAGCCGGGTTCGGTGCGCGAGCGCAGCACGTGCTCGGTGCTGATGGCCAGCATCGCCTGCAGGGTGTCGGGCTTCGCCAGGGCATGTCCGATGACCAGGATCATTTGCGTGTCTCCTTCTTCTCTCTCTCGTGGGTTGCGCAGCGGCCCGTTCAGCCCAGCACGCGCAGCAGGAAGCGGTTCAGGTCGGCCACTTCTTCCATGCAGACCGAATGCGCCATCGTGTATTCGTGCCATTCGACGGTATAGCCCAAAGCGGCGAGCGCGTCTCGCGACTGCAGGGCACTGGCGATCGGCACCATCGGGTCCTGCCGGCCGTGGCCGAGGAACACCGGCGTGTCGTGGTTGGCCGCATGGCGCTCGGCCGCGGTGCTGGCCGCCAGCGGCAGCCAGCCCGACAGGCCGACGATGCCGGCCAGGCGCTCGGTGTGGCGCAGGCCCGTCAGCAACGCCATCGCGCAGCCTTGGGAAAAGCCCGCCACCACGATGCGGTCGGCCGCAATGCCGCGGGCTTTTTCACGGTCGATCACGGCCTCGATGGCGGCCTGCGAACGGCGCAGGCCGGACGCGTCTTCCTGCGCATTGAAATCGGCCGCCGCAATGTCGAACCAGGCCGGCATCTGGTAGCCGCCGTTCAGGGTGACCGGGATCACCGGCGCATTGGGGAACACGAAGCGCACCGGCCCCACGCCCGACAGGTCGAGCTCGCCGGCAATCGGTACGAAGTCGTTGCCGTCGGCGCCGAGGCCGTGCATCAGGATCACCGTGGCGGTGGGGTTGGGTGCGGTTTCGATTTCGATCGGGGGGCGGGACATGGTCGGGCAAAGGTATTCAAGGATGCGGATGACCAGACCTTAGCGCATTCGGAGGGCCGGCCGAAGCTGCACGCCGCCCTTCCCGCCCGGGACGGCCTGAAACAAAAGGAAAAACCTCCGGGCGGCCTGCCAGGCCGGCATCGCAGGCAACGCAGGCAACGCAGGCAACGCATCGCGTGTCGCGCAGAACGCCCGCGGATGCAACACAATGGCGTTTCGCATGAAGCCCACGAAATCGCACCCGAAGCCCCCGCTTGCCGCCGCCGTATTCGACAGCGAATCGCTGCTGCGCGACAGCGGCCTGCGCGTGACGCGCGCCGCCCAGACCGTGCTCGAACTGCTCGAACACACCTCGCAGCCCCTGACGCACGACGAAGTGGCCGCGGCCTACACCACCGCCACCGGCGAGCTGCCCGACCGCGTCACGATCTACCGCGTGCTCGACCGCCTGGTCGAGGCCGGCCTGTGCGACCGCCGGGTGGGCGCCGACCGCGTCAACCGCTTCGCGCGGCATGTGGAGGCCGCTTCGGGCAACACCTTCGAATGCGACCAGTGCCACAAGGTGCTGGCGCTGCCGTCGGACCCCGAGCTGCCCAAGGTGATGGGCCGGCTGGGGCGGGCCCTGCGAAAGCAGGGGATCGATACCCGCCATACCGCACTGACCCTCCACGGCACCTGCGGCGACTGCGCGCGCTGATTCCGGTCAGACGTTCCAGGACGGGAACGGATCGGGCAGGTTCTGCCACCAGGAAGCGCCGAAGCGCATCTCGTTCTCCGTGAGCAAGCAGGCATCGAGTTGCGCGCGCAGTGCGGCCTCGTCCATGCCGATGCCGATCAGCACCAGTTCCTGCCGCGCATCGCCTGTTGCGGGGTCCCAGTTCTTCTGGATCAGTTCCAGCGCGTCCGGATCGGTCGGCCAGTGCTCGCGCGGCACCGCCGCCCACCAGAAGCCCGCCGCACCGTAGCGGCAGGCGCCGCCGGCCTGCGACCACGAACCCGCACGCGTGGCGCGGCTCGCAAGCCAGAAGAAGCCCTTGGAGCGCACCACGCCCTCCCACTCGCTTTGCACCAGGTCCCAGAAGCGCTGGGGATGGAAGGGAATGCGCGAGCGGTAGACAAAGCTGCGGATGCCGTAGGTCTCGCTCTCGGGCGGGTGCTCGCCGCGCAACTCGGCCAGCCATCCGGGGGCCTGCTCGGCCTGCTCGAAATCGAACAGGCCGGTGTCGAGCACGCGGTCGAGCGCGACGCGGCCGAACGCCGACACCTCGATGCGGGCGCGCGGATTCAGGCTGCGCAATATCGCCATCAGCCTGTCGCGCTCCCCGGGCGTGACGAGGTCGGTCTTGTTGACCACCAGCACGTCACAGAACTCGATCTGCTCGATCAGCAGGTCGACCACGGTGCGCGTGTCCTCGTCGCCGAGCGACTGGCCGCGCTGGCCCAGGCTGTCGGGCGAGCCGTAGTCGCGCAGGAAGTTGAAGGCATCGACCACCGTCACCATGGTGTCGAGCCGCGCCACGTCGGCCAGGCTCTTGCCGTCCTCGCCGGCGAAGGTGAAGGTCTCGGCCACCGGCAGCGGCTCGGAGATGCCGGTGGACTCGATCACCAGCTGGTCGAAGCGCCCCTCCTTCGCGAGCCGGCCGACCTCGATCAGCAGGTCTTCGCGCAGCGTGCAGCAGATGCAGCCATTGCTCATCTCGACCAGTTTCTCGTCGGTGCGCGAGAGCTCGGCGCCGCCGTCGCGCACCAGCGCGGCGTCGATGTTGACCTCGCTCATGTCGTTGACGATCACCGCCACGCGCCGCCCCTCGCGGTTGTGGAGGATGTGGTTGAGCAAGGTGGTCTTGCCGGCGCCGAGAAAGCCGGAGAGGACGGTAACGGGGAGGCGATGGGGCATGGAGCGCTCTCTATATATGCAACATGATTGCATTATATGGATAAGCGCAACATGGTTGCATTTGACGCAACTCAGGCGCCTATAGCCCGCCCTCGCGATGCAGCACCGCCGCCAGATGACGCAGCCACTGCCCCGCAAAGCTCTGGTGCGCATTCCCGATGATGGCGCTGCCCGTGCGCTCCCGGCCCGCGCCGGGCATGCCGGTGCAACGGTACAGCCGCACGCGAAAGCGTGCGTCATGCGGCTGTGCCGCACCGTTGGCGTCCAGCTTGGCCGGAATGGGACCGCCGTAGGGGCTGGTCAAGGCCAGGTGCTCCACGCTGGACAGGGCGATACGGTCGACGCTTTGCACCTCGCAGTCCACGCGCGGCACGCCGGGCTCGTCGGCGATGAAGCGCGCGGGCGCGCCGGCCTCGATGTGCGGCAGGAAGGCCTCCTCGACGTAGGCGTCGACCTTCACACCCTCGGGTGCGGCCACCTGCACCAGCCGTTCGCCGCGCGCCACCCAGACGCCGGTCTGCAAGGCGCCGTTGAGGCTGACGACCACGCCATCGAAGCTGGCGCGCAATTGCAGTTGCTGGTTGAGCGCGACGAGCCCCGCGACCTCTTCCTTCACGCCTTCCAGGCGCTGCAGGAGCCCCGCGCCGTTCTGCTGCAGCCGCTCGGAGAAAGGCTGTTGCGCCAGTTGCCAGCGCAGTTGTTGCTCACGCGCCTGCGCCAGCCCGAGTTGGCGGCGCAGGTCCGACGAGTCGAGCGTCAGCAGGACCTCGTCGGCCTTCACGTTCTGATGCACGGCCACTTGCATGTCCTGCACCTGCGCGGGCGCCGGCGCATACAGCCATTGGGCCTGCCGCGCGCCCAGCACCGCGGGCGCCTCCACGCCGCGCGGCCACGGCACGAGAATGGCCAGCAAGGCCAGCAGGGCGAGGCCGCCGCTGCGAACGGCCTGGCGGTTCATGCGCATGCGGGCGCGTTGCGACCACCACGCGGCCACTTCCTTGCGGACCGGCCTCGCAATGAACCAGCCGAGTTCCACCGCCAGCAGCAGGATGCCCAGCGCCTTGAAGAACAGGCTGTAGACCAGGAACGCAATGCCGAGGAACAGCACCAGCCGGTAGACCCACACCGCGTACGCAAACACCACCAGAGCGCGCTGGCGCCGGGGTGCGAAGGTCTCCGGCGGTGGCTCGCCCCAGCCGAAGAGCCATTCACGCAGCCGCCAGCGACCCAGTGCGAACGCGCGTTCGTGCAGGTTGGGCACCTCCAGCCAGTCGCTCATCAGGAAGTAGCCGTCGAAGCGCATGAACGGGCTCAGGTTGATCGCCAGCGTGACGAGCCAGGTGCTGGTGGCCAGCAGGAACACCCCGGCGCGCACCGGGCCGTCGGGCAGGAAGTTCCACAGCAGCGTGGCGCAGGCCGCGAGCGCAATCTCCGCGGCCATGCCGGCCGAACTGATGAACAGGCGCGCACGGCGCGAGGGCAGCTTCCACGCCTCGTTGGTGTCGGTGTAGAGCATGGGCACCATCACCATGAAGGCGATGCCCATGTTGGGCACGCGGCAGCCGTAGCGGTAGGCGGTGAAGGCATGGCCGAGTTCGTGCGCCACCTTGGCCACGCTCAGCGCCAGGCCGATGGCCAGCACCCCCTGCCAGCTGCCGTAGCTGGAGAACTGGTGCATGAAGCTGTCCCACTGCTGCGCCACGAGGTACAGCCCCAGCGCACCCACGCCCAGGATGGCCCACCAGAACTGCGGCGTGAACACCCAGCCGATGCGCGGCAGCATGGCACGCAGGAAAGGCATCGGCCGCACCAGCGGGATGCGAAAGAACAGGTAGTGCTTGAGCAGCCACATGGTGTGGCTCATGCGGGTGGCCGCGGCGTAGTGCGCCAGGCGCGTGGTGTCTTCGGCACTGCGCGCCACCAGCAGGTGGTGGTGCCGCAGGAAGGCGAACACCGCCTCGATGTCGGCCTGCGACACCTCCAGCAGGGTGTCGCGCCGGATGGCGGCCAGCACCTTGCCGGTCTCGCGCAGCGACCAGCGCGACAGGATCTCGAAGGCCGGCCAGCCGATCTGGAAGAAGCGGTTGTCGATCGGGTCGTGCAGGGTCCAGCTCGGCACGCCGTCGGCATCCGTCGGGCCCGGGTGGATGGCCAGCTCCTGGCGCAGCGGCGGCAGCCTGCTCAGGGGTGGCGCCACGCCGTGGCCTGCAACGATGTCCATGGGATGTCTGCGAGGCCTAGAGGCCCAGCCACTGCCTGAGCGTGGTCAGCGGGCGCCGCAGCGCGTAGTAGAGCAGCGGCACGCGGCTGCCGTGCAGCTTGGCGGTGCCCATGAGGCCGATGCGCGGCGGCGCCTCGCCCGGCTTGAAGTCGGCCTTCAGGCGGTAGGCGATCTGCCCGTCGCGCGTGGGCTCGGCGCTGTAGGCCACCTGGGTGACGACGGCGTCGTAGCTCGACAGCGGGCTGGCGTTGGGATACAGGCTCACGGCCGCGCCAGGCTCCGCGTCGAAGCGCTCGCCCACCGGCAGCCAGATCGACAGTTCCACCTTGGCCGGGTCGGCCAGCGTCAGCACGCGTTCGCCCAGCTGCACCGTCTTCCCCTGCCATTCGTTGACGTCCGAGATGACGGCGATGCCGTCGCGGTCGGCGCGCACCTGCACGCGGCCCATCAGTTCGTTGAGGTAGCCGAGCTCGACCTTCCTTTCCTGCAGCGCGCCGCGACGCAGCGACATGTCGAGCTTGCCCTTGTCGTCGGTCACGGCCATCTGCGCGGACTGGCGAAATTCTTCCTGCGCCGTGTCGTAGGCCTTGCTGGCGACGGCCTGGCGGGCCTGCAAGGCGGCCTGGTCGAGGTTGAACAGCGGCGTGCCCGCGTTCACCGCCTGGTTGGGCTGCACCAGCACGCGATCCACCACGCCGTCCTGCGGCGCGCGCACCGGGAACGGGTCCTTGGGAATGACTTCGGCCGGCGCCAGCACGCTCTTCTGGACCGGAAAGCACGCCACCAGCACAGGCAGCAACCACAGCCAGCGGCGACGGCGGTGGCGCCGCAGGGTGTCGCGCAGCCGGCGCAGCGCCGTGGGGCGCGGCGCGAAGGCGGCCAGGGCATGGGCGTAGCTGCTGGCGATCTCGGCGGCAATGGCGATGTCGTGCGGCGTCCACGGGCTGTCGGCCGCCAACAGCAGATAGCCCGCGGCCGGTGCGTCGCCGCGCTTCAGCGGCACCCACAGCGCATGGGCGGGCAGCCAGTCGTTCCATTCCACGGCCAGTTCCGGCACGTCGGCCGGCGACAGCGCAGCGATCGCCTCGTGCCCCGGCCTCCCGCCGGCGGCCCGGAAGAGCCGCGCCAGCCAGTGGATGTAGGGCGCGTTCGGGTTGGGCTCCGGCAGGCCCGACACGGCCGCCACGCGGCTGATGCCCGCCACCGAGGCGTCGACCTGCCAGAACGCCGCCTGCCGGTAGCGCAGCACCTGCAGACTCTCGTTGACCATGACGAAGGCGAGCGCCTGCGGGCTCGCCGCCTCGCGCGCGCGGCGCGAGAGCTGGATCAGCCCCAGGAGCTGGGCGACCGGCTCGCCGACCGTGCCGCCAGGTTGTTCCGGCGAAGCACTCAACGTGCGGGGACCGCTGCAAACGTGGCCCAGCCACCCATGCCGGGCAACAAGTCCGCGGGGTTGCCTTCGACCACACCGGTGACGCCGATGGTCTGGCTGACCGGGTCGATGCGCGCGCCAAGCCGCACGATGCGGGCATTGACCTGCGTGCCCAGCTCGTCGACCTGCACCTGAAACTTGCTGCCGACCTTCAGCCGTGTGAGCCATTGCGACGGCACGATCAACTGCAGCTCCAGTTCGCTGGTGTCGATCAAGCCCAGCAGCGGCGTGCCGGGGGTGACGTACTGGTGGTTCGCCGCCAGCCGCTTGGCGATGCGGCCGTTGAAGGGTGCGTGAATCGTGCAGCGGTTGACCGTGGCCTGCGAGTACGCGACTTCGGCCGTGCCTTCGTTCACCCGGCCCTGGGCCTGCCGGAGTTCCAGCGCGCCGGTCGAGTTGAGCTCTGCCAGCCGCGTCTGCACCACCAGCGTCTGCTTGGCGGTGTCGAGCGTGGCACGTGCCTTGCCCAGCTGCGCCTGGAACAGCGAACAGTCGAAGGCCACCAGCGTCTGGCCCGCGCGGAAGGCATCGCCTTCGCGCAGCGGCAGGCTCGAGATCTTCGCGGCCAGCTCGCTCGAGATGACCACCTCGTTGCGCGGTGCGAACTGGGTGCGGATGCGGTTGTCGGCCGCGCCGGACGCATCGGCCGGCGACGCCTTCGCGGGCATGCCCGACGGTGCGGGCGCTGACGGCGGCGCCGCATGAACCCCGGCCGTGCACGCTGTCAGAAGGGCCATGCCCAGCAGACGGCGCATCGTCATCATTGGGTCTTGCTCACTTCGTCGGCCCATCGCGCTTCCATGGTGCCGACGGCGCTGCGCAGTGCCGACAGGTCATGGCTGTCGATGCTCGCGGGCAGCGGGTCGAGACCGAGCGTGCTGAGCATCTGGCCGTAGGCGTTCTGCATCGCACCGTAGCTCTGGTACAGGCGCAGCTCGGAGGTCAGCGCGCTCGCGGCAGCGCGCACTTCCTGCAACTTGCCGGCCGCACTTGCGCGGGTCGCGTTGCGCACGTGGCCGAGGAACTTCTGGTCGACGTCGTCCAGGTCCTTGCTCAGTTCGTACTGGCGCAAGCGCCCGGTGTAGTCGCGCAGCGCCACGTGGGTTTGCGTCAGCACGGCCATCGACACCGCCAGGTGCTGCTGCCGCGCCAGCTCTTCCTGGGCCTGTGCGTTCGCGCGGATCGACGGCGCGTTGATCAGGTTGAACAGGTTGAAGCTCACGCGCAGGCCGGCGTCGCGCCAGTTGCTGTTGACCAGGAAACTGTTGCTGTCGTAGTGCTGGCCGATGCCGAACTCCAGGCCCGGCAGCAGCCGCGTGATGGCCTTCTTGGTTTCCAGCACGCTGATGCGCTCGTTGTAGCGCGCTTCCATCAGCTCGGGGCGCAGCATCAGCGCCGTTTCTTCCATCTTGCCGACGGGCATCCTGAAGGTGGGTGCGGCCAGCGCCGTGGGCAGCGCGATGGTGAACTGCGTGCCCGGCTCGAGGTTCATCAACGAGGCCAGCTGCGGCTTGGCCTGCGACAGTTCGTCGTTGATGGCTTCGAGCTGGCGGATCACGTCGAGCAGTTGGCGCTGGTAGTTCAGCACTTCCATCGGGGCCATCAGCCTCTCTTGCTCGATCTTCTTCGAATCGCCCAGCGCACGGCGCGCGTCGCCGACCACCGTGTCGATCTTGCCGCCGAGCTTTTCGGCGCCGGCGGCCTGCCAGTAGGCCTGGCGCACCTGCTGCATGACCTGGTGCACCGTCTTGCGGCGGCGCTCCTGCGCCACCAGCACGCGGTCGGCCTGCTGCTGCGACTGGAAGTAGCTCACGCCGAAGTCGAGCACGTTCCAGGTCAGGCCGAGGTCGCCGGTGCGGCGATCCCGGTCGGTCGAGGTCGATGGCACCAGCGACTGCGCGCCCGTCGAGAGGCTGCGCGACGACGAGCCGTTCTCGTTGTTGCGCCCGGCGTAGCCGGCGGCCACCGTGAGCTGCGGCAGCAGGTCGTTCTGGCTCAGGTCGAGCTGGCGCTGGGCCAGCACTTCTTCCATCCGCTTGAGGCGGTAGTCGAGGTTGTACTTCAGCGCGCGGGCCATGGCCTCGTCGAGCGTCACCGGGCCGCTCAGGGCTTCCTGGTTGGCCGTGATGGCGGTGCGCTCGGTCGCGATGACGGCGCGGCGCTCGCCCATCTCGATCGGACGCGGCTGCATCGCGCAGCCGCTGAGCAACAGAACCGCCGCGGCGGCCAGCACGGTGAATGCCCGGGGTGCTTCTGGTTTGGTCATGGTGAAAGAGGTCTCTGGTTGAATGGGGAGTCGCGATTCACGAAATTTCAGCCGGCGCCTGGGCAGCGTCGCTCCGGGCGGCACGGTCATTGGCGGCGCTCGTCAGGTGGCCCAGCAGCGCGTCGCGCCGGAGGTCTTGCGCGTGCTTGCCGAAGCGGGCGAACTGGTCGTCCAGGCTGGCGCGGCCGGCGGCATGGGGGCCGGCCGGCGCCGCAGCGGGCGCAGGCGCGGGCGCGGGCGCTGCGCCGAAGTCGAACTCGACCACGGTGCTGGCACGGTGGCCGAAATTGTCGGACGCCACCACTTCGACCTTCACGGCGCCCCTGGCACCCGCCGGCGGTTCGCCGGAGATCACGCCGCCGACGGGATCGAAGCGCATCCACGCCGGCAGCGGCGCGCCATGGAGCTGGCGCGCCTCGACGCTGACGATCGCGCCCGGGTCGCGCGACACGAAGGTCCCGTCCGGCAGGCTGAACGAGAAGCCGCGGCCGGCGCGCAGCCTGTGAACCCCGGCGTCGGGGACGGCCGTCAGGCCTTGCGCGCCGCTGTCCTCGAAGCGGACGAAGGTCGAGACACCGCGCACGGCCGGCGACTCGTCGTAGGCCACCGTGCCCAGCGCGTTCAGGTGCAGGATGTGGTGGATGGTCAGCGGCGCCGCGGCGGACACGGGCACCAGCAGCGAGGCCGAACGCTCGTCGCGGCGCCAGGCGTCGAGCGCGGAGCCGACCGTCAGCGTGCCGCCCTCGAACGGCGCGGACGCGGCCCCTTCGAGCGGCCTGCGCTCGCCGAACAGCGAGCCGCCCAGCGAGGTGTCGATGACGGGAAGCGCTCCCGTAGGCAGCACGCCCGGCACCGGCGCCGCGACCGACACATTGAATTGGCGCGCTTCGCCGTCGAAGCCCTGCGTCATCGCATTGCCCGCCCCGTCGGTCACGTTGCCGGCGCCCGGGCGCAGGTTGAGCTGCAGCGTGCCTTCGCCGGTGATATTGCCGACCGTCACGCGCCAGGTCTGCGCGTCGATGCGGGTCACACCCGTCACGCTGCCGCGCGTCTCGCCGGTGGTGAGCAATGCAAAGTTGGCGGCGCTCAGTCCTTCGACCGGCTCCGAGAAGCGCACGAGGTAGCTCGCACCGCTGTCGTTGCCGGCCTCGAAGCTCAGGCCGGTGGCGGTCGGCGCGGCGATGTCGATCACGTAGTTGGCCGACGCCGACGTGCCCGCGCCGGCGTTGCCCGCCGCGTCGGTCACACCGGCGGTGTTCAGCGTGATGACGTTGGTCGTGGCGTTGATGCCGGCCGTCGGCGTGAAGGTCGCCGTCCAGGTGATCCCGCCGTCGCTGGACGACACCGCCGACAGCGTGCCGTTGGCGACCGCCAGGTCGGCGTTGCCGAAGCCGCTCACCGCCTCCGAGAAGGTGATGGTCACGAGCGAAGTCTGGCCCGCGGCCAGCGCCGGGTCGGCCAGCACGATGGTGGCGGTGGGGCGCTGCGTGTCGATGGCGATCGCAGGCGTCGTGCCCGCGCCGCCGTCGTTGCCAGCCGCATCGGCATACGCGCCGGCCGCCACGGTGATGCTCGCCGACGCGGCGTTCAGGCCGCCCGTGGGCGTCAACACCGCGGTGCGGGTCAGCCCCGTGCCGGTGATCGGGCCGAGCGTGCCGCCCGTGGTCACCACGTCGCCCGCCGTGAAGCTCGCGCCGGGGTCTTCGCTGAAGGTGAAGGTGACCGTGGCGGTCTCGCCGATCTTCACGGCGCTGACGTCGCTGGTGATGGTGAGCGTGGGCGCCAGCGTGTCGATGGCGATGGCCGGCGTGAGACCCGCGCCGCCGTCGTTGCCGGCCGCATCGGCATAGGCGCCGGCCGCCACGGTGATGCTCGCCGACGCGGCGTTCAGGCCGCCCGTGGGCGTCAACACCGCGGTGCGGGTCAGCCCCGTGC
>Ga0075370_10001257_pt1 | contig 10806 bp, 10 predicted proteins | sample EndMethybrTD3035_FD_71398 | JGI IMG/M metagenome (GOLD analysis project Ga0075370, IMG submission 71398) | Populus endosphere microbial communities from Tennessee, USA - Endosphere MetaG P. TD hybrid TD303-5 | ecosystem: Host-associated > Plants > Roots > Endosphere | place: USA: Tennessee... | reverse complement strand
GTGCAGTACATCGCGGATGACGCCTGGTTCATCGGCGGCCGGTCGCTGGCCGAGCTGGGCAAGTCGGCCTTCCACCTGGACATCAGCATCACCGACGAGACCAACACCAAAGCGGAGAAGGCGCGCTACCTGCGCGAGCTCTACGATGCGATGGCGGCGCTGCGGAAGAACCTGCACGAGGTGTCGTACGTGCATTTGATCGATGCACGCGCCGCGGCCTATGGCTACGGGGGATTCACGCAGGAGTACCGCCACCAGCAGGCCGGGGTCTAGGCACAATGCGCCCATGCAAGACAGCCTGGGCAACCCGATCACCCTGACCGAGCCTGCCAGCCTGCGCGCGGTCAACGACTTCGTCGAGGGCTTCATTGCCTGCGAAGCGCGTGCGGCCGACGTGCTCGCGGCGGCAGAGGACCACAGCCCCCTGGTGCAGGCCTACTGCGCGACGCTGCACCTGTTCGCGGAGTCCCGCGATGCCGTGGCCAACGCGCGCCCCTTCATCGAACGCGCACAGGCCGGCGCCACGCGTGCCCACCCGCGCGAGCGGCGCTACATCGAAGCGATCGCAGCCTGGGCCGAGGGCGACATCGCGCGCGCGATCGCCCTCCACCACGAGCAGGCCCGCGAGCACCCGCGCGACCTGGCCTCGCTCAAGCTGGGTCAGTACCACTGCTTCAACATCGGCGACTGTCCCGGCATGCTACGCCTCGCGCTGGCAGCGCTGCCTGCCGCCGCCGAGGTGCCCTACCTGCACGGCATGGCGGCCTTCGGCTACGAGCAATGCCATCTGCTGCGCGAAGCCGAGGCCAGCGCGCGCCGCGCGATCGCGATGGAGCGCAAGGAGCCCTGGGCCCACCATGCGCTCGGGCACGTGATGCTCACCGAGGGACGGCTCGCCGAAGGCCTGGACTTCATGCGAGGCGTGAGCGACAGCTGGATCGGGCTCAACTCCTTCATGGTCACGCACAACTGGTGGCACGTGGCGCTGTTCCTGATCGACCTGGGGCGCGACGCCGAGGCCCTCGCGGTCTACGACGAACAGGTGTGGGGCGTGGTCAAGGAGTACTCGCAGGACCAGATCGGCGCCGTGTCGCTGCTGGCCCGCCTCGAGCTCGCGGGCATCGACGTGGGGCAGCGCTGGCAGGCGCTGGCCGGCTACCTGGCGCAGCGGCTCGACGACCACGTCCTGCCTTTCCTCGACCTGCAGTACCTCTACGGCCTGGCGCGCGCCGGCCGCCCCGAGGCCGAGCGCCTGCTTCGCAACATCGAGGCCTTCGCGCCGCAGGCCCCGCCTTCGACGCGGGCCGCCTGGCAGCGCGTCGGCGTACCGGCCGCGCGGGGTCTGCTGGCCCATGCGCGCGGCGACGCCGCGGGCGCCATCGAAGGGCTGGGCCTGGCGCTGCCGCGCATGGCGGAGATCGGCGGCAGCCATGCGCAGCGCGATCTCTTCGAACAGCTCTACCTCGACGCACTGATCGCCAGCGGGACCGCGGCGTCTCTGGCGAGCGCCCAGGGCCTCCTGCAGCAGCAGGTCAACGCGCAGCCGGAATCGCTGCGCCTGCGGCGCCGGGCCGACGCGATCTACGCGGCCCTGCGGCTGCCGCAACTGCTTTCCACCCCCGGCGCCTGAACCGCGCTCAGTGAGCGGCGCGGTGCCACCAGCGGCTGTATTCCTCGTCGGTCAGCAGCGTCCACGCCGCCAGCACCAGCACCACGAGGCCCGTGATGACCGCGGTGAGCATGGCGTCGGCATTGCCGTTGAAGCGCAGCACCCAGGGCGACACCATCAACCACAGGCCGAGCGCCGCTTCGGTCCATTCTTCCCAGGCGCGGGGAAGCAGCATGGCGCCCAGCGCGGCGGCGATCAGCGCAACGCCGACGATCACCGCGTTGGGCATCGCGGCCGCGTGGCCGGCATAGCCCAGGATCCAGGGGGAAAGAAGCAGCCAGGCACCCAGCGCGCCATTCACCGGGTCTTGCCAATGTTTCAGTTGGAACATGGTTCGTACCTCCTGCCGGCGGGAATGCCGGTTCCTCTTTGAGCCTTGCACGCGTCACGGGTTCCAGGGCTGGCATTCCACAAAAAGGCCACGAAAGGAGCATCATCATGGGCTGATGAGCCCACGGTAAGGGCTCGACAGCGAGGCAGGTCGTGGCAAGACTGAGGACGGTCTTCTGGCTTGGCGCGGGGCTCGCCGCGGTGGCCGCGCTCGTCGCATTCACCGTGGACGAGCTCAGGACTTCGAGGCTGCAGTCGGCCTTTTGGCGCGACCTGGGGCGCGATGCGCGCTTCAGCCTGGACGCCGGGCCCAGCAACACCATCCGCTTCCCCCATTCCGGTCCCTACGACGAGCGGCTCGGCTACCGCCAGCTTCCGGAGTTCATCGAGCGGCTACAGGCCCGCGGCTACGAGGTGACGCAGCAGGCCCGCATGTCGCCGCGGCTGATCGAGCTGCACGAGCACGGCCTCTACGGCCCTTACCGCGAGAAGAACCAGGCCGGCCTGACGGTGCGCGACTGCCGCGCCCGCACCTTGTCGCAAGCGCGCGTGCCCGAGCGCGTGTACGAGCGCTTCGAAGAGGTGCCGTCGCTGTTGGTGGACGCGTTGCTCTTCGTCGAGGACCGCCACCTGCTGGATGCGCAGCCGGCCCAGCGCAATCCCGCGGTCGACCCGGAACGCTTCGCGAAGGCGACGCTGGAGCAGTTGCATCGGGCGCTCGGGGCACGGCAATCGGCCTCCGGCGGCAGCACGCTGGCCACCCAGATCGAGAAGTACCGCCACTCGCCCCAGGGCCGCACCCATTCGATCGGCGACAAGCTGCGCCAGATGGTGTCGGCCTCGCTGCGCGCCTACCAGGACGGCGAGGACACGCAGGCGCGGCGCCGCCAGGTGGTGGTCGATTACCTGGACACCGTGCCGCTGGCCGCGCGGCCTGGCCTCGGCGAGGTGCATGGCCTCGGCGACGGGCTGTGGGCCTGGTACGGGCGCGACGTCCGCGAGGTGAACCGCCTGCTGTCGGACAACGCGGAAGGTGCCGCGCCGTCCGATGAGACGCTGCGCCGCCAGGCCGAGGCCTTCAAGCAGGCGCTTTCGCTGATGATCGCGCAGCGCCGCCCCTCGCAGCACCTGCTGGACAACGGCGAGAGCCTCGTGTCGCTCACCGACAGCTACCTGCGGCTGATGGCCGAGGCGGGCGTCATCGCGCCCTCCCTGCGCGACGCGGCGCTTCAGATCTCCCTGCAGCGGCAGGCCGGGCCGCCCGCGATGCCGCGGCCGGACTTCGTCCAGCGCAAGGGCCTGAACGCCGTGCGCGGCGAAGTGTCCGCCTTGCTCAATGTGCCGCGTGCCTACGACCTCGAGCGACTCGACCTCGAGGTGGACGGCAGCATGGACAGCGAGGCGCAGGCGATCGCGGCACGGGCGCTCGCCGCGCTGCGCACGCCGGCGGGCGCGAAGGCGGCGGGCCTGTACGGTCATCACCTGCTCGACCCAGGCAACGACCCGCGCCACCTGGTCTACAGCTTCACGCTGTACGAGCGCGGTGCGCGGGCCAACCTGCCGCGCATCCAGGCCGACAACATCGACCAGCCCTTCGACGTGAATCAGGGCGCCCGCCTGGACCTCGGCTCCACCGCCAAGCTGCGCACGCTGGTGAGCTACCTGGAGCTCATCGCCGAGCTGCACGATCGATGGGCCGGGCGCGATGCGTCGGCCATCACCGCATGGACGCCAAGCAAGCGCGATCCGCTGGGCGGATGGGCACGCGAATACCTGCTGCGCACCCGGGACCGCAGCCTCGCCCCGATGCTGGAGGCGGCGATGCAGCGGCGCTACTCGGCCGGTGAGGGAGAGGCCTTTTTCACCGGAGGCGGCCTGCACAGCTTCAGTAATTTCGATCGCACGCACGGCGGGCCGATGACGGTGCAGGAAGGCTTCAGGCACTCGGTCAATCTGGTTTTCATCCGCCTGATGCGCGACATCGTGCGTCATCGGATGTACGGCGACGAGGCCGTCGGGCGCAGCATGCTGGAAGACCCCTCCGACCCTGGCCGGCGGGAAATGCTGGTGTTCTTCGCCGATCGCGAGGGCTCGGCCTACCTGACGCGCTTCCATCGGAAGTACAAGGGCAAGTCGCCGGCGGAGGCCGAAGCGCTGCTGCTGAAGAGCGTGCATCCCTCGGCGCCGCGACTTGCGAGCGTGCTCTTCACCCTCGAGCCCGAAGCCGGAGAAGCGCAGCTCGACGAACTTCTCACTCGCCGGCTGGGCCACGGCGCCGGCTCGCCGCGCGCGCTGCGCGCGATGCACAAGACCTACTCAGGCCTGTCGCTGGCCGATCGCGGCTATGTCGCGCGCGTGCATCCGCTGGAGCTCTGGGTGGTCGGCTACCTGCGGCGCCATCCGGGCGCGACGCTGACGGAGGCGCTGGACGCCAGCGTCCAGGAGCGGCAGGACGCCTACGCCTGGCTTTTCAAGACGCGCCACAAGAACGCGCAGGACCGGCGCATTCGCGAGCTGATCGAGCGCGACGCTTTCGCCCAGATCCACCGGTCGTGGCAGCGCCTGGGCTATCCCTTCGCTTCTCTGACGCCTTCGTACGCCAGCGCGATCGGCGCCTCGGGCGACCGGCCGGCGGCCCTGGCCGAACTGATGGGCATCCTGGCCAACGACGGCAGGCGGCTGCCGCAGCAGCGCGTGAGCGCACTGCACTTCGCGCGCGACATGCCCTACGAGACTCGGCTCGAGCAGCGTGGCGCGGCCCCGCAGCAGCTGCTGGCGCCGGAGGTCGCGCAGGCCGCGCGCCGCGCGCTTGCCGACGTGGTGAACAACGGGACAGCACGCCGCCTGAGGGATGCCGTGTCGGATGCGAAGGGTCGGCCCCTCGAGATCGCCGGCAAGACCGGCACCGGCGACCACCGGTACCAGGTCATCGGACGCGGCGGCCGCGTGATCGCCGAGCGCAAGGTCGAACGCACGGCCACCTTCGTCTTCATGCTCGGCGAGCGCTACTTCGGCACGCTCGTGGCCTACGTGCGCGAGCCGTACGCGGCGCAGTACCGCTTCACCAGTGCGCTGCCGGTGCAGCTGCTGAAGTCGATGGCCCCGCAGCTGCTGCCGGTGCTGCAGCGGGAGGGCTGCGCCGGCGATGCGCTGAAATAGCGGCTGCCGAAGCCGACATCCGGACGCAGAGGACGCAAAGAAGCGCAAAGGACGCAAAAGGAGACAGGCAAAAAGTCTTTGGTTTTCCTTTTGCGTCCTTTGCGAAACCTTTGCGTCCTCTGCGTCCGGATGTCCGATCCCGATCCCGCCGTCTGGCTGCTAGCGCAGGTGCCGCCCCTGGTCGTAGATGGGCTGTGCCGGCAGGCCTTGAAGGTGCGCGGTGTCGGCCCAGTCCACGATTTCGATCTGGGTGGGCCTCGCGGCGTCGGCGATGCGGATGCGGTTGAAGCCCGCATTGGGAATCGCGCTCTGGCGCGGCCCGTTGAGACCCAGTCCCCTCACGGTGCGCCAGACCATGTCGAGCACGCCGCCGTGGGTCACCACCATCACGGTTTGCTGCTGGTGCGCGGCTGCGATGCGGCCCAGCGCGTCGATGACGCGCGCATGAAACTCGCGCGGCGACTCGCCATTGGGCATGCGATGGTCCTCGCTGAACTTGAGCCAGTCCTCCCAGGCGCGCGGATGCAGGCGCTGGATCTCGTCGGCGCGCATGCCTTCGACGATGCCGAAGTTCTGCTCGCGCAGCGCGACCGAGCCGACGATCTCGAGTCCGAGCTGCTGCGCGGCCGGCGCGGCCGTCTGCTGCGCGCGCATGAGGTCGCTGCTGACCAGGTGCTGGACCGATTCGCGCGCCACGCGCAAACCGAGCCTGCGCGCCTGCTCGTGGCCTGTGTCGTTGAGGGGAACGTCGATGTGGCCCTGGAAGCGCAGTTCGCGATTCCAGTCGGTTTCGCCGTGGCGGATCAGGATGAGTTCAGTGGGCATGGGGTGAGGCTATTGTCCTCGCAATGGATGTCAGGGCTGCGGCACGCGGATCGCAGAGAATCGGCCCATGCCCCGTCTTGTCCTGTTGCCCGGCCTCGCCTGCGACGAGCGCCTTTGGGAAGCCCAGCTGCCCGCCCTGCCCTCCGGCACCGACGTCCGCGTCAGCGACGCCCATATGCGCCACGAGCGCATCGAGACCATGGCCGCGGCCGTGCTTCACGAGCATGAAGGCCCGCTGATCCTTTGCGGCGCCTCGATGGGCGGCATGATCGCGATGGAGGCCGCGCGCCAGGCGCCCGAGCGCATCGCGGGCCTCGCGCTGCTGGGCACCAACCCGCGGCCCGAGACGCCCGAGATGTACGAGCTGCGTACTTCGGCGATCGAGCTCTTCGAACAGGGCGAGGCGCGCGACGTGATCGAGTTCAACGCGGGCTTCGCCTTCCATCCCGAGCAGGCAGGCGATGCGGCACTGGTGCGGCGCTACGTGGAGCTGGTGCTCGATGCGGGTGCGCAGCAGCTCATCCGGCAGAACCGTGCGCTGATGGAGCGGCCCGACCAGCGTCCATCGCTCGCGTCGCTGCGTTGCCCGGTGCTCGTGATCTGTGGAGACGCCGATCGCCTGACCCCGCCCGAATGCTCGCAGGAGATCGCAGAGCTGGTGCCGCAAGCCGAGCTGGTGTGGATCGAGACCTGCGGCCACATGCTGACCATGGAGAAACCCGCAGAGGTCAACGCAGCGCTGATGCCGTGGCTGCAGCGGCACCTGCAGGCAGGCTGACTTCCTTTTGCGCCCTTTGCGAAAGCTTTGCGTCCTCTGCGTCCGGATGTCCGTTCCCGACTTCCTGCCCGCAGCTAGTGGTCTGCGCCCGAGATAGCTGCACATAAAACCGCGCCATTCGCGCCGTGGCGTCGTTGCGAATCCTCGCGATACCACTGGGTATCGCTGCGGTTCGCGCCTAGCCACAACGCAAATGGCGCAGTTTTCGCAGACCACTAGCTCAGCTGCCCGCCGGTCTCGCGCACGTCCTCGCGCACAGCGAGCGCGGTAGCAACGGCAATGCGCAGCGCAGCGACTACGGTGTCGAGCGCCATGCTCGGCATTCCGGGAAAGCGTGCCGCCTGCTCGGGCAGGTAAGGGATATGGATGAACCCGCCACGCAGGCCAGCGGCCACCGGCCTTGTCGAGATGCGATGCATGAGGCCGAAGAAAAGGTGGTTGCACACGAAGGTGCCGGCGCTGTTCGACACCGAGGCCGGGATGCCGCCCACGCGCAGGTCGCGCACCATGGCCTTGATCGGCAGCGTGGAGAAATAGGCCGCCGGCGCACCCGCCACCACCGGCACGTCGATAGGCTGGCAGCCCGCGTTGTCGCAGATGCGGCCATCGTCGACGTTGATCGCCACGCGCTCCGGCGTGATCTCGCTGCGCCCGCCGGCCTGGCCGACACCGATCACCAGCTGGGGCTGCAGTTCGTCGATGGCTGCATCGAGCTCACGCAATGCAGCGCCGAAGACGCAGGAGATGCGGCGCGCATGCACCACGGCGCCTTCGCAGCGCCAGCCCTCGAGCGCGCTCACCGCTTCCCACGAGGGATTGAGTGCTTCCCTGTCGAAGGGCTCGAAGCCCGTCAGCAGCACGTTCACGACAGCGTCTCAGGCCGTCGCGGCGACCGTGACGCCTTCGCGCTCGAGGCGCTCGCGGATGCGGCGCGCGAAGGCCAGCGCATGCGCGCCGTCGCCATGCAGGCAGACGGTCTGCGCATTGACCTTCACCACCGTGCCGTCGATCGCGGTCACGCGGTGATCGCGCACCAGCGACAGCGTCTGCGCCAGCGACTGCTCTTCGTCCTCGATGAGGGCACCGGGCCGGCTGCGCGGCACCAGGCTGCCGTCGGGCATGTAGCCGCGGTCGGCGAACACCTCCTCGACCGCCCTCAGCCCCGCGCGTTCGGCTGCGCCGATCATCCCGCTGCCTGCGAGGCCGAAAAAGCGCAGGCCGGGGTCGAATCGACGCACTGCCTCGCACAGGGCCTCGGCCAGCAAAGGCTCCTTCACCGCCTGGTTGTAGAGAGCGCCGTGCGGCTTGACATGCGCGAGCGCGCCGCCCTCGGCCTTGACGATGGCGGCCAGCGCGCCGACCTGGTAGAGCACGCCCGCGATGACGTCCTCCGGGGGCAGCCGCATCTCGGTGCGGCCGAAGTTCTCGCGGTCCGGGAAGCTGGGATGTGCGCCGATCGCCACGCCGTTGTCGAGCGCCCAGCGCACGCACTGGCGCATGGTCTTCGCATCGCCCGCATGCCAGCCGCAGGCGATGTTGGCCGAGCTCACGAGCTTGAGCAGCGCCTCGTCGTTGTCGCAGCCTTCACCGAGGTCGGCATTGAGGTCAATCCGCATGGTGGCGTTCTCCTTCGGGCGGATTGTGCGCCGGCACCGGCCAGCCCGCCGCCGCCAGGGATTGGCCGACCTGCGCGAGGTAGTGCCGTTGGGCGGCCCAGGCCTGCAGGGCGGCCGTGGCATCGATCTCGGCGAGACGCAGGCGGCCGTCGAGCGGCGCCCGCGCCAGCTTCCAGAGATCGGCGCGGATCACCACGCCGATGCGCGGATAGCCGCCGGTGGTCTGCGCGTCACCCATCAGGATGATCGGCTGGCCCGAGGGCGGCACCTGGATCGTGCCGGGGATCACAGCCGAGGACAGCATGTCCATATGGCGCTTGCGCTTGAGCTCGGGGCCGTCGAGCCGGGTGCCCATGCGATTGCTCTGCGGCGTGATGCGCCAGGCTGTGCCCCACAACTGCTCGCGAGCGGCAAGCGTGAACTGCTCGAACTCGGGTCCGCGCATGACGCGCAGCGCGACGGCGCCGTCCGCATCCTGCTCCCACTCGGGCGCACGCAGGCCGAAGGCACGCTGCGCCAGGCGCGCCGCATCGAGCTTCGGTATGCCCAGGGACAGGCGGTCGCCCTTCTTCAGCGCACGCCCCAGGTGGCCGCCGAAGCCGGCCTTGAGATCGGTGCTGCGCGAGCCGATGACCGGCGGCACGTCGATACCGCCGGCGACGGCGAGCCAGCTGCGCAGGCCCGCCTTGGCGCTCCATTCGTTGGCGGGTCCGAGCCGCAGCACCTGGCCCGCCTGCACCGGAACGCTCCAGCAAGGCCACAGCGGCGCGCCGTCGAGCCGCGCGCCGAAGTCATCGCCGGCCAGCGCAATGCGGGTAGGCGCATCGAAGCGGATCTCGCAGCCGCCCAGGGTGAGCTCGAGGCCGGCCGCACCGTCGCAGTTGCCCACCAGGCGATTCGCCAGCGTGAGCCCGAGCGCATCGAGCGCACCGCCCGGGCAGATGCCCTGCTGCCGGTGGCCGTAACGGCCCAGGTCCTGCACCGAGGCCAGCAGGCCCGGACGCAGCACCGTGAGGACGCCCGCGACCCTCACAGCTTGGCGCTTTCGACGACGAAGCGCACGCGGTCGCCCGGACGAAGCAAGGTGGGCTCGGCCGCCCGCGGATCGAAGAGCTCGAGCGGTGTGCGGCCGATCAACCGCCAGCCGCCCGGCGAGACCAGCGGATAGATGCCGGTCTGCGCGCCGCCGATCCCGACAGAACGGGCCGGCACCGCGACGCGGGGTTCGGCCCGCCGCGGGGTCGCCAGTTCCGGCGGCAGTCCGCCGAGGAAGGCGAAGCCCGGCAGGAAGCCCAGCAGGTAGACCACGTACTCGGCCTCGCTGTGGCGCCGCACCACCTCGGCCGGCGCGAGCCCGGTGTGGGCCGCAACCTCGGTCAGGTCGGGGCCGTCCTCGCCGCCATAGGCGACCGGGATACGGATCTCGCGCCCTTCGATCGCCATGCCCGCGAGCTGCGGCCAGGCCGACAGGACCTGCATCTCGAGCTCGGCCGCATCGACCTCTTCGGGATCGAAGAGCAGGCTCAGGTTGTTCATGCCCGGCAGCACCTCGTGCACGCCGCGCCATTGCAAGGCCTCGCTCGCCAGCGCCCAGATCTGCTGCTGCTGCGCCAGCGTGGCCGGCGCCGGCAGCTCGCACAGCAATGCCGCGTCGCCCAGGGCGTGCAGACGCGGCGCCTGGGTCATTCGCAGACCAAGGGCATCCGGGGCCCCACGCGAGGGTGATTCATGTGTTAAGCAGGCCCTTGGCTTCGTACCTTGGCCAGCAGGCTGTCCTGCACGTTGCGCGAGACGAACTTGTCGACCTCGCCGCCGAGCATCGCGATCTCGCGCACGAACGTGCTGGAGATGAACTGGTACTTGTCGCTGGGCGTGAGGAACACGGTCTCGACCTCGGGCATCAGGGAGCGGTTCATGCCGGCGAGCTGGAACTCGTAGTCGAAGTCGGTCACTGCACGCAGGCCGCGCACCATGGCCTTGCCTCCGCGCGCCACGACGAAGTCGCGCAAGAGGCCCGAAAAGCTCTCCACCGTGACCTGGTCGCTGAAGGGCGCCACAGCCTGGCGCGCCATGTCCATGCGTTCCTCCAGCGAGAACAGCGCCTTCTTGTGATGGCCCGCCGCCACCGCGACGATGACCTTCGAGAACAGCTGGGTCGCGCGTCGCACCACGTCCTCGTGGCCGAGCGTTATCGGGTCGAAAGTGCCGGGGTACACCGCGATCACGTTGCTGGACATGGTTGCTTCCTCCTGGTGCGGCCTGCGTCGGCCGGATTATGCAGTGCCGTCAGTCGCAAGTATCAAGAGATGTGCGTGGACGGCGCCGGCCTTGAGATATCGGAACACGCCGAGGCCGAACGCGGCCAGTTCCTCTTCAGTCCAGCGGCGTGCGGCTTCGAGGTAGGCCACGCCTTCGGGCCGCAGCGCGCG
>Ga0075370_10001255_pt1 | contig 10807 bp, 8 predicted proteins | sample EndMethybrTD3035_FD_71398 | JGI IMG/M metagenome (GOLD analysis project Ga0075370, IMG submission 71398) | Populus endosphere microbial communities from Tennessee, USA - Endosphere MetaG P. TD hybrid TD303-5 | ecosystem: Host-associated > Plants > Roots > Endosphere | place: USA: Tennessee... | reverse complement strand
ACCAGCAGATAGCGTGTCAGCGCGGCATGCTCGAGCGCCCAGCGCGAGATGTTGATGCGTGCCGCACTGGCCTTGTCGGCTGCATGCAATGCGGCGTCGGCGGCACTGGCGCCAGTGCCGGTATCCGAAGCGGAGCCGCTCACTTGACGCTCACCGGGGTGCCGTTCAGGGGCGCCGCGGCTGCTTGCGGTGCCCCCGGGTCGACATAGAACTTCACCTTCTGGCCAGGGCTGAGCACGTGCACGCCGGCGGTCACGACCACCTGTCCAGGTGCGAGCCCGGTGCTGATGACCGCTTCATTGCCATCGGCGCCGGCCAGTTGCACGACCTGCGGCTTGACCGTCATGGTCGAGCGGTCGACCAGCCAGACGGTGCTGCGGCCGGCCTCTTCGCGAAGCGCGGACAACGGCAGCTTGGTAATGCCCGCGGTCTGCGGCAGCTCGACCAGCACGGTCGCCGTTTGCCCCAGGCGGATGTCGTTTGCGACTTCGGCTCCGATGTCGGCCTTTACCAGAAAGGTGCGGGTCGCCGCGTCCGCAGCGGCGGAGATTTCGCGGATCGTCGCGGGCAAGGTCTTCTGTGCGTTGCCCCAGAGACGCACCTTGAAGTGTCCAGATTGCTGCGCGAGCGACTTGATCAGCGAGATCTTGTCTTCCGGCACTGAAAACACGACGTCTCGGGGGCCATCGTGCGCCAGGCGCAGCACGGGTGCGCCTGCCCCGACGACCATGCCGGGTTCCACGTCCACACCTGTGATCACACCCTTCGCGTCGGCCACCAAGGTCGAGTAGCCGGCCTGGTTTCCCTGCACGTTGGCCTGCGCCTGCGCCTGCTCGAGCTGGGCCTTGGCCGCCTTGAGGGACGTCTCCCGACGCTCCAGGTCGGCCGAGCTGATGAAGCCTTGGTCGCGCAGATCCTTGTAGCGCTTGAAGTCGGCACTCGCCTGCTCGTAAGTCACTTGCGCCGAGGTTACCGCGGCACGGGCGGCGTCCTGGCCCAGACGCAGGTCCTGCGGGTCCAATTGCGCGATGATCTGGCCCGCCTTGACGGTGTCGCCCAGATCGACGAGCCGCTTCACCATCTTGCCGCCGACGCGAAAACTGAGCCGAGACTCCGTTCGTGCGCGCACCTCGCCGGCGTATTCGTACGAGCCACCGGCACTCTGGGCGACGACGGTCGTCGTTCGTACCGCGCGCACGGGGTCCGGCGCCGTTTCGGTCTTCGAACACGCAGCCAGAACAGCTCCGGCGACAAGGGTGCACAACAGCGTCTGGCGCATGCAATACTCGTAAATGACCAATGGGTCAGTAATATATTCGCGCCCTTGCGAAGTGTCAAACTTCGACACGTCTCGCGAACGGCTCGTCGCAGCGTGGACAATCGCGCCCTGTGAGCGTCGAGCACTACGAAAACTTTCCCGTCGCGTCGATCCTGTGTCCGCCGGCGTTACGGCCCACGGTCAGCGCAATCTACGGCTTTGCCCGTACCGCGGACGACCTGGCCGATGAAGGCGACGAGTCGCCTGCCCGGCGTCTCGCAAACCTCGCCGCGTACCGCGCCGATCTGCATGCCGTCCTGGATGGCGGCGCGCCTTCGGTACGCTGGGCATCGGTGTTTGAGGCACTGCGAGTCGCATTGCAGCGACACTCGTTGCCGACGGTGCTGCTGACCGATCTGCTGAGCGCGTTCGAGCAGGATGTCGTGAAGCATCGCTATTTCGACCGCGCCGAGCTGCTCGACTACTGCCGCCGCTCCGCGAACCCGGTCGGTCGACTGCTGCTGCATCTCTACGGCATCGACGACGCGCGCTCCCTGCACCAGTCGGATTCCATCTGCACCGCGCTGCAGCTGGCGAACTTCTGGCAAGACCTGGGCGTCGACACCAGCCGCGGCCGCCTCTACGTTCCGACCGGCGACGCTGTGCGGCACGGCGTCGACCCCGAGCAGCTGTTGGGTCGAACCGACACGCCTGCGGTTCATGCGCTCGTCGCGGATCTGGTCGATTGGACGACGGAGCTGATGCAAGCCGGCGCCTCGCTCGCGACGTCCGTGCCGGGACGGGCTGGGTGGGAACTGCGCCTCGTGGTTCAAGGCGGCTTGCGCATTCTCGAGAAGATCCGGCACATCGGCTACGCCACGCTGCAACAGCGCCCCACGCTGCGTGCCTACGATGTGCCGCTGCTGTTGTGGCGCTCCACATGGATGCGCGGCGACACAACGGTCGTCGCGAGCAAGTCCGCATGACGCCCGAGCAGTACGTGCAAGACAAGGCTGCGAAGAGCGGCTCGAGCTTCTACTACGCCTTCCTGTTCCTGCCGCCGCCGAAACGCGCCGCGATCACCGCGTTCTATGCGTTCTGCCGCGAGGTTGATGACGTGGTGGACGAGGTCACCGATCCCGGCGTCGCGGCCACCAAGCTCGCCTGGTGGCGCAGCGAGGTCGCCGCAAGCTTCGGCGGCACGCCGACCCACCCGGTGATGAAGGCATTGATGCCCCACACGCGAGCCCATGACATTCGCGCCGAGCACCTGCTGGCCGTGATCGAAGGCTGTCAGATGGACCTGGAACAGTCGCGCTACCTCGACTTTGCCGGCCTCGCGCGCTATTGCCACCTCGTCGCAGGCGTCGTCGGTGAAGTCGCGGCGGGCATCTTCGGACGCACGCAAAGCGCGACCACCGAATACGCGCATCGGCTCGGCCTGGCCATGCAGCTGACGAACATCATTCGCGACGTCGGCGACGACGCGCGGCGCGGGCGCATCTACCTGCCGATGTCCGAACTGAAACAGTTCGACGTGAAGGCGCAGGAAGTCCTGAACCGCGGCTACAGCGAGCGTTTCATGGCGCTCATGAAGTTCCAGGCCGAACGCGCCCACCGCACCTACGACGAAGCGTTCGCGCTGCTTCCGGCCGCCGACCACGCGGCCCAGAAGCCGGGGCTGATGATGGCGAACATCTACCGCACGCTGCTACGCGAAATCGAAGCCGGCGGCTTTCAGGTGCTGCACCAGCGCACGTCGCTGACGCCGTTGCGCAAGCTCTGGATCGCGATGCGGACCAATTGGCGCAACTCGCGTTGACGGCGCCGGCGACACTGACCGGCGGCACAGCCGCCGCCAAGCGTGTCGCCGTGATCGGCGGCGGCTGGGCCGGCCTCGCCTGTGCCGTAGAGGCCACGCGGCGCGGCCACGACGTCACGCTGTTCGAGATGGCGGCGCAGTTCGGCGGACGTGCGCGCAGCGTCGCAGTGGATCACCGGGCTCTGGACAACGGCCAGCACATCCTGATTGGCGCCTACAGCGCCACGCTCGCGATGATGCGAACCGTCGGGGTCGAGCCCGCGCAAGTTCTGGAGCGCTTGCCGCTGACGCTGGTCGGGCCTGATGGCATCGGCCTGCGCCTGCATCCGGGCGTGCCGACGCTCGCCTTCGTGCGTGCGGTCTTGGCCCATCGAGGCTGGAGTCTGCGCGAGCGTCTCGGTTTGCTGATGGAGACGACGCGCTGGATGCTGCAGGGCTTTCGTTGCGACCCGTCGCTGAGCGTCGCAAGACTCACAGCGTCGCTTGGCCCACTGGTGCGTACTCAACTGATCGAGCCCCTGTGCGTCGCGGCGTTGAACACACCGGCGCGTGAGGCGAGTGCCGCGGTGTTCCTTCGGGTGTTGAAGGATGCACTCTTCTCGGGACCCGGCTCGGCTGACCTTTTGCTGCCACGCGCTGGACTGAGCGAACTTTTCCCTGCGCCCGCAACCGCGTGGCTCGCCGCTCATCGCGTGGCTCTGCGCGCGTCGACCCGAGTCGAGCGGCTGGAACATGGCGTCGACGGCGGCTGGTCAATCGACGGCGAACAGTTCCAGGAAGTCGTGCTGTCTACCACCTCGGTCGAGGCAGCGCGCCTCACACGCGACATCGCCCCGCACTGGTCCCAACTTGCGTCAGGTCTGCGCTTCGAGCCTATCGTGACGATCTACTTGCACGGCGAGGGCGTCCGCCTGGACGAGCCGATGCTTGCGCTGCCGTCGAACGAACACGATGCGCCGGCCCAGTTCGCATTCGATCGCGGGCGACTGGGCGGTCACGACGGCGTGCTCGCGTTTGTCGTCAGCGGCGCTGCGCCCTGGGTCGAACGCGGCATGGCAGCCACTGTGCTGGCGGCGCAGCGGCAAGTTGCGCGCTTGCCGATCCGCACGCCAGCGCAACTGAATGAACTGCGCAGCTTCACGGAAAAGCGCGCGACATTCCGGTGTACGCCCGGCCTTCAGCGCCCGCCGGCCGAGATCGCACCCGGCCTGCGCGCCGCGGCCGACTATGTGGAAGGCCCCTACCCCGCGACGCTCGAAGGTGCGGTGCGCAGCGCACTGGAAGCGGCGGCGGCGCTCGACGCTGTCTGACCGGTCAATCGCATGCTCCCGGATTGCAGCCCAGCCTTTCGCTATACAAAATTGCGGCAAGCTGGGTAACAATGGCCGCATGGCCAAGAACGAATCAAAAACGCCGACGATCCAGGTGCTCGAACGCGCCTTCGGCCTGCTGGACGTGCTGGCGGCGCACCCTGACCCGGTACCGTTGAAGCTCATCAGCGAGCAGACCGGCCTCCATCCTTCGACGGCCCACCGCATCCTGAACGACCTGACGATCGGCCGCTTCGTCGACCGCCCCGAAGCGGGCAGCTACAGGTTGGGCATGCGCCTGCTCGAACTGGGCAACCTCGTGAAAGCTCGTCTGGACGTGCGCGAAGCCGCGATCGGCCCCATGCGCGAGCTGCACAAGCTGACGCACCAGCCGGTGAATCTGTCGATGCGGCAAGGCGATGAGATCGTCTACATCGAACGCACCTACAGCGAACGCTCCGGCATGCAGGTCGTCCGTGCCATTGGCGGACGCGCTCCGCTGCACCTCACGTCGGTCGGCAAGCTGTTTCTGGCCCAGGACGACGCACAGCGTGTTCGCGCCTATGCCGCGCGCACCGGGCTTGCGGGGCATACGCGCAACAGCATCACGGAACTGGCGCCGCTGGAGCGGGAGCTGGCGCGGGTGAATCAGTACGGCACGGCGCGCGACGACGAAGAGCTCGAACTTGGTGTGCGATGCATGGCTGCCGGCATCCTCGACGACCAGGGCAAGCTGATTGCTGGCCTGTCGATTTCCGCGCCTGCAGACCGGCTGGAAGAAGCGTGGCTCGAGCGACTGAAGGCGACCGCCGCGCAGATATCGGAAGCACTCGGGCACCGCAGCGCCACCTGAAGCCTCGCGCCTCAGCGCTGAGTCGACGAAGCCGCCGACTCAGGCCGGCGCTTCGTCAGGACGCGGCCTTAACCGCGATTTCCGCGGCTGGCGCGTGGACCTGCACCGGCGCTTCGGTGGAAATCCAGCGGCGCACCCGCTCAGCGTCGCCGATGCGCGAATACTTTCCGGCGGAATCGAGGAACACCATGATCAGCTGGCGGCCGGCGAGCTTGGCCTGCATCACCAGGCAGCGACCGGCCTCGGTGATGTAGCCGGTTTTCTGCAAGCCGATCTCCCACAGCGGACTCTTCACAAGCGCGTTCGTCGTGCGGAACTGCGCTGGGCGATTGCCGAGCTCCACTTGGTATTCAGGCGAGGTCGAGAATTCGCGAATGATCTGGTGCTCGTGTGCAGCCTTCACGAGGGTGGCGAGATCACGCGCGCTTGACTGGTTGCGGCTCGACAGTCCAGTGGGCTCGACATAGCGCGTATCGGCCATGCCCAGGCTACGTGCCTTGCTGTTCATCGCATCGACGAACGCCTCAAGGCCGCCCGGATAGTGGCGACCCAAAGCATGAGCCGCGCGGTTCTCGGACGACATCAGCGCAAGATGAAGCATCTCTTCGCGGCTCAACGTCGTACCGACGCGAAGGCGCGAACTGCTGCCCTTCTCGGTGTCGACATCGTCCTGGGTGACAGTCAGCATCTCGTCGAGCGGCAACTGGGCTTCGGTCACGACGAGCGCCGTCATCAGTTTGGTCAGCGAGGCGATCGGAAGCACCGCCTGCGAGTTCTTGCTGAACAGCACTTCATTGGTGTCCTGGTCGAGCACCAGCGCAACGCTCGACTTCAGCTCCAACGAGTCGGCCGTGTTGTGCAGACCGTACATCTGGCCGAACGACGGTCGCGCGGGCTCGAGCCGAACCGACGCCACTTGGCGAGCGTTGACGCGACGCGCTGAGCGCGGCCCCACGTTTTTGCTCGGACGGGCGGCGGAATTCGCCTTGGTGCTCGTTGCGGTCTTTTTCTTGGTGACGCGCTCAGCGGCTCCGGCAACCGAGGGCATCGCGAGCGAAATGGCGGTGACCAAGGCTGCGATGCCCACTGTCACAAACGTCTTGATTGAGGCCACAGCAGTCCTTCTTGCGCCAATGCCGCGAGTTTAAGTGAAAGAAAAAAAGCGCGCAAGATCAAAAACTTACGCGCTCTTCCTCAAGTCATCGCTCGGGACTGGTCAGACCGCTTACAAAGTCACAGAAGTCACCCCTGTGCGGCCACGCGTTCGCTTTTGCTGTGCAGCTTGTTCAACGCGGAAAAATAGGCCTTGGCCGACGCCACGACGATATCCGGGTCCGCACCCACGCCATTGACGACCCGGCCGCCGTGTTGCAGCCTGACCGTCACTTCGCCCTGCGATTCTGTGCTGCCGCTGGTGATGGCATTGACCGAATAGAGGAGCATTTCGGCACCAGATTGGAGCTTCGATTCGATCGCCTTCAAACTGGCGTCGACCGGGCCGTTGCCGTCGCTCTCGGCGTGGATTTCCGTCTGGCCGGCAGCGAACGCGACCTTCGCGTGCGGACGTTCGCCGGTTTCGGAGTGCTGAGAAAGCGCAAGCAGCCGGTAGTGCTCGTGCTCCGTCATCACCGCCTCGTCCATCACGAGCGCGACGATGTCTTCATCGAAGATATCGCTCTTGCGATCGGCGAGATCCTTGAAGCGCGCAAATGCTGCGTTGATCTCGGCTTCCGACTCCATCTCAATCCCGAGGTCCTGCAGCCGCTGCTTGAACGCGTTGCGACCCGAGAGCTTGCCCAGCACGATCTTGTTCGCAGCCCAGCCGACATCTTCGGCGCGCATGATCTCGTAGGTGTCGCGCGCCTTCAGCACGCCATCCTGGTGAATGCCGCTCGCGTGCGCGAACGCGTTGGCTCCGACCACGGCCTTGTTCGGCTGCACGACGAAGCCTGTCGTCTGCGACACCATGCGAGACGCCGGGACGATCTGGGTCGTATCGATTCCGAGTTCGAGGCCGAAGTAATCGCGCCGGGTCTTCACCGCCATGACGACCTCTTCGAGCGAGCAGTTGCCCGCACGCTCTCCAAGGCCGTTGATCGTGCACTCGATCTGCCGCGCTCCGCCGATCTTCACGCCTGCGAGGGAGTTCGCAACCGCCATGCCGAGATCGTTGTGGCAATGCACGGACCAGACCGCCTTGTCGGCGTTCGGAATGCGTTCGCGCAGCTTGAGGATGAAGTTGCCGTACAGCTCCGGGATCGCGTAGCCGACCGTGTCGGGAATGTTGATCGTCGATGCGCCTTCGGCAATCACTGCTTCGAGCACACGGCACAGGAAGTCCGGGTCGGAGCGGTAGCCGTCTTCCGGCGAGAACTCGACATCGCCCGACAGGTTTCGGGCGAAGCGCGTCGAGAGTTTCGCCTGCTCGAACACCTGGTCCGGCGTCATGCGCAGCTTCTTCTCCATATGCAGCGCGCTTGTGGCGAGAAAAAGATGAATGCGCGTCGACGCGCCGCCCTGCAGTGCCTCTGCGGCGCGAGAGATGTCTCGATCGTTGGCACGCGCCAGCGAGCAGACGGTGCTGTCCTTGATCGCGTGCGCGATTGCGCGAACTGCATCGAAATCGCCGTTCGACGACGCAGCGAATCCAGCCTCGATCACATCGACCTTCAGTCGCTCCAGCTGGCGGGCGATGCGGAGTTTTTCGTCCTTCGTCATCGACGCGCCGGGCGATTGTTCGCCGTCACGCAAGGTCGTGTCGAAGATGATCAGTTTGTCGGCCATCGTGAATGCTCCTGCTGCGGGCGAATGTTAGGCGGTGACCGGTGTGGCAGAGTGTCGAAGCGCGACGCTCTTGGCGCGCGCCAGGCCGGAGGCGATCGCCTTCAGCGATGCCGCGACGATGTTCGTGTCGATCCCCACGCCGAACACCGTCTCCGAAGTGCCGACGCGCAGCTCGAGGTATGCGACCGCGCGCGCATCGGCACCGCTCGCGATCGAATGTTCGTGATAGTCGAGCACCCGAACACCGGTCTCGAGATGATTGTTCAGCCCGGCGACGAACGCGTCGATCGGTCCGCTGCCTTGACCGCCGATTTTGATGAGATCGCCAGCGATGCGCGCATCAGCCTGCACGAGCACGCCGTGCTCGCCTTGATCCATGATCGAGATTCGCGAGACGCTCGCCGCAGCGTCGTCCGCCAGGCCGTATTCCAACTGGAAGATTCGCCACAGCTGCGCAGCCGTCAGTTCTTTGCCGCTGTCGTCGAGTACGGTCTGCACAACCTGGCTGAACTCGATCTGCAGCCGGCGGGGCAACTCGAGTCCGTACTCGGTCTCGAGCAGGTAGCTGATGCCGCCCTTCCCCGACTGGCTGTTGACGCGGATCACCGCATCGTAGTTGCGGCCGAGATCTTTTGGGTCGATCGGGAGGTACGGCATGTCCCACATGTCCGTCTCGCGTCGCGCGGCGAAGGCTTTCTTGATCGCATCCTGGTGCGAGCCGGAGAATGAGGTGTAGACAAGATCGCCTGCATACGGATGGCGCGGGTGGACGGGCAGCTGATTGCAGTGTTCAACGCAGCGCCGCACTTCATCGATGTCCGAAAAGTCGAGCTGGGGGTCGACGCCTTGTGTGTACAGGTTCAGCGCGACGTTGACCAGATCGATGTTGCCGGTCCGCTCGCCATTGCCGAACAGGCAACCCTCGAGGCGGTCGGCACCCGCCATCAACGCGAATTCGCCAGCCGCGGTGCCGGTGCCGCGATCGTTGTGCGGATGCACCGACAGCACGATGCAATCGCGCCGCGCGAGGTGCCGGTGCATCCATTCCACCATGTCGGCGAAGATGTTCGGTGTCGAATGTTCGACCGTCGAGGGCAGGTTGACGATGCACTTGCGCTCGGACGTGGGGGCCCAGACCTCGGTGACGGCATCGACAACACGCTTGCTGAACTCCAGCTCGGTGCCCGAGAACATTTCCGGCGAGTACTGGAACCGCCAATCGGTTTGGGGCTGCTTTGCGGCAAGGTCGCGGATCATCTGCGCATGCTCGGCGGCCAGTGCGACGATGCCGCCTTCGTCCAGCCCGAGCACGACCTTGCGCATCACCGGCGCGACGGCGTTGTACAGATGCACGATCGCACGCGGCGCACCGACCAGCGATTCGAAGGTGCGCTCGATCAAGGGAGCGCGGGCCTGCGTCAGCACCTGGATCGTCACGTCGTCGGGAATGCGCTTCTCATCGATCAGCAGGCGCACGAAGTCGAACTCGGTCTGCGATGCGGACGGGAAGCCGACTTCGATCTCCTTGAAGCCGATCGCCACCAGCATCTCGAACATGCGCAACTTGCGCTGCACGTCCATCGGCTCGATCAGCGCCTGGTTGCCGTCGCGCAGGTCGGTGCTGAGCCAGATCGGCGGGCGTTGCAGGACGGCATCGGGCCAGCGGCGATCGCTCAGGCGGACAGGGGCAAAGGCTCGGTACTTCTGCTGCGGTTGCTTAAACATGGTGATCCTCATCGAGTCGATTTCGCAACCTGCAGACCCAGAAAGACAAACGGCCCGCTGCAGGTTGCATACGGGCCGTAGAGCGAAACGTCTGGACGTGATCGATCAGCGAACCCGTGGTTCTCCTAGAAGAAGGCCTAGCGCGATCGGGGCACGAAACGTCATGGGGAGCGAATGTAGCACGAGTTTCAGCGATGCAATCCCTCTTCGTCAGGCTCATCGGTCGACGTGGCGATCACGCTTGCCGGCTTGCCCTTCATACGGCGCCAGCCGTAGACCGCGTAGCCCGAGAGCCCGTACGCGCAGAAAACCGCGAACAGCACGCGCGGCGGGTCGAGCATCACCACCGCGATCGATAGCGCGATCGCGACGATCACGATGAACGGCACCGTACGCCGCGCACCTACTACCTTGAAGCTGTAGAACGGCGCGTTCGTCACCATCGACAGCCCAGCGTACAAGGTAACGAAAAACGCGGTCCAGGCGAGCAGCGGCACAGCCGACACGCCCTTGTAGCCGGCATCGTCGACGACCCAGACCAGTCCGATGACGATTGCCGCGGCAGCAGGACTCGGCAAGCCTTGAAAGAACCGCTTGTCGATCACGCCGATGTTGACGTTGAAGCGCGCGAGCCGCAGCGCTGCGCCGGAGATGTAGACGAACGCCGGGATGAATCCCCAGCGGCCGAGATCTTTGAGGCCCCAGATGTAGACGATCAGCGCCGGCGCGGCGCCGAAGCTGACCATGTCCGAGAGACTGTCCATCTGCTCGCCGAATGCGCTTTGCGAATTGGTCATCCGGGCCACGCGGCCGTCGAGGCTGTCGAGCACTGCGGCCACGAACACCGCGATGCACGCAAGCTCGAAGCGGCCATTGATCGCCATCACGACCGCGTAGAAGCCGGAGAACAGCGCGGCCAGCGTGATCGCGTTCGGCAGGATGTAGAGCCCCTTGCGCCTCGGCCGCATCGTGCCAGCGGCGATGGCGCCCGGTTCGGCCTCGGCGATCTTCGGCGCTTCGTTCATCGGCGCGAGGATACGACAGTCCCTGCGCGA
>Ga0075370_10001254_pt1 | contig 10809 bp, 10 predicted proteins | sample EndMethybrTD3035_FD_71398 | JGI IMG/M metagenome (GOLD analysis project Ga0075370, IMG submission 71398) | Populus endosphere microbial communities from Tennessee, USA - Endosphere MetaG P. TD hybrid TD303-5 | ecosystem: Host-associated > Plants > Roots > Endosphere | place: USA: Tennessee... | reverse complement strand
TACGGACGTGATCACCTCAATTGGATGCTTCGTCATATGACTACTCCTGGTGTTACCACTAGGACTGGCAGTCAGAAGGCCGTCATCGCAAGACGGCCTTCACCGTGGGCTTACGGTACTCCGAGCGGCTAGCAGAAGCTGGCATAGAGCCTTCTGTCGGAAGTGTCAGCGACAGTTATGACAATGCCCTCGCCGAAACGATCAACGGTCTCTACAAGGCCGAGGTCATTCATCGGCGCGGACCATGGAGGAACTTCGAAGCGGTGGAATTCGCCACTCTGGAATGAGTCGACTGGTTCAACCACCGACGACTTCTGGAGCCCATCGGAAACATACCGCCTGCCGAAGCCGAAGAACGTTACTACGCCATGCTGGACAAAACAGCCATGGCCGCATAACTCAAACCAAATGGCCTCCGGCAAACCCGGAGCGGTTCAAGTCATCGGTCAGCCCCAGCTCAACAAGCGTCTCAAGGAGAGCGTCCCAAACGCTTTGTTCGGCCCAGCGGCGGAAGCGCACATAGACAGAATTCCACTTGCCGTATCGCTATGCATGTCGCGGCATGGGCAGCCGACCCGCAGGACATGCAGCATGCCGCTAAGGAATTGCCAATTGTCGTAGGCTGGCCGCGACTTGCGTCCCCGTTCCGGCGGAAGAAGACCATCGTTCACGTACCATTCTTAATCGGCCAAATCGCCACGGACGACTACCGCTCCTCGCAAAGAGCAAGCTGTGAATCAGAGTCCAGTTCATTTGGTAATCGTTAGCGTTCAGCTTCGGTAGGCTTACATAAATTTTTGCGATAGCAAAAGTTGCAAGCGCCGGATTCTGCGAAATTCAGTCGCGCTTGAACCAGCGACAGCGGGCCGTTCGGACCACTGCGGACTAACTCAGCATCATAATCGTCTTGACTATCATCTTCCCAAAAACAGACAGGGCAAATCTCGTAGCCGCCTCGCTCTTAAAGGGTCGCGAAATGGCAGCACGTGCACCGGTATGCTTGCCCCTCAACGTGAGGCTCAATGATGTTGCGAAACTGCATTGCGAGAGGTCCACCTCAGTCACAGACTTTGTCAACAGGACCTAAATCTCCAGAGCGATAACCTCAATATCACCTAGATGACGACGCAAAAAGGAGCGCCTCTCCTTTGCAATTCTCGCCACATGCAAGCCTCTACCCGCCGTTATAGTAACCATCTCTTCTTTCCAAGCGAGGCAATCGACTTACCAGCGCAACACAGACTTGAATTTTACCAGCCAGCGCCATCTACCGGATGGCTATCGGCTTTCTAGTCGCCGATTGTAACTGGGGGCGCTCAGTTCCCGCAACCTCGGCGCCTTCCTCGCGCGTTATCGCCTTTTATTTGTTCAGCGGCGACCTGTCCAATGGTTCGATGATTGGCGAGCGCTCTGTGACGCCATAACCGGTTGGGCCGCCGTCGATCGTTGCGTCAAAGTAGGCGTCCTCTTGACCAAACATATGGTCGGAAGCGACGGAAAGAGTTTCGCGAGCCGTGGTGTTCTCTTGGTCGTGACGGGTTATTTTTGTTGCCAAATCGCGATATACACGTGCCCGAAAATATTCCGATCGATTTCATATAGTGGAGGCGTAAATGAGCGACGGTTTCTTGCATCGCTATTTTTTAAACAATGGACATAAGCGCCTTCACAAATGGATGCACTATTTCGATGCGTACGAGCACCATTTCGACCGGTTTCGCGGCAAGAAGCCTACAGTACTTGAAATAGGTGTATTTGGCGGCGGGTCTCTCGCCATGTGGAAAGACTACTTCGGCGACGGCGCAACCATTATTGGCCTTGATATCAATGCAGAGTGCAAAGCTCACGAGGACGAGGGTATTAAGGTCTACATCGGAAGCCAGGATGACCCACAGATCATTCAGACTGTACTCGATGAAAACTCCCCGATCGACATCGTTATTGACGACGGCAGCCACCGCATGGACCATGTCGTAGCGTCGTTCAATTTACTCTACGAACGGATTTCGCCGAATGGCATTTATTTCGTTGAAGACACTCACACCTGCTATTGGCCTGAGTATCAAGGCGGCCTTGGCAATCCGCAGTCCTTCATGGAATTCACAAAGACCAAACTTGACGAGATCAACGCAGTGCACACAAGGGGTGCGGTTGAAACGACCACATTTACGAAATCAACCCGGTCCATAACAATCTACGACAGCATTTGCGTTTTCGAAAAAGCGCCCCAAGGAAAAAGACAAGCTCCCATCACCGAGCCGCTGTAGTGGATGATGATAAGTGATGGTTATCCATGAACAACCGACGAGGCATGGGCAGTAACGGAAATCTTCGCCCAACTAAACGCCGTTGTACCACGCCAACAGTCGCCAAGATGTTCTCCTGATGGTTCAAAACAAGCCACACGCAAGCGTGCCGATTTAATGCTCCCCATAAAAAGCGGAGAGCAGAAATGAAGTCAGGATCGTGGGATAATACTGTTACCATCGAGCTAGGTGGCAGAAGCAAGATCTATGCGCGCATCTCCACAACGCGCGGTGCTCCATCATACCTTATTGATCAGTGGCCTGGTTCCCGGGACAATGCCTATAGGCAAGCGATCCTCTCCTGTACGAAGGCGCTGAAAGGTGAATTAAATGATGAAGCCGCCTTCACCAGTTTCGTGCGAGCGGCGCTAGTGTCAGGCCTGAAACATACGAGCGCGCCGCGCCGCACTCCCAACGAGTTTGAGCGAGAAATAGTTAGAGCATTAACTCAGTCGCTGCTAGACGATCTGCGCCAGGCGACCAGATAGGCATCGCGGGAAATCCAACATGCTGAGCAAGCAAGTTGAAATACCGGAAAATGTTATGCTAATGGCGTGGGTAATGACGGTGCAACATCTGACTAAGGGCGAAAAAGACGTTACGTAAATTGTAGCGGACGCAATCTGGAAAGAGCGCAAACGGCACATCCGCCCGCAATGCCCATCAGCCGATGGACAGCCAAACCACTCGTGAATTCCTCATGAAATGTGCACATTATATGGTTGTAAAGCCCTCTAAGCTCAACTAATTTGGAGGCGCCGCGCGTCCCCTGAAACAGGCCGCGGCTTGAGGTCTCGTCGCCATATTGCGCGCGACGGGCCTCTTTTGTCTCTGTTCTGCTACGTTAAATCCTTGCCAATTTGAGGCCATTTTGCTGAGCCATGAATGGAAACTCACGGCCAGTCATTTCCCGGATTCAAAAATGCTCACATCGCCTCGTCTAAAATCATTGCTCTTGGCTGGAACTTTTTTGCTGCACTCTCTCAGCTACTCTCACGCCACCGCTCCAGTGTGTGGTCCGGGTGCCACTGTACCTATAGGAGGCGGGAAAGATGGCATTGAAATAGACAAGGCTTGGTCAGGGACGACAGTTACTTTCGACGCAATTTCCCGAGGCGGGAAGATTTACGTTGGATATTACGACGCAGACAGATGGCTCACTGTAGCACAACTCGAGCCCGCTTCCGGCGTAGTCTGCCGAGCCCGGATCTCCTCTCAGTTCGCTGGGTGGGATAGCCACAACAGCGTCGCTCTCGCTTTCGACAGCGCTGGACGTCTCCAAGTTGCTGCGAATATGCACGCAAGCCCGCTTGTCTATGGATCGGCGAATACTCCGGACACTGTATCCGGCATCACACTCACCCCAATGACTGGCCACGACGAGAGGAAGGTGACTTATCCAAACTTCGTCAACGGCGCGGACGGAACCTTATATTTTTCTTACCGGAACGGCGTGAGCGGGAATGGCGAATGGTTTGTCAATACTCGCTACGGCGAGTACTGGAAGAGAACATTGGACGTACCAATCTTTTCCTCGACTTGGAACGGATTACCTACGAACGCTTATCCAACTCCATTCAAAGTGTTCCAAGACGGGTATGTACATCTTGCAATTGTCTGGCGCCGATCCCCGGATGTCGCAAGCAACTATGCCATAACGTATGCCCGCACACGAGATTTTGTACACTGGGAAGATCATCTAGGTCACCAAATTGAACCGCCAATCACCCCTGGAAACAGTGATGTTGTCGATACGGTCGGTGAGGGGAACGGCTTGCTCAATTCTGCTCGCGTCGGCCTTACAGAAAACGGCTCTCCGGTGATCGCATACACTAAATATGGGCCAGACGGCAAAAACGTTATGGTTCTTGCTTCACCAGGTTCCAATGGGTGGCGTCGTTCCATTATCGCAACGGCTTCAAGCCAAACCGTTCTTAAGGGCATGGGCACGGTTCCGAATTTACCGGCCTTCGGTGAATTAGACCTCAGTCATGACCACGTAGGTGGTATCAACATTGTGTTTCCGGGAGAGCCGCGAAAACGTATCTGGTTCAATGTAGATACACTGCAACCTGCTGACACACCGAAGTTACAGACTCCGCTCGTCACAACGCGTCCCCTTGATACATCACCGCCACCTGGCCTTTTTAACGAGCGGCGGACAGTACTGGGCGTGCGAGAAGATCGAGCGTCTAAGAAAGCGGCAGGGTCGATAGTTTACTTCTCTCAAGAAGTAAACCGCGATCGAGCCCGCGACTGCACCGTTGCGCAGCCAACCGCATGCAATCCGCCTCCCTCGCCACTAATTTTCGTGCCGTAAATATCGAGAGACAGAACGCCATAGATCATTCTTGGCTTTCCGCTCTGTTTAGGCCTTTTTTGCGGCTTCGTATTCGAGACTGCTTGGACCTCTTATGTCATCTGGGCACGACACCAAGAACCGCTCTACTTGCTGGCTGAAGACGAAATCCGGTCTCTCGTCTTGCACAACTTTATAATCGATGTTCGGCTGCCAAAGCGCCACGACTCGTGAGAACATTGATGCAAACATTTCAAGCTGATGCGACGCGAAAGAGTCCCTGAACAGAAGTAGCGTTGGGAGGTTCTTATCCTCGTTTTCGTATACGGCTCGCTGTCCAATATTTTGAACTCCGTTGAATTCTACCTTCTTGAAAGCTGGGCTCTTGATCACTGCAACTTTCGTTGTGGTTGTCAGTCCTAGCTTTCCTGTAAGGTCACCAGCAATCACCTTGTCCTCAAAAGAAATCAGATCGCTACTCATTTGCGGCAAGCAATTGGCCTGCATCATTTGATTAAAGGCAACGAATGCACCAACATGATTCCAATGCGTGTCACCTTTGGTGTACGTTTCAGACCTGAGGGAGGCCTCCTCGAGACATTCGAGAAAATACTGGTGTGCAACCCGGCCCTGTGCCGCTTCAAGTACCTTGTTAATCGGCCTACTTTCGGAAAAGTTGACGCCGTCAGGAAGATAATGTCGGTAAACGCACTCCTTGTTCGGGACTACCCCAAAAAAATAGCGGGACCCCAGATCAGCTAAGCGTACTGCACGATACGCAAAGAGGCTTGCCCACATCGCCTTGAAATCAGGAGGCAACGAAGTTCGCCCAGTTATTTGCTCCATGACTTTGTTTGAGTCGTTACTGAGAAAAAGCCAATCTTCTTTTCCATCCAGCACCGTGGGAGCTATAACCATAATTTGCGCCTACACCTATTGATCGGGTCTCGTCGTAGGATGAAAATCCAACTAGCGCAATTGCTCAATTTTGAGTTTCACACCTTACGTGCGGTGAAGTCGCTTCTAGCGCTATGCCTTCAGGGAAAGAGATCGATTGATATCTTTCCAGAGGAAACAAATTAACGCCACTTCACCTCGAAGGGAATTCGCTAACTCTTCACGGAAAAAATGCTCTCCCGCATTGTCCTATATGCTTTTGACGCGTTTCTTTTTTCATAGGCGTAATCGAACGCAACACCGCGCATTTGATCATAATTTTGGATGTTACCGACAACATCAGATATGGCGTCCGTCCAGTTTTCAGTCGTATTGGTGACTAGGATTCCGCCTTGGGTCGCACGCAATGTTTCACTGTAGGACGGCCCATTAGAAGCCACAGGCAAGATGTCCAGTGCGCCGTAATCAAGCAGCTTAAGATCCGATTTTGCAGAGTTGAACTTTGTATCGATAAGGGGAGCCAATCCAACATCGAACGGACCTTGCTGCCTAAACCAACGAACAAACGCGGGATATGATTGTGACGATCGTGGCGGCGTAAGCACCCGGAGCCATTCCCTTTTCGGTGGCTGCCGTACCGCGCCAATTACTGTGAGCTCGAACCGTTGCTTTTGGGCTACCCGATCGAGCGCTTCAATTATCAGGTTGAAGTCTGCGTCGTGGGTTGCAGTTCCAGCGTAAACCAATTGGGGAACAGCATTTCGGCCGCGGTTTGGCCGCCTATAATCACGCCACAACCGCGGATCAATTGCGTTCTGCATTACGACGGGCTGGGTGGACAAGTGCGAATAAGCCTCCCGCAAAACGTCCGTCGACACCCAATTTTCTTTGGAGTGATCGAGAAGGAAATTAAGAGCTTCGATACGCGGCTTGTAAAGCTCGTATTCACGGTGAGCTTCATCCATGAAGCAAAACGCGTCATCATTGTCTACAATCAGATTCTGCCTATGGCCGCTGGAACCCGCCACGAGCGCTTGCGCGTCACCAAGCGTGTCAAAGGCAGTACGCTGGACGATGGTAACATCGGCAGTGCGACTCTCTAGTGCCAGTTTAGCCGGCACTAATTTGAAGTCGATCTCTCCGTAAGCTTCGTCTGTAGTCAGGGGGCATAACAGTCTGATGAAAGCGCTGCTCTGTGGAAACTCTCGATCTTGGCGCACGATACCATTAACGAGTAGTCGTTTTTTACGGAGAACAAATGGCGCAGCAGGTAAAGTCGATCGGACGCCAAGCAACCCAAATATGTCATCAAGTATCGTTTTTGCACGCGCTTCAAAGCTGTGTAGCATGCGAACTTCCGCACTGACTGCAGCTGTGTCATGGTCGGATACTGTTCGCACAGCGTTTTGCAGCTCTTCCTTGCTGTCAACTTGGACGACCGAATTTCCAAATACATATGAAATAGCCGGCATACTATCGGAAATTACCCTACCACCGGCGGATAGCACATCGAAAAGTCTGTTAGATAGAAGTCCAAACTCTTTCATTGATGCCCAATGGTCATTCAACACGAACGCCGCAGAGTTGTAGTATCCGCCAAGTTCCTTATTGGAAATATTTGCTCCGCCTATAGCGCGCTTAGGAATGTATTGCTCCCAACGCGTACCGAAAACAGTAACATTCAACTCTGCCTCAACGGACCACTTTACCATGTCGCGGTATATGTTTCGCGAGTTTCCAACAAACAAAACTTCAGACGGATTAGCCGGTTTCTTCCGATTTGGGTTGAACCGATGTATATCAGTGGCCTGCAGAAGCGGCTTTATTTTTTTCACGCCAATTGCACTCAAAAAATTCGCGTAACTTAGGGAAGCAACATACGCTAAATCGTATGCTTCGTATTCGGCCAGCTCCAGCTGGTCAGGATGACTAATATTCCAAAGGATATTTATTACACCCGGCACCGGCTTAAACTCATCCAAGCCACGAATAACGATCACTACGTCATCCTGCGGTGTGTTCTTTCGGTCCCATTCTCCGTGGAAGTCGATCCGAACTTTATGGCCCAGTCTATTAAGCGCACCAGCTAGCGAATCTGCATAATGGAAATCGCCCCATTCTTGTCGCTTATCGAACGGCGCAGGAATTTTGATTGCGAAGTTTAATTTGATGGCGTCTTCTAGAGGGCAATCTCCCTTTTTGGTTGCCTTGGCAACCACGACCTTCCCAAACGCTTTGAACTCTTTCAAAGATATGCGATTCGCGTCTGCTGAGGTGTTCGTGTACTTGCATCCAACAAACGGCACATGAGCGATGTTTCGCGCTACACCTGTCTGGCGAATTATTAAGTCCCAATCCACCATCCTGCGGAGGCTTTCATCGAAACCACCTTGTTCCTCATAAATGGAACGCAGGTGGCAATAAACATTTAAATCTATAAAATTGCCCTTTAACATCCTTTCCCTGTTATAGAGTTCGCCTCGTATTTGACGGTCACTATCATTTAGAATTTCGATTTGAGAATACGCAACATCGGCGCCTTTGGAAGACATGTAGCCAACCATCGTAGCAAGATAGTTTGCCGTCCAAACGTTGTCAGAATCGAGATAGGCGATCAGCTCACCGGATGAGTTTTCAAGTCCCTTGTTTCTGGCCGTACTAACTCCTCCGTGCGCCGCCCGTATCAACCTAACCCTGTCGTCAGTAAGAAACGTCTCAACGATTTCTATCGTCTTATCTGTGCTGCCGTCATCAATGACCAAGAGTTGAAATCTGCGGTACGTCTGGTCTAGTACTGATCTAATGGATGCAGATATCGTGGATTCGCGATTGAACGCAGGCATAATAACAGAGACTAACCAAGGCTGCTCAACTTCGGCCTCCGCCTGAATTTTCTTCAGAGGCGAATCATAGTGACGTGACGGTACAACTATTCTACCTTCAGCTTTCCCATGCCGCACATAGTGCAAAAGTGGATTCACCTTAGCTTTCGCCACGTCACTGTGATGGCTCGAATATGATTGTGTGCAAAATTTGCACGACGGGTCACGACCAAGCCGAGCACCGAGCCAGAGGAAGTGCTCGACAGGATCCATATTTAGCATCGCTACGTCTGGATATTGCTTTAGATACCAGGCTTCATCAAATAATCCTGATTTCTTTACGAGATCAATTTCGCCCTGATCAGCCAGCTTCATCCTTCGCCGCCCTCAAAATTTACCGTTTACAAGTTGTATATTTCAATCATCTTTCGGACGGTTACCGGCACGTGCAAGTAGAGTCAACACCAAGAATCCCTCGCAGAACTGTAAACTTAGGATTGTTGTCATCATATGTGCCAAACATGCGACGGTGCGCGTGACGGAAGAGCACCTCGAAAAGCAACTCTTCTAGACGTTGTGTCTACGATACAGATATTGCCGCCCCCAAGGGAACCCTAAGCCAATTTCCGCCTACGCCGACGGCAAGGCGATCCAGAGTTGCCATTTGAGCAATAAAACATCTTGCCAGCCGTGACGACCTCGGAAACAAACTCCGCAACCGCTCTGGATTTAAGCTGCACCCCTACATCACAGGCTGCGATAGTAAGCGCAAGCTCACCCCATCTGGCGCCAGTAGCGCGGGCTCAGCTATTGCGTAATGACTATTCACCAGCTGTGAGCGTCTATGCCTGCGCCTATCTCTGGAACTAGAATCTTTCATAAGATCGACGCCGTTCCAGAACGGTTAGAGGGCGCTCCGCGGCAGTTTCGGCGACGTTGGTCCCATGATTTCAAGGAGCGAGCGGTGGCTGAGGCGATCGAGCCTGGAGCGAGTGTCTCGGCAATTGCGCGTCGCATCGGCATGGCACGCTCAACGTTTATCTATACGCTGAGGCAAGTCGCCAGCATGATCGGCGAGAATCTCGAACTGATCCAGGAAGTGACGGCCAACTCGGACAACATTTCCGAAGGGGAACTGGTTTACGTTAGCGATGGCAGTGAAGATGGCACGAAGGGTTTGACTGAGAAATGGCATCGAAGAACTTCAAAGCCTACTTGCCGACATCAGGACGTGAGAGGGCGGTATCCGTGAGCTCTTCATTGACGCACAGTGCGATCCCGAAATGATCGACCGCGTCATGGCCGATGAGATGAAACGCGTCCTATAACTTCCATCCATCGACCTGCCGAAAATGCGTTCGCCGGAACACCGAGGCAAACTCACTTAACCAGGGAATCGCTGGTCGCAAAGTCGGGCAAAATTAATCGCAAGCGCGGCGTCTTCCTCTGCGAGAGAAGTCAAAGTTTCCACAGGCTTTTGCATGGAGGCTTCTGAATCGCTTTTAGATCGCTTAAATTGCTCGAAAATGCTTTCCGCTTGGGTAGCAAGCTTGTCGAATTTTGTTTGGTAGCCCGCGGAGATTTTGGCATCTCCAGTTTCTCGGTAGACCTTTGCCATCAACGCAAAGGCCGCTCCACAATGGAAAGAATGCTCATCCGCAATGGGTCCAAGTTCCGCTGAATCTTGACCGTAGCTCGGAGTTCCAAAAGCCACAACCAGAAGAAAAACAACGGCATGCATCAAATGGCCAACCTCTAAACGCTTAGGTTGTTATTTTAGCATGGCAGACACGGAAAACACCGTCCCTCGCCTGGAAAAACAGTTAACCGGACGTATATATCGAAACATACCTGGTTCTCGTGCGGAGATAAGCCTGGCCCGCCGAGGTGATTATGGCCGCATCCATCGTAATCGAATAGTTGCTCTAGGATTAGCTGCTTAGCAGTGTCCGGCGCCGTGTGAGTTTTAATACGATGCAGTCGCCGCCAATATTATGGAAGTGGAGATTGCAAAGCAAACAAGACTTAAGCTTCCCGCGCTGCGACCCGATACCATAATGGCGTGTATTGACAACCTCGACATCATCGATAGTCAATTCAAAGTCGCCATCGATATTTTAACCGCTGAAAAATCGTACGTTACGTCTTGATATTGGGCTGTTAACGGCACGTTCTAGTGGAGCCAACGTCTCACAGAATTGCGAAATTGCAATCTTGAGATTAATTAGGCGCTCTGCCGTGGTACACAAAGGGTTAGAAAAAACGCTGGTCTTCGCATTGAAGTGTCTACGTTTTAATTCGACAATTTGGATCACGAAGGACGTCCAACGCTTCGATATAGAAACCCGTGCTCCTCGATTTCATCCGTGCGGTAGATATTGCGCAGATCAACCAGAACGGGGTTTTTCATGATGGCCTTCAGGCGCGGCAGATCGAGTGCGCGGAACTGGTTCCATTCCGTCACGATCACGACGGCATCGGCGCC
>Ga0075370_10001253_pt1 | contig 10811 bp, 11 predicted proteins | sample EndMethybrTD3035_FD_71398 | JGI IMG/M metagenome (GOLD analysis project Ga0075370, IMG submission 71398) | Populus endosphere microbial communities from Tennessee, USA - Endosphere MetaG P. TD hybrid TD303-5 | ecosystem: Host-associated > Plants > Roots > Endosphere | place: USA: Tennessee... | reverse complement strand
GTCTTTGATGCGGAAGTGCCAAATTAGCCTTTTCCTAGCTAATCGCCTTGCTCGAAATCTTGGAGGATGAGCTCTTTGAGACGGTCGAGGGGATATTCATCGATGTTCAGCCAGCGGAAGAGGGGTTCTTTGCGGAACCAAGTGAATTGCCGCTTGGAGTAATGGCGGGAGGCTTTTTTAAATTCTGATTCAAAGTGGCGGTAGGACTCTTCTGTGTGGGGAGAGGAAAGGTAGTGCAAGGCTTGCCGGTATCCGATTGCTTGGGCCGCGGAGGAGTTTTGCCTCAGGCCCTGCTTTTCAAGATGCCGTACTTCGTCAAGAAAGCCTCTTCGGATCATCTCATCGCAACGCATCTCGATCCGGGAATAAAGACGCTCTTTGGGATAATAGATGAACCAACAACGGAAATCGTAGTTTTGTTCTTGGAGATGATTCGGCTTTGCAAAATCGCTTACTTTTCGATCGGTCAAAGCCATGATTTCCAGAGCCCGGACGATTTTATGCCGATCCTGTTCGCCGATCGTCGCTGCATAATCGGGATCGACCATTTGGAGCCGTTCATAGAGAACTTCCGCCCCTAATTCGCTCATCTGCTTCTCAAGCTGCTTTCTCACTTCCGGTACAGAAGGGGGACCCGCAGGAGGTCCGTATAAAAGGGCGTGAATATAAAATCCAGACCCCCCTACCACGATGGGAACGTTTTCGCGGGCAATGATCTCTCGGAAGGAATCTTGAGCGCTTTTATAGAATTCAGCGACATTAAAAGGCATGCCGATATCGCAAATATCAATCAGATGATGCGCAATCAAAGCCCTTTCTTCGGGAGTCGCTTTGGCTGTACCAATATCCATCCCTCGATAGACTTGCATCGAATCGGCGGAAAGGATCTCGCCTCCGATGGCTTGAGCTAGGGAAAGGGATAATTGGGTTTTGCCTGAAGCAGTAGGGCCTGAAATAATGAGAATCCGTTTTTTCTTTCGCTCAGGAAAAATCTTTTCCTTCAAAGCTAACGGATCATGAGGTCGTAATAAAGCTGTGTCCTTCACTTGCGAGACTGCAAAGCTTCCTTTTCGTTTGAAAAGATATGCAGAATCTTGTCGAATCCCGCCATTTTGATAATTTCTTCCACGTCTTCATTCAGAGAAAAAAGAACCAAAGTGCCCTTGTCGGCTTTCAGTTTTTTCGTCAGAGACAATAACACCCGCATGCCAGCGCTGCTTAAATAATCGACGCGGCTGAAGTCCAAAAGCAAATGTTTATGTTTTTCTTCCAAAAGATTATTGACCTTTCGTTCCAAAATGGATACGGATGCTGCGTCGATCCTTCCGTCGATGCGGAGAATGATCCTGTCTTCGATCTCTTCAAGCTCAATATGCAAGCCGACGCGCATAAAAATTCCTTTACTGGATGATTTCTAAATGGATTCTGCGGCCTAAACGGGCCCCGATTGTCATCGCCAAAGTCCGGAGTGAACGGATCACATTGCCTTTGCGACCTACTACTTTGCCAATATCTTCCGGCGCCACGCGGATTTCAATCAAAAGACCGCTTGCACCCTCTACTGTCCGAACGTCCACTTTCTCTGGAAGATTCACCATGTTTTTTACTAAGTAAGCTACAAATTCATCCATATCTCAATTTCTCCTGGAAGCATGAGCATAGGTAAAAGCTCGATTGAATTCAATTCCTTATACTCTCTGATCGGTATAAAAAAAAATTACAAATTGCTGGTTTCGTGCAAGACCCAATCTCTATAGGGGGGATGGACCCGCTCTAAAGGAAGCTCGGCAATTTCAGGAACCTTATAGCTGCACTGTTCTTGGATATAGGTTCTTATTTTTTCAAAAAGGCCCCGTCTGGTTTTTAGGATCGCCTTAACTTCTCTCCCCTCCTCTATCAGTCCCTCCCATCGATAAAGAGATTCTACATGAGGGATGAAGGTCGCGCAGGCGATCCATCTTTTTTCCAACAATCCGCGAACAATTTTTTTTCCTTCCTCTAGATCGCGGCAGGTCCAAAAGATATAAACTATACTTGCATCCATCACTTATCCTGAATTTTGAACGAAAGCCAACTGGGGAATCCGCAAATCTACAATTCGAGGCGCAAACCGGCCGCTTTGCTGCACGGAAGCAATCTGCTTTTTATAATCTTCGACCATGGAGCGCCTCAAAGCAAAAAAATTACTCAATTGCTGCGCATAATCTTTGGGAGCGAGACGAAGGATCTTGGGAAAAACACAAATGATTTCCCGATCCCCTTGCCGGACCGTGAGCTCCTCTTCAGTAAAAAGAACGATTTCCCGCTGGCCCAAACTAGAGGCAAAAGCATTCGATACATCGATTCTTTTGATATGGAGCCCTTCTTTCCAAGCCGAACCTTCCAAAAATTGAAGAATTTCAAATGCCAATAGTAAATAGCGGTTTTGAATAGGAGCCAACCATAAGCCCCCTTTTCTCCCATAAGAATCTTCAGACGCCCCAAAAGAGGGCAAACCAAGATAAATTTCAGGCAGTTGCTTCGGTGAAAAAAAAGGAGTTACAGGGAAAAGATACCCTTCCCGATCAATCGCCGTGTTCCGGTAGTCGGCCAGCCAGGCGATCGGCTTTCTTACTTCATAATCGATGTAAAGAGTCCCTGGAGGATAGCGTTTGATCCTGGCTTCCCGGATCAAGGGAGAAGAAAGGAGCTTCTGTTCCCCTTTTTTCAGATTGAAAGCATAAAGAGAGATCGGTTGATCGGCAGATAAAGAAAGAAGTTCAGCCAAATAAGCTGTTTTTAACGCTTCTTTTTCCGATCCTGTCTGAATGATTGCGGTAATCCGGTATTTTTCCTCGTTCAGTCGGGCATGGTGATATTTTTTCCAAATAGAATAGCCTCCCATACTCAAGGAGAGCGTGCAAAGAGTTGAACCGATTAAGCAAAAAAGCGCTTTGCGAATCGTCCACTCTGGAGAATTCATTTCTCCGCCCTGGGTATACCGAAATAATCTGAAGAATCGGTTTCTGTCGGCGTCGGCTTTGCCTCAAATTTTATGCCTTCACTTCGGGCCTTGCCTCTGGCAATGTCCCTTGCTCCAGTCAAAAAATTTGAGGAGCCTCCTTGACATAATCCCGATTCTTCACACAATTTCCGTCTATTCAATAAGTTGAGAATCGGCTCTCCTGCGCGGGTCACGTCTCCAGCCCCTATGGTTAACAAAATATCTTGAGGTTTAGCCAATCGAGCCACTTCTTGTTCTAACTGATTTCTAGGAATATAATGGAGCTTTCGCCCTATTTTTTTCCTCATTTCTTCATAAAGGATTTCTGTGGAAATGCCGATGAGAGGGGATTCCCCAGCCGTATAAATATCGGTCAAAAACACAAAGTCCGCCTCTTCAAAACAATGAACGAATTCTTTCAAAAGATCGCGGACGCGAGAATAACGGTGAGGCTGGAACACTACGCAAAGACGTTTCTCCCCAATTCGCTCGCGCAACGCTTTGAGGGTTACGGAAATTTCGGTAGGATGGTGCCCATAATCGTCGTACAAGACGACTCCCCCCGCTTCCCCTTTGCATTCTAACCGCCGCTTGGTCCCCGAAAATTTCCCCAGGGCGCTTCGAATGGCCTCTTCAGGGACTTTTAAACTCAAAGCCAGTCCAAAAACAGCCGCGCCGTTCAACGCATTGTGGCGGCCGAACAGAGAAATCTCTACATCAGAGAAAATTTGTCCGTCAAAAAATAGATCGAACGCAATTCCATTTTCTTTTTGCCTGTAGCGGGAAATGCGGAGTTTTGCCTTCTCTGAAAAACCATAAGAAAATCCTGGCGGGTTAAGCTGAGCCAGCCTCGGATCGTCGCAACACCAAAATAGGTGGTTCGCCTTGTTTACTTGAGTGAAAAACTGAGCGAAGGCCGCATCCAATTTTTCTTCGTTTCCCCAATGGCTAAGGTGCTCGTTTTCTAAATTAGTGACGATGGCGCCAAATCCGGGAGTTTTTAAAAAAGAACCGTCGCTTTCATCGGCTTCCGCCACGAAATAGCTCCCTTTCCCTGATTGGGCGTTAGTATTCTGAGAGCGGAGGATGCCTCCAATAACAAAGGACGGGGCCAGTTTTGCCTCGCAAAACACTTCAGCTAAAAGAGCGGTCGTAGTCGTTTTTCCATGCGTTCCCGTAACCAAAAGAGGTTTCTTTTCCCTCATTAATTGATCGAGCATTTCGGAGCGATGGAACAGGGGAAGGTGTAATTCTTTCGCCTTTTTCCATTCCACATTCGTTTCTTTGATATCCGTGCTGTAAACGACCGCCATGCCTGGGAATACAGATTCTTCGAAATGGCCGATTGTAATTTTCGCCCCTTCTTTCTTTAGTTGGTCGATCAATGCGCTTGCCGATGCATCGCTCCCCTGCACGGTTTCTCCTTTTTGCAGCAAAATGCGCGCCAAGGCGCTCATTCCGATTCCACCAATTCCAATCAAATGATAAATCATAATCAAACCATGAACTTATTTTTTTACCACCGAGATACACCGAGAAAAAGAAATATTCTTTGCGCGTTTCGCGCCTCGGCGCATCTCGGTGTTAATTTTGCCGTATTATACAACATCCCTTTAGCAAGATATATCCGTTTGAATAGCCTTTCTCTTTTCAAGGGCTATCGAGCGGATGATTTGGGCAAAATCGATCCTTCCTTCTGTTTCTCTACAAATTTTTTGCAGGGCTTCTTTTCTCTGTTGCAGCTCTTCCTTAATCGCCAAAATTTCCTCCGCAAGCCGTTCCGGACTGGCATCAAGCTGAAGAAGCAAACGGCTTCCACCGACGGTTTCAGAAAGATATTTCCCGTTTATTTTTTGGTGGTCTTCAGATGCATACAGAAAGGGAATTAAAATCGCCGGTTTTTGAAAGCGGATGAGTTCGGCTACTGTCCCTGCTCCCGAACGGCAGACTACTAAATCAGCCGCCCCATAGGCCACAGGCATTTCGTTTTCAAAAGTTTTGACGCAAATAGGAATCTCCGCTCCTTCATAGGAGGCTTTTCCTTCTTTGCCTGTCAAATGGATCACTTGAAATTGCAATCCTTTTTGTTTCAATAAGCGTGTTGCATCGCAAAAAGCCTGATTGAGAAATGCAGCTCCTTGAGATCCTCCAAAAACCAAAATAGTAAAAAGATCGGGGCTTAACTGAAATGCAGCCCGAGCCTCGCTTTGCGAGTGCTTTTTCACGCTATTATAGAACAAATTCCAAGGCAAAAGCGGTACGTAGACCTCTTTGCCAGACAATTTCTTTTCGACAGGAAATTGAAGCGCAATTTTGCAAGCTATAGGAATAAATAGCCGATTCACTTTCCCAAGCAGGCAATTAGCTTCGAATAGGACAATTTTTTTTCGTAAAACCGCCGCCGCCAAAAGGACGGGGAAGCTATGAAAACTGCCAAATCCGACTACAGCATCTGGTTTAAAAGAACGAATGAGCCGGAGGCTTTGAAAAAAGCCTTTCCAAACAGCCGCGAAAAAGAGAAAGATATTTTTCAAAGGCGCCGAAGCGATTTCCTTAAAAAAAACGCCTTCTCTTTTAAAAAACGGCGTCTCTGCCAATTTGTGGCCCGCAAAATAGATCTCACAATGGCCGTCTTTTAAAAGCTTTTCGCTGAGTTGCTGAGCGGGAAAAAGATGTCCTCCAGTTCCCCCTGCCGCAATTAAGATTTTAATTTTCATGAGCCTGTCCGCGAAGTAGAATTAAAGAGATTCGAGAAGATTTTGAATTCCAGTGCGATGTGGAGTCTGCGGCGAACTTGAATAAGTTCGCAAGGACGAACATCGAAGAGCTCTCGAAAAATATTTCTCTTTTTTGAACGCTGGGGTTCAAAAGATTTTCGAAGATCGCAATTATAATTTGCGGATAGGTTCATAACCGGGTGCAGATTTGGTTTTCCTAGAAATATCGAGCAAAATGAAGAGTACCACAATATTGAAAATTAATGAGGTCCCTCCTTGAGAAAAAAAAGGAAGGTTCATCCCCTTACTCGGAAGGAGGCCTGAAACCACTCCTAAATTTAGAAAAGCTTGGATGGAAATCAAAAAAGTTAAAATAGCCGCCAACAAAAAAGCTCCTTTGTTGGGAGAATTAATGGCGACGACGAATCCCCCGTACGCAAGCAAGGCGTAAAGGGCGATTAGCATTAAAATACCTAGAAAGCCCGTTTCTTCTGCATAAATGGCAGCGATGTAATCACTTCTGGCTTCAGGTAAATAATTCAATTTTTGCAGACTCTCCCCGATTCCCCTTCCAAAAATCTGACCGGAGCCAGCTGCAATTTTGGCTTGATGGGGCTGATGTCCTTTGCCTCTTAAATCTAGTTCTGGATGGAGATAAATTTGAATCCGGGCCGAAGTATGGGGCATATGATAAGCGGCCGTCACCCCTCCCCCCAGAAGAACTAAGAGAGGCAGAGCCCAATAAACTAAGCGAATGCGAGTCAAAAGAAAAAGGGCAGCTAATAAAAGAAAGATAATCGCCGCAGTCCCATTGTCTGGTTCGAACAAAATCAAGCAGATCGGAATAAAAATAAAGGCGAGCATTTTTAAAAAAGGAAAAAGAGCGATAGGCTTTTCTTTTTTTAAATACCACTCGATATAAACAGCGGGGATTAGAATTTTGATATATTCAGAGGGTTGGAAGGAAAAACCGAAAATTTTCAGCCATCGATGAGCCCCGTTCACTTTTTGTCCAATCCCTGGAATAAAGACCAAGATGAGGAGAACGCTTCCGATGATTAAAAGAGGAATGCTCCAGCGAAGCCAAAATTCATACCCTAGCTTGTAAACAAGCAAACCGAATGCAAGTCCCAAAAAACCAGAAAAAATTTGTTTAAACATAGCCGCATGGGTGCTTGTGGTCAGTGATCGGTCAATGATTTCTGCAGCCGTGGTGTTGAAAACCATCAACAGACCGATCGAAAAAAGGAGGGCTACGGAAACAACCAGACAAACTGCAGCGCGCGTCATCGTGTACGAAGTCGGTCGCCAGGCTTCAGCTTACGCGCTTTTTCCTCATTTAATCCGTTCAACCGGAGGAGTTCTTCAATCTTCATGTGATGCTTCATCGCAATCGTCCAGGGGTTATCCCCTACTTTGACTGTGTAATATTCGGAAGAAGCGGCCGGTTTTGATTCTACGGCGGCCGGTTTTGCTTTTACAGAAGCGACGGCGCGATCGGAAGGAATTTTCAAAACTTGCCCTACTTTTAAGAATGTGCTGGGCAACTGATTGAGTTTGAGGATCTCATCGACGGTGGTGTGGTGGTTCTTCGCGATTTTTTCCATATTATCTCCCTTTTTCACCGTGACTTCGGTAAAGGAAGATGCCAAATGCCCAGCAGGGGAAGAAGCAGCGGCCGGTGGCGCAATAGCTACAGGATCGGGAATTAAGGAAGGGAGTTTATGGACAATCGGATCTTCTTTGGTTTCGGGCACAGAGGCCATTGTCAAAGAAGGATCTTTCGCATCCATTGGTTTATTGAGTTCAGGAATCGGAATTGCGATCGGAGCGGGTTCGGAAGATTTTCTCATGGCCATGTCTAAAGAATCGCCAAAGAGAGGGTTTTCCTCGATTTTGGTATAATGGGCCGTCGCATCGCCCATGAGAGCCGACGAGGGAGCCACTTCTTCTTGCGATGTAAGAGCGGCAATTAGCAACACCGACAAAAGGGCCGCATTGATCAAGACCGCGATCAAAATAGTATTTTTTCGATTCATGAATTTCCTCAACTAGATTGCAGTTTCTTACCGAAATGGTATACAAGACGTTTAAATTCTTCGCCCCGGTGTTCGTAATTGCGGAATTGGTCAAAACTGGAACAGCCGGGTGAAAGAAGCACCGTATCGTTTTCTTTTGCCTCGGCCCCAGCCCTTTTAACCGCTTCCTCTAAGGTGTGAACCCTGATGAAGGGAAAATGATCGGCCAATTCGCTTTCGATCTTCAAACTGGCTTGTCCATAAGCCACTATTTTTTTGACTTTTCCTTTGAAAGCTTCGACCCAAGGAAAATAGGAAGCCCCTTTATCCACTCCGCCTACGATTAAAACAATAGGTCCTTTGAAGAGAGCCATAGCATGCATTACCGAATCGATATTGCTCGATTTGCTGTCATTGTAATAGGAAACACCTGAAAGATCGGCGACCCACTCAATCCGGTGGGCCGGCTTCCGGAAAGTTTCCAACCCGCGCCGAAAATCGGATTCTGATACTCCCAAATAGGAACAGAATGCAAAGGCAGCACGGATGTTTTCCCTTTCGGGGATGCCCATTTGTATATAGCGTTCGGAAGGAATCGATGCAATAGTTTCCCAAGAAAAACCAGAGCCTCGATCGAAAATCTCCCAATTCCCTTTGTTCAATAGGCCGCCATACCCTTCTCTTACTTGTTCGGAAATAAACAAGACGCCTTTCTCTTTTAAACAACCCTGAATGCGGCATTTGGCTTCCGCATAATCAGAAAATGAGGAATAGCGATCCAAATGATTGGGGGTGATATTTAAAATGCCTGCCGCTTCTAAGCAGGGAGTCCGCAAGGTTTCTAATTGGTAGGAACTGAGTTCAACGACTAGGATTTCATCTGGGTCGGGATGCATTAAATAGCTCGAAAGACTCACGCCCACGTTGCCGACCGCACGCGCCTTTTTCCCGCTTGCGTTCAAAATATGGGCAATCAGCAAAACGGTGGTCGTTTTTCCATTCGATCCCGTAATTCCAATGCAGCGGTTTTGAATGTGGCGGAAAGCAAATTCGATCTCTCCGATAACTTCAATCCCTTCTCGGATTGCTTTTTGAACGATCCGGTGCTGCTGAGGAACTCCAGGAGAGAGGATGAGCTGCTCTACTCCTTGCAAAGAGAGGTCGATTTCATCCGAGAGGAGCTGAAAATCTTGAGACAAAAAAGAAGCGGTTTGCGGATCCTTTTTTAATTCTTCCGCCTTTTTATCAATGGCGATCACCCTGCATCCTTGTTTTAACAAGAACGAAGCTGAAGATTTTCCGCTGATCCCAAATCCGACGATGACAATTTTTTTATGAACGTTCATTAGACTTCTTGCATAACCTGCTTTGGATGCAGAAACCTAGGTTTTTTCTGCAAATTTTTGATTGGAAGGAGGAAGCATACCCAATGGGGTAGACTCCGAACTGAGAGCGAAAATTTGTCAAAAAGCATGGGTTTATGCCCCAAATGGGGTTATGCAAAAAGTCTATTACTGAAATTTCAACGATGCTACCGCGATTATGGCAAAAAGGAGGCTAATGATCCAGAACCGAATAACAACTTTTGTTTCAGGCCATCCTTTGTATTCAAAATGATGGTGCAATGGCGCGCATAGAAAAATTCTTTTTTTGTTCCGGTATTTATAACTTAAGACCTGCAAAATCACGGAAAGCGCTTCCGCAACGAAAATCGCTCCAGCGACCCCTAAAATCACTTCTCTCCGGAGCAAAACGGAGGAAACCCCTAAAATTCCTCCTAATGCCAAGGAACCTGTATCTCCCATAAAAACTTGCGCTGGGTAGCCGTTATACCAAAGAAAGCCAAGCGCAGCCCCAGCTAGGGCGAATAAATAAACGGCAATTTCTCCGCTCCCTTCGATGTATAAAATATTGAGATAACGGGCCAAATCGATGTGGTTCGATAGAAAGCCAAACAAAGCTAAAACTAAAGAGACCATGACCAAACATCCGGCCGCGAGCCCATCGAGCCCATCGGTCAAATTCACTGCATTGGAAGCTCCGGTAATCACAAAAACGATCAAGAAAAAAGAAAAAACTCTAAAGATTCCGTCTGCAATGAAAAGAGGGTCTTTTAAAAAGGGAAGATAAAATCTCCCAATATACTCTTGAGTATTGAGAGAGGTGGTTTGAATAACCGTCTTTTTTCCATCTTGAGAGACTGAGGTTTGTTCTTTAGCTGCAGGAGGGCGAAGAAAATTTTTTCCAGCGACCGCTTGGGTAAATGTGGGGGAAACCAAATAGAGGGCCACCAGAGCTGAAAACCCCAGTTGGACCGCCATTTTTTTTCGTGCTTTGAGTCCTTTGCTATTTTTATGCCGGAGCTTTAAGTAATCGTCCGCGGCCCCCAAAAAGCCGAGCACGAGCGTAGTCAGGAGCAAAATCCAAGTAAACGCATTCGAAAGGTCCATCCATAAGAAAAGAGCGATTCCCATAGAAAAAAGGATGAGAATCCCTCCCATGGTCGGGGTATCTTTTTTCTTTCCATGCAGCTCGGCAAGCAAAGGACATTCTTCTACGCTTCGGATCTCCTGGCCGATTTTGAGTTCATACAATTTTTTAATGAACCTAGGCCCAAGTAAAATCGTTAAAAGAAGCGAAGTTCCTGCCGCCAAAATCATGCGGGTTGAAAAATAGGTAAACGCAGTAGGGATTTTCCAGTCGAGCGAATCTCGCAGCCATTCAAGAATAAATAAAAGCATCGTTTTTCAATAGGGGTTGGCGGATAAGATTTCAAAAACTTTTTCTAATTGCATTTTCCTTGATCCTTTGACCAATACCACATCTCCTGGGCTCATTAAAGACTTCAGCGCTTGAGTCAAAGATTTGTGATCCGGAAAATGTTCTGCAGGTTTCTTTACTTCGCTGAAACCTTCTGCAATCGCAGCGGCTTCGGTTCCAAAAGTAAGAAGATGGTCAGCATATTTCTGTGCAAAACGCCCCATTTCCAAATGACATTCCGAGGAATATTTGCCCAATTCCACCATAGTTCCCAGGACGGCAATTTTTTTACCCCCTTGTTTGGGCTCGGGAAGGCTGGAAAGGGCGGCCCTC
>Ga0075370_10001252_pt1 | contig 10812 bp, 4 predicted proteins | sample EndMethybrTD3035_FD_71398 | JGI IMG/M metagenome (GOLD analysis project Ga0075370, IMG submission 71398) | Populus endosphere microbial communities from Tennessee, USA - Endosphere MetaG P. TD hybrid TD303-5 | ecosystem: Host-associated > Plants > Roots > Endosphere | place: USA: Tennessee... | reverse complement strand
CCCGGCGACGGCAAGGCGAACCCGGCCGACCTGACGATGTCGCTCGCGAAGGGCGCGCGCAATCGCGGCGTGAAGATCGTCGAAGACGTCGAGGTGACCGGCGTGATCCGAGAGGACGGGCCGAGCGGCCCGCGCGTCACCGGCGTTCGCACATCGATGGGCGACGTGCGGTGCGAGATTCTCGTCAACTGCGCCGGCCAGTGGGCGCGGCAGTTCGGTGCGCTCGCCGGCGTGAACGTGCCGCTGTATTCGGCCGAGCACTTCTACATCGTCACCGACAAGATCGACGGCGTGCACCCGATGCTGCCGGTCATGCGCGACCCCGACGGCTACATCTACTACAAGGAAGAGGTCGGCGGCCTCGTGATGGGCGGATTCGAGCCGCAGGCCAAGCCGTGGACGGTGGACCCGATCCCGAGCACGTTCCAGTTCGAGTTGCTCGGCGAAGATTGGGACCAGTTCGAGATCCTGATGACCAACGCGATCCACCGCACGCCCTGCCTGGAGACCGCGAAGATCAAGATGCTCCTCAACGGGCCGGAGAGCTTCACGCCCGACGGCAACTTCATCCTCGGCGAGGCACCGGAGCTGCGCAACTGCTTCGTCGCCGCCGGCTTCAACTCGGCGGGCATCGCGAACTCGGGTGGCGCCGGCCGGCTGATCGCCGAATGGATCGTGCAAGGCGAGGCGACCAGCGACCTGTGGGACGTCGACATCCGCCGCTTCGCGCCGTTCACCGCCAACCGCAAGGCGCTCGCGCAGCGCACCGGCGAGACGCTCGGGCTGCACTATGCGATGCGCTGGCCGCGCCAGGAGCTCGAGACCGCGCGCCCGCTGCGCACGTCGCCGCTGTACGACCAGCTCGCTGCGAAGGGCGCGGTGTTCGGCGCGAAGAACGGCTGGGAGCGCGCCAACTACTTTCGCCCGAGCGGCGTTGCCCCAGCCGCGTACGGCCTCGGCAAGCCGCAGTGGCTGGACTGGGTGATCGCCGAGCAGCGCGCCACGCGCGAGGCCGTCGCCATCTACGACCAGACCTCGTTCGGCAAGCTGCTGCTGCAGGGCCGCGACGCACTCGCGGTGCTGCAGCGCCTGTGCGCGAACGAGATCGACGTGCCGCTCGGCAAGATGGTCTACACCGCAATGCTCAACCAACGCGGTGGCTTCGAGAGCGACCTCACGGTCATTCGCGAGAAGAGCGACCGCTTCCTGCTCATCACCGGCTCGGCCCAGCCGACCCGCGATGCCGACTGGATCGCGCGCCACATCGGCGCCGCCGATCACGCGGTGCTGACCGACGTGAGCGCGATGACCTCGGTGATCTCGGTGATGGGCCCGAACGCTCATGCGCTGCTCGCGCGTGTCAGCCCCGACGACTTGTCGAAAGAGTCGCTGCCGTTCTCTTTCACACGCGAGATCGACGTCGGCTTCGCACGCGTGCGGGCCGCGCGCATGAGCTATGTCGGTGGGCCGGGTGTCGAGCTCTACGTGCCGATCGAGATGGCGCGCCACGTGTATCTCGCGCTGCACGAAGCGGGCGGCGATCTCGGACTGCAGGATGCCGGCTACTACGCCATCGATGCACTGCGCATCGAAGCCGGCCGGCGCGCCTGGGGCGCCGAGCTCGGGCCCGACGAGACACCGTTCGAGGCCGGCCTCGCCTTCGCCGTCAAGCTCGACAAGCCAACGGAATTCATCGGCAGAGCGGCGCTCCTGAAGGCGCGGGACCAGCCGCTGCGCAAGAAGCTGGTCACCGTGGTGCTCGGCTCTGCGCAGCACTACGCGTGGGGCGGCGAAGCGCTGCTGCTGGACGGCGAGCCGGTCGGAGAGCTGTCGTCGGTGGGCTGGAGCCCGAAGGCCGGCGCGTGTGTCGGCCTTGGTTACGTGCGCGGCGATGCGGCGATGCGCGCGCACGCCGGCTCGGCACTCGCGGTCGACCTGTGGGGCGAACCCGTCAGCGCAACCGCGTGGGACCGCTGGCCGCCGCCCTGACACCGCCTCGGCGGCACGTTCCGCTACCGGGTCTCAGTGCGCTGCCTCGAGGCGGAACACCTGCACCACCTCGGACAGTCGCTGCGCCTGCTCCTTGAGGCTTTCGGCGGCGGCCGCAGACTCTTCGACGAGCGCCGCATTCTGCTGCGTCATCTTGTCGAGCTCGGTGACCGCGCCGTTGACCTGGCCGATGCCCGACGACTGCTCGGCTGCGGCCGACGTGATCTCGGAGATGATCGACGCGACGTTGCGCACGCTGGAGACGATGGTGGTCATCGCAGCGCCGGCTTCGCTCACGAGCTGCGCGCCCGACTCGACCCGCTCGACGGATGCGCCGATCAGGTTCTTGATTTCCTTCGCCGCTTCGGCGGAGCGCTGAGCGAGCGAGCGAACCTCGCCGGCCACGACCGCGAAGCCGCGGCCCTGTTCGCCGGCACGCGCCGCTTCGACCGCAGCGTTCAACGCGAGGATGTTGGTCTGGAACGCGATGCCGTCGATCACGCCGATGATGTCGGCGATCTTCTTCGAGCTGGCGTTGATGTCGTCCATCGTCTGGACCACCTGAGCCACGACCTCGCCGCCCTTCTCCGCCGCCTTCGAGGCCGACATCGCCAGACCGTTCGCGGTGTTCGCGGACGCAGCCGTCTGGTTGACGGTGCCGGTCAGTTGCTCCATCGACGCAGCCGTCTGCTGCAGGTTGGAGGCCGTCTGCTCGGTGCGGCCCGAGAGATCCAGATTGCCCAGCGCGATTTCGTTCGATGCCGTCGAGATGCTGTCGGTCGACTGGCGCACGCGCGCCACCGTTCCACGCAGCGATTCGATCATGCCCGCGAGGCCGTGCAGCACGCTGCCCGGGTGCGGCGCATCGATGGCGACGGCCAGGTTGCCCGTGCGCACTTCTTCCATCGCCTGCATCGCCTGCGCCGGCTCGCCGCCGATCTGGCGCAGCACGCTGCGCGCCACGACGAAGCCGAGACCGCCGATGCCGACCAGCAACAGCACGACGACCGAGAGGTTCTTGATCAGCGCCTGGCGCACGGCGACGTCCACGTCGTCCATGTAGAGGCCCGAGCCGATCATCCAGTTCCAGCCCGGCACCACCTGCACGTACTGCAGCTTGGGCACCGGCTCGGTGCCGCCCGGGCGCGCGAAGCTGGTCGCGAGGAAGGCGGTGCCATCCTTGCTGGTCTTCAGGTTCGCGAGCAGGTCACCGACGATGTCGCGGCCCGAGCCGTCCTTGACCTTGCCGAGCATCGGCTGGCCGTCCCAGTCGGTCTTGATCGGGTGCATCACGCCGCCGCCATCGAGCGAGAAGATGTAGAAGTAGTCGGTCTTGTTGTAGCGCGCGATGCGCAGCGCGTCCTTCGCGGCCTTCTGCGCATCGGCCTCGCTCATCGCGCCCGACGTCGCCTTTGCCTGGTAGGCCATTGCGATGCTGTGCGCGGATTGCACCGCAGTGACGAGCTGGCCGGTGCGGCCTTCGACGATCTGCTGGCGCAATTGCACCACCGAGAAGGCGGACAGCAGCGCAAGGCCGCCGATCGCAACGCCGACCAGGAGGCCGATCTTGCGCTTGAAGGAGATGTTCTTGAACATGGTCGCGGAGGTGTCAGAAGCGTGAACGAATGCCCGAATGGCAGGGCGCCGTGAGGCGTGATCACGTTGATATCGGCTGCGAGCCGAGCCACTTAACAATTGATTGACAGTCCGTGCCCTGCGCAATCCGCGCAATGCACGCGACGTACGCTCAGCGCGCCGCGAGCCAGCTGGTGAGGATCAGCGCGGCTTCGAGCGTGAACACGTCGGCGCGCAGCCAATCGTGCAGCTCGCTGGTGCGGATGCACTCGAAGCGTTCGACCTCGCCGTCCTGGTTCCTCGGCATCAGTCCATCGGGCAACACGGCTTCGAACACCTCGATGTGCTCGACCATGTAGCCGTCGCTGACCGGCCGCCGCACGCTGATTCGCGTGAACGGCCGCACGGCCTCGAGTTCGGCGATGCGCAGTCCGGCTTCTTCCCACGTCTCGCGTTCGAGCGTGGTGGCGATCGATTCGTGCGCCGCGACGAGGCCGCCCATCAGCGTGTCCCACAGGCCCGGATCGGTGGCCTTGTCGAGCGCTCGCTGCTGGACCCACACATGGCCGTCGGCGCGCCGGCCGACGAGATGCACCGCATGGGTCGCGATGCCGAGCGGCCGCACCGCTGCGCGCTCGATCGCGGCGACCGGCACGCCCTCGGCGTTGTCGACTGCCAGCAGCTCGTCGCGCCAGCGTCCGCCGAGCTTGTTGGCCAGCAGCCAGCGGGCGATCGCGGCGAGCGCGATATCGCTGTCGGTCGCATCCGGCAGGCGCCATCCGCTGCTGGCCCGGCTGTCCGGCAGCAGCAGGCCTTCGTCGACGAGGCGGCGTGCGAGTGTCGAGTCGAGAGAGCCGATCGCGTGGCGGCCGTCGGCGCTGCGCAGAGGCGCGCGCGGCACGAGCGGGTCGATGTCGGCGCGCGCCGCGAGGCGCGCGCGCAATGCCGGGTCGACCAGGGTGGCGTCCATGCTCACTCGGCGCCGCGGGCCAGCAGCTCAAGCAGCCCGGCCTCGTCGAGGATGGTGGTGCCGAGCTCCTGAGCCTTCTCGAGCTTGCTGCCGGCTTCTGCCCCGGCAACGACATAGTGCGTCTTCTTCGAGACCGAGCCGCTCACCTTTCCGCCCGCCGCTTCGATCATGTCTTTCGCGTCGTCTCGGCTGAGCGTGGGCAAGGTACCCGTGAGCACGAAGGTCATGCCGAGCAGCGGCTTGGGCGCCTTGTCGGCCGTGCCGTCGTCTTCGGTCCACTCGATGCCGCAGGCGCGCAGCTGCTCTACGACCTCGCGGTTGTGCGGCTGTGCGAAGAAGGTGTGGATGCTCTGCGCGACGATCGGCCCGACGTCGTTGACCTCGAGCAGCTGCGGTTCGCTCGCGTCGAGAATCCGGTCGAGCGAGCCGAAGTGCTTGGCGAGGTCTTTCGCCGTGGTCTCGCCGACATGTCTCACGCCCAGCGCATAGAGAAAGCGCGAGAGCGTCGTCTTCTTGCTCTTCTCGATGTTCGCGAGCAGGTTCTGGGCGCTCTTCTCGCCCATGCGGTCGAGCTCATGGAGCTTGGCGACACCCAGCTTGTACAGCTCGGGCAAGGTGCGGATCAGGCCGCTGTCGACGAGCTGGTCCACGATCTTGTCGCCCAAGCCTTCGATGTCCATCGCGCGCCGTCCGGCGAAATGCAGGATTGCCTGCTTGCGCTGCGCCCCGCAGAAGAGCCCGCCGGAGCAGCGCCAGTCGACCTCTTCCTCCTCTCGCGTGACCTCGCTGCCGCACACCGGGCACTTGCCGCCGAGCCGCGCATAGAGGTCATAGCGCTCGGTATTCGGCGGGCGCTTCTCAGCGACGATGCCCACGACCTCCGGAATCACGTCGCCGGCGCGGCGCACGATCACGGTGTCGCCGATGCGCACGTCCTTGCGGTCGATCTCCGACTGGTTGTGCAGCGTCGCGTTGCTGACCGTGGTGCCACCAACGAACACCGGCTCGAGCTTGGCCACCGGCGTGAGCTTGCCGGTGCGGCCGACCTGGATGTCGATGTCGCGCAGCACCGTGGTCTGTTCTTGCGCCGGGTACTTGTGGGCGCATGCCCATCGCGGTTCGCGCGATTTGAACCCGAGCTGCCGCTGCAGCGCGAGCGAATCGACCTTGTAGACGACACCGTCGATGTCGAACGGCAGTGCGTCGCGCTTGGCCGCGACACTGGCATGAAATTCGATCAGGCCGGCCGCGCCTTTCACGACCTTTGCATCGCCGTTGACCGGCAGGCCCATGGCCTTGAACGCCGCCAGCAACTCGCCCTGGGTGTCCGGCAGCACCCAGCCGTCGACCTCGCCCAGCGCATACGCGAAGAACGACAGCGGCCGCTTCGCGGCGATGTTCGCGTCGAGCTGGCGCACGACGCCAGCCGCCGCGTTGCGCGGGTTCACGAAGGTCTTCTCGTTCTTCGCGCCGCCATCGATGAGCTTGCGCTGGCGCTCGTTCAGCGCCTCGAAGTCGTCGCGGCGCATGAAGACCTCGCCGCGCACCTCGAGCACTTTCGCGCTCACGCCCTTGAGCTTGTTCGGCACGCTGCGGATCGTGCGCACCGTGTGCGTGACGTTCTCGCCGGTCTCGCCGTCGCCGCGTGTGGCGGCCTGGGTCAGTACGCCGTTCTCGTAGCGCAGGTTGATCGCGAGGCCGTCGAACTTCAGCTCGGCCGTGTAGGCGACCGGCGGCTCGTCTTCAGGCAGCGCAAGCGCCTTGCGCACGCGGGCGTCGAACTTCTCCGCGCCGGCCGGCGTCGTGTCGGTCTCGGTGTAGATCGAGAGCATCGGCACGGCGTGGCGCACGGGCTCGAGCCCGTCGAGCACGGCGCCGATCACGCGCTGGGTCGGCGAGTCGGGCGTGACAAGCTCGGGATGCTCGGCCTCGATCGCCTCGAGCTCCTGGTACAGCTTGTCGTACTGCGCATCGGGAATGCTCGGCTCGTCGAGCACGTAGTAGCGGTGAGCGTGCGCCGCGAGCTCTGCACGCAACTCGGCAGCGCGCTTCGAGGCTTCGCCGAGGGGGGAACTGCGCGCCTGGCTCATCCGCTCAGCTGAACAGCCGCCGGGCGGCGGGCGAGCCTGCCGGCAGGTCGCGTGCGCCGAGCTGCTCGTAGAGGCGCGCGAGTTCCTGGCCGATCGCTGCAAAGCTCGGCTCGCCGAGCGGATGCCCGTTGTCGTCGACGAGTGCGGCATCCATGTCGGCGGCGAGTCCATGCGCGCTCTTCTGCCAGGTGGCGAAGGGCTCGCGGGCCGGGTCGGTCTGCGGCACGTCGAAGCTCAGGGTCACGTCGCGGACCGCGGCGATGTTCGGGTCGTCCGCAAGCGCGGCCTGCGAGTCGAAGGTCAAGGTGAGCACCGGCGGCGCACCCTCTTCGTCGGCCGGCAGCACGAGCCGGCCCGGCACCACACCCGCGACGAAGCCGTGACGCGCCCCGTTCTGCTGGATGTAGCCGACGCTCCACGCGGCACCTCGCGAGCGCAGGTGCACGGCGAGCTGCGCGTCGTGCTGGCCCGCGAAGTTGTCGAGCTCGCGCGCTGCGGCCACCGCTTCCAGCATGTCCGGGAAGTCGGCCATCGCGCCGATCGCATCTGCGAAGGCCTGCACCTTCTGCACGAATTCTGAGTACTCGATCTCGTTCATCGCCCCGGTGCGGTTCGCGAGCTGGATCCCGGCCTGGAATTCGCCGTAGCGCTGGCCGAGTGCAGGCGCTTCCCACTCGCCGGTTTCGCTGTTCAGCCCTTCAATCAGGAACGGCTTGCCGCCGGCACGCCGGGTTGCCGGCAGGTGCGCGACGACGAACTCGCCGCTCACCGGGGCGTCGACGGTCAGCGGTGCAATCGAGTCGATCAGCGCGTCGAGCCGCTGTGTGACGCGCTTGCCGACGCGGCGCTCGCGCGGCGAGAACGTCGGGCCGTCGTCCGACTCGCCGTCTATGCGGGCTGCGGCAAGCGAGTCGATGTCGCCGAGCACGGGCTCGCGCGGTTCGGTTCGTTCGGCAGGTTCGGCCGCCCGCTTCGGGCCGGCCTTGCGCGCCTGCCACGCACCGTGCGCCACCACCCCGGCGAGCACGATGCCGCCGAGCGATCCGAGGGCGACCATCAGGCTGCTCATGGCCTTTGGCGCCTCGCGCTCACTTCGACAGGCTCAGTGCGAACGGGCGCTGCGGTGATCATGCCGCCTCGGCCATGCTGACGGCCGCATCCATGTCGACCGTGACGATGCGCGAGACACCCTGCTCCTGCATCGTCACGCCGATCAGCTGCTCGGCCATCTCCATCGCGATCTTGTTGTGGCTGATGAACAGGAACTGCGTGCCCTGCGCCATCTCGGTCACGAGCTTCGAATAACGCTCCGTGTTCGCGTCGTCGAGCGGCGCGTCGACCTCGTCGAGCAGGCAGAACGGCGCTGGGTTCAGCTGGAAGATCGCGAACACCAGCGCGATCGCCGTGAGCGCCTTCTCGCCGCCCGACAGCAGGTGGATCGTGCTGTTCTTCTTGCCCGGCGGCTGTGCCATCACCTGCACGCCGGCGTCGAGGATTTCGTCGCCCGTCATCACGAGCTTCGCGTTGCCCCCGCCGAAGAGCGACGGGAACATCCGGCCGAAGTGCTCGTTGACCTGGTTGAACGTGTTGGCGAGCAGGTCGCGGGTTTCGAGGTCGATCTTGTGGATCGCGTCTTCGAGCGTGGTGATCGCGTCGAGCAGGTCGGCGTTTTGCGCATCGAGGAAGGTCTTGCGCTCGCGCGACGCGGTCAGTTCGTCGAGCGCCGCGAGGTTGACCGCGCCGAGCGCGTTGATCTCGCGGTTGATGCGGTCGATCTCGCCCTGCAGGCCTTGCAGCTTGACGCCATCCGCCTCGACCCCGGCGCCCAGCGCCTCGAGGTCGACGTTGCCCGCCACGAGTTGCTCGAGGTACTGCGCGCCACCCAGCTGTGCGGCCTGCTCCTCGAGTTGCAGCTTCGTGATGCGGTCGCGCAGCGGCTGCAGGCTCTGCTCGTGCTGCAGGCGCTGCTCGTCGGCGCGCTTGAGGCGCAGCGTGAGGTCGTCGTACTCGCTGCGCTTCGCACCGAGCGCGGCTTCGCGTTCAAGCTTGAGCGCGAGCGCCGCCTGCAGGCCGGTCTGCGCGGCCGCGTCGGTCAGGCGATCGAGCTCTTCGTGCAGTTGCGTCTTCGACTGTTCGTTGGAGGCGAGCTGCTGCTGCGCCGTCTCGATCGAGCGCTGCAGCTCGCCGCGGCGCGCTGCGAGCGAACGGGCGTTGAACTGCGCCTCCTGTGCCTGGCGCTCGAGCGCGCGCAGTTGCTCGCGCGCGTCGGCGAGCTTGCGCTCGGCGCCGATCACCGCCTCGTCGAGCTCGGCGTGGCGCTCCTGCGTCGTCGCGAGCTGCATGTCGAGCTCCTCGAAGCGCGCCTCGCCTGTCGCGCCTCGCTCGGCGAGTTCCTCGAGCTGCGCGTCGATCTCGCCGAGCTCATCGTCGAGCTGGCTGCGCCGCGCGCTGGTGGCCTCGGCAAGCTGCGACAAGCGCAGCAGCTCGACCTGCAACTGGTGCGCGCGGGTCTGCGCTTCGCCCGCTTCACGCCGCGCGACGACGAGGCGCTGCGAGGCGTCGGTGTATGCGGCGTCGGCCCGCACGAGGCTGCTGCGCGACTCTTCGGCAATCAGAACCTGCGCGCGCAACTGGCGCTCGAGGTTCTCGATCTCCTGCGCCCGCTGCAGCATGCCGGCCTGCTCGGAGTCGGGGGCGTAGAAGCTCACCGCGTACTGGCTGACGGCGTGGCCCTCGCGGGTCATGATGACTTCGCCATGGGTCAGCTTGTCGCGCGCGGCGAGTGCTTCGTCGATGTGCTGCGCGACGTACACACCTTCGAGCCAGTCGTTCAGCAAGGCCTTCAGCCCTGCATCGGACAGGCGCAGGAGGTCGGAGAGGCGCGAGAGCGTCTGGTGCGTGTTGCTGATCGCGGCCTGCGGTGGCGTGTAGAACGCGAGCTTGGCCGGCGGCGCGTCCTCTGCGAACGCGCGGACCGTCTCGATGCGGCCGACCTGAAGCGCGTTCATGCGCTCGCGCAGCGCTGATTCGAGCGCTGTCTCCCAGCCCGATTCGATGTGCACCTTGGTCCACAGGCCCTGCAGGCCGTCGAGGCCGTGCTTCGCGAGCCAGGGCTTGAGCTTGCCTTCGGTCTGCACCTTCTCCTGCAGCGCCCGCAGCGCGTCCAGGCGGGCGCTGAGGTCGGCCTGCTTCGCGGCGTCGGCGTTCAGCGACTCCTGCTTCGCGCGCCGGTCGGCGTCGATCGCCGGGACCTGCTCGCCGAGCTCGTGCAGGCGCGCGTCGGCAAGGCCCTGTGCTTCTTCCGCGCCGGCGTACTGGCGCTTCAGTTCGTCCAGGCGCTCGGCGTCCGGCGCGGCGAGCTGGCTCTTCTCGGCGGCGAGCCGCTCGCGGCGCGTGTTGAGCTGGCGCTTCTGGTCGTCGACGTTGCGGCTCTCGGCCGCGAGCAGCTGGATCTGCTGCTGCACCGCCGTGACCTTGCTGCGCTGCTCGTTGCTCGCGCCCTGCGCCGCGCGCACCGCGTCTTCGAAGCCCGGCAGGTTGGCCGACTGCTCCTCGGCCTGCGCCGCGAGCACTTCGCCCTGTTCGTCGGCGTCGGCGATCTGCTCGGCGATCTGCTCGATCTCGTCGCCGGCTTCCTGCTGGCGCTGCGCCCACTGCTCGTTCTGCGCCTGCAGCTCGACGAGGCGCTGTTCGAGACGCTGGCGGCCCTCGACGACGTAGCGAATGCGCTCCTCGAGGCGGCTCACCTCGAGCGCCGCTTCGGCGAGCAAGCCCTGCGACGCGTGCAGTTCGTCGCTCGCCGCGTAGTGGGCCTGGCGGATCGTCTCGAGCTCGGCCTCGCCGTGGCGCAGCTCTGCCATGCGCGCTTCGAGGGCGTTGGTCGCTTCAGCGACCGCCTTCTTCACGCGTGCCTCTTCGCTCGCGGCGTCGCGGTGCTTCAGGAACCAGAGCTGGTGCAGCTTGGTCTCGCCCTGCGTCTGCAGTGCGCGGTACTGGCTCGCGACTTCGGCCTGCTTCTCGAGCTTGTCGAGATTGCTGTTGAGCTCGCGCAGGATGTCTTCGACTCGGGTGAGGTTCTCGCGCGTGTCCTTCAGCCGGCTCTCGGTCTCGCGGCGGCGCTCCTTGTACTTCGAGACGCCGGCCGCCTCTTCGAGGAACAGGCGCAGCTCTTCGGGCTTGCTCTCGATG
>Ga0075370_10001249_pt1 | contig 10819 bp, 12 predicted proteins | sample EndMethybrTD3035_FD_71398 | JGI IMG/M metagenome (GOLD analysis project Ga0075370, IMG submission 71398) | Populus endosphere microbial communities from Tennessee, USA - Endosphere MetaG P. TD hybrid TD303-5 | ecosystem: Host-associated > Plants > Roots > Endosphere | place: USA: Tennessee... | reverse complement strand
GCCTCCGGCAACGGAACCATCGGCGCCAGCTGGCCCCAGGCCGCCAGGGAGAGGCATGTCAGCAGCGTCTGTGCGTTGTCGTTGCGCTCGGCCCAACGCGGATCTGCGAGGGCTCGACGCCAGTCGTCGACGCCGAGCCGCGCGCACATGTCGCGCACGAGCGCGTCGTCGGCCAACCAGGGCAGCATCGCCGGATGCTGGGTGCCTTGGCCGGAAAAAAGCAGCGCGAAGCTCATGAGTGGGAGCAGACGCGCGTGATCCAGCAGGCGGCGGCGAGCGTGTCCGCCGCACCGCCGGGCGACAGCCGGCGCCGCACGAAATCGTCGGCCATGGCTCGTGCCTCCTGGAGCCCGTCAGGCCGTGCGACGCCCCCCCGATCGAGGAAGGCTCGCGCTGCGCGCTGGGCGTGGCGCAAGCCGGCGATGCCGCCGCGATGCGCGAGGTTGCTGTCGTCCAGGACGGCCATGATGTGGAACAAGGTGTCGAGCCGGGCCTGCGACGGCGTGAGGCCGCGTGCCATGGCCCCCGTCAGCGCGGGGAGTGCCGTCTCGAACAACACCGGGAATGCCAGGGCTGCCTCTTCGGAGGCGCTGCGCAGGCCGTAGCGCCGCGCGGCGAGCCCGCCCGGGAGCCTCGGCGGACGCCGGCTGCGGCTGGCCAGCGCATCGCTCCAATGCCGGCGCAGGGCATCGCGCAGCTGGTCGGGATGCAATGCGCCGCCCCGCTCGCGCAGGGCGGCGCCCGCCGCGGCGCACAACAGTCCGAGCATGAAGATCGCGCCGCGATGCGTGTTGACACCGCCCGTGGCGGCGAGCATGCGCGCCTCCGCCGCGATGCCGCAGCGCTCGAGCACGGCGAAATCCGCGCCGCAGGCGCCGGCTTCGGCGATCTGCGCGAAGTACCGGCGCAGCGCGAACAGGCTGCGCATGAAGGTGTGCGCGTCCATGTCGTCATGGCTGCCGGAATCGATCAAGGTCACCAGGCCGGGCTTGGGCGCCAGCGACAGTTCGTCATACAGCGCGAGCGTGGCGGCGCGGCCGATCGCTGCCGGCGTGAGCCGTGGGCGCGGCTGGAGATGGAGCGCAGAGGCTCTCATTCAACCGACTCCACCAACGCTGCACGCTCGCACCATGCGGTATCGCGCTGCAAGCTCACGCCATGCAGCCGCTTGACCATCACGGCCATCGCGCGAGCTGCGCGCCACTCGATCCATTCGCGCCATGCAACCGCCGCGCCGTCGCGGAACAGAAGCTCGCCGTCGAGCCGGGGCCGTGCGGCGTCGAAGGACTGCAGCGCATGCGCGGCGGCATCCGCCTGCACCGCCCCGTCGACGCCGACCGACAGATCGAGGTCGGAGTCCTTCCGCACGTGATCGAGACCGCTGATCGCTTGCCAGCCGTAGCTGCCGAACACGCGCGCCGTCGCATCGCACGCGCCGAGGCCGTCGAGAAGATCGCGCACCGCGCCTCGTGCCGCAGGCGGCAGCAGCGCTTGCACTTCGGCAAGCGGCGGGAACTCGTCGAAGCCCAGCACGGCGCTGTGCGGCACCTGCAGCGCCAGCCGGCGCCTGCCCCAGCGCGAAGGCGATGGCAAGCCGAGCGTCATGCATCCGTCGGCGGCGACCTCGGCCGGTTGACGCGTCACCACCAGCGGCAGCCGATGCGTCGCCCAATGCGACAGGCAGTCGCGCGCCTGGCTGTCCCAAGGCCGGCGCAGGACGGTGGTCCAGCCGCTCTCGGAAAGCCGGGCGAGTTGGTGGCGGCGCAGCGAAACCATGGCGGTCCTGCTGCGGCGTTCAGGCCGCGTCCAGCACGCGCTGCACGACGGCGGCGGCCAGCCGGCGCCCGCCGCGTTCGGCACCGTCCTGCGCGCGCCGGTCGTCGGTCGGGGTGTCGGCCAGCGCATGGCGCAGCGCGGCCTGAAGGTCGCCGCTCCACAGCGCACGCACGCCGCCCATCGCCACGTAGTTCTGCACGCCCGGTGCGAAGACCGGGTTGGATTTCGACAGCGCGGTGAGCTTGTCCTCGGGCAGCTTGGTCACGCGCGCCATGGCCGGGATGCGCATCACCCGGATCTCGGCATCGGGCAGCGCGTAGCAGGCATCGGCAATCAAGCCCGAGGTGATGAAGCCGCCGGACAGGGCCTGGTCGTACACCAGGCCGATGACGCGGTGGCCGCGGCGCCGCGCCAGGTCGATCGCGGCGCCGAGGTGCGCCATCGCGCGGTTGATGCCCACCAGCTCGTCGCGCCGGCGCAATTGCTGGCCCTGCGTGTCGATCAGGAGCAGGATCCCCCGGCCGGGATGCTGCGCGATGGTGTCGAGCACCACGCGCGCCTGCCTGAGCGCGAGCTCGAACCCGATCGGCGCGTGGTTCGTGGTGCCGATCACCGTGAGCGGCTCGCCTTCGAACATCGCCTCGCCCTGCAGGAAGTCGCCTTCCGCGCGCATGCCGTGGTAGGGACCGAAGAGCTGAGTGACAAGAGAAGTCCATTGCATGTGATGCTCCTGAGTCAATCTGCGCGCATGGCGCGTACCGCTTCCACCGGAAGCTCCGGGACCTGCTGCGCACCGTCGACGCCGAGCGCGCGCCAGAGCAGCGTGGCATCGTCGCCTTCGGCGTCCTGGGCGGGAAGCGCCTGCAGGCGCCGGGCGAGCAGGCGGTGCTCCTGTTCCAGCGCGGCCAAGGTCAGGGGCTTGTTCTTGCCGAGCGCCGCGATCGCTGCCGCGCGAAAGTCTGCAACCTCGTCTTCGACCAGCGCATCGCAGTCGCCGATCAGCCAGCGGTGCTTGCCGCCCGTCGTGCGCCAGACCAGCGCACGGTCGCGCGAATCGAACTCCTCCACGCCGTGGGAGGCTTCGATCACTTCGGGTCCCGACATCGCCAGCCGCCCGACATCGCTCATCACGATGAAGTCGGCACAGCGCGCCACGATGCCCATGCCGCCGAAGCAGCCGTTGGCACCGCCGATCAGCACGATCACCGGGATGCCGGCCGTGCGCACGTCGAGCAGCGCGCGCATCACTTCCGAGACGGCAATGAGGCCCGCGTTGGCCTCGTGCAGGCGCACGCCGCCCGATTCGGCCAGCAACAGCACGGCCGCCGGCCGGTCGCGCAACGCCCGCTGCAGCAGGCCGACCAGCTTGGCGCCGTGCACCTCGCCGACGCCGCCGCCCATGAACTCGCCTTCCTGCGCGGCCACGAACACCTTGTGGCCATCGAGCGTCGCACGGCCGATCGCCACGCCGTCGTCGAAGGCCGAGGGCACGCCCAGCTGTGCCAGGTGCGGGCTGGTGATCCGCTGCGCCGGCGGCAGCCATTCGTGGAAGCTGCCGGGATCGAGCAGCAGCGCCAGCCGCTCGCGCGCCGAGCATTCGGCATAGCTGATCATGGCTGCCCTCCGGCGATCTCGGCCACCGCCTGGTCGAGCCGCAGGCTCACCACCGCGGGCGTGGCGCCCATGTCGTTGATGGAGACGCGCACGCCGGCCAGCGGATGGCGCGCATGGAAGTCGTCCATCACCGCCTGCCAGATCGGCCCGAAGCCGCGCGCCGAGGTCTCGACGCGCACGGTGCAGTCATGGCTGTCGGCCGGCTCGAGCATGACCTCGAGATTGCCGGAGCCGACGACACCGACCAGCACCGGCGCAAAGCGGCCGGCCGGGCGTCCGCCGGAGAATGAAAAGTCGAGGGTCTCTAGCCCTGCGGGAACGTCGCTCATCGTCGAGTCTCCTGTTACCAGTTTCTGAAGCGCTTGGGCGGTTGGTACAAGCCGCCCGATGCGCGCACCAGGTCGCGCATGCTGCGGGCGGCCAGCAGGTTGCGCGTGGCTTGGCGGGGGTCGATGCCCAGGTCCTGCGGGCGGCGGATCACGCCGCGGTCGCGCAGGTTCTCCACCGCGCGCCGGTCGCGCGCCAGGCCTACTGCGGTGTAGCCGGCCACGCCGCGGATGGCTTGCTCGCGCTCCGCGTCGCTGCGGCACAGCAGCAGGTTGGCGATGCCTTCCTCGGTGAGGATGTGCGTGACGTCGTCGCCATAGATCATGATCGGCGGCACGGCCATGCCGGCTTGCTCCTGCAGCGTCCAGGCGTCGAGCCGGTCGACGAAGGCCGGCTGCATGTGCTCGCGGAAGGTTTCGACCATCTGCACGACCAGCTTCTGCCCGCGCGGCGTGCCGGCCGCGCCGGTGCGCCCGGCACGCGCTTCGCGCCCGGCCTTCAGCCAGGCCGGGCTGGCATGGCGGCGGCCGCGCGCATCGGCGCCCATGTTGGGCGCGCCGCCGAAGCCGGCGATGCGGCCCAGCGTCGCGGTCGAGCTATTGCCGTCGAGGTCGATCTGCAAGGTCGATCCGATGAACAGGTCGCACGCGTAGTGGCCCGCCGCCTGGCACAGGGCGCGGTTGCTGCGCAGGCTGCCGTCGGCGCCGGTGAAGAACACGTCGGAGCGCGCGCGGATGTAGTCCTCCATGCCCAGCTCCGAGCCGAAGGAATGCACCGACTGGACCCAGCCCGCCTCGATCGCCGGGATCAGCGCCGGGTGCGGGTTGAGCGCCCAGTGCCTGCAGATCTTTCCCTTGAGGCCGAGCGACTCGGCGTAGGTCGGCAACAGCAATTCGATGGCGGCGGTGTCGAAGCCGATGCCGTGGTTCAGGCGCTGCACGCCGTATTCGGCGTAGATGCCCTTGATGGCCATCATCGCCATGAGCACCTGGACCTCGCTGATCTGCGCCGGATCGCGGGTGAACAGCGGCTCGATGAAGTTGGGACGCGGCGCCTTGATGACGAACGAAACCCAGTCTGCCGGAATGTCCACGCGCGGCAGCGTGGTGGTCTTGCCGTCGACCAGTTCGTTGACCTGCGCGATCAGGATGCCGCCCGAGAAGGCGGTGGCCTCCGCGATGACCGGCGTGTCCTCCGTGTTGGGGCCGGTGTAGAGGTTGCCTTCGGCATCTGCCGCATGCGCCGCCACCAGCGCCACCTGCGGCGTGAGGTCGACGAAGTAGCGCGCGAAGAGTTCGAGGTAGGTGTGGATGGCGCCGACCGCGATGCGCCCGGCCGACACCAGCTTGGCCAGCCGCGCGCCTTGCGGTCCCGAGAAGCTGAAGTCCAGCCGGGCGGCCACGCCGTTCTCGAAGAGGTCCAGGTGCTCGGGCAGCGCCAGCACCGACTGCACCATGTGCAGATCATGCACCTTCGCCGGATCGACCTGCACCAGCGCGCGCGCCAGGAAGTCGGCCTGCTTCTGGTTGTTGCCTTCGAGGCAGACCCGGTCGCCGGGCTCCAGCACGGCCTCCAGCAGCTTGCCGATGGCCTCGGTGGCGACGTGCTTGCCTGCCAGATCGGCGCCGAGCGCGTTGGCCGCCCGCGCGAGACGTGCCGCGCGATTCTCGGCCTTGGTGTTCCAGTTCATGCGGTCCATGGAGATCCCTCAACCCACCAGAGCCTTGGTGGCAAAGAACAGCACCGACGGGCCCATGAGGCAGCCCAGGCCGGTGTGAAAGGTCGCGACCAGTGCGCCGTAGGGCACCAGCTTGCGGTCGGTGGCGGCGAGCCCGGCGGAAACGCCGCTGACGGTGCCGGCGAGCCCGCCGAAGACCATCGCGGAGCGCGGTGTCTTCAGCGCCAGGAATCGCGCCGCGATCGGTGTGCCCACCATCACGATGATGGCCTTGACCAGCCCGGTCGCGATGCTCAGCGCCATCACGTCCGGGCTCGCGCCGATGGCCGCGCCGGTGACGGGGCCGACGATGTAGGTGACGGCGCCCGCGCCGATGGTGGTCATGCTCACCGCGTCGGAGTAGCCGAAGCTCCACGCAATGGCCGCGCCGACGACGAAGGGCAGCACCGTGCCGAGCAGCAGCGACACCACGCCGATCAGCCCGGCCTTGCGCGCCTCGGTGGCCTGCACTTCGAAAGCCGTGGCCACGATCGCGAAGTCGCGCAGCATCGCGCCGCCCATCAGCCCGATGCCGCCGAACAGCGACATGTCGGCCAGGCCCTTGTGGCCGCCCGTCTGCGTGCCGCCCCAATATGCGAGCGCCAGGCCGATCACGATCGCGATGGCCGAGCCGTGCACGCGCCCGAAGGTGAGGCGGCGCGAGATCTGTCCCGACAGCAGGATGATCAGTCCGACCACCGCGAAGGCGGTCACGAGGCCATTGTGGATGGCGGCTTTTTCGAGGATGTCGATCATGTCCTTGACTCCGTATTTATTCCGCTTCGGTCAGCAGGGGGTTGTCGTGCAGCATGGGCGCGTCCTCCGTTTCGACGTGAGGTCGCTCGGCGCGATTGATCGCTGCGATCACGCAGGCGCAGACCGCGACGGCGGCGATGGCCGACAGCACCGCGACCGGGCCGCCGCGCAGCGCCGAGACCATGTCCTGCTGCGCTGCCATGGCGACCACGACGGGGATGTACATCGCGCCCCAGTACTCGACGCCGAGTTCCGTCAGCTTCGGCAGGAAGTCGCGCTTCTGCATGTAGAGCCGCGCGAAGATCAGCAGCAGCATGGCGATGCCGACGCCCCCGACGTTGGTCTTCACGCCGAGCGCCTGCCCGAGCAGATCGCCGAGAAAGATGCCCAGCAGGTGGCATACAGCCAGCAGGGCGGTTCCGAGAATGATCATGGGCGTCTCCGTTGCCTTTGTGTGCCGCACGAAATGCGCGGCGTTCTGGAGACGTACGATATTGGCGACCCCCCGCGCGATCAATTAACGGCGGACGGCAACTCTTACAGTGCGTGAAACGGTCGAGGGTTAACCCTGAGTAGGCTGCCCGCGGGACCTCAGGCCAGTTCGGCCTTCGAGGTGCGGCACAGCGCCAGCAGCGCCAGCAGGTTGGGGTCGCGCTCGCGCGTGCGCAGGAAGTTGAGCGCGATGGTCTGGCGCATCAGGTACCGGGGCTGCAGCGGGATCAACTGCACGTTCTGCGGCATGACGCCGCGCACCCGGCCCGGCAGCAGCGTGTAGCCGACGCCACCGCTGACCAGGTTCATGAGCGAGAAGATGTCGCCTGTCTTCATCACCACGTTCGGCGTGAAGCCGGCCACGCGAAACGAATCCACGAAGCCGCTGTAGGTGACGAAGCCTTCGCTCAGGCTGACGAAGCGTTCGCTGCTGCAGGCGCCCAGGTCGATTTCCTTGTGCGCCGAGTAGGGCGAGCCCGTGGGGGCGGCGAACTGGATGTCGTCCTCGAACAGCGGCTCCGATTCGACGTCGGAAGCTCCCTCGGGGATGGCCATGAGGGCGGCATCGATCACGCCGTCTCGCAGCTTCTGCAGCAGGTCGGCATTGGACCCCAGCACGAGCTCGGTGTGCAGGTCCGGCATGCGCAGCTTCATTCCCATGATCAGCCGCGGGACCGTGCGGCTCGTCAGGGAAAAGAGCGAGCCGATGCGGATGCGGTCGGCCGAGTAGCCCGCAACTTCCCGCGTGGCGAGGATGCCCTTGGACAGGGTGCGAAGCACCTCGCGGGCCACCTCGGCCAATGTCTGCGCGGCCTCGGTCGGGTGCAGATTGCGGCCCTCGTGCCGGAACAAGGCGCAGCGCAGCCCCGTTTCCAGCGCATGCAGGGCGCGGTGCACGCTGACGGTGCTGATCTCGAGCTTTTCAGCCGCGCGGGCGAGATTGCCGGTTTCCATGAAGACCAGCAGGATCTCGAGCCTGCGGAAGGTGATCTCTTCGTCGACGTGGAGGTGCATGGCGGGTTGCGGAGTGGATGCGAATCCTAAGGCCCGGGAGCCTTCTGCTGCAACGACGTCGGTGGGCGTTCAGTGCGCGTGCCCCATCACGTCCGCCAGCCAGTCCACGAACACCCGCACCCTGGGGGACAGCTGGCGATGGTGCGGATACATCACCGACACGGGCATGGGGGCCGGCTGGAGCTTCGCCAGCACTTCCCGGAATGTGCCCTCCTTCAGCCAAGCCTCCACGTGATAGCGCGGCAGCTGGACAAGGCCCAGGTGCGCGGCGCAGCAAGCCACATAGGCATCGGCATCCGTCACACTCACCCGGCCTGGAAGACGCACATTGCGCATCTGCCCGTCGACCAGGAACTCGAAAGGCAAGGTCTTTCCGGTGCTGGTTGAAAGGAAGTTCACGGCGCGGTGTCCGCGAAGATCGTCCACGGCGTTCGGTACGCCATGGCGTTTGAGGTATTCGCTGCTGGCACATGTCACCTGCCTCAGTGAGGCCACGCGCCGCGCCACCATGCTCGATTCGCGCGGCTCGCCCGCGCGCAGCACGCAGTCGATGCCTTCACGAACCAGGTCGACCAGCCGTTCGCCCATGCCGATCTCGAGTTCGATGCCTGGATAGCGCTCGAAGAACTGGTGGATCTTCGGCAGCACGAAATGCTTGGCCAGCGTGCCCTGCAGGTCGACCCGCAATTTGCCCTTCGGGTTGTTGCCTGCGGCCGCAAAGGCGGAGTCCGTCTCTTCCATGTCGGCCAGGAGCTGCACGCAACGCGCGTAGTACGCCTCCCCATCCTGCGTAGGGCTGACGTGCCGTGTCGTGCGATGCAGCAGTCGCGTGCCCAACCGCTTTTCCAACTGCTGGATCGCGTGCGTCACGGTGGCGCGCGGCAACTGCAGGTCGTCGGCGGCCTTGGTGAAGCTGCCGAGCTCGACGATTCGGTTGAACAGGTGCATCGCGTCCAGGCGGTCCATGGCGGCAACTTTATATTGTTTTCACTGGTTGAACAGTGATGGCAATTTTATGCAATTTATCTGCCATCGATTGAATAGAACAATTCAGTCATCCTTTCAACAACCGGAGCAAAGAGATGAACTTCAACACCAACCCCAGCACCCAGGTGGCCGTCGTTACCGGCGCCTCCCGCGGCATCGGCGCCGCGATTGCCAAGCGGCTGGCCCGCGACGGCTTCGCGGTCGTCGTCAACTACGCAGGCCGGGCCGAAGAAGCGGACCTCGTCGTGAACGCGATCGCTTCGGACGGCGGACGGGCAATCGCCGTCAAGGCCGACGTTTCGGAACCCGCCGCCGTGCGCGTCCTGTTCGACGAGGCCGTGGCCGCGTTCGGCCGGGTCGACGTGCTGGTGAACAACGCCGGCATCATGCCGCCCGCCCTGCCGCAACTGGCCGACACGGACGACGCCACCTTTGATCGCCTGTTCGCGGTCAACGTGAAAGGCACGTTCAATACGCTGCGTGAAGCGGCCCGGCGCCTCGAGGCCGGTGGCCGCATCGTCAACTTCTCCAGCAGCGTGATCGGGCTGGCGCTTCCGGGCTATGCCGTCTACGCCGCCACCAAGAGCGCCGTCGAGACCTTCACCAACATCATGGCCAAGGAGCTGCGCGGCAAGCGCATCACGGTCAACGCCGTGGCACCGGGGCCGACCGCAACCGCCCTGTTCCTGGACGGCAAGACGCCCGAGACCATCGAACGCCTTGCCAGGGCCGCGCCGCTGGAACGCCTGGGCACGCCCGAAGACATCGCGAACGCGGTGGCACTGCTTGCCAGTCCCGACGGCGCATGGATCAACGGCCAGACCCTGCGCGCCAACGGCGGGCTGGTTTGAAGCGACCGCATTCAAGAAAGGACCTCAACATGAAATCCGTCATCCTCGTCACCGTCGCTTCCACGGGCATCGGCCACCTCACGGCTCGCGCGCTCGCCGCCGCCGGCCATACCGTCTACGCGAGCATGCGCGACACCCGAGGCCGCAACGCGCCTAAGGTCCGCGAGTTGCGCGACTGTGGATCAGTGCCTGATCCGCACAAGACACAGGAGGTGCCAAATAGTTGGGTGATGACGTTCCAACTTTGACGACGGCGCGCGCAAGTTGTTGATTCCTGGCCGTGTCAGCTTGACGCAAGCCCAGCCCCCATAATTATGAATTCAGTTTGAGGCACCTGGCCCGATCAACGAAGTGGAGACAACGCTCATGAGCTATGCAGAGTTCTATCGCCGTTCCATCGAAACGCCGGAGGCCTTCTGGGCCGAGCAGGCCGAACTGATCGATTGGAAGACCCCGCCCGCACAGATCCTCGATGCGACCCGAACCCCCTTCGTGCGCTGGTTCGCGGGCGGCACCACCAATCTCTGCCACAACGCGGTCGATCGGCATCTCGCCGCCCGCGGCGACCAGGCGGCGCTGATCGCGGTCTCCACCGAGACCGGCACCGAGAAAAGCTACAGCTTCAGGGACCTGCATGCCGAGGTGCAGCGCGTCGCCGCCGTGCTGATCGAGCTCGGCGTGGGGAAGGGCGATCGCGTCCTGATCTACATGCCGATGATTCCCGAGGCTGCCTTCACCATGCTCGCGTGTGCACGGCTGGGCGCGATCCACTGCGTGGTGTTCGGCGGTTTCGCGAGCACCTCGCTGGCCTCCCGCATCGAGGATGCGACGCCGAAGGTCGTCGTCAGCGCCGACGCCGGATCGCGCGGCGGCAAGGTCATCGCGTACAAGCCGCTGCTGGACGAGGCCATCCGGCTCTCGACGCACAAGCCCGGTGCGGTGCTGCTGTTCGACCGCGGCCTCGCGCGCATGGATCTGAGCGAGGGCCGCGACCATCTCGCCGCCCCGCTGATCGAGAAGCACCGCGATGCGCAGGTCCCCTGCACCTGGCTGGATGCCACCGACATCAGCTACACCATCTACACCAGCGGCACCACCGGCCGGCCCAAGGGGGTGCAGCGCGACACCGGCGGCTATGCGGTGGCGCTGGCCGCCAGCATGAAGCACATCTTCGACGGCCGGGCCGGCGAGACTTATTTCTCGACCAGCGACATCGGCTGGGTGGTGGGCCACAGCTACATCGTCTACGGGCCGCTGATCGCGGGCATGGCGACGATCATGTACG
>Ga0075370_10001248_pt1 | contig 10822 bp, 9 predicted proteins | sample EndMethybrTD3035_FD_71398 | JGI IMG/M metagenome (GOLD analysis project Ga0075370, IMG submission 71398) | Populus endosphere microbial communities from Tennessee, USA - Endosphere MetaG P. TD hybrid TD303-5 | ecosystem: Host-associated > Plants > Roots > Endosphere | place: USA: Tennessee... | reverse complement strand
AAGTTTCATAGCATCTCCTTGATGGCTCAGAAAGCGATCTTCTGGGTTGGAATGAGCGACGCTGCGCTCATCGACTTTGCAGACGGCTGGGCCTTGCCTCAACCGTTAGCACTCGAAGAGGTCGAGTGCTAGCAAACAGAATTATAGGGGTCGAAGCGCGGGTTTCAAGAGCCCGACTGATCGCGTGGGATCAAATCGTTGCCTGCGGCGTCCGCTGTCGGTTTCCTTTGAATGCCGAATTCTTTTCACTGAAGGCTGAACCGAGGTGGTTCGCCGCCCACATGTGCCGGCCCTATTCAGAAAGACCGGATAGGGCCCTCCCGGACTAGGCCGCGTGTCTAGTGGCTGTGTCACGTCACTGGAACTTCTGCGTCCTGCCGCGGCCTTCAGCGGTGTCGCATCTTCGCTGTAAGGTAGGTTGAAACGCCTTCACGAAAGCGACGGCAGCATGGCCAAGTCACCGGGCCGCTGCGAATGCAAGTGCTCACTGCCACGGCCTTGGGAGGCATCCCGCCTCGACCACAGCAGCTACCGAACCTCACGTGCATTGCCGAACCAATTCAATGAGCGAGCTAAACGCAGCAGTCTGGGCGGCTTGGCGGTTGCCTGCCTAGTGTGCGGCGTCGCAGCCCGGCGCGCGAGTGGGGTGCCGACCAGAGGATGGAAACATGCTCGACGCGCCGCCGACAAAGCCGTTGAGCACGCCGTGACGGCACTTGGCAGTCGTCCCCAATCTGCTTGAATCTGCCCGGAGTACACGCGCCAAGAGCCACACTTGGTGCACGACGGCCAGGACGGCCGTATCAGCCCGCAGGTTCGCCCGCTTTGCGCTTCTTGGCGAGGGCATCTATGACTGCTCAGCGGAGGACCTTCTCAACCCATCGATGTATGGGCGCAGTTTGGCAGTTTGGCAGTTTGGCTTCGAACGGTCCGTCCATCGCAACACTACCGGTCGACACATCCCTGCCCCAGGAAGCCGGTTTGGAGGGAATGGCGCCAGCGAAGGCTCCTCCATTTGAGCAGGTTGCCGATCAGCGCGATGAAGCGCGCAGCCCACTGGTGCGGCCCGCGCTGATCCTTGGGCAACGACTTCAGTGCGTCGATGAAGTGCCGCCGGCAGTGGGTCCAGCAGGCCAAGTGCACGAGCTGGTGTGTCTCGGCCACGGTGTCGTAGACCTCGTAGCCATCGGTCATCAGCACGGCCCCTGGGCGGATGCCGAGAACTGAAGGAGTAGCGCGACTTCGACTTCACCGGAGCCGCGCTCGGAACCACGCGCTTCGCCATCCCTAAGGTGCACAGGAAGGTCCATCGATTTGACGATTGTCTTTCCGACTGAAGAAGCGCAGCCTAGCCAGCCGCAGACCTCGTCGAAAGCATCCTGTGAAAAACGTCAAGGACTACAAGGGCACCCTCCCTTACGCCAGCGAGTTGTTCGGGATCTACCAGCCGTTGCTCGGTTGGAAGTCGAGGCTAATCGCAAAGCGCTATGACCAGGCGCGCGCCGGCCTTTACGCGACCATGGCGACCCGCGCATTGCAAACGGAACGCAGAGCTCCGACGCAGCTACTAGAACGCGAGCGGGCCTTGCTAGCCAATGCCGGGGCGCAGCCGGTCCCGCCCGCACCGCGGCCCGTCGACTATCTGAGGACGCAAGAACCACATGTTTCGACGACGATCGACAGCGGCGTGGCGCGTCTCATTCAGCGTCAACTCGGCGACAAGCCGCCACATGACTGGGGCTCCATAGTCAACGAGAAGCGCATGGCCGAGGCGCTGCGGGAACTGAAGGACATCCTGACGCGCGACGGGGCACTTGCCGGGCACCCCGAAGTGCAGCAGGCCGTGTCGGCTTGGTTGGATTCCCCTGGGTCAGCGCTGCAAGCTTGGCAGCTGCCTGACTTCTTCGCGAAGGAGGCCAAGACCGCCGGCTACCTGATCTTCCTCGCACAGCATTCTCCGGCCGCACTACAGGACCTTTTCTTCCGTACTCCGAAGCTCGCGCTGGCCAATGATGCGGTGCTGGTGGACCCGCTGCTCAGCTTTGGCCAAAACAACTACGACGCCGTGCTGTCGCCGATCGGCATCGTCCACCTCTACCGTGAGTACTTCTTCGAGTTTGATTCCTTTCTCGGTCCGCCGGTCGGGCATGTGTGGCTGAGTCCCGGCGGCACTGTCGAGCTGATTGAAGTCAACACTCGCAAGGTCTTCACCGAGCAGGCCTTCGAATCGATGACCGAGACGACTCAGAAGTCCGAAAGTGAGGTAGTGCGAAACGACGAGATCTCGGATGCCGTCAAGGAAGAGAACCGCAATGACATCAAATTCGGCTTCACCAATACCGCGTCGTACACCACACCGGTGTTCCAGGATACCGCTACGGCGAGCCTGTCGCTAGATAACGCGAAGATGAGTGCACGAGAGAAGACTACCAAGCAGATGCGGCAGCAGAGCGAGAAGTTGTCGAGCGAAATCAAGCGAAACTTCAAGACAACCTTTCGCACATCGACTGAGGTCACCGACACAACCAGCAAGCGCTATGTCATCCAGAACACCACATCGCGGCTGGTCAACTACGAATTGCGCCGCAAGATGCGCAAGGTAGGCGTGCAGGTGCAAGACATTGGCGTGCAGCTGTGCTGGCACACCTTTGTCGACGACCCGGCGCGCGAGTTGGGCATTGCTAAGCTGATTCACGTGGCGTCGCCTCCAGACTTGCACGGCTTGAAGGAGCCCGACGCGATCCCGATGCCTGAGGACGAGGTCAAGGCGCCGGCTCTAAATATGACGGTGCAGTGGCCTGCCGACGACACGACCCGCGACGGCTTCCTGCCACTAGGCCCGCCGATTGCGCTGGTGCCACCTAAGCCGGGCTACATTTATAGTCGCGCTGACGTACGGCTGCTATCAGGTGAGCCTTGGCTGCTGCGTGCCTTCCCGGCACGCTTCGACGAGACCGAGACCCGATTTGACCATCAAGCCGGCATGGTCCCGGCGGATGCAGCGCTTATTCCCACCGGTGACGGCGCCGCGACCGAGCGCAGCGTACGCGCTATCACGGTTGGCGTGCAAACCTTCGACATCCGCACCGAGGCCGAGTACGAATGGAACATCGAAGTGACCGTGGTCTGGAAGCCGTCGCAGAAGCTACTGCGTGACGTGCAAGCGCAGAACCAGACCCAGATGGCAACGTTCACCGCCGAGAAGAAGCGGCTCTATACCGAGGCGCTGTTCAAGTCGGCGGCCGATCGCGTGAAGATCGCCAGCAAGGTGAGCGCGCGTCCGGCCGAGGTGCTTCGAGAAGAGGAGCGCACCGTTGTCTACCGCAACCTGATCACTCAACTGATGAAGGCGGGCACGAGCCAGACGCGTCACGTCGCGTCGGAGCTGGTGCGGTCCATCTTCGACATCGAGAAGATGTTGTACTTTGTCGCCCCCGAATGGTGGGTGCCGCGCCTACAGAACCTGCATGGGAGTCAGCAACATCTCCTGGAGCAGCCGGTCCCCGCGATCGGTCGCGTCAAGCCGCCGATCGGCCCGGAGTACGTCGTTGACTGGGGGGGTGCGTCTGACCATGGCCGCGATAACTACTACATTTCCGAAGGGTCCGAACCGGCGAAGCTGGGTGCATCGCTGGGCTGGTTGATCCAACTCGACGGCGACAACCTGCGCAACACAATGCTTAACTCTCCCTGGGTCAAGGCAGTGATTCCCATCCGCGTCGGAAAGGAAGAGGCGGCGATCAACTGGCTACAGCAGGCGCATGTCGAGGGCAGTGACGGCCTGGATGCTGCCTACGTGGCATCCGTGGGCGACCCCGTCGAGATCCAGTCCACGCCGGGCCACGCCGTAACAGTGAAGGAAGCGCTCGACCACCTGATCAGCGAGATCCAGGAGTTCGACCGAATCTCGCGCACAGCCGTCATCCCCAACCCCGGGGACCCGGAGGACCTCAGCAACCATTTCGCTGGAAGCCTGCCCACCGAAGCAGTGTTCGAGCATGGGTTCTACCCGCTGCAGGGCGGCGTGCGCTTCGACCAGAGCGGCACTGAGCAGGCGTTGGTGTCGCAGTGGACCGAAATTCTGCCGACCGACCAGGTGGCTGCGCTAGAAGTACGCTATGACCCGAAGACGCTACAGATCATCACGCCAGCCGATGTGCAGGAAGGCGGAGGCGAGGATGGTTGACCGCTGGGAATCGGCAATTCCGATATGTCCACATTGAGCGCTCGATGGCACAGGTGAGCCCACCGACGGCTGGATGGATCGTGCCTCCTGCGAAGCCTACGCGTCCCGCATCTGCGACGCAGTCCCTAACTATATCGGCGGAAGAAGACGTGGCACAGATAAAGCGCTGGTTTCTGTCGTCATCGCGACGAGGCGTGGGACTGCCGATGCATATGGGCAATAGGTGGTGCCGTACACCGACTGCTTACTACTCCGCAATGGCTGAGGCGATAGAGCCGGCCAACCCGGGTGCAGTGGTGCTGGGCTGCGGCTGGAGTTTCGCATCTGCACGCCAGTCGTGCTGGCGGGGCGCGGCGACACGATCGGAGAGGTGCTCGCCCGCTGCGGTGCGCGTGGTGTCGTGGTGAGAGTGCTTTTGTCAGGGCACTTGAGCCACAGCAACGCCGGCGAAGTCAGGTGGCTCAATGGCAAGAAAGGGTGCGCAGCGATGCTTGACGATCGGCTGCGGCAGGCTGGCTGCTTCCATCAGAAGTCTGTCGTCGTCGCCGATCGAGAGGTGACGGCCTTCGTCGGCGGTGGACATCGGCCAAAGCCGGCTTGCCGACGCTGCCACTCACCGCGGCCCGTGGCACGACGTTCAATTGCGAATCACTGGGCCAGCGGCCGTCGATGTCTACCAGACACTGGCGGATCGATGGGAGAGTTGGCCAGCCCATGCGTCGGCCACGCCGTCAAGCGTGTGGCGGCGGGGGGCGACTCTAGCCGTACCCGGCGGGTCGTACAGGTGGTTCGGACCTACGGCAACATCGCGAAGGAACTGCTGTGCCGGCGTTCCACGCCGCTTGGCATCCCGACCCGGAGCTATAGCGTGCAATGGGACCACCTGCTCGAACCCGACGGCAGTTGACCGCGCTAAATGGCCCCCGACAAGATTCGCCTCGAAGTTGTCAACGCCGTCGGCGTCGTGCTCTCTGGTGCAAGGGTCAAGGTGCTAGTGCGCCGAGGTGTCGAATGGCGAGAAGAGAAGGGCGAAGCTGTCGCGCCCGTCACGCACGCGTTGCGCAGCGGCTTCGGCGTGATCGAGGTCGATGCGACCGTGGCCGATCATGTCGCCGAGCGGGGGCTCCTGACCTTCGGCTACGGCACGATGCGCTGGGAGTCCACCAACCCCGCGTGGTCGCTGCGCGAAGAGGAAGGCACGGCGATCCTCCGTATCGTGCTCGGCCGCATACGCTTCGCCCCAGTGGTCGAGCTGTCGGACGACATGATGGTGACGCCGCCGTTTAATCCCAATGCCGTGCTTGTGACCGGGAACAACTATCGCACTGTCGGCCTGAGGGCCGAAGTAGTGTTTCGAACTCTGCGCAAACCTGCGATCGGCAGGGCCGATGCGTCCGACTGGGACCGGTTCTCTTGGGACGAGCAGAAGATCAATCTCGCCGACCGGGGCAACTGGTTGCTGTTGGAATACGGCGACTCGTCGCCGCGGCTTGATGCGTTGCGCCATCTCGTCGGCGTCTGGGCGCCACATAGCATCGCGGGCAACGTGCCGGCGGTAGTGGTGCAAATCACGCCCAACACCAGACAGTTCTACTATCCGGTGGACAAGCTTCCCTTCACCGGTCTCTATCCCTATGGCTGCATCCCGGCACCGAACCGCCCACCAGAGGCGGGCGGCAAATACCGGTTGCGTGACTGCCGACAATCCTATGCCGAACTGCCGTCGAACCGATCATTGGGGCAGTACAAAATCGTCTACCAGCTCTATGCCGCCCGGCCCGAAGTATTCGCCGGACCAAACGGCCCTATCGTCATCACTCCATCCCCGGCACTGTTGGCGCCGGGTGGCGTGATGCGGGATCCGTTTATGCACCGCGAGGGGATGGGCCGCCTCGTCGCCGAGGTGCTGCGTTTCCTATGGAGCCGAAAGCTGACGCTGCCCCGCACGCTCGGCTCGGTGCACCTGCGCATGCGTGCGCCGGCAGTCGAAGTGTGGGGCAATCGGCCCGCGGTGCCGCCAATGGGTTTTCCCGACAAAGCGTTGACAACAGTGGTATGCCACAGCGCTGGTGTAAAGCCCACGCTGACGCTCGCCGGACACACGCCAGAGGCGCAGTTTCCGACCCAATTTCCACGCGCGCTGTTCGGCGGCATGAACGGATACTGTGAGCAAATGTGGACCACGCTGTGGGTCGTGGACGGTATCGAGAACCCTGGGCACATTGGCGAGCCATCGCCAGGCAGCAGCGCAGCCGCGACTTGGCTCCAGTGGTTGCGCGCGCGCAGCGACCAGACACGGCGCTGGGTAGGCGTGTACACGCCCACCGGGCTTAGCGGTGGGCTCTCACCGGAGCTGCTTCAGCTAACGCAGCGGCCCGCCAAGGGCAAAGCCGGCTGGATCGAGGAAGGTCAGAACCCCAGGGTGAGTTGGCTGCGCACGTCGTACGAGTACCTTGAGGCGGCACCAACCAGCGACGCAGCGCTGCCGAAATTCGAGCCGCTGCCCATTAAGGGCGACCCCACGCGCTCGAATCGGGTTCATAACAAGGTCTACGAATTTGGAGTTGGCTATGCCGCGCGTTTCTCGAGTTGGACATGACCGTAGGGAGTTTCGGGCAGCTGTTCGAGCCAAGTGATTGAAGGATCATCAATGGCTGTATCAAGTCTTGGCGCACGCCTCGACCCTCTCGTGGCCTTTTTTTAAATTTGGTTCGCTGGCTTTCGTTGTCGACTCGAATTTGGCCTACTCGGATCTGGATTCCTTAAGGACGGCGACATGAGCGATTCGCGCGCCAAGTCGTGCTATGGCACCAGTCGCGCCTATGGCGAGGCGCCGCAGCGAGCCGAATCCCACGTGGTGAGGTCGGGCCGCCATCCCCTGCTTTACCGAGTGCCGAGCCGCACGCCGCCACCAGATCACAACTTAGGGGTTGTCGCACATAGGCGGAGCTGGCTCACTGCGGTGCTTACTCAGGCAGTTCGCGGCACGCGCCAGCGGATGCCGTAGGCGCTACCGGGAGTTTTCATGCAAGTCGTTCACGCCATCGTCATCCTGATGGGTTATCCCGCCGGCCGGCAGTTGGAGGTGCCAAGTCGCAACTTCTATCAGCAGCTCTTCTTCAGTCCCTACGACGGCTTGACCGCCTACTGGCTGAAGCAGACGAGCGACCAGGTGCTGCTTACCGGCGAGGTGCTCGAATGGGCCTGGAAGAATGACCCGAACCCCGACCTCGGGCACCGTGCTGACGTACTCAACGCCGCGATCGGCGACATGGAGAGTGATCGCGGGATCAACTTCGTCGGCGCCGACATCGTAATACTGCTGCTGGGTGCACCCTACGGCCTGCCGTCCGACGGCGGCTCGACATCGGTGCGTTCGTTCTTCCGATCGCATCACGGTATCGTCGGCCGCGATGGCGATCGTTTCGACTTCTTCGCCCACGAGATCGGCCACGGGCTCGGGTTGGAACATTCCTTCGGCGACTGGACCTACAAGAACAGCGCGACCAGCGCGAACGGCGAGTATGGCCACCCGTTCTGCATCATGAGTGCGATGGGCTACGGCGGCACCGCCGGTGCGCTCGTGCCAGCACACCCGCGCGAGAACCGCAGGGAGTACACCGGCCTCGGCCCGAGCCTGAATGCCGCCACTGCGTTGTCGCGCGGCTGGATCGACGCGGCGATCTATGACCTTCAAGGTGCCGCTCCGACCGAAGTCGTGCTGCGCAGCCGCGAATGGGGTTCAAAGAACCCTCAGATGGCGCCGCTGGCGCTTGAGGTGCACACCGTGGATGGCCAAAGCTTCGTCATCGAGTACCGCGAGAACATGGGCTGGGACGAAGGACACCCCAGTTCGTTGATCGTCAATCATGGTCGCGGCAGCAGCGCCGATTTGAAGAACCCCGGCACCGGTTCGGCGACCTTCCTTGTGAGCCTTCCGATCCCGACGACCTTCGGTGGCTCGCGAGATCGCTACAACGGAAAGGGCTTCGCGGTTGAAATCCTAGACCGCGCCGCGGCCAACCACACGCTCACCGTACGCATCTCGCCCGGCAACCTCGCGTACACGCAACTCACGTTCACAACCTCGACCGACGTCATCGAGAGCCCCGTGCTCGAAAGCGGCGAGACGGTGTTTCACCCGGGCGACACCTGGTGCATCGAGGGCACCTGGCCATACGAGAAGCGCGCACGGCGCTTGATCTCGACGACTGAGTGCAGTTATGCGCTCGCGCGCCCCCCGGTCCGGTCGAGCTGGCTCGTCGACGGCATCGCTGTGACCGGAAAAGCCGGCACCCTCGTGCTGCCCAACAAGCAGACGAAGATCGCGAACGCGAAGATGCACGACGTGAATGGCTTGCGCGATGTCGAGCTGCGCTATGAGGTCGTGATGTTTGCGACGGGGTCGATCCTGCGGCTCTTCAACCGCACCGAGGACGAGACCTTCAGCGTTGATGTAGCCGGTACCGTCTCGAACGACGTGGGCTCGGGCAGCGCGACCGAGCGGGTGACCTTCGCAGGCATCCGCTATGAGTACCCGCAGGAGTTCTACGACACGCGAAACCACTGCATGTTTGACTTCGGCACAAGCCGCTACCCGGAATACGAGGTGTTAGTGTCGACGGACGATCTGCACCGAGTCCCCTATGAGCGCTTTCACGAGGTCGAGAGCCTCCTCGCACGGCTTGGTGCGGCACTCGACGATCGCACGCTGTACGGCAAGATTCATTCGCAGCTAATGAACACGTTGGGGGTGCACGAACTCAAAGTCAATGTGGTCCCGGCGGCGCCTCGCCTGCGGATTGCCTCGTCGCCGAGCCATCGAACCGATGCACCGGCGGTGAAAGGCTAGGCGCCGTTTTGCCGATGTCCCCAGGCAGGCTCCAGCAGATGCTACAGATTCAAATGAGACCGATTGCGTCTCGCAGGCGCAAAGCGGTATTCGCCAAGCCGTTTCGTTCCATCGCCTGGATGAACTCCTCAGGAGTCAGCATTGGCTTCTTGAGCCGGGCTCGCATCGTCTTGAATGCCTCCACGGCAGTGAATTGTTCCAGGTCGAACTGATAGACGATGAAGTCGTCGGGATGAAGTGCTTCGATACCGTGGACGCTCAAGACCTCGGGTGGAAAGTCCTTAAGGTTGGACGTGACGATACAGTCCACATGTCCCGCTATTGCTGCAGCCAACACGTGGACATCGTCCTTGTCCGGGAGTGACAAGCCCTCCATGAGTGGCTCATAGGACGAAGTCGAGACTTCCCAGTCGAGTACGGCTTGGCGCATGGCATCCCGACGGCTATCAAGCTTGCCTTCCAGGTCCGGTCTGGCCCTCAGGACGCCGCGAATCCACTCCCGATCAATGCGCTCCGTCCATCGAGCCGTATACAGACCGGCGACGTGAAGACTTATCAATGCGTCCGCGACTGGAGCGGGATAGAGCACGCACGCATCCAGCATGGCTGAATAGCGAGCGTGTCCGGCCATCAGTACCCCAGTCCCAGATCCTGGGCCTCGTCGGCCATGCGCTGCAGGGCGTCCTTCTGGTGTACAAGCATCTTGGCTCGGTAGGCGACCAGGTCTTCGTATGCCACACGTCGATGGGTTCCGACCTTCCGGTGAGGGAGTCGGCCTTCCTCTATCTCCTTGATGACGAACGGACGGGAGACATTCAGGAAACTGGCGGCCTCGACGGTGGTCATCTCATGGCGACCTGGTACAAGAGTAACTGGGCGACGTTCGGCCATAGCGCCCAGCACTTGCGCGACCAGACGCAGCGCCTGAGGGGGAAGCTTGATGGCGGGTTCGGCCGATTTGCTCTCTTCGTCAACGAGCGCAATTGCCGGCGCTTTGGAATGGTCGAGCGCGGCCATGATGCAGCGCTGCGCTGCTTTTGCCATTGCAGCTTCATCGTCAGTAAGTAAGGGCGGTCGCATATCACCGCGTGTCCGTTCAATAGTTGCCATCGTGTTCTCCGTTGCCGCTGAAGTTGCGCATCCGGCACTGCTCGTTTTGGCGTGCTCGTTTTGTGCGTTGAATTCACTATAGCGAATAAACGCATCAAACGCACCAAGTGAAACAAAAGCACCATACGAAGAATGCGCAATCCCTGCGCATATTTCGTGCGCGAACACGGACGAGGACAATTTCAGGGAATGCGTACGCCGCAACGATCCTCTGGCATTCGCCCGGAATTCAGCTTTCAGTGGAACAAAATCCCGAGAAATCAAGGATTCAGTGACAATCGAATTCGGGATCGCATGGCATCAATGGCGCTAAGTTATTGATGCGAAACGACTTTCAGTCCGACGGCCTACGACTCTCTACATCCGCGTCGTCCGACGGGGTCGGACGGGCTTCCAACCGGTAGCTCTCGCTGGCCCAGGCGCCGAAGTCGACGTTCTTGCAGCGCTCGCTGCAGAATGGGCGGAAGGGATTGTCGAGGGCGTAGACACTCTCGCCACCGCAGGTCGGGCAGGTGACGATCCTCCGCATGGGGCGGGCCGGCGACTGCTCGGGGCTCATGAGCACAAGGTCAGTTCAAAGCTGGTGTCCACGCCAGCCGGTTTGAGGCGACCTTCGGCGTCCTGGCGCATCAGGCGCACCATCACCATGAGGCGATGACCGCTGATTTCGGGAA
>Ga0075370_10001247_pt1 | contig 10826 bp, 8 predicted proteins | sample EndMethybrTD3035_FD_71398 | JGI IMG/M metagenome (GOLD analysis project Ga0075370, IMG submission 71398) | Populus endosphere microbial communities from Tennessee, USA - Endosphere MetaG P. TD hybrid TD303-5 | ecosystem: Host-associated > Plants > Roots > Endosphere | place: USA: Tennessee... | reverse complement strand
CGACTGTCCGATGCCTGCGGGCCCGTTCGTCTCGGAGAGCGACCGGCGGGTACAGGCGCACCGCCGGGCCGAGAAGGGCACGACCTGCTGGCTGGCGCGCGAATGCGATCGGCCGAACGCGTACGCCTACGACGAAGATATCGCGAACGAGCTGAAGGCGGCGCTGCGCGAGCGCAACCCATTCGCTGCGACCACCTTGTGGGTCACCGTGCAGGGGCGTGTGGTCTACCTCGAAGGCTGCGTGGCCCGCGCATCGCAGGAGGCCGAATTGGAGGCCTTCGTGCGCGCGCTGCCGCACGTGCAGCAGGCGCTTGCGATCGTGCGCAGCGATGCCGCCGCGAAGCCGCCGTACCGGCTTCGCCGCCCGAGCTGACGAAACGAGCGCCAACGACGCGCCCGGCGCTCAGTAGCGGTAGGCGACGCTTGCGACCACGTTGCGGCGCGCGCCCCACCAGCAGTCGCCGCGTCGCAGGCAGGTTGCCACGTAGGTTCTGTCGGTCACGTTGTTGACGTTCAGCGCGAGCCGCCACGGGCCGGTCTCCCACGCGGCCATCGCATCGAGCAGGGTCAGCGCCGGCACCGTCGGCGCGTCGCCGTCGTGGAACGCGCTCAGGTAGCGCGCACCGGCGCCGAGCGAGAAGCCGGAGCGCCCGCCGAGCGCGAAGCGCCATTTGCCCCAGACCGACGCCTGGTGGTGCGCAACCTCCTCGATCCGCTCGTCGACCTTCGTGTAGGTGTAGTTCGCGATGACGTCGATGCTGCGTGCGAGCGTCGCCTTCAGGTCGAGCTCGACACCCTTCGTGCGGGTCTCGCCGACCTGGCTGTACAGGCTTGTGATCATGTCCTGCTGCAACTGGTTTTTCTCGCGCAGGTCGTAGACCGCTGCGTTGAAGCTCAGGTCGCCGTCTCGGGGCTCGAACTTCAGGCCGAGCTCCCATTGCCTGCCGCGCAGCGGCTGGAAGCTCTGGCTGCCGATGTTGGCCAGCGGTGTGAACGACTCGCTGTAGCTGACGAACGGCGACCAGCCCGACTCGGCAGCGTACAGCAGGCCGACGCGCTTGGTCGTCGCCGATGAGTTCTGCGCCTGCGCGCCCTCGGTCTCGTTGCGTGCGCTGTCGTGGCGCAGCCCGAGCATCAGGTTCCAGTGCGCGCCGAGCTTCATCTGGTCCTGCGCATAGACGCCGAGCTGGCGTTGCGTGAAGCTCCGGATGTCGCTCAGCGGCGGCGGCGTGAAGTTGCCGTAGACCGGTGCATACGCGTCGATCAGCGCGACGCCGCCGCCCAGGTAGTCGGGCGCGTCGAACCCCGCCCGGCCGGTCTTGCGGTAATGCGCGGCATCCAGGCCGAGCAGCAGCCTGTGCCGAATGCCTGCCGCCTCGAAGCTGCCCTGAACATTCTGATCGGCTTGCAGCAACCGGGTCTTCGTGATCGTCGCATCGGCGAAGCGGCCGAACAGGCGCTTGCCGATCGGGTCGCCGGCCCAGTCGCCGGGGAGCGAGAACGAGTCGCCATAGAGGGTGAAGTAATCGACGCCGGTGTTCGTGTAGCGCAGGTTCTGACGGACGGTCCAACGCTCGTCGAAACGATGCTCGAACAGCCAGCCGACGAACGAACGTTCGGTGTCGTAGCGGTCCCACCCGGGCTCGCCGACGAAGCGGTTCGTCGGGAGCCGGCCGTTCGGGTTGTCGGCCAGCGTGCCCGACCACGGGAAGAACTGCGAGGTCGAGCCCGTCTTGTCCTTCTGGTACAGCGCCTGCAGCGTCAGCGAGGTGGCCGCGCTCGGCTGCCAGGTGAGCGACGGTGCGAGCAGCGTGCGATCGTCGCGCACATGGTCGACCTGCGTGTCGGCCTTGCGCGCAACGGCGATCAGGCGGTAGAGCCACTGGCCGTCGGCGGTCAGCGGGCCCGTCAGATCGGCCTGCACCTGCCTGCGGTTCCAGCTGCCGAGCTGCAGGCCGATCTCGCCCTGCGCTTCGGCGAGCGGACGCTTGCTCGCCATGTTGACGACGCCGCCGGTCGAGCCCTGGCCATACAGCATCGCCGACGGCCCGCGCAGGATCTCGATGCGCTCGAGCGTGAACGGCTCGCTGCGCGCGTTGCTCGTGTAGTACTCGAAGTTCTTGCGCAGGCCGTCGAGGTACTCGTCGGGATAGCCGCCGCGGATGCGCGCCGAGTCGGTCCGCGAGTCGAGACCATACGCATCGGAACGCACGCCGGCCGCGTAGTTCAGCGCGTCCTGGAGACTGGTCGCGCCCTGGTCGACGATCTGGTCGCGCGTGATGACCGAGATCGACTGCGGCGTTTCGCGCAGCGGCGTGTCGGTCTTCGATGCGGTCCCGGCGCTCTTTGCGCGATAGCCGCTGACCGGCGAGGTCGCGGTCTCGGGTTCAGCCTTGCCGGTGACGGTCACCGGCGCAAGCGTGGTGGTCGGCGCGCTGGCGGCGGATGCCGGCGCGGCGACCTGTGCGAGGGCGGGCGACGCGAGCGCGGCGAGAACGCCGAGCGCAAAGGATGAAGGCAACGGTCGAGGCATGGGCAGATCGGTCCATGAGGTGTGTCCGGCTGGCGTCTGCTGGCTGCACGTTGACGAGGGGGAGACGGAGAAGGGAGAGGGAGAAGCGAGACGCAGATTCAGGGAAGAGCCGGGTAGGGCACGAGCACCCACACGAGGGCGACGACCGCGACGAACGCGACCCACTCGAGCACGACCCGCAGCTTGGGGTTCATCAGCGATCCGTGCCGGCGCTGGCCGGCTGCAGCTCGGCCAGCGCACGCTTCAGCCCGGCGGCGCTCGGGCTCTCGACGAACACGCAACGCTTGCCGGTGCGCTTGCAATGCTCCTTGACGCGCCAGTACGCCCCATGGCTGATGCAGCCGGCCTGGCAGATCACGAGGTCGGCGGCCGCGAGCGTGGCATCGAGCTTGGTGACGTTGTCTTCTTCGCCGCCGTCGTGGTGCATGAAGCGCCCGCCGGTGCGCTCGACCAGTTCGCGATAGACCGGCACGCTGGCCGGCCGCCCGCCGACGCACAGCACGCTGTGCTCGTCCAGCCGCGGTGGCGCCGCGGCCAGCGCGGGCTCGTCGTTCGATGCCACCGCGCGCGCCTCGCGCCGCCCCAACGCGGCCGCGAGCTCGTCGGCGCGCAGGCGTTGCCGTTCGAGCTCCTGCTGCGCCTTGTGCAAGGCGCGTTGGAGCGCGTGTCGTTGCTGCGACTCGTGCGACTCGCGCTGGGCATCGCGGGCGCCTGTGGCCGCGCCGAGCTGCTCGTGCAACGAGGCCGCTGCCGTGTCGCGCGAGATCAGCTGCGCGCGCAATCGCAAGATCTCGGCTTGCTGCTGTTCGCAGCGACGGGCGTGCTCGTCGGCGGTGCGCTGGGCGCGCCGTTGCAGCTCGCCCAGCTCGCGCGTCAGAGCGTCGTTGGCGGCGGCCAGCGCGTCGAAGCGCCGCAGGTCCACGCGCTGCGCGACGCCCACCTGGTGCTGCATCATGTGCACATCGCCGAGCACGCGGGTTTCGAGCAGCGGAGTGCAGCGTGCATGGGTCAGCGTGGCCCAGAGCGCCCCGGCGAGGTCGCGGCCGCAGGTCTCGGCCCACCAGTCGGCCAAGGCCTCGGTGGTCTTCGCCTTCGATGCCTGGCGCAGCGCCAGTGCACAGCGGCGGTCGAGCTCGCGCTGGAGCGCCTCGGCGATGGGCGTGCGGCGCTTGCACTCGGCGATCGCGCCGCAATGCAGCTCGTAGTCCTCGGCCAGCGCGTGGCCCGCGAGTACCTTGTCGACCACGCCGCGCAGCGTCGCGATCGGCAGGCACACGCCGATCACCGGGCAGTGCGCGTGTCCTTCGAGTTCCCACAGGCGGCGCCGGCGCGAGCCGTGTGCGGCCAGTTCGGGTTGTTCGGCAGCGCACATCAGTCGGGCTCCGTGAGAAGGTCCTGCGCAAGGCGGAAGGTTTGGGGCAAGGCCATCTGGAGACTGTAATACGAATCGTTCGCATTTGGAAGATTCACGCGATGTCCGAAGGGCGGGTCGCTTGCACATCGGCACCGTCCTACGTCGATCCGCGTCCTCGGCCGTGCGACAGCGCAAGGACCGACTTCTATGCTCGGCTCATCTGACACCCACCAAAGGAGCTCGTCATGGGCAAGTACCTGATCGCCTGGATCCTCGGCGTGCCGGCCTTCGTGCTGGTCATCGCGTACTTCTTCTTCCATTGAACGATGAGCCAGCATCGCAGCAGCTCGAAGGCGGCGCGTCCGCAAGCGAAGCAGTCCGACACGAAGGAGGCCGTGCAGGCCGGCGCGCGCAGGCAGCCGGCGCGCATGCCGGCTCAGCACCAGGCGAAGCCTGGTCGTGAGGCGGCGCTGCAGCCGCGCCCCCAGTTTCTCGCGCCCGACTATCGGGGCAGCGGCAAGCTGCATGGCAAGACGGCGCTGATCACCGGTGGCGATTCGGGCATCGGCCGCGCGGTGGCGGTGCTGTATGCGCGCGAGGGCGCCGACGTCGCGATCGTCTATCTCGACGAGCATGCAGACGCCGACGAGACGCGGCGCTACGTCGAGGCCGAGGGCCGGCAATGCATCCTGATCGCGGGCGACGTGCGCGACGCGACCTTCTGCCGCGATGCCGTGCAGCAAACCGTCGAGGCCTTCGGCGAGCTCGACATCCTCGTCAACAACGCGGCGTTCCAGCAGCATGCGGTCAGCCTCGAGGCGTTGAGCGAAGAGCGCTTCGACGAGACCTTGAAGACCAACGTCTATGGCTATTTCCACATGACGCAGGCCGCATTGCCGCACCTGAAGCAAGGCTCGGCCATCATCAACACCGGCTCGGTCGTCGGTCTCGAGGGCAGCGGCCAGCTGCTCGACTACTCGACGACCAAGGGCGCGATCCACGCGTTCACGAAGGCACTTGCGCGTAACGTGCTGGAGCGCGGCATCCGCGTCAACGCGATCGCGCCGGGGCCGGTCTGGACGCCGTTGAACCCGGCGGACAAGCCGGCCGAGAAGGTCGCGGAGTTCGGGCTGCACACCGACATGCATCGGCCGGCGCAGCCCGAAGAGCTGTCGCCCGCGTACGTGTTTCTGGCGTCGCCGGTGTGTTCTGGCTACATCACCGGCATCGTGTTGCCGGTGACCGGCAGCGTCGGCGCCATCTGATGATCAAGATCCGCACCGGGCAAGCGCGATCGATGCTCGGTCGCGACGAGTTCCACGAGCGGTTCGTGCAGCGCTTCTTCGATCCCGCCTTCGATGGCGAGCGCGACGCGATCGCGCGGCTCGAAGAGATCGCCTGGAAGGCGTACGCCGAGGGCCGCAAGGCGCCGGTGACCCGGCCTGCCGGCCCCGGGCACAGCGACCCGTCGTACGACACCTCGGTCGAGTGGCTCGCGACCAGCGAGCGGCTCAAGCGTGCGCAGAGCGAGTGGGCGAAGCCCGGCACGCGCTCGCGCGTGCTGATCGTCTGCGGCAGTGCGCGCAACGACGGTTCCTGCCCCGGCGAGGTGTCGAAGACCTGGCGACTCAGCGAAATCGTGCGTACCACGGTCAGCGCCGCGGGCCTCGACGCCGACCTGCTCGACCTGAGCCTGCTGACCTCGGAATACGGCCGCCGGATCCACCCCTGCAAGGGCTGCGTCGGCACCGCGATGCCGCTGTGCCACTGGCCGTGCAGCTGCTATCCGAATCACGCGCTCGATCAGGTGCAGGACGCGATGGCCGAGATCTACGAGCGCTGGGTCGCTGCGCACGGTGTCATCCTCGTCGCACCGACCTACTGGTACCAGTCGCCCAGCGTGCTCAAGCTGATGATCGACCGGCTCGTCTGCGCCGACGGCGGCAATCCCGACGTGACGAGCACGCACGGCAAGAAGGTCGTCGAAGCGAAGCAGCTCGAGGCCGACGGCTGGGACTATCCGAAGCATCTGGCCGGCCGCGTGTTCGGGCTGATCGTGCATGGCGACGTCGGTGGTATCGAGTCGCAGCGCCGCAATCTCGCCGACTGGCTCGAGTGGATGGGACTCGTCGATGCCGGCTCCTTCTCGCAGCTCGACCGCTACATCGGCTACTACGAACCGTACTGGAACAGCCATGAGGCACTCGATCGCGACCGAGGTGTCCAGGACGAAGCGCGCAACGTGGCAGAGGCGGTCGTGCGTGCGGTGGCACTGCTGCGGCGTGGTGCGATCGAGCGCCCGGATGCGGGGCTGGCCGCGCCACGGCCGAAGTGAAGGCGCCCGGCGCATCGGCGCCGCGCCGCCGTGTCTGGCCGTGGCTGCTGGCCGCGATCGTCTTCCTGCTCTGGTTCGCGTTGCATGAAGCCACCTGGCTGCGGCCGCTGCTGCAGCACCACGTGCAGCAGCGCTCGCAGCGCCTCCTGCATTTCGACGCGCTGCAATTCGGCCTGAGCCGCGAACTGATGCCGACCGTGCGCTTTCGCGGGCTGCGCATCGCCAATGCGCCGTGGGCCGACCCGCGCCCGATGGTGCTGGCCGGCGAGGTCCGGTTCACGCTCGCGTGGCGCAGCCTCCTGGGCGAGCAGATCATCGTGAACCGGCTCGAGCTGATCGATGCCCAGGTCGACCTGGAGCATCGCGCCGACGGGCTGCGCAACTGGCGGCTGACCCGACCCGACGATCGCGGCCCCGGCAAGATCCGCGTGCTGACGCTGGACGCGCGCCGCAGCTCGCTGCGCTTCGTGCAGGGCGGGCGCGATCTCGAGATCGACTCGACGATCGCCCCGCTGGATCGGCCGGCTGCGATTGCGGGCCATGAGAGCCTGCCGCTGACGAAGCAGCTCGCGATTCGCGGCACGAGAGGAGGGCAACGCTTCGACGCGATGCTTGAGGTCAGCGATGTGCTGAGCTTTCTCGACCCGGCGACGTCGTTTGCCGTGCGGGGCGATGCGAGCAGCCTGCGCTCGCACGCGCAGGTGCAGGGCCGTATCGCGAACCTGGCCGATCTCGGCGAGGTCGATGCGCACATCGCGCTGTCCGGCGCATCGCTTGCCGAGCTGAACCCGCTGCTGAATGCGACGCTGCCCGCGTCGCGCCCGTTCTCGATCGACAGCCGAGTGCGCAAGATGGGCGCGCGCACCGAGTTCAGCGCGCTTGCCGCCAGGCTCGGCTCGAGCGACGCGGCCGGGCAGCTGACCCACGTGCGCAGCGACGACTCCGACAGGCGCGTCATCGACGTGCGCCTCGCCAGCCGATCGATCGACCTCGCCGATTGGCCACTGCCGGCACCGAGTGCCGACGACGCTGTCGACACCGAAGGCCTCAAGCGCGCGGATGCGACGCTCGCGTGGACCGCCGGCCGGCTCAAGGCACCGTGGCTGCCGCCGGCACGACACGGGCACCTGACCGGCGCCTTGACCGCGGGCGTGCTCAGAATCGACTCGCTGACCTTCGAGAGCGCCGGCGGCAAGGTGAGCGCCGCGGCCAGCTTCGATGCCAACCCGCGTCCGCCGCAGGCCGCATTGACTGCCGACCTCGATGGCATCCGTCTCGATCAGCTGCTGGCGCCGCAGGCGCCCGACGATCGGATCGCCGGCACCATCGGTGCGCACGCCGAGCTGCAATCGAGCGGCGCGACACCCGCGAACTTGCTGCGCGGCTCGAGCGGCACGGTCACCGCAGCGACGAGCCATGTGTCGATCGGGAGCCGTCTCGACGCGCACCTCGCGCTGAGCGCGGCCAGCATGCTGCGCGCGATGCTCGAGCGCGCACACCAGGTTCCGGTGCGCTGCGGTGCGCTCGTGCTGCGGGTGCGCGACGGCGTGGGCCAGGCCGAGCGTCTCGTGATCGAGACCGATGCGGTCAAGCTCGTCGGTGCAGGCCGCATCGACTTGCCGGCGCAGTCGTTGGCGCTGACCTTGGTGCCGCAGCGCAAGCAGGCGGCGCTGCTCACGGTGAATCGGTCGATCCGCTTGAGCGGGCCGATCAGCGCGGTGCGTGCCTCGCTGGCGGCGCCGGTGTCACTGCCGCCGGCATCGAGCTGCCTGTAGCACCGACACGGACGAACTCAGACCGCGACAGGCGCCTTGATCGCCGGATGATGCTCGTAGCCGAGCACCTCGAAGTCGTCGTACTCGTAGTCGAAGATCGATTCCGGCTTGCGCCGGATCGAAAGTGTCGGGTAGCGGTAGGGCGTGCGCGAGAGCTGCAGCGCCACCTGCTCCGCGTGGTTCGAGTAGATGTGGCAGTCGCCGCCGGTCCAGACGAAGTCGCCGACGTCGAGATCGCACTGCTGCGCGAGCATGTGCGTCAACAGCGCGTAGCTTGCGATGTTGAACGGCACGCCGAGAAAGATGTCGGCGCTGCGCTGGTAGAGCTGGCAGCTCAGCCGGCCGCGCTGCTCGCCGGCCTGCGGCGGTGCGACGTAGAACTGGAAGAACGCGTGGCAGGGCATCAGCGCCATCTTCGACAGATCGGCCACGTTCCACGCGCTGACGATGATGCGGCGCGAGTCGGGATTCGTCTTCAGCTGCTTGACGACCTCGGCGATCTGGTCGATGTGGCCGCCGTCGGGTGTCGGCCACGAGCGCCACTGCACGCCGTAGACCGGGCCGAGGTCGCCATCGGGCTTGGCCCATTCGTCCCAGATCGTCACGCCGCGCTCCTGCAGCCAGCGCGCGTTGCCGTCGCCGCGCATGAACCACAGCAGCTCGAGGATGATGGACTTCAGGTGGACTTTCTTCGTCGTGACGAGCGGAAAGCCCTCGCGCAGGTCGAAGCGCATCTGATGCCCGAACACGCTCGTCGTGCCGGTGCCGGTGCGGTCGGCCTTGAAGACACCATACGCCTGGACATGGCGCATGAAGTCTTCGTACTGGGAACGGACGGGGCGGTCGAGCGGGATCGTCACTGCAGGGCTCCAATGAGGCTGCAGCGATTATCCCTTGCCGATCAGGCCGGTGCCGGCTCGCGCAGGAAGATCTCGACGCGGCGGTTCTTCGCGCGCCCGGCGTCGGTGTTGTTGTCGGCGATCGGCTCGCGGTCGCCTCGGCCGGCGGTCGAGACGCGGCCTGCGGCGACGCCGCGCGTCACGATGTAGTCGCGCACACTGTCGGCCCGTTCGATCGAGAGCTTGTTGTTGAACGCGTCCGAGCCGGTGCTGTCGGTGTGTCCGACGATCGTGATCTGCGCCGACGGATCGCCCTGCAGGCTGCTCGCGAACGGGTCGAGCACAGCGCGCAGCTGAGGCTTGATCGCCGCGCTGCCGACGTCGAACGAGATGTCGTTCGGGATGTTGATCTTGAGCTGGTTGTCCGCCGTACGCGAGACTTCGACATTCGTTCCCTGGGTCGCCTGCTCCATTGCCCGGCGCCGATCTTCCTGGCGCTTGGACCACAGGTTGCCGGCGACCGCGCCGAGCGCGCCGCCGATCAGCGCACCGGTGCCGGCCTTGCCGCCGGTCACCGAGCCGACGGCCGCGCCGACGCCGGCGCCGACCCCGGCACCGACCGCGGTGCCCTTCTGGCGCTCGCTCATGTCGGCACAGCCGGTGGCCAGCAGTACGGCGGCGGCGACAGAGCCTGCAACCAGCCGAATTCGAATGGAACTGTTCATCTTGTGATCCTCCAAGTTGATCCGCGCGTCGGCGTGTCCGGGCGCGGTGAATCGATTGTGGCGGGCGCTGCGGCGTGCTTTCGTCGGACCGTTGCAACCGGTCGTGTCAGTGCAAACCTACGCAACGAAGTTGGCAGCGATGTGGCGTATCAGCGATCGAATTGCAGCGCCGCGAGGCGTGCATACAGGCCGCCTGATTCGATCAGCTGCGCATGCGTGCCGGTTTCTACGATCTGCCCGGCTTCCATCACCACGATGCGATCGGCGCGCTGCACCGTCGCGAGCCGGTGCGCGATGACCAGTGTGGTGCGGTCGCGCATCGCCGACTCGAGCGCGGCCTGCACCATGCGTTCGCTCTCGGCGTCGAGCGCGCTGGTCGCTTCGTCGAGCAGCAGCAGCGGCGGGTTCTTCAGCATCGCGCGCGCGATGCTGATGCGCTGGCGCTGCCCGCCCGAGAGCCGCACGCCGCGCTCGCCGAGGAAGGTGTGGTAGCCCTCGGGCAGCGCGCTGATGAATTCATGCGCGAACGCGGCCTTGGCCGCGGCGATGACTTCGTCGTCGCTCGCCTCGGGCCGGCCGTAGCGGATGTTCTCGATCGCATTGGCCGAGAAGATCACGCTGTCCTGCGGCACGATGCCCACGCGCTGGCGCAGCGCCTCGAGCGAGGCGTCGCGCACCGAGACGCCGTCGATCAGCACATCGCCCTGCGTCACGTCGTAGAAGCGAAGCAGAAGCTGGAAGACCGTGCTCTTGCCGGCACCGCTCGGCCCGACCAGCGCCACCGTCTCGCCGGCGGCGACCTCGAGGTCGAAGTGCGCAAGCGTCGGCTGGGTCGGCCGCGACGGGTAGCGGAAGGTCACGTTGCGCAGCGCGACCGACGAGCCCGCCCGGGTGGCCGGCAGCGCGCTCGGATGCGGCGGCGACGCGATCGGCGAGCGCAGCGCGAGCAGCTCCATCAACCGCTCGGTCGCCCCGGCCGCGCGCAGCAGATCGCCGTACACCTCGGACAGCACCGCGACGCTGCCGACCAGGATGATCACGTAGACCACCGTCTGGCCGAGGTGGCCGGCCGTGATGTCGCCGCGCGCGACGGCCTGTGTGCCCTGGAACAGCCCCCACAGCAGCGCGCCGAAGGTCGCGGTGATGATGAAGCCGACCAGCAGCGCGCGCATACGCGTGCGCTTCACGGCCGTGCCGAAGGCGTTCTCGGTCGAGCCCTCGAAGCGCTTCGCTTCGCGCAGCTCCTGGGTGTAGCTCTGCACCAC
>Ga0075370_10001245_pt1 | contig 10832 bp, 17 predicted proteins | sample EndMethybrTD3035_FD_71398 | JGI IMG/M metagenome (GOLD analysis project Ga0075370, IMG submission 71398) | Populus endosphere microbial communities from Tennessee, USA - Endosphere MetaG P. TD hybrid TD303-5 | ecosystem: Host-associated > Plants > Roots > Endosphere | place: USA: Tennessee... | reverse complement strand
GAGGAAGCCCTCGGCGCCCGCGCCGCCCGACTTGTTGACGACGATGAGCGGCTCTTTCATGAGCTTGTACTTGATGACGATGCCCTGCAGCAGCCGCCCCATCTGGTCCGCGCCGCCGCCGGTGCCGGCGGGGATCACGAACTCCACGGGTTTGGTGGGCTCCCACGCGAAGGCGGGTGCAGTGGCGGCCAGCGCGAGCATGGCCGCGGCGAAGACTTTCGCACGACAGCTGCGGGCGTGCGAAACGAGGTTCTTCATCATCATGTTGTCTCCTGTCTGTGTAGGGTTCGCCCTTTTTTCTTCTTGGATCTGAGCGGAGATACGAACAGGCGGATGTTGCGCGCAGGCGTCGGACGCCAACTTGACCGTGGTCAACTTCCCGGAGATTTCGTATCGGGGTTAGCCCGCGCTGCCGGGCTTTGGGGGCCGCAACCGGGGGCGGTCATCGGAACCCTATAAAATCGCGATGCGCACCGGCAGACCTCGCCGGCCGGGCATCGAGCCCCTCGCGCATTACGTCTTCGTAGTTCAATGGATAGAACGGGGTCCTCCTAAGACTCAGATACAGGTTCGATTCCTGTCGAAGGCACCATGAGACCGGCTCGCAGTCGTCTCACAAAGCCTCAAAACCCGCACGTTTCTCCAGCGCAGCGGGTTTTTCTTTGCCCCACGTCGTGGGCAGGAGTTGCACGAAACAAGACGGCAGGTATCGTTTCACAGAACTCCTGCACGGACTTCACTCCGATTTCACTTGGGTCACGCACACTGCCTCTCGACAGCGGTTCGGCGTTGGTAGAGGCCAGGGAGAAAAAAACCGCTCAGGGAACCGCCTCGATGCCGGCCGCTGTCGCCCTTCATGCCCAGGCTTTCGTCATCGATGCGGTCAAGGACTCACCGCTGTCGAAAGCTTGAGCGGCAGCCGCACAGGTCAGGCGATTGCAAGCAATTTGACCCTGGGTGCAGACATCCTCGGTCTGACTACTCGGCGGCCTCGCCTTCCTCTTCGTCCTCGGCTTCTTCAGCACGGCGAACCGTCACAAAGTTTGTAGCATCTTCCACGAACGCCATGAGCTTTTCGTCGGGCGCCATCCCGCGCACTTCTGTCTGGAGGCCGTCGCCATTCTTGTAGTCGACTTGCACCAGCGCAAAACAGGCCAGCGGCTCTTCCATTTCCCCTTCATCGCCGCCGTCGTATACGGCGACCCACCCTTCAGCGGGCATGATCTGAAGGATCTTCACATCTTCCATCGATTCACTCCAAGTTCAAAGATTGCGTTGCGCCGCGCAGCATATCCCATGGAAAAAGAGCCCCGAAGGGCTCACGGCGCGGATCGCGATTGACTCAGGCCGAGGAGTGCATGCGCCAGCCAGGCGGGACCCGTGTTCGGGCGTGGCAGAAATCGTGGGGATTCTGTCGATGAGGACAACGAAGTCGTTCCTAGACTGTCCCTCATCGCAACCCCCTCGAGAGCCGCGCCCATGAACATCGGCATGCTAGTTTTCCCCGACATCACCGCCATCGACTACGTGGCACCGGCCGACCTCCTGGTGCGCATTCCCGGCGCGACGCTGAACCTGGTGTGGAAGCACACCGATGCGCTCAAGACGGAACTAGGCTGGGAGTTTCGCGCCACCGCTTCCTATGAAAGCTGCGGTCAGCTCGACATGATCGTCGTACCGGGCGGCCCCGGCATTGCAGCGCTGCTGCAAGACGAACAAACCCTCGCATTTCTCGCGCAACAGGCGCAGGGTGCCACCTGGATCGTGGGCATCTGCACCGGCCCTCTGGTGCTGGGCGCGGCCGGCCTGCTCGACGGTTACAGGGCAACCTGCCACTGGGGCTCGCACGAGCTGCTCGAGCAAGTCGGCGCCGTTCCCGTCGACGAGCGCGTGGTGGTCGACCGCAACCGCATCACCGGCGCCGGCATGACCTCGGGCATCGACTGTGCGCTGAAGGCGATTGCCCTGGCCTGCAGCGACGACGTGGCACGCGGCGTGCAGCTGTTCGCCGAATACGACCCGCAACCTCCGTTCGACAGCGGCACGCCGCACAAGGCTCCGCCAGCGCTGGTAGAGGCCATGCGAGTCAAGTTGCGCCCCATCGTCGAGCAGCGCCGCGCCATGCTCACGGCACGCCGCATCCGTTGATTCTTCTCCGTCATCGTCACTTTCATCGAGGTCCACTTCCATTGGAGGTCTCTATGTTCCATTGCATCGCTCCGCATCGTCCCTGGCGTGCTTTGCTGCTGGGCCTGTCGCTGTCGCTGGCGGGTCTGGCTGCGCAAGCGCAGGGCGGCGGCCCCATCCGTCTGCTGGTCGGCTACACGCCCGGCGGCCCGGCGGACACCGCTGCGCGCATCGTCGCGGAAAAGCTCAGTACCGAGTTAGGCCACCCGGTGGTGGTCGACAACAAGTCCGGCGCGGGCGGGCAGATCGCCGCGCAGGCGCTGAAGGCTGCGCCGGCCGATGGCTCGGTGCTTTTCCTGAGCAATACGCACACCGTGGTGACGGTGCCGCTGACGGTCAAGAACCCGGGATTCGCCACAGCGAAAGACTTTCGCACCGTGGGCGGTGTGGCCACCTTCGAGCTCGCGCTCGCCGTGCATCCGAAGACCAACGCGCACAACCTGAAGGAGCTGGGCGCGTGGTTCGCAGTGCACCAGAGCGAATCGTCGATCGGCGTGCCCGCGCCGGCCAGTTCGCCCGAGTTCGTGGCGGCCAAGGTGTCGCGCGCCTTCAAGGCCGACACGGTGGCCGCGTCATACCGCGGCGCTCCGCCCATGGTGCAGGACCTGCTGGCGGGGCAACTCGCGGCCGGCGTGTCGAGCATCTCGGACTTCCAGCAATACCATCAGGCAGGCACGCTGCGTATCCTCGCGGTGACGCGCACCACGCCACTGTTGCCCGGCGTGCCTTCGTTCGCAGAGGCAGGGCTGAGCGGTTTGGACAACACGACGGACCTGCTGGGCATCTACGCCCCCGCGGCCATGTCCGATGCGCTGGTCACGCGCTACAACACAGCATTGAATCGCGTGCTCGCCAATCCCGAAGTGGTTGCCAAGTTCAAGAGCTATGTAATGACGCCGGCCCCCATGACCCCGGCCGAACAACAACAGCGCCTTGTGCAGACCTCCACCGTGCTGTCCATGCTGATGCACGAGAGCGGCTTCGTGCCAAGGTAGAAATCCACCCTCAAGGAAAACAGCGCAAGGCATCCGATCAAGGCGCCGCAAAGCGCTCGCGGTATTCGGTGGGCGACACGTGCAGGTGCCGCACGAACGCGCGCCGCAGCACCTCTTCGGAATTGAAGCCGCATTGCTGAGCGATCGACTTCAGGCTTTGGCGGCTGGTTTCCACCAGCTGGCAGGCCTTCTCGAGCCGCATGCGCGTCACGGCGAGTGCAGGTGTGATGCCTGCGTGCCGCTGGTAGAAGCGCGCGAAGGTGCGCGGTGTCATCGCCAGTTGCTCGGCCATGTCGGCCACCGACAGTGCCTTGTGCAGCCGCACGCCCATCCATGCATGCAGCTTGTCGATGCGCGCGTCGTCGGCCGTCTGCGCCAACAGCGCGCTGCTGAACTGCGATTGCCCACCGGGCCGCTTGTAGAACACGACCAGTTTTTTTGCCACGCGCATCGCAATCTCGCGCCCCACGTCGGCCTCGACCATGCCCAGCGCCATGTCGATGCCGGCGGTGACTCCGGCCGAAGTCCAAACGCGGCCCTGCCGCGAATAGATCGCGTCGCGTTGGACGTCGATATCCGGGTGCTCTTTCGCGAGCTGGTCGCACACAGCCCAGTGCGTGACCGCGCGACCTCCATCGAGAAGTCCCGCGCGTGCGAGCACGAATGCGCCCGTGCACACCGATGCGATGCGCGAGAAGCGGGGTGCAACTCGCCGCACCCACGCGACCAACGCATCAAGCCGTTGCGCCTGCTCCGCATCGGGCTTCGGCAAGCCCGGCCGCCAGATGCCGGGGCCGCCAGGAACGAGCACGGAGACGGTATCGCGCGAGAGCTTGCGCGGCAAGGTGCCCGCGACCAGTTCGACACCGCTGGAGCTTTTCACCGGCCCGCCCTTCAAAGCGTGGATCGAGGTCTTGTAGAAGGGCTCGCGGCCCGAGAGAACGAGCTCTTCGTTCGCGCTCGCGAACACCTGCAGGGGGCCGCTGACATCCAGCAGTTGGAATCGGTCGAACACGAGGAACCAGATCGAGTGCATTGCGCAGACTGTGCCTGAGTTGCGCGCGCCGAGGACCACCCTCGCCTCGGACGCCGCGCAGGAGATCGTAGACAAGCTGATGCGCCGCGTCGAGGAGCACGATAATTGCGGGCGAGATGTACCGGGTGCACATGACTAGAGATGCTGCGCTGGCCTGCTATTCCAGTCTTGGATGAACTGGTGAGCTCGGCACTTCACTCGCTCGAGCGCAGCTTCCCGCGTCGACTGCTGGGCGATCACCAGGACGCATCGCTGTTCGCGGCCCTGCCGCAACTCTGCTTTGCCGACGCAAGCGCCCTCTGGCGTCTGCTGGAGTTCAACCCAGCAATTCCAGCCCTTCGGAAGATCGATATCTATCAGGGAAGCAGGCATCGCCTCTCAAGCATAGGTCGCGCACGATGAATTCCTATGGGGAGACTCCCATCCCCTCTTTGAGGGGTTCCGCTGCATGCCGGCCCGCGCACATGCCACCCCAAGTCCTACATCCGGGTTCGCCTGGCCGAGCAAGATTTCAATGCTTGGCGCTGGCTCGCGCATCGCGACAAACAGTCAAGCTCGGCAAGGAGAATCAAGATGAACCACACAAGACGTCTTCTGATTGCAGGCCTCGCCCTTTCCGGCGTGATCGGCTTGCCCCACGTGAGCTTCGCCAAGGGAAAGCACCACCACCACGATGGCGCGAAATTGGTGGGCGACAAGCGCAAGAGCAACGGCCCGCACGTCATCGACAAGAGCGACAAGCACACGGTTTCCGTGGACATCAAAGACACGAAAATCGCGGCGTTCCACGTCAAGCACGCGAACAAAGGCGACCTGCCGGTCAAGAAATACAAGACCAACAAGAAGATGGCCCGGGCGGACCGAATGCAATACGTCAGCTTCGTCCAGGTTCAAGACACGTACCTGGGAATGACATACATCGGGTACAGCTACGTCGATGACTACGGCGATGAGCAAATCTACTGGTATCCCTACGACATGATCCTGGACGGGGACACCGGTGCGGTCGAATACGTGCCTGCCTGAACCCGACACTCCGGCTGATCGTTGCCGGCCGACCCGGCAGGCAGGAGGCGGCCTGCCCGCCGCTGTGCCCCGTTCATTCCTGCCCCTGGGAGGCGCTTTGTCATGGGCGCTGGCAGGGAGGGAGCGGGGCAATTGTCCCCCCGGAGAAGGTGCGCACCGCTCTTGTCCGCATGCGACGCAATTTCTACAGTGACTTCACGGCGAAACGCTTTGTGCCAAGACGGGTAGCAAGCGGCGCCGGTTGACCATCTCACTGGAGAACGCACATGGAACAGCGCGACCTGCCGCCGGGCAATTTCTTCAACAACCTGCTGCTTGAGCACATGGGGATGTCGTCCAAGGAGTTCGCTGTCATCAGTGCGCTCGTGGTGTCCTTGTATTTGCCCCTGCTGCTTGCTGTGCTGTTCCTGAACTGAACGTGAAGCTTCCTACGCGCAAGGGCGGGCTCCGCGATGATCAACGGCAAGAAGCTGGAAGAGACGCCGTACTCGTTCACCCGAGCGCGTTTCGCCATGCGCGGGACAATGCCATCCGGCATGCAAATCGGAAAATCGCCGACGGTGTCGGGTGCAGGACAGAACTAAAAGGGCTGTAACGCATTTGCAGGAGACAGACATGCTCACCACCGATCAAAAAGAAGCCATCCTTCGCGGGGCGGGTGTCGCCACACCAGCCTTTCCCTCTCCCGGCGTTCTCTGGCGGCAGCAACGGCAACACGATGCCGCACCAGGCAGCGGGACGAACCCTCAAGCCGGCATGGATCCGGTCACGGCCGCCAAACAATGGGCCGACGCCATCAACACGCTCTTCGTCGCGTATTCGGCCGCCCGCGCCGCCCGGGGCCTGCGCAAGGCCGAAGAAGCCCGGCAACTCAGCGTCCTGCGCCAGCTGCAGTGCCACGCAAGAGCAGATACCGAAACCGGGAACGCCGCGGCATCTGGCGCAAGGAAGACCCGAAGACCGCGGCGCAGAAGCCACGCAATGGGGTGATCGCCAGGCCGGCGATGTCGTGCCGCGTCTCGCCAGCGAATTCCCACTCCGACGCGGTGCAAGGCCTGACAACGATGGCCTGTCCGTGCGCTAGCGTGGTCCGACGGTGCGCCGATTCGTCATCGCGGGCCCGGTGCCCGCGAGATCGGATGCCACCTCGAAAGGAGTTTCCCGTGACCAATGTGAATGAATTGATGACCCGAGGCGTCCGCACGGTCTCGCCCGGCGACACGCTGCGCAAGGCGGCGCAGACCATGGATGAAATGAACGTGGGCATGTTGCCCGTATGCGACGGCGAGCGCCTGGTGGGTGTCGTCACCGACCGCGACATCGCCGTACGCGGCGTGGCGAAGAAGCTGCCGCCGACCAGCACGCACCTGGACGCCATCATGAGCGGCGAGGTCCGCTGGTGTTTCGACGACACCTCCGTCGAAGAAGCGCTGCGCACGATGGGCGAGCTGCAGATCCGCCGGCTCCCGGTGGTCGACCGGGAACATCGCCTGGTGGGCATTCTGTCGCTGGGTGACGTCGCCGTCAGGGGCGAGACTTCGGAAACCAGCGAGCCGCTCGCACAGATCTCGGCGCCGGCACGGCCACGGCGCACGAAGTGAAATTGCCAAGGCGCTTTCGATGATCCGCAAACTCGCATCCGGGGAATACCGCCTCTACGCACGCAAGGTGGACCCCAAGACAGGCAGGCGCCGCAACCTCGGCACCTTCGGTTCGAAAGAACAGGCGCAGCAGCACGAGCGCGAAATCCAGTACTTCAAGCGGCGCCAGCACTGACGGCTCACGTGCTGCGGCTGGGCTGCAGCACGACCCGGCGGCCACTGCGACGCCGGACTCCTGAAGGACGCAAACATGCATACACCGCCCGATTGGAATCTCGAGCGCTTCGTGACGGCGCAGAACCCCGTGTATGCGGACGTCTGCGCGGAACTCGCAGCGGGACGAAAGCGCACGCACTGGATGTGGTTCGTCTTCCCGCAACTGAAGGCACTGGGTCGCAGCGCGACCGCAAGATTCTTCGGCCTCGACGGCGCGGCCGAGGCTGCGGCGTACTGGCAGCACCCCGTGCTCGGCGAGCGGCTGCGCGCGTGCGCCCGGATGGTGCTCGACGTGCCCGGCACCGATGCCCATGGGTTCTTCGGTTCGCCGGATGACCTGAAGCTGTGCTCCTGCATGACGCTGTTCGAGATCGTGGCGCCCAGGGAGCCGGTGTTCGGCGAGGTGCTGGCGCGGTATTTCAACGGTGTCCGGGACCGTGCGACGGTCGCGCTCCTGCAAGGCTGAGGTGCACGCCTTGCAGGGGGTCGGCATCGCCCCGGATTGGAGGACACGCTCATGGAACGACTCTTTGATTCCTTCGCCAACGCCGTCGCACGCATCGCCGGCAGCCCGGCGGCCTTCCTGCTCTGCGTGGCCGTGGTCGTGGTCTGGGCGGTTGCGGGGCCGTTCTTCGGCTTTTCCGAAACGTGGCAGCTGGTGATCAACACGGGCACCACCATCGTCACATTCCTGATGGTTTTCCTGATTCAGAACACCCAGAACCGCGACGGTGTCGCCCTGCAAACCAAGCTGGACGAACTGATCCGCTCCTCCGATGCGGAGAACGACTTCATCGGCATCGAGAAGCTCACGGACACGGAATTGATCGCGCTGCACGAGCGCTGCGAGATCGCCGCGAAGAAAAGCCAGGCCACGCTGGAGAAAGCCCGGGCCGAACGCAAACGCCGTGGCCACCACGACCACCGCGTGGACCGAACCGCGTGAGCAGTTCAGGGTTTCAATGCACGCAGTACATGTGGCGCGCTTCTGCACCATCCCCGCAGAAATTGTGGGAGATGTCCGATCTCACCCATCGTGCCTCGCCCACGACGAATTGCGGCCAGGGATGAGCACGCCGACCTGGCATCTTGTCGATGCTGGGCCATCAGCTTTCCAGGAGATTGCAACATGCTCTATTACGCCGTAGTGTTCTTCGTGATCGCGCTGATAGCCGCGGTCCTCGGGTTTGGCGGGATCGCGGCGGGCGCCGCGAGTATCGCCAAAATACTTTTCCTCGTATTCCTGGTTCTGGCTGTGGTCAGCCTCATTTTGGGGCGAGGGAGAGGGGGGTGAAAACGCCGCTCGAACCGTCCTGTCTGCAGGTACAGGTCCTGCCCGACGCTGCCCACAAGCAGGTCGACGCGAGCGCGATCAAGGTCGAGACGCTCAACGGCACCGTGATGCTCTCCGGCTTTGCCCGCAACCCCGAGGAGCAGCAGGCCGCCGAACGCCTGGCCGCGAACGTGAAAGGCGTGAAGAGCGTGCGAAACGGGATCGTCGTGCGCCCCTGATCGACGACGCTGTTGCGCCTGCCTCAGGCGGGGCTCCTGGGCACCGGCCGCACGCCCCTCGTGGCGGCCCGTGCGCCCAGCATCATGGGCGCACGGTTCAGCCCTGATCGCACGTCGACAGCCGGATTCGGCCTTCAACACCGGTCGTTCGTTGGGCGGGCCCTTGTTGCCGCCTGTTCATTCCAGGTAGTCGATGAACTGCGGGATCACCTCGCGCAGGAAGCGGATTTCCTCTGCGGGAATGCTGCGCGACTCCAAGTCGAAATGGATGAAGGTGCCATAGGGCGTGCCGCATCCTCGCGTCAGCAGCCGGCCGTAGTACGACTCGACCATGCCGGCATAAGGTCGGTTCGTCAGGCGCTGATCCTCGGAGGCGTGGCTGGTCACGAACTCGCCGTGCTCGAGCGCGTACTGGCAGAAGCTCTTGCCCAGAGGCACCACCTTCAGCCAGGTGCGGTATTCGGAGTCGCGGTCGAAGGCATGCGCCGCGCGCATCACATCGCCGTTCAACTTGTAGATCGCGGTGAACCGATAGGACGTCCTGTCGTTGAGCAAGGCCAGCGCCGGAACGATCCCGCGGCTGGCAAGAAGGCTGCGAACGGCCGCAGCGGGCGCTGGCAAGTCGACGTCGAGCATGGGTACCTCGGTTGGGGCGTGGGCGCGAATCTTACGTAATTCTTACTGTGTTCCGGAACAGGGTTTGACCCTCATCTTGTCAACGCAAACCCTTAGAGTGCCCCGTGAGTCTCGCGGCTCTCGAAATGCGACACTTTGGCCGTCCACTGCTTGTCAGGCCCCAAGTGAACGAGCGTTCGAAACACATGAAGCCCTTGCGAGACATCCGCTACTTCGAAAGCACCGACGGCCTGCTGTCCGGTGCGATGCCGATCGGGGTGTCCGTCGGTAAAGCTGATCACCTGTACGTGTGCGTTACGCCTTCCGTGCAGGAGGGCGCTTTGGGGAGGCGTTCACATGCTCTTCCAACTCTACATTCACGACAACCATTCAAATACGGTGTTCACGTCATTCGGCATTCCTTCTCCATGTCGGGGCTAACGCACAAGCGTCATGGCTTCCTGGCGGCTCGACCAGAACTCGGGATTGCCGACAGGAGCGCCCCAAGCCTCGACGCAACCGAGCAGCGACTCTCGCTGGATGCGGTCGCGCACACGCCGGGCCGTGTACGCCGCCTCGTTCTCGAAGTGCAGAGGCGCTCCCTGCGTGTAGAAGTCCCAGCGTGGCGAGTCCTTCATGGCACGGACGCAGCGCCGCAGTTCGTTCGATTCATACACGATGAACTCGTTGATCGGCCACTCGACGTCCTGCGTGGTGCTTCGGACGGCGATGCCCGCGAAGCCGAAGCGGCGGCACGCGTACTCGACGACGAAGTAGTCACCCGAACTCACGTGCGGCATGAAGGCAGTGACCTCCGGTGCGCATGCCGGCGACCAGAGCAGCAGAGGTGGATCGGCGGGACTTCTGCTGTACGGCTGCGAGGGGAAGACGAGCGGGGTCGCCGTGGCGCCCACCGGCCAGTGCAGTCCGGCGAAGGCGGTGATCAATCCGGGCAGCGGCACCTTGATGACCCCGAGATTGAAGAACGAGCGGGCAAGCACGGACATGATGATTCAAGAAAGATCGGCAAGGAGCCGTTCGACCCCGTGATCGCTCTCCCGCGCAAGCTCTATCGGAGAAACGCCATGGCTGTTCGCCTTGATATTACGCATGCGGCACATTGAACGTACCGCGCTCCAGGATGCCGGTGCGCGCCGATGGCGCACGGGTGCAGTAGTCCAGCGGAAAGACGTTCTGATGGGCCAGTCCGAGCCGCTTCAGGTTGCGCCGGATGTCGGAGGGTGAATCGCTCCGTGAAAACAGGACCCGGCCTTCGGTCGTGAGGAGCGCTATCGCTGCAATGTCGAGGCCGGCACGTGTGTCGCAGAACATCACACCCGGGTAGACCTGCCCGCTGGCCAGCCTGAGGGCAGCGGCAACACTGAGCGAAGAGCCGTCGGCCGGCACCTCGCCGGTCGCTACGGGCTTCACCCAGGTTTCGTCCTGCTCTTCGTCGACTTCCTCCTCATCGAGGGCGAACTCCCAGACGGGAAACGCCTCGAGGTCCGTGGCCGTGAGTTCATCGACCGGCTTGCGTGTAGCAATGGTGGGGGGCATGGGTTGTACTCCAAAGTTTGACGGCCGATGCCGCCCTGCTGCGGCGCCAGCACTCTGCCAGTGAGCCTGCGTATGAAGAGCGACAGC
>Ga0075370_10001244_pt1 | contig 10834 bp, 11 predicted proteins | sample EndMethybrTD3035_FD_71398 | JGI IMG/M metagenome (GOLD analysis project Ga0075370, IMG submission 71398) | Populus endosphere microbial communities from Tennessee, USA - Endosphere MetaG P. TD hybrid TD303-5 | ecosystem: Host-associated > Plants > Roots > Endosphere | place: USA: Tennessee... | reverse complement strand
CGTCTCGCCAGCAGGTTGGCAACACAATCGCACGAGGTGTCGGCCGGCTCGCCCGGCCTGGCGCTGGCCTTTTCGGTGGGAGGCACGGGCCGCGCGGTGCTGCCCATGTCGCTGCGCCTGTCGCGCGAGGATGCCGACAGCGCGCGGGTGCTCGCAGCGCGGGTGATTGCCCAGCTTACACCCGATACGCGCCTGGGCTTCGCCTTTGCCGAGAATGCCGATGGGATCGCCGCATCGCTGCGCGGCAGCAACCGCCCAGCGTTCCTTCTCGCTGGTTCGCCGCTCAATGACACGGGTTTCACCCGCGACGCGCCGCTCTCGATCGGCCTTCGCCGCCAGTTCGGCCCCTGGGGGCTCACGGTCAGCGCCGAACATGGCCAGGTCCGCGATGAAACGCCACGCCTGCCGGACCGCCCCCAGCGCGACCGGCCGAACCTGGGAGCCACCGATCGCTTCGGACTGCAGCTCGACCACCGGCTCGGCAACCTCTCGCTCGCGGTGGGAGCAAGCTGGCTCAGGGAGCGTGACACGGTACTCGGCGCGCGTTTCAATCCGGCGCTGGTGCCGGGAGGCGCCAATAGTCTGTTCCTCGATCTCGACGCGGCCTGGCAGCTCGACGAGCGCTGGCAACTCGGCGCCACCGTGCGCCGGGCCTGGACCCGGCCGGGCACCGGCGGCCTGCTCGCCGACGGATCGCGGCTCGTCGCGCAGGGCTGGGCGGTGGACGTCACGCATCTCGGCATTGTCCAGCCCGACGACAGCCTGGCGCTGCGCATAGCCCAGCCGCTGCGCGTCGAAAGCGGCGGCTTCGTCTTCGACCTGCCGACGACCTACTCCTACGCCCTCCTCGCGGCGGAAAACAGCCGCGAACGCCTCTCGCTCGTGCCGCGGGGCCGCGAGATCATCGGCGAAATGGCCTGGCGCGGCGCGCTCTGGGGCGGGTCGGCTTCCGCCAGCGTCTATTTCCGCAAGGACCCCGGCAACTATGCAGCTCAACCGACCGAGACGGGCGTCGGCCTGCTCTGGACGGGTGCGTTTTAGAGTAATTTCGAGGCAGGAGGAATCATCTGCCGGCTCGGAAATCACGGCAAACAAAGGACCAACTAGATTCGTTCCGGTTCAATCTGAAACGGAACGAATCTAGAGCCAGCCGATCCGCTTGAAGCGAGCCCATAGCCCGCCGCAGACCAGCGCGATCAGCCCAAGAATGGCGAAATACCCGTAGCGCCAACGCAGCTCGGGCATGACGTCGAAATTCATCCCATATATCCCGGCGATCGCTGTCGGCACCGCGAGGATCGCGGCCCAGGCGGCGAGCTGGCGAGTCATGGTGCCCTGGCGTTGCTGCTCCAGCAGGCTGGCCGTCTCGACAATGCTGACCAGCGTGTCCCTGAGACCCCTCGATCGCGCCATGGTCCGCTGGCAATGGTCAAGCACGTCGCGAAACCAGACGCGCGCCTCGGGATCGACCATGGAGAGCTGGTGCCGCACCAGCCGGTCGCAGACCGCTTCCATCGGGCCAACGATGCGGTCGAAACGGCGCAGCTGGCGGCGAAGGCGAAATATGCGGCGGATCGTCGCGGAATCGGGAAACGCCTCGATCGTGCGCTCTTCCATCGCCTGCACGGCCTGCTCAAGCTTATCCATCAACGGTTGATAGCCGTCGACGATGAAGTCCAGGATGGCGTGCGCCACATAGTCCGGCCCTTCGGCGAGATGGTCGGAATCGTGCTCCAGTTTGGTGCGTAGCGCCACGTGCGCACGCTCTGACCCCAGCCGGACGCTGACGATGAAATCGCGGCCGAGAAAGATCGCGGTCTGGCCGAAATCGATCTTCTCGCCTTCATGGATCTCGGCGGTGCGCGCGACGATGAAGAGCTGATTTTTGCCATAGGGCTCGGCCTTGGGCAGCTGGTCGGGCTTGAGCGCGTCCTCCACCGCGAGCGGATGCAGGCCGAACTGGACGCGAAGCAGTTCCATTTCCTCGATCGTCGGCTCGGCCACGCCGACCCAGTCGAAGCAGCCCTCGGGCAGTGGCTCGCGCGGATCTCCGTCGATCGCAAGGTCGGTCTGCGAACACATTCCCGAGGTGTAGCGGCGCGAAGCAACGACTGGCATAGGGGGCTTGTGGCAAACCGAAGTCCGGCTGGCAATGCGCCGCCGGTTTAAGAGGAACGTGCCTGTGAACGCCGAGACGCCTATCACCGAACCGCTCGACGTCCTGATCGTCGGCGCCGGCATTTCGGGTATCGGCATGGCCGCGCATCTCACGCGCGAATGCCCGGACAAACGCTATGCCATCGTCGAGCGCCGCGCCGCCGCGGGCGGCACCTGGGACCTGTTCCGCTATCCCGGCGTACGCTCGGACAGCGACATGTTCACGCTGGGCTATGCCTTCGCGCCCTGGCGGCAGGACCGTTCGATCGTCGGCGGCGAGGCCATCCTGGGCTATCTGGACGAGGTTCTCGACAGCCACGGTATTCGCGATCGTATCCAATTCGAGCAGACCGCGATCTCGGCCGATTGGGACAGTTGTGCGAGCCTGTGGACCGTGCGGCTGCAGGGCGGTGATGGCAAGGCCAGCACTTTGGCGGCGCGCTTCCTTTTCGTCGGCTCGGGCTACTACGACTACGACGATCCCTACGATGCGCAGATTGCCGGAATCGGGAACTTCGGCGGCACGACGGTCCATCCGCAGTTCTGGCCCGGCGATCTCGATCTCGTCGACAAGCGGATCGTCGTGATCGGTTCGGGCGCAACCGCGGCGACTCTGGTGCCGGCACTGGGGGAAAAGGCAGCGCAGGTGGTCATGCTGCAGCGGACGCCCACCTGGTATATCACCCGCCCCGCGCGCGACGGCATGGCGGCCTGGCTGCGCCGGCTTCTGCCCGCCAAGGCTGCCTATGCGCTGACCAGGCTCAAGAACGTGCGGATGCAGAACTACCTGTTCGGCAAGTCGCGCAGCGCCCCCGAAGGAATGAAGGCCTTCCTGCACAAGCAGATCGAGGACCAGTTGGGCAGCGACTTCGACCGTGCGGCATTCACTCCGCCCTACAATCCCTGGGAACAGCGCATGTGCCTGATCCCCGACGGCGACCTGTTCGGTGCGCTGCGCTCGGGCAAGGCGGAGATCGTCACTGCCAGGATCGCACGCGTCGATGAAACCGGCATCCTGCTCGAGGATGGTCGCCACCTCGATGCAGACATCATCGTCACCGCAACCGGACTTCGGATCGTCATGCTGGGCAAGATGACGCTGAGCCTGGACGGCAGGCCGGTGAACCCGGCGAAGCACTTCTTCTACAACAGCTGCATGTTCTCGAACGTGCCGAACTTCGCCATGCTGTTCGGTTACCTCAACGCGTCATGGACGCTGCGCGTCGACCTCGTCGCCGAATGGCTCTGCCGGTTGCTGCGCCACATGGACAAGTGGGGCGTCGATGTCGCAACGCCGCATCTTCCTGCGGATCATGGCCTGGTCGAAACGCATCCGTTCGACACATTCTCCTCGGGCTACCTCCAGCGCGCCCGCGGGCACGTGCCGAAGAGCGCCACGGTGTCGCCCTGGCAGATCGGCATGGACTACCTCGCCGACCGCAAGGCGATGCGCGAAGTTCCTATCGACGATGGAGTGATGCGGTTTGAACGGGCGGCGCAAGCAGTAGCGAGCCGCGATCAATTGTCCTAACCCCTCCCTCATGCCCGATTCGTCCCGCATCTACACCGCCGCCCTGATCGTCATCGGCGACGAGATCCTTTCGGGCCGGACGCAGGACAAGAACATCGCCCAGGTGGGAAGTTGGCTGGGCATCCAGGGTATCCGCCTCAAGGAAGTCCGCGTCGTGGCCGACGTGACCGAGGCGATCGCCGAAGCGGTGAACACCCTGCGCGCGCGCCACGACTATCTGTTCACCACGGGCGGCATCGGCCCAACGCACGATGACATCACGGTCGACGCGATTGCCGCTGCGCTCGGGGTCGGTGTCACCATCCACCCCGAGGCGCGAGCGATTCTCGAGGGCTACTACGAAACGCGCGGCGGCCTCACCGAAATGCGGCTGCGCATGGCCCGGGTGCCCGAGGGCGCCGACCTGATCCCCAACCGCTATACCGGCGCGCCGGGCATTCGTTTCGGCAACATCTTCATCATGGCCGGCGTACCGGCGATCACCGCGGGCATGCTCGATGCGCTTTCGGGCACACTCGAAGGCGGAGCGCCGCTGCTGGCGGAGACGGTCGGCTGCTGGTGCCAGGAGAGCGAGGTGGCCCAGTTGCTGGCCGATACCGAGAAGGCGCATCCGGGCTGCCAGATCGGTTCCTATCCCTTCTGGCGCGACGGTCGGACCGGCGCCAACTTCGTCATCCGCTCGACCGATGCCAGGGAACTGGCCGCCTGCTCGCGCGACCTGGCCGCTGCGCTGGAGACGATGGGCAAGCCGGCGACGCCGGGTGGCATTTAGGCTTTTCCTTGCCGGTCTCGCGCTGACGGGCGCCACGGCCGGCCAGCCGGCCACGGAGTCGGCCAAAGGGCCGGTCAGCCTCGCCGAATTCGAAGCCCACCTGGCCGCGCATACCAGCGCGACCGAAGCGCTTCAGCAATGGTGCCGCGTCCGTCATATCGGCAAAGGCCCGATCCGCGCCGGGACCGTCGGGACCCAAAGCGACCACCCGCCCGCGGAGATGCGCCGCGTGCTTCGTCTCGACCGCGACCGCCCAATGGCCATGCGCAACGTCCGGCTGAGCTGCGACGGCACGGTGCTTTCGGTGGCCTGGAATTGGTACGCCCCAGAGCGGCTGACCCCGGCGATGAACGCGGCGCTGCAAGATAGCGACGTCCCGTTCGGCAAGGTCGTCGGCCCGCTGCATTTCCGGCGCGAGACGCTCGACGTGACGGCCGGCCCCGCGGAGAATTGCCCGCGCGACACGATCTCCACACATCGCTCGCTGCTGCGCCTGCCGGATGGCGCGCCGCTTGCCTATCTCGTCGAATGCTACGCCGCGGCGAACCTTGCAGCGCACTGATCAGGGAGGCGGTACCGCCGTGCGCAGCGGCTGCCCTTTGTCGATCACCAAGGTCACCACCAGCCGCGCCGGCACGGTGCCGACGTTGGTCGCGTTGTGCCTCACCCCGCGAGGTATCATGAACACCTGACCGGGCAACTGCCGTCGAGCCGGCTGGCCTTCCTGCTCGAACGACATTTCACCAACGACAAGATAGGCGATCTCGACACCCGCATGGACGTGCCAGCCCGTTCCGCCACCGACCGGAAACGCGCGCTCGAGCACGTGAACGACTTGCGGCCCCTTGTCCTGCGGCACGTCACTGGAGGCCATAGCCGGCGGCGGCGGCACATCACCCAGCGCGGGGCTCAGTGCGGAAGAGCCGGCCAACAAGCTGGCGGCAGCAATGGCATGGCGCATCGATAGTCCCTCCTTTGCGCCCAGCATGCCACGCATGCAAAAGGCCGGGAAGGTTTCCCTCCCCAGCCTCCGAAAGCATCCTGCCAGAAGCCCTCAGGCCGCGACCGCCTCGGTCCCCGCGATCGAGGTGCGGTGCATCATGCGGCCGGTCGATTTGTCGTAAGGGATCGCGCGGTGCATCGCGCCGGTGTTGTCCCAGATCACGAAGTCGCCCTTGGTCCACTTGTGGCGCAGCGAATAGGCCGGTTGCGCGGCCCATTCCTGCAGCCGGATCAGCAGAGCGCGGCCTTCGGGGATGGTCTTGCCGACGATGTGATCGGCGGTGGTGCCGATGACCATCGACTTGCGGCCGGACTCGTGAGTCCAGACTACCGGGTGCTCCTTGATCAGACCGATGCCCAGCACCTTCTCGCGATGCTTCTCGGGGATGGCGTCAGCGATCGGCGAGAGGCTGGCCTTGACCGAATGCACGGCCTTCATGCCTTCGAGATCGCGCTTCTCCTCCTCGGGCAGACCTTCATATGCAGCATAGGTGCTGGCGAACTCGGTCTCACCGCCCTTGTCGGGCGCGATGCGGCAGGACAGCAGCGTCGCGAAGGGCGGCGGCATATCCACGGTGATGCCGTCCATGTGCCAGAAGAACGTACCCAGCACATATTCGGGCTGCGGATTGATCTTCGGGTCGAGCGTGACCTGGTAAACGTCTTCGTTGTTTTCCTGCACGTTGAAGCGGCCGGTCAGGCGCACCTTCGGGCCCATCAGTTCAGTGATCTGAAGCTGCTCCTCGTCGGTCAGATCGGCCTCGGGGAAGACCAGCACGGTGCGCTCTTCGACCTTGGCGCGAATCGCCGCAGCGGCTTCCGGGGTGAAGAGATCGGCGCGATCGTCCCAAACGACGCGCGAACCGATGAATTCCTTGATGTTTTCGAACCGGATGGCCATTGAGCGCCTCTCTCACAATGCTGTACAGGTGTTCAGCACGCATTTACGCATTCGTGCCCGGAAATCAAGCAGGCAAACGAAAGGGCCGGGAAGGTTTCCCTTCCCGGCCCTCGCGATGTTCATTCGGGCAGGCCGATCAGCCGCCGTGGACTTCGGCCACGTCGATCTTGAGGCCCGGGCCCATCGAAGAGGACAGGCCGACCTTGCGGACGTACTTGCCCTTGGCGCCGGCCGGCTTCGCCTTGACGACTGCGTCGACGAAAGCGTCGAAGTTCGCCTTCAGCGCCTCGTTCGTGAAGCTCATCTTGCCGATGCCGCCGTGGATGATGCCGGCCTTCTCGACGCGGAACTCGATCTGGCCGCCCTTGGCAGCCTTGACCGCTTCGGCGACGTTTGGCGTGACCGTGCCCAGCTTCGGGTTCGGCATCAGGCCCTTCGGGCCCAGCACCTTGCCGAGGCGGCCGACGATGCCCATCATGTCGGGCGTCGCGATGACGCGGCCGTAGTCGAGGTTGCCAGCCTGCATGTCTTCCAGCAGGTCCTCGGCGCCAACCTTGTCGGCACCGGCGGCAAGAGCGGCCTCGGCCTTGTCACCACGCGCGAAGACGGCAACCTTGACGTCCTTGCCAGTGCCCGAGGGCAGCGTGACCATGCCGCGAACCATCTGGTCGGCGTGGCGCGGATCGACGCCGAGGTTCAGCGAGACTTCGAGAGTCTCGTCGAACTTGACCGACTTGAGGTCCTTCAGCGTCTGGATCGCGTCAGCGATGCCATAGAGCTTCTGGTTGTCGCCCAGCTTGGCAGCGAGGGCCTTCTGATTCTTGGTCTGCTTCGCCATCTGATCAGCCCTCCACGACCTGCAGGCCCATCGAACGGGCGGAACCTTCGATGATCTTCGTCGCCTGCTCGATGGAGTTGGCGTTGAGATCGGCCATCTTGGCCTGAGCGATTTCGGCAAGCTGCGAACGCTTGATCGTTCCCGCCGAGATCTTGCCCGGCTCCTTCGAGCCCGACTTCAGATTCGCGGCCTTCTTGATGAAGAAGGTAGCGGGCGGCGTCTTGGTGACGAAGCTGAACGAGCGGTCGGCATAGACGGTGATGACCGTCGGCAGCGGCGTGCCCTTCTCGACTTCCTGCGTGGCAGCGTTGAACTGCTTGCAGAATTCCATGATGTTGACACCGCGCTGACCGAGCGCCGGACCGATCGGCGGCGACGGGTTGGCGGCACCGGCTGCGACCTGCAGCTTGATATAGCCTTCAATCTTCTTGGCCACGAAGGGCCTCCTTTCTTCCTGTTGGCCGCCCTTGTTCAGGGCACGCCTCAGAGTGAGCGGTCAAGCACCCCGGATAATCCAGGGCTCCCGCGGGGAATCCGGGAAATACCCGGAAGCGCGCGCCGATAGCGGTATCGGCCCGAATTTGCAACGCCCAACTCCCCGATGGAGAGGGTTTGCTTACTTGCTGAGTTCGACCTGCTCGAAATCGAGCTCGACCGGCGTCGCGCGGCCGAAGATCGAGACCGAGACCTTGACGCGGTTCTTGTCGAAATCGAGCTCTTCCACCACGCCGTTGAAGCTGGCGAAGGGACCGTCGAGCACCTTGACCGAATCGCCGATCTCGTAATCGACCGAAACCTGGTGGCGCGGCTGCGCAGCAGCCTGTTCGCGCGCGCCGAAATAGCGCGCGGCCTCACGCTCGGAAATCGGCTGCGGCTTGCCGCTGGAACCGAGGAACCCGGTTACCTTGGGGGTGTTCTTGACGAGGTGATAGACGTCGTCGTTCAAGGTCAGCTTGGCGAGGACGTAGCCGGGCATGAACTTGCGCTCGACCTGGACTTTCTTGCCGCGCTTCACCTCGGTGACGGACTCGGTCGGAACCTCGACCGCTTCGACCAGCGCCTCGAGACCCAGCCGCTCGGCCTCGGTCAGGATGGAATCGCGAACCTTGTTCTCGAAGCCGGAATAGGCGTGGATGATGTACCAGCGGGCCATTGTTGTCTTTCTTTCGAGTGTCAGGCGAGCGACAGCAGCCAGCGCACCACCGCGCCGAAGATCGAATCCACGCCGAGGAAGAACACGGCCAGGATCGTCATCAGCAGCGCGACGAAGATGGCCGTGGTGACCGTCTCCTGACGCGTCGGCCATACGACCTTGCGCATTTCCGCCTGAACTTGGCGCATGAACTCGCCGGGGCTGGTCTTGGCCATTGCTGCCTTTCGCCTCACAAAAATCGTTCTCGCTTCCACCAAGTCCTCTTCGCCGCCCCGGCTGCGGCCGGGAGGGGCGATCGGTTCTTCTTGTAGGAAGGTTGTGGCGATCTAGCGAGCAGCGGCCGGATTTGCAAGCCGTGCTAGGAACGAGTGGCGCGTGGCGAAAAGGACCTTGGTGCCGGGCGGCAGTGTCGTCGGCCCCTGCTGCCCGATATACCAGAGATAGTCAGCCTGCTTGGCCGGCTTGAAGTGCTGCAGGTTGATCGGCCGCTTCGGCCAGTGCACCACGCGGTGCGAGGGATCGACGAAATCGGCGCCGCCCTCCTTCAGCCGCAGCATGTGGACGCCGGGGATCGCGAAATGGGTGTTGACCAGCGCGTTGCGGCGGATCGTCGCATAGCTCGGCGCATGTTCGAAGGGGTTGAGCGCCCACTGCCGCGCTTCGACCACCACCGCACCCGCGACACGCGCACCCTGCGGCATGTAGTCGAGCGCCCTCAGCATCTGGGTCAGCTCGCGCGAATTCACTTCCCAGGCCGCGCAGGTGATGTCCAGCCGCACGAGGAACAGCACGGGCGACAGCCAGAACAGCCAGCGCGGCGCCGACCAGTCGATCGCCATGCATCCCACCATCAGCGCCACGGCGATCAGCCGGTAATCGGCATAGTCGCCGCCGCCGAAATGGCGCGGCATCGCGAAGGTCAGCAAGAACAGGATCAGGGCCGCCCAGCCCAGCCGCCCGTCGATCTTGCGCAACAGCGCCGCTGCCAGCAGCACGAGCAGGATCAGAACCAGCGTACCTATGTCCAACAGGAACACCTGGTCACGCATTGCCTGCAGCCAGATCGCGAACTTGAACACGCCGACCTTGGAACCATAGGACAGCATGCCCTTGGCGCCGCCGCTGAGCAGCATCGGGATCAGCGGGAAGGCGAGCGGCCAGGTGGCGAGCGCGGCGCGCCAGCTCATGCGCTTGTTCCACTCGTAGCCGAACACCAGAACGCCGAGCACGCCCCAGCCCGAAGCGTGGCACAGCCACTCGGCAAGGCCGATCGGAATGAACAGCGCCCAACGACGCGAACGGCCCTCGAGCTTGATCCAGAGCGCGAAGGACAGCAGCGCCAGGGCGAGCGACAGGCAGAAGTTGTAGAAGCCCATGCCCATCGCGGGCGACCAGATGAAAATGAAGGCAAGCATCGCGCCGATGCCGATGCGGCGGCGCAGCACCCATTCGACCGCGATGATGCCGAGGCCGGTCAGCGGCGGAATGATCAGTCCCAGGACCCTGCCCGCGGTTTCCAGCCCAAACATCTGGGACAGCGGCCAGATCAGCAGATCGGCGCCGAGGTTGCCGGTGAATATCCAGTGGAAGTCGTAGTACCGCGCGAGGAATGCGTCGCGGCCCCCGTCCAGCATGATGTGATAGCGCGCGAGGTGCGAAGGGTAGTCGGTCAACTGCGGCCGCTTGGCGACAATGAACGGCATGGCCGAAAGCAGCGACAGAAACAGGCCCAGCAGCAGCCCCTCGCGCGGCGATACCCGCGCCAGCGCCCTGCGCAGGCCGGAATCGCCTTGGCGCGGCGGCATCATCGGCGGGGATGCATCCATCTGAATTGCGCTTCCTCGGGGGAGATGCTGGCAGGAGTGGAGGGACTCGAACCCCCGGCACTCGGTTTTGGAGACCGATGCTCTACCAACTGAGCTACACTCCTGCGGGCGGGGTGCCTCTAGTAGCTGGCGGCGGCGATGGCAAGGCGACTGGCCGCAAAAATCATCCCGCCCGGTTTCGCCTGCCGCATCGCCGCCATGACAAGGCTTCTCGAGCTCTGCTACAGTCCGCGGGTGCACGCCCCCGTATCGCCACCGATCATCGACCCCGAGCTGCTGATGCTGGCCTATCGCAGCGGCATCTTCCCGATGGCCGATCACCGCGACGATCCCGAGATATTCTGGGTCGAGCCGCGCAAACGCGCGATCCTGCCGCTCGAGGGGTTCCATCTGTCGCGCTCGTTGGCGCGCACGCTCCGGCGCGAGCGCTTCGCGGTCACCTGCAACGTCGCTTTCGCGCGCGTGATGGAGGCCTGCGCCGCACCCCGCCAAGACAAGGAGGCAGGCGGTGAGAGCTGGATCAGCCATCGCATAGCCGCGAGCTACCAGCGTCTTCACGAGCTGGGCGCAGCCCATTCGATCGAATGCTGGCAGACGGGCGAGCACGGTGACCCGAAACTCGTCGGCGGGCTCTACGGGGTGGGCTTCGATCGC
>Ga0075370_10001242_pt1 | contig 10836 bp, 9 predicted proteins | sample EndMethybrTD3035_FD_71398 | JGI IMG/M metagenome (GOLD analysis project Ga0075370, IMG submission 71398) | Populus endosphere microbial communities from Tennessee, USA - Endosphere MetaG P. TD hybrid TD303-5 | ecosystem: Host-associated > Plants > Roots > Endosphere | place: USA: Tennessee... | reverse complement strand
TTCTACACCAACGAGAACGTCGGCTCGGGCGAGCTCGACCTGCCCGAGCAGCAGATGCACACGACGTCCTACTGGCTGACGATTCCGTCGGGCGTCATGCAGGCGCTGCCCTACGGCGGGGACGATCGGCGCGACGGCGTCATCGGGCTGGCGTCGGCGATGCGGCACGTCGCACAGCTCCTCCTGATGTGCGATCGGGGGGACGTCGGCGTCTCGATCGACGGCGGATCGCTCGAGAAGGTGACGCGTACCGGCGGCCGCGGCGGCGTGCCCGAGGCGCTCCAGGCCGAGCCGAACATCTTCATCTACGACAACTATCCGGGCGGCATCGGCTTCAGCCGTCCGCTCTTCGACATGCACGAGGCCCTGCTCGATCGCACGCGCGAGCTGATCGCGGGTTGTCCCTGCGAGTCGGGCTGCCCCTCGTGCGTCGGGCCCGAGGGGAACACCGGTCCGCGTGCCAAGCAGGTCGCGCTGGAGATCCTCTCGAGCCTCGCGCAAGCGGGGACCGAAGTCGTCCCCTTCTGAGATGCGAACGAACGCGGCGAGTGAATGATGGACCTGAAATCACGTCTGCGCGGCATCGTCAGCGGCGGCGCTCCGGCGCCACACAGGAACGAGCTCACCTACGAGCCCGACACGGGTCGTTACGAGGCGACGGTCGATCTCGATCGCGTCGCCGACGTGCTCGGGGGGCGTGTGGTCACCAACGGCTACGGACGGGCGCTCGTCATCGAGCGGCGGTACGAGTCCGATCGTTTTCACGGCACGAGGCGCGTGGGCGACTGCGACGTCCCCGATGGCGATCTGCTGCGGCTGCTCGATCCGGGCCTCCCGCCGCGCGACCCCGCCGCCGGCGCCGGGGGGACTTCCGACGACGAGGCCCGCACGCTCTTCGTCGATCTCGAGACGACGGGCCTGAGCGGCGGCGCCGGCACGGTGGCGTTCCTCGTCGGGGTCGGCTGGTTCGATCTCGGCGCGTTCCAGGTGCGGCAGTTCCTGCTCACCAGCTACGCGACCGAGCGGGCGCTGCTCTGCGCGGTCGCCGAGTGCTTCGACGCCGCGGCGCTGCTCGTCACCTACAACGGCAAGACGTTCGACGTGCCGGTGATGGAGACGCGCTGGCTGTTCCACCGCATGCCGCTGCCGCTCGAGTCGGTCCGGCATTTCGACATGCTGCACCCCGCGCGCCGGCTGTGGCGCAACCGTGTGGGCGGCGAGGCGTCAACGGACCTGGGGGAATCGGGAGGCTGCCGGCTGGGGACGCTCGAGCGCGTGCTGTGCGACGTGAACCGCGTCGGCGACGTGCCGGGGATGGAGATCCCGTCGCGCTACTTCCGCTTTCTCCGGACCGGCGATGCACGTCCGCTCGAGCCGGTGCTCGAGCACAATCGCCTCGATCTGATCTCGCTGGCGGCCGTCGCCGCGCGCGCGGTGGAGCTCGTCGAGCACGGGAGCGAACGCTGCCGCGACGCGGCGGAGGCACTCGCGCTCGGGAAGGTCTACGAGCGTGCCGGGTCGATCGGGAGTGCGCTCGACTGCTACGGCCGCGCGGCCGGCGATCGCCGCGCGCCTGTCGACGTGGCGGGCGAGGCGCTCTATCGCCGCGGCGTGCGCCTCAGGCGGGAGCGGCGCTTCGAAGAGGCGGCGGCCACGTGGCGAGGCATCCTGGAACTGAAGGGGCGGACCGAGGTGTTGCGCTCGCTCCGGCAGTACGCGACCGAGGCGCTGGCCGTGCACCACGAGCATCGCGAGAAGAACTACGAAGACGCGCGCGACCTGGCGCTCACGCTCCTCGACGACGAGACGTTCGAGCAGCGCGATCGCGCGCGCCACCGGATCGCCCGGCTCGATCGCAAGCTCGCGGCGCGCGAGCCGCGAACCGACACGCTGCAGTTCGGCGCGTGATCGTCTGAGGATGGAAACGGAAAGGCCCGGCGGCCGCACGCGGATGGTGGGGCCCCGGGCCTCGATTCGAAGACGGGAGATTATCGCGCGGCGGCGGTCTTCTTCGCTGTCTGGGCGGCCTTGGCGGTCTTCGCGGCCGCCTTGCGCGCTTCAGAGGTCTGCGCGCCGAAGCGCTTCGTGAACCGATCCACGCGTCCTTCGGTGTCGATCAGCTTCTGGCGACCCGTGAAGAACGGGTGGCAGTTGTTGCAGATTTCGAGGTGCAGCTCCGGCTTGGTGGAACGTGTCTTCCACGTCGCGCCGCACGCGCAGCGCGCCTCGATATCGTGGTACTTGGGGTGAATCCCTTCCTTCACGGCCTGCTCCTTGGTGCCTTGGGCAAAACGATAGTATACCACAGGAGCTAAGTGCCTCCGTGACAAGCCGATAGCCTACTTCGCCTGCAGGGCTTCGACGTAGTCGACGAGGTTTTTCAGCCGCAGGGCGCTCACGGGATCTCCCTCGGTCTCGCGGAAGACGTTCCCCCACATCGGCATGTCGCGCGTGCCGTGCGCCGCGACCGCCGTGTCGCCGGAGATGCGCATGCGGACGGCGAGCGCCGGGAACGTCCCGCCGTTCCGCTTCGCAATCTGCGTGAGATCCGCCGGCGGTGTCTTCAGCGTCTTGGCGGCCGGCCCGTCGCCCTTGGCGCTCGTGCCGTGGCAGACGGTGCAGTATTCCCTGAACGAGGCAGCGCCCGACACGTCGGAGATCGGCTTGATGGCTTCACGTTTCACCGACTGCGCCGCGACGGGCACGACGAGGGCCAGCGCTCCCGCGGCTGCGAGGAGCGTCAGTCGAAGAGTCCTGGACATGAGACCTCCTGAGTGCCGCCGGCATTCCGGCAATCGCCAGGTGCCGCGCGACGGAAAGCGTGCGTCGCTGACGGCGTCCCGGCAAAGGGCGGCAGATACTCCGTGATCGATCAACACGCGTACCGCTCTCGACTATGATTTGCCGATGCAGGACCGCACGTTCGGGCGCACGGGATGGCCGGTTTCCGAGATCGGCTACGGCATGTGGGGCATGGCGGGATGGACCGGATCCGACGACGAGGAGTCGCGCCGGTCGCTCGATCGCGCGGTCGAGCTCGGGTGCACGTTCTTCGACACCGCCTGGGCCTACGGCGAAGGACGCAGCGAGCAGCTCCTCGGCGGGCTGCTGAAGCGGCATCCCGGCAAACGGCTCTACGTCGCGACGAAGATTCCTCCCAAGAACCGCAAGTGGCCGGCGCGCGACTCCTACACGCTCGACGAGGTGTTCCCCGCCGACTACATCCGGGAGTACACGGAGATCAGCCTGAAGAACCTCGGCGTCGCCACGATGGACCTGCAGCAGTTCCACGTCTGGACCGACGCGTGGGCGGCCGACGATCGCTGGCAGCGTGCGGTCTCCGAGCTGAAGGAGCAGGGACTGGTGCGCGCGATCGGCATCAGCATCAACCGCTGGCAGCCCGCCAACGTGCTGAAGGCGCTGGCGACCGGCCTCGTCGACGCGGTGCAGGTCGTCTACAACGTGTTCGACCAGGCGCCCGAGGACGAGCTGTTCCCGGAGTGCCAGCGCCGCAACATCGCCGTGATCGCACGCGTGCCCTTCGACGAAGGCAGCCTGACCGACACGCTGACGCCGGACTCGACGTGGCCCGCCGGCGATTTCAGGAACATCTACTTCCAGCCCGAGAACCTGAAGAACACCCTCGCACGCGTCGCCGCGCTGCGTCCGGTCGTTCCGGCGGGCATGACGATGCCGGAGCTGGCGCTGCGTCACATCCTCGAGCACCCGGCGGTCAGCACCGTGATCCCGGGCATGCGCAAGCTGCGCCACGTCGAGCAGAATCTCGCCGCGAGCGACGGCCGCCGTCTGCCGCCGTCCCTGGTGGCGGACCTCCGCGGCCATCGCTGGGACCGCTGGATCGACATTCCGTAGCTCTGTATAGAATTCCTCCGCATATGCGCAAGGTCTCCATCCTCGTTCTCTTCGCCGCGGCGCTCGCGGCGTTTCCTGCCGCCCAGGCGGAGAAGCTCGACTACCCGGCGATCGCCCAGATTCGCGACGAGGGGCTCAACCGATCGCAGGCGATGGAGACCCTCTTCTGGCTCACCGACCGCTACGGCCCAAGGCTCACCGGCTCGCCCGCGATGGACGAGGCCGGCGCGTGGACGATGAAGAAGATGACGGAATGGGGGCTCGCCAACGTCCATCGCGAGGACTGGGATTTCGGGCGCAGCTGGTCGCTCGATCGCTTCAGCGCGCATCTGATCTCGCCGCAGATTCAGCCGCTCATCGGGTTCCCCAAGACATGGTCGCCAGGGACTGACGGCGCGGTGAGCGCCGACGTGGTGCGCGTCGCGATCGCGACCGACGCCGACTTCGCGAAATACCACGGACAGCTGAAAGGGAAGATCGTCCTGGCGCAGCCGGCGCGCGCGGTGCGCATGCTCGAAGGGCCGTTCATCGTCCGCATGGACGGCGAGCTGGCGAAAGAAGCGGAAACGACGCCGGTCCCTGCGCAGCGCGGGCGAGGCGGCCGTGGCGGTGCCCCTGCAGGCGGACGCGGCGATACGGCCGCCGACGACGATCAGCCGGGCGGCCGCGGCCAGGCGCAGCAGTTCCAGGAAAAGCTGCAGCAGTTCTACAAGGACGAAGGCGTCGTCGCCGTGTTCGATCGCGGCAGCGACGCCGACACGGCGAACATGGGCAGCAACCTGTCGGTGAACCAGCAGCATCCCGACGGCGGCACCGTGTTCCCGGGGACGGTGACACGCACGCTGGCCGTCGCCGTGCCGCAGGTGACGCTGGCGGTCGAGCACTACAACCGCATGGTGCGCCTGCTCGAGCACGACGTACCGGTGAAGGTCGAGCTCGACGTGCGCGTCCGGTTTCACGAGAACACGAAGGGCTTCAACGTCGTCGGCGAGATCCCGGGAACCGATCTGGCCAAGGAAGTCGTGATGCTCGGCGCGCACTTCGACTCGCATCCGTTCGCGACCGGCGCAACCGACAACGCCACCGGCTCGACGGCGATGCTCGAGGCGCTGCGCCTCATCAAGACGCTGGGTCTGAAGCCGAGGCGGACGATTCGCGTCGGGCTCTGGGGCGGTGAAGAGCAGGGGCTGCTCGGCTCCCGCGCCTACGTGCAGGCGCATTTCGGCGATCCGCAGTCGATGCAGCTCAAGCCGGAGCACGCGACGCTGTCGGCCTACTTCAACCTGGACAACGGCACCGGCCGGATCCGCGGCGTGTGGATGCAGGGCAATCTGGCCGTCCAGCCGATCTTCCAGCAGTGGATCGCGCCGCTGAAAGATCTCGGCGTCACGATCCTCGGACCGCGCGGCGTGTCGCAGACCGATCACGTGTCGTTCGACAACGTTGGTCTGCCTGGCTTCCAGTTCGTCCAGGACAGGCTGGAGTACAACGCCCGCTCGCACCATTCGAACATGGACACCTACGACCGTGTGCAGCGCGACGACGTCGTGCAGCAGGCGACGGTGGCCGCGATCTTCGCCTACGACGCCGCCGTGCGTGACGAGAAGCTGCCGCGCAAGGCGCTCCCCGCGCCGCAGCGCGGGCGCGGATCGCAGTAGGCGCTACTTACTCGGCCCTCCGGACGGTGACCGGCTCCACACGCTGGGCGCGGCGGGCCGGCAGCCATGTCCCAGCATCACGATCGCCCCAACACGAGGACCGCGAGCGCGGCATACGTCAGCAGGATCCAATACAGCGTCATGACGTCTTGAGCCGGCGCCGGGCGACTCCCAGCACGGACGTCAGCCCCTGCATCTCGACCTCGAGTGCGCGGCGGCCTCGCGCCGTGATGCGGTAGTAGCGCCGTCTCGGGTCGTCGTCTTCCGCGAGCGGCGCCCCGAGGTCCTCGATGAGCTCGTCGTCGAGCAGCCGCTTGATCGTGCCGTAGAGCGTGCCGGGCCCGAGCGTGACGCGTCCCGCGGTGAACGTCTTGACGTCAGCGGCGATGCCGAGACCGTGGCGGTCGGTGTCGGCGAGCGACAGCAGGATGTGGACGACAGCAGAGGTCATGTATCGAGAAGTGATATATCGACATCTGATAGATGTCAAGCCCGGGACGAACGTCCCGGGTTGTAGGCATCCGTCCTACAAACACAAATTTGGTGACATTTCGCCGTCGCGGACTGAGAGAATTGAACCGCCTTGGACGATTTCTACCGCCTGTTGATGGCGGGCCTCATCGCGAACATGCGCGACGGCGTGATGGCCGAAGACGAGAGCGGCCGGATCATCGTCTCGAATCTCGCGTTCTCGCGGATGTTCGGCCTCTCCGAGCCCGAAGAGCTTCGCGGCTCGTGCGCGCACGTAATCCGGGAAAAGTTGTGGCGCGATCTCACGGAGTACGGCGACGTCTACCGCCGTCTGACCGCCGAGCTGCGGCAGCGGCGCGAGCCGCAGCTGGGCTTCGAGGTCGTGATGGCCGACGGCCGCATCTTCGATCGCGACTACGTGCCCGTGCCCGCGCCGGACGGCTCGACGGTGCACATGTGGCACTACCGCGACGTGACCGACCGGCGGCATCTCGAGCAGCGGCTGCGCGAGTCGAGCCGCCGCCTCCGCGAATTGTCGGCGTTCGCCGAGGGGGCGCGGGAGGAAGAGCGGCGCCAGCTCGCGCGCACGCTGCACGACGAGCTCGGGCAGCTGTTCTCGAGCATCCGCCTCGAGCTCGGCGCGGCGATCTCGCAATTCCGCGAGTCTCCCTTGCCGGCCATGCGCCGCGTTGTCGATCGGCTCCAGGCCGCGGCAGGCCTGACGGACATCGGGGTGACGTCCCTCCGCAAGCTCACGACGGCGCTGCGGCCTCCGGTCCTGGATCATCTCGGCCTCGTACCGGCGATCCGGTGGGAGACGTCGCTCTTCAGCAAGCGCACGGGGATTCGCAGCCACGTCCGCGCGCGGCCGTCGTCGATCGACATCGACGAAGCGCGCAAGACGGCGCTCTACCGGATCCTGATCGGCGCGCTCGAGAACATCGCGCGGCATGCGGCCGCGGGGACGGCGTGGATCTACGTCACACGCCAGCGCGGTCTGACCATGATGGAGATTCGAGACAACGGACGCGGCATCACCGAGGAGCAGGTCAACAACCCTCGGACGATGGGACTGCTGGGGATGCGCGAGCGGGCGCTGTCGCTCGGCGGCGAAGTGCGCATCACCGGCGCGCGCGGCAGAGGCACGCGCGTGCTCGTCATCCTTCCGGACGCCAGCCCGGACTCGGCACGCCGGGTGCCCGCGGACGATTCCGCCAGGGCGCATGCGTAGCATTCTGCTGGTCGACGATCATCCAGTCGTTCGGCAGGGCATCGGCCGCGTGCTGACGGGCGAGTTCCCCGATCTCCGCGTCGGCGAGGCCGTCGACGGCGTGTCGGCCATCGAGAAGCTGCGCTCGACGGCCTATCATCTCGTGCTGCTGGATCTCACCCTCCCCGGCGACGGCGGGCTGGTGCTCCTGCGCCGGATGCACCGCGAGTTCCCGTCGATTCCGGTGCTGGTGGTGTCGATGCATCCCGTCGATCAGTTCGCGCAGCGCGCGTTCCAGGCGGGCGCGGTGGGATACGTGACCAAGGGGGCCGACCCGCGCGAGCTGGTGCGCGCCGTCCGCGTCGCGCTCACCGGCGGACGTTACATTCCACCGGATCTCGAAGAGGCCGCGCGTCTGGCCGCAGATCCGCCCAAGCACGAGGCGCTCTCCGACCGCGAGTACCAGGTGCTGCGCATGATCGGCTCCGGCCGCACCGTGTCGGAGATCAGCTCCGAGCTCGGACTGAGCGTCAAGACGATCAGCACCTACCGCGCCAGGATCCTCGACAAGCTGAGGCTGCGCACGAGCGCGGAGCTGATTCACTACGCCGTCGTGAACGGCCTCGTCGCGCAGGGCTGAGGCCGTCTACTCGCGCGCGAGCGCCTCGATCGGCGCGATTCTCGCGGCGCGCCGCGCGGGAAGCAGGCAGGCGCCGACGCAGACGATCGCGATGACCGCCGACGCCGTCAGCACCGCCGCCAGCGGCGCCGGCGGCACCCCCGACAGCATCGCGTGCAGCACGCGCGCTCCCGCCCACGAGCCGGCCAGCCCGATCGCCATGCCCGCCGCCAGGAGCCGCAGGCCGATGCCGAGAAACTGCGCGCGCACCTGCTGCGGGCGCGCGCCGAGCGCGATGCGCACGCCGATTTCGCGCCGCCGCTGCAGCACGGCGTAGTTGAGCACGCCGTAGGTGCCGAGCGCGGTCAGCAGCAGCGCTACCACCGAGAAGATGGCGCCGACGATGGCCGGCGATCGGTGCATGACGAGGCTGTCGTCGACGCGCGACGCCATCGCCCTGGCGTTGTTGATCGGCAGCTCGGGATCGATCGTCCGGACGATCCGGCGCAGATGCGGAACGAGCGCGTCGGGAGGGGCCGTCGTCCGGCCGACCAGATAGAGGGATCGATCGAAGCGGCCGCTGTAGGGATAGTAGACAGCGCCTGCCCCGGACGGCTCCGACAGGCCCGCCTGTTTGACCGCTCCGACGACGCCGACGATCGTGAAGGCCTCTTCCGGCGCGCCGGCCGAGCCGCCAAGGAAAATGCGATGGCCCAGCGCTCCGCCCGACGGCCAGACACGGTGCGCGAAATCGACGTCGACGACGCAGGCGCGCGCGTCCGGACCGATCTCGCCGGGAGCGAGATAGCGTCCCTCGATCAGGGGGATCTGCATCGCCGCGAAGTAATCACCGGCGACCGCGTACGAGTAGACGGCCAGCGGCAGTTCGCCGGGCTGCCGGGGCCGGCCGTCGATCGTCGCGGCGCTCTTGATGGTGCTGCCGCTCAGCGGGATGTTCGTCGCCATGCCCGTCGGGCCAAGGCCCGGGACGCCCGCGAGCTCCGCGCGGAGACGATCGGAAAACGCCTGGAGCGATGCATCGGTCTGATAGCGCGCCCATGGCAGCGAGACCTGCGCCGTGAGGAGCTGCTCCGGCTGGAACCCCGGAGCCGCGTGCAGCAGCGCCGTCAGGCCGGCGGCGAGCCGCACCGCGCCCGACAGCAGCACGAACGAGAGCGCGATCTGCGCGACGAGGATCGCATAGCGGGTCCGCTGCGCGCGTGTCGCGGCGGTGCCGCCGCGCGTTTCGGAGCGGAGCGCATCGCCGGCGTCGCCGCGCAGCTGATGCACCGCGATGCCAAGGCCGAGCACGAGACCGATCGCGATTGCCGCGGCGGCGGCCGCCAGCATGGCCGTGCCGTCGAGCGCGATCTGGCTGCCCAGCGGAAGCCGGCTTGCGCCGAGGCGGCCGAGCAGCGTCACACCTCCCATGGCCATCACGAGGCCCGCGGCGGCGCCGGCCCCGCTCAACAGCAGTGTTTCGGCCAGCACCGCGCCCACGATGTGCGCGGCGCGCGCGCCGATCGCCCGCCGTACCGCGAGCTCGCGGGTGCGGCTGCCCGCGCGCACGAGGAGGAGATTGCCGGCGTTCACGAGGCCGATCAGGAGAAGCGTGACGGCGCCCGCCTGCAGCAGCAGGAGCGCGGGGCGCGCCGACTCCACGTGGCGCCCGTGGAGCGACACGACGACCGATCGAAAGCCGACCTCTTCCATCATCCGCGCCTCGGGATCGCCGCGCTCCAGGACCGCGTTCTGCGCGTCGATCTCCCCCTGCGCCGCGGCGGCCGATGCGCCCGGCGCGAGACGCGCCACCATCCGCGACGAGCTTCCCGAGTGACGCCGCGACGACTCCCGATCGTCCAGGCCCGACGCCAGCGGCAGGAAGATGCGCGCTCTCGAGGACAGGAACGTGAACCCGGGCGGGAGCACGCCGACGACCTGGAACGCCGTTCCGTTGATGCGGATGTCGCGTCCGACGATGCCGGGATCGGCGCCGTACTGCTGCCGCCAGTACGGTTCGGTCAGGATCGCCGCGCGATCGTTTCCGGGCGTCATCTCGGCGTCGCGGAATTCGCGTCCGAGCATCGGCGGCACGCCGAGCGTCGTGAAGAACTCTGCCGACACGCGCATCACGAATTCGCGCTCGGTGCCGCCGGTCTCGCCGACGATGGCCGCGTCGGTCCGGTAGAGCGACACGCTGCTCACGGTGGTGAGCCGGCCGCGCCGCTCGTAATAGTTCGCCACCGACGCGCCGTCGTCCATGACGTTGGCGCGTGGATACGTGTTGTAGATCGTGACGAGACGGCCGGCGTCCGGAAAGGGGAGCGGCCGCAGCAGAATCGAGTGCACGACCGCGAAGATGGTGAGGTTCGCGGCGATGCAGAGCGCAAGCGTGCCCGTGACCGCGAGAGTGAACCCGGGCGCCGCGACGAGACGCCGGACGGTGTGCCGCAGATCGCTCCAGCCGAACACCGGGCCGCCGCGCAGGGATCGAGGCGTCCTCTCGCGCCGCTCGCGCCACGCGGCGGCGGCCATGCCCGTGGCCGTCCGCGCGTACAGCCGCGCGACGGCGGACCATCCATCGGCGCGCGCCGCGCGGCGCTGCGCGGCAAAGACCTCCCGCATCTCCTCGCCGAAGGCATCGCGGAAGGCCCGCGGCATGAGCGCGGCGAGCAGCCGGAAGAGCGTCATGAATTGAACCTCCGGGCGAGCGCGCGCGTGGCGGGCGCGTTGACGAGCGTGCGCAGCCGTTCGAGCTCCGCCGCGAGGACGCGTCCGCCCAGCGGTGTGATCCGGTAGTAGCGGCGCCGTTCTCCCTGTTCGTCCGGTGCCGGCCGCTGTCCCGCCTCGGCCACGAGTCCCTCGGCGAGCAGCCGCTTGACGACGCGATAGAGGTTGCCGGGATCGAGCTGCACCAGGCCGTTCGTATGGGCCGCGATGGCCTGCACGAGGCCGTAGCCGTGTCGATCGTCGTCGGCGAGCGCGAGGAGGAGCTCGAGATCGAC
>Ga0075370_10001241_pt1 | contig 10840 bp, 10 predicted proteins | sample EndMethybrTD3035_FD_71398 | JGI IMG/M metagenome (GOLD analysis project Ga0075370, IMG submission 71398) | Populus endosphere microbial communities from Tennessee, USA - Endosphere MetaG P. TD hybrid TD303-5 | ecosystem: Host-associated > Plants > Roots > Endosphere | place: USA: Tennessee... | reverse complement strand
TCGGCGCTCGGCGCGAGGTAGACCATCTCGCCCACCGAGGTGCCGGCACCGAGCTGCGCGACCTTCGTGCCTTCGCGGAAGACCTCGACCTCGCCCTGCGCAATGATGTGGAAATTGCGCGTTTCCTCGCCGCGCCGGTACAGCGCATGGCCGAAGGTGTAGCGCTGCCACTTGGCGCGGTGCACCACCTCCCACAGCTCGACATCGCCGAAGTTGGAGAAGAAATCGAGCGTGCGCAGCAGGTTGAAGCGCTCCGAATCGAGCACGCCCTGCAACTGGCCGCGCGGCACCTGGTGGTTGACGATCAGCCCGGAGAGCGCCTGCGCGAATTCGTCCCAGCTCGCAAAGCGGTCGTCGGCACGCTTGGCCAGCGCCCGCAGGATCACGGCATCGACGCCCTCGCCGACGCCCGAGCGCAGCTGGCTCGGCGGCATCGGCATCGCGTTGTAGACCTGGTTCATCATCGCCGACTGCGACGGCGCGTCGAAGGGCGGGCGCCCGGCGATCAGGTGGTACAGCACCGCGCCGAGCGAATACATGTCGGCCCGGCTGTCGAGCGAGGCGCCGTCGAGCTGCTCCGGCGCCATGTAGGCCAGCGAGCCGACGCGGTAGACCTGCGTCGTCTCGGCCGACATGTTCAGCACGCTGCCGAAGTCGGTCACCTTCACGTCGGTGATGCTGCCGTTGGTGATCACCGCCAGGATGTTGGCCGGCTTCACGTCGCGGTGCACCAGGCCCTGGCGGAACACGTAGCCGAGCGCCATCGCGCACTTGAAGCCGATTTCGACGATCAGCTCCAGCGGCAACAGCTGGTCGGCCCGGCAGTACTGGCGCAGCGTGTGGCCCGACACGTACTCCATCACCAGGTAGGGCTCGTTCGGGTCGGCCACCGCGTCGAAGATCTGCACCACGTTCGGGTGCTGCAGCCGGCCGACCAGGGCCGCCTCGGCCGCGAAGAAGCGCTCGAAGAAGCGGCCGTCGGTCGGATCGTTGACCGCACCCAGGCGCACCCGCTTGATCGCGACGTCGCGCTGGTGGAACTCGTCACGCGCGAGGAACACCTCGCTGGTGGCGCCCTCGCCGAGCCGGCGCAGCACCGGGTATTTGCCGACCTGGGCCGGCAACGGCAAGCCGGAGACGGTGGCGGGTTCGGTGGTGGCGAGCGGAAGACTCATGGGTGATGCGTTGTCGGCACGGTAATGCCGAAGGGCCTGACGGCCGAGAGTGGCATCTTGGCACCGCCGCCACACCTGAGTGTGCCAAATTGAACACCAAAATGTGTGCTTATCCGAACTTGCAGGGTGGGTCGACCTCGCCGGGTTTCCCCGAGGACACCGGCGAGGCCCACTTAGAATCGCCGCCATGATCCAAGCCAAACAGGAACTGCTGCAGGCGCTGGCCGCGGCGGTTGCCGATGTCCACCCCGGCAGCAGCGTGCCGATCGCCTTCGAATTGCCCAAGCAGGCCTCGCATGGCGACTTCGCGGTGACGCTCGCGATGCAGCTGGCCAAGCCGCTGAAGAAGAACCCCCGCGAACTGGCCCAGGCCCTGGTCGACGCACTGAACCGGCAGCCCGCGGTGCAGCGCCACGTCGAGGCGCTCGAGATCGCCGGCCCCGGCTTCATCAACCTGCGGCTCAAGGCCGCTGCCAAGCAGTCGGTGATCGGCGAGATCCTGGCGGCCGGCCCGGCCTTCGGCAACCAGCCGCCGGTCGACCGCCGCGTGATGGTGGAGTTCGTCTCGGCCAACCCGACCGGCCCGCTGCACGTCGGGCACGGCCGCCAGGCCGCGCTGGGCGACGCGATCTGCAGCCTGCTCGCCACGCAGGGCTGGCAGGTCACGCGCGAGTTCTATTACAACGACGCCGGCGTTCAGATCGCGACGCTGGCGAGCACCACGCAGGCTCGCATCAAGGGCCTGAAGCCGGGCGATGCGGCCTGGCCCGAGCCGGCCTACAACGGCGAGTACATCGCCGACATCGCGGCCGACTTCCTCGCGAAGAAGACCGTCAAGTCGGACGACCGCGAGTTCACCGCGTCGGGCGACCCCGACGACCTCGACAGCATCCGCCAGTTCGCGGTGGCCTACCTGCGGCACGAACAAGACCTGGACCTGCAGGCCTTCGGCGTGCGCTTCGACAACTACTTCCTCGAATCCAGCCTGTACAGCAGCGGGCGCGTGGAACAGACCGTCTCCAAGCTGAAGGCGGCCGGCAAGACCTTCGAGGAAGGCGGCGCGCTGTGGCTGCGCAGCACCGACTACGGTGACGACAAGGACCGCGTGATGCGCAAGTCCGACGGCACCTATACCTACTTCGTGCCCGACGTGGCGTACCACATCAACAAGTGGGAGCGCGGCTTCACCAAGGTGGTCAACATCCAGGGCACCGACCACCACGGCACCATCGCGCGCGTGCGTGCCGGGCTGCAGGGCGTGGGCGAGAACATCCCCGCCGGCTACCCCGACTACGTGCTGAACAAGATGGTCACCGTGATGCGCGGCGGCGAGGAGGTGAAGATCTCCAAGCGCGCCGGCGGCTACGTGACGCTGCGCGACCTGATCGACTGGACCAGCCGCGACGCGGTGCGCTTCTTCATGATCAGCCGCAAGGCCGACACCGAGTTCACCTTCGACGTCGACCTGGCCCTGAAGCAGAACGACGAGAACCCGGTGTTCTACGTGCAGTACGCCCATGCGCGCATCAGCAAGGTGCTGCGCGACTGGGTGGCCGAGCACGGCGGCGACCTCGAGGCACTGAAGGGTGCCGACCTGTCGCTGCTGGCCGCGCCGACCGAGGCGGCCCTGCTGCTGAAGCTGGCCGAGTACCCCGACATGCTGACCCACGCGGCGGCCGACCTGGCGCCGCACGACGTCACCTTCTACCTGCGCGACGTCGCCAGCGCCTTCCACAGCTATTACGCGGCCGAGCGCTTCCTGCTGGCCGACAACGCCAACCTGACGCGCGCCCGCCTCGCGCTGCTGGCCGCCACCGCCCAGGTGCTGCGCAATGCGCTGCAGGTGCTGGGCGTGGCCGCCCCCGACCGGATGTGATGGAGAACGCATGAAAAGCCAACGTGGCGGTTTTGTAATGGGGCTGATCATCGGCCTGCTGATCGGCCTGGCGCTCGCGCTGGGCGTCGCGCTGTACATCGCGAAGGTGCCGGTGCCCTTCATCAACAAGGTGCCGCAGCGCACCGCCGAGCAGGACGCGGCCGAAACCGAGAAGAACAAGAACTGGGACCCGAACGGCTCGCTGTCGGGCAAGACGCCGGTGCGGCAGGGCAGCCAGGCCGCCAGCGGCGTCGTCGGTGCACCCGTGCCGGCGTTCCCGCCGTCCGTCCCCTCGGGCACGCCGCCGGTCGGGGCGGCCCCGGCCGCCAGCAGCCCGCGCCGCGACCCGGCCGCCATCCTCGAGGGCCGCAGCCCGGCGACGGCGGCGGCCACCGCGCCGGCCAGCCCGCCCGCGCCGGTGATCACGTCCACCAAACCCGGCTCCGATGCGTTGAGCTACTTCGTCCAGGCAGGCGCTTTCGGGCGCGTCGAGGATGCCGAGCAGCAACGGGCCAAGCTGGCGATGATGGGCCTGCAGGCCAAGATCACCGAGCGCGAGCAGTCCGGGCGCACGATGTTCCGGGTGCGCCTCGGCCCGTACGACAAGAAGGAAGACGCCGACCTGGCGAAGGAAAAACTGGATGGCGTGGGGGTGGAATCGGCGCTGGTCCGCGTGCAGAAGTAAGCCGGGATCGAAAGAGCAGCCCTGAACTTTTCCATCCGACACCGACTCCACCGCTCGTCGTTGATCCCTACCACTTTGGAACTGAACATGAACCGTCGCGATTTCTCGGCACAGCTGGTCGGAGCCAGCCTGGGCGGTGCCGGCCTGGGCACCATCGGCCTCACCGCCAGCACCGGCGCCCTCGCGCAAGGCGCCCCGGTCGAGGGCACCAACTACATCAAGTTCGCGCAGCCGGTGTCGCCTGCCACGCCGGGCAAGATCGAGGTGGTGGAGTTCTTCTGGTACGGCTGCCCGCACTGCAACGCCTTCGAGCCGGCGCTCGACGCCTGGCAGAAGAAGCTGCCGGCCGACGTGGTGTTCCGCCGCGTGCCGGTCGCGTTCCGCGACGAGCCGTTCGTCGCGCACCAGAAGATCTTCTATGCGCTCGAGACGCTGGGCAAGGTCGATGCGATGCACCGCAAGGTCTTCTACGCGATCCACAGCGAGCACGCCCGCCTGGACAAGCCCGACGAGATCGCCGCCTTCATGGCCAAGAACGGCGTCGACAGCGCCAAGTTCCTGGAGGCCTACAACTCGTTCTCGACGCAGACCAAGACCAAGCAGGCCGCCAAGCTGGCCGAGGCCTACAAGCTCGATGGCGTGCCGGCGCTGGGCATCAACGGCCGCTACTTCACGTCGGGGTCGCTGGCCGGCACCAACGAGCGCATGCTGCAGGTCACCGACTTCCTGATCCAGAAATCCCGCACCGGCGCTTGATGACCCCAAGTCGGTGCAACGCCGACTTCATCTCGTAACCCCGACGGCATGAAACTGTGGCTAGAATGGCCTGCAAGTTTCATGCCGCAATGACCCCACTTACCTACACCTCCCTTTTCTCCCGGCGTCGGCTGGCGCTTGTCGCCGCCGCCTGTGCGCTTGCCACGGCGTTGCCGGCCCAGGCCGAACGAGCCGACCGGCTGAAGAAGATGGAGGTCGAATCCGACCAGCCGGGCAAGGTCGACCTGATCAACCAGCTGGTGGTGTTCAACGGCAACGTCGTCGTCAGCAAGGGGACGATGCTGATCAAGGCGGGGCGCATCGAGGTTCGCGAGGGGCCGGACGGTTACCAATCCGCCATCGCCGTCGGCACGGCGACCCAGCCGGCCAGCTTCCGGCAGAAACGCGAAGGCGTGAATGAATTCGTCGAGGGCGAGGCCGAGCGCCTCGAGTACGACAGCAAGCTCGACACCATCCGCTTCGTCAACAAGGCCTCGGTGCGCCGGCTGCGCGGCACCGCGGTGGCCGACGAAGTGACCGGCGCGCTGATCACCTACGACGGCACGGCCGAGCTCTTCACCGTCGCCGGCGGCAGCGCCGCCGTGACCCCGAGCAACCCGACCGGCCGCGTGCGCTACGTGTTCACGCCGAAGGAAGGCACGCCGGCCGCCGCCGAAGCGGCCTCGCAGGCAGCCTCGGGAGCACGCCGTTGAGCGCCGTCCCCGCCAGCACCGCCGCGGCCGACACCAGCCGGCTGGAGGCCATCGGCCTGCAGAAGACCTACGGCGCGCGCAAGGTGGTCAAGGACGTGCGCCTGTCGGTGCGCAGCGGCGAGGTCGTCGGGCTGCTCGGCCCGAACGGCGCCGGCAAGACCACCAGCTTCTACATGATCGTCGGCCTGGTGCGCGCCGATGACGGCCAGATCCTGATCGACGGCCAGCGCGTCGAGCGCCTGCCGATCCACCAGCGTTCGCGCCTGGGCCTGAGCTACCTGCCGCAGGAAGCCTCGATCTTCCGCAAGCTGACCGTCGAGGAGAACATCCGCGCCGTGCTCGAGCTGCAGCGCGGCCCCGACGGCAAGGAGCTGCCGAAGGCCACCGTCGACAAGCTGCTCGGCGACCTGCTGAACGACCTGAGCATCGAGAAGCTGCGCGACAGCCCGGCACCGGCGCTGTCGGGCGGCGAGCGCCGCCGCGTCGAGATCGCCCGGGCACTGGCCACGCAGCCGCGCTTCATCCTGCTGGACGAGCCGTTCGCCGGCGTCGACCCGATCGCGGTGATCGAGATCCAGCGCATCATCGGGTTCCTGAAGAGCCGTGGCATCGGGGTGCTGATCACCGACCACAACGTGCGCGAGACGCTGGGCATCTGCGACCGCGCGTACATCATCAGCGAGGGGCGTGTGCTCACCGAGGGCACGCCGGCCGAGATCGTCGACAACGCCGATGTGCGAAAGGTCTACCTCGGCGAACACTTCCGCATGTGAGGGCTGACACATGAAGCCCTCCCTTCAGGTCCGCCTGTCGCAGCATCTGGCCTTGACGCCGCAGTTGCAGCAGTCCATTCGGCTGCTGCAGCTCTCCACGCTCGAACTCCACCAGGAAGTCGAGCAGATGCTGGAGCAGAACCCCTTCCTCGAGGCCGAGCTGGAGGAGGCGGCCCCGTCCGAGCCCCTGACCGAACGGCTGACGACCTCGGAGCGCAATGCCGAGCGCGAGGCCGACAGCAGCACCGCGAGCGAGTCGTCCGCCGAGACCGCGCCCGATGAGTCCGCCGGCGTCGACAGCGCCGAGTTCGGCGCGACCGAGCGCGAGGACTGGGAGAACGGCACCGAGCGCGACGATTTCGACGGCATCCGCGAGACGCCCAGCGCGGCCGGCAGCGGCAGCAACCCCGACGACGACTTCGACGGCCAGGACCGCAACCCGCAGGCCCCCAGCCTGCAGGATCACCTGCGCGAGCAGCTGCTCGGCATGCGCGTCAGTGCCGAAGATGCGATCGCGATCACCGTGCTGATCGAATCGCTCGACGACGACGGCTACCTGGCCGACCCGCTCGAGGAGATCGCCGCCGAGCTGGCAGGCGACCCCGAGCAGCAGGAGGAGATCCTCGAGCGCCTGCAGTGCGCGCTGAAGTGGCTGCAGAACATGGAGCCGCTGGGCGTCGGCGCCCGCAACCTCGGCGAATGCCTGACGCTGCAGCTGCGCGCGCAGGAGCGCTGCGAGGCGCAGATGATCGCGATCATCATCTGCAAGCAGCACCTGGACCTGCTGGCCCGGCGCGACATGAAGAAGCTGATGGCCGCGACCGGCGCCGACGAGGAGCTGATCAAGGAAGCGCAGACGCTGATCGTCGCGCTGGAGCCGAAGCCGGGCCGCCCGTTCGCGCGCGCCGAGGCCAACATCATCGTGCCCGACGTGATCGTGCAGAAGTCCGGCCGCAACTGGAAGGTCGTGCTGAACCCCGACGTGATGCCCAAGCTGCGCATCAACGACCTCTACGCGCAGGCGATCCGCCAGGGCCGCGGCTCGGGCGGGGCCGGCGGCAGCGCGCTGAGCTCGCGGCTGCAGGAGGCGCGCTGGTTCATGAAGAACATCCAGCAGCGCTTCGACACCATCCAGCGCGTCTCGCAGGCGATCGTCGAGCGGCAGAAGAGCTTCTTCACGCACGGCGAGATCGCGATGAAGCCGCTGGTGCTGCGCGAGATCGCCGACGAGCTCGGCCTGCACGAATCGACCATCTCGCGCGTGACGACGGCCAAGTACATGGCCACGATGTTCGGCACCTTCGAGCTGAAGTACTTCTTCGGCTCGTCGCTGAACACCGAGGCCGGCGGCAATGCGTCGAGCACCGCGGTGCGCGCGCTGATCAAGCAGCTGGTCAGCGCCGAGGACGCGGCCAAGCCGCTGTCGGACAGCCAGCTCAGCCACATGCTGGAGGAGCAGGGCATCCAGGTCGCGCGCCGCACCGTCGCGAAGTACCGCGAAGCGCTGAAGATCGCGCCCGCGAACCTCCGCAAATCCCTCTGAACTGAATCCCGATGTGCGCCCTCCCCCTGTTCCTGCCCTGTGCCGCGGGCGTTGAAGCGCTCCTCGAAGAAGAGGTGCTGCGCATCCTGCCGACCGCGCAGGTGCACGCCGGCCGCGGCGGCGTCGCGCTCGACGGCGACCCGCAGGACGTGATGACGCTGAACCTCGAATGCCGGCTCGCGCAGCGCGTGCTGGCCGAGGTGGCCGAGGGGCCGTACCGCGACGAGCACGACCTGTACGAGCTCGCGCGCGGCGTCGACTGGCAGCAGTGGATCACGCCGGAGCACACGCTGCGCGTCGACACCACCGCGCACCGCAGCCCGCTGCGCAGCCTGAACTTCGCTGCGCTGCGCATCAAGGATGCGGTGTGCGACCAGTTGCGCGAGGCCACCGGCACGCGCCCGAGCGTCGACACCCGCCACCCCGACCTGCCGCTGCTGCTGCACGTCGCCGAGGAGCGGGCCTCGCTGTATGTCGACACCTCGGGCGAGCCGCTGTTCAAGCGCGGCTGGCGCGAGGACAAGGGCGACGCGCCGCTGAAGGAGACGCTGGCCGCCGCGATGCTGGCCGCCGCCGGCTGGCGCGGCACGCCCGAGGCCGGCGGCGCGCTGCACGACCCGTGCTGCGGCTCCGGCACGATCGCGATCGAGGCCGCGCAGATCGCCTGCGGCATCGCGCCCGGGCTGAAGCGCCGCTTCGCGTTCGAGCGGCTGCTGCCGTTCGCCGATGCCGAGATGCGTGCGCAATGGCAGCGCCTGAAGAGCCATGCGCAGTCGCGCATCCACGCGAGCGCGGTGCCCATCCATGCGAGCGACGTGTCGTTCCGGATGGTCGATTTCGCGCGCCGCAATGCGCAGCGCGCCGGCGTCGAGCAGGCGATCCAGTTCAACGGCGGCGATGCGCTGGAGCGCCCGGCGCCCACGTTGCCGGCCACGCTGCCCGGCACGCTGATGATCAACCCGCCGTACGGCGAGCGCATCGAGGTCGCGGGCAAGGCGCGCGCGCCGGCGCACGATGAAGACGACAACAAGGCGCTGGTCGCCGATTTCTTCCCGCGCCTGTCGGCGCACTGGAAGCGCGCCTACACGCAGCACCCCGCCGGCTGGACCGCCTGGGTGCTGAGCCCGGACATGAAGCTGCCGGGCGCGATGCGGCTGAAGGAGTCGAAGCGCGTGCCGATGTGGAACGGGCCGATCGAGTGCCGCTTGTTCCGCTTCGACCTGGTGGCCGGTTCGGCGCGCTGACCCATGACAACCCCTCGACCGGCGGGTACGCCGGTCGATCCCCCGAGGGGATGCGGGCCGGCTTGGGGCGGCCCGGCGCTCGGCCCGCCCCCGTCAGCGGCGCAGCAGGCTCCCGATCAGGCTGCCGATGTCGCCCATCCCGCCGGCAGCACCGGCGTCGGGCAGCTGCCCGTTCGGCGTCAGGTGATCGACCACCTGCGGCAGCACCTGCGACAACTGATCGGCCGCCTCGCCATGCGACAGCCCGAGCTGCTCGGCGATCTGCGCCAGCTGGCCTGAACCGAGCACGCTCTGCAGCTGCTCGGCCGAGATCGGCAGGTTCTGCCCGGTCGACACCCACGAGCCGATCACCGAGCCGAGCCCGCCCTGCTCGAAGCGCGAGATCAGGTCGTTGAGACCGCCACCCGAGCCGTTCGCGTTCAACATCGACACCACGGCGGTGATCAGCGCGGCGTGGTTGCCGCCGCCCTGGCCCGTCGGGTCGTTCTGGCCGGCCACCATGCCGATCACGGAATCCAGCAGTCCCATGAGGTGCTCCTTGGAGTGGGGAGACCGATTGTGGGCGCCGCCCGTGTCGACCACAAGACCGCTCGGCGGCTCAGGCGCCTGACGACAGCCCGAGGTGCGCGAGCACCGCGAGCGGTGCCGTATCGGCCCGCAGCACGCGCGGGCCGAGGCTGGCCGGCGCGAAGCCGCTGGCCGCGGCCGCCGCCTCCTCTGCCTCGCTGAGCCCACCTTCGGGGCCGCTCAGGAAGGTCAGCGCACCACCGGCCTCGGCCTGCAGCGGCTCGGGCGTGCGCAGGCTCAGCACGAAGCGGCGGCCGGCGGCCGGCGGCTGGCCGCGCAGCCAGTCGGCGAGGCTGCGCACCGGCGCGATCAGCGGCACGCGGGTGCGCCCGCACTGCTCGGCGGCCGCGGCCGCGACGCCCTGCCAATGCGCCTGCTTCCTGTCGGCGCGCTCGCCGCTCAGGCGCAGCACCGAGCGCTCGGTCATCAGCGGCTGGATCGCCGCGACGCCAAGCTCGGTCGCCTTCTCGACCAGCGCATCCATGCGCTCGTTGGCCGGCATGCCGAGCGCGAGCGTCACATGGATCGGCAGCTCGCGGTCGACCGGGATGTGCGCATTCAGGCGCACGGCCACGTCGCTGCGGCCCATCCGGACGACCTCGGCCTGCCACTCGCCGCCCTCGCCGTTGAACAGCGTCAGCGGATCGCCGGGCTGCAGGCGCAGCACCTGCACGTGGCGCGCGGCACCGGGAGGAAGGCTCAGTTCGACGCCGGCCAGCATCGGCTCGGCCACATGGAAACGGGGAGGCATGACCGAAGTGTGCCAGCCCTTCTGGTCAGCCCGTTCGCCTCAGCCGTCCTGCTCGTCGAGCCCGCGCCAGCGCCGGCGCCACGCACGCCAGCGCGTCTTCAGCCGCCGCGCGCCGCGCCACGCGGCCGAGCGGCGCAGCGCGTCCATCACGCGCTGCTTCGTCACGCGCCACCACGTCAGCGCCCGCGCGAACCACGCGAAGCGCATCAGCTGCGACTCGGTCAGGATGAACAGGCGCCCGACGATCGCGGTGCCGAGCAGCTTGGCGACGACGATCACCGTGATGCCGAGCAGCGCATGGCCGCGGCTGAGGATCCACAACGCGAGCAGCTTGATCGGGAACAGCGCGACCGCCGGCGCCAGGAACAGCAGCAGCGCGATGCGCGGCGGCGCGGCGCGCACCAGCGCCTCGAAGCGCGCGAGCGGCGGCCACTTCGCGAGCCGCGCGACGAAGGCCGTCAGCGGCCGCCAGCCCCACTCCTCGATGAACAGCACGAGCGCCGCCAGCACCAGCAGCAGCGCGCGCAACAGCCGCCAGGGCAGCCGCAGCAGCCTGCGCCACAGCGGGCGCGCCGGGCGCGCGGGGGTTGGGGCCAGCTCAGCCGCCGTACAGAGCGCGACGCGCCTTGTGCGCCGCGGGCTCGCCCTTGCGCGAGCGGATCTGCTCGATCGTGCGGTCGGCCACGTCGCGCAGCTCCTCGATGGTGCTGGCCTTCTCGACCGCGAGCGTCAGCGTGAAGCCGCGCAGGCCGAGTTC
>Ga0075370_10001240_pt1 | contig 10841 bp, 5 predicted proteins | sample EndMethybrTD3035_FD_71398 | JGI IMG/M metagenome (GOLD analysis project Ga0075370, IMG submission 71398) | Populus endosphere microbial communities from Tennessee, USA - Endosphere MetaG P. TD hybrid TD303-5 | ecosystem: Host-associated > Plants > Roots > Endosphere | place: USA: Tennessee... | reverse complement strand
TGCGTCACGCCCGCGACGGCCGCGGCTTCGTGATCGACCTGCCGCGCACCCTGCCCGGCCTGACCCGCATCGAATGGGGGCCCTCGCAACGCAGCTACATCGAGGGCTTCGAGCTGCGCATGAGATGCGAGCTCAAGGTCAATCCCGACATGCAGATGATGCTCATCGAGCGCAAGCTGATGGAGCGCCTGGAGAGCAGCGTCTTCGAGGCCTACACCGACACGCTGCGCACCCGCGTGGACACCGACACGCCGGAGGAGATGCGCTGGCTGGTGATGTTCCCGAAGCAGTCGCAGATCGAGTCCAAGCTCGTGCGACAGCGCTTCGGCGCGGTCGGCATCAATCGCGAGCTGATCATGGCCTGGCTCGACAAGGACCTGTCCGAGCGCCTGGCCCAGGCGACGCAGGACGTGCTCATCGAGGGCCGGCCCTTCGTGCTGCTGAGCCTGCGCGGCAACGTCTATCTGCGCACCGCGATGCCCGAGCCGGCACTGGCCGAGGTCGAGGCCCTGACCCGCGTGCTGGACGCCGCGGCGGGCAGCGCGCTGGCGGTGCACCAGCGCATCGGGGACGGCGGCCCCTGGCCGACAACCACCTCGGTCGCCTGGCACAGCCGGCCGTCCGAAGGCGATTACGGCGCGCCGGTCTGAGCCGCCCCGCGGCGGCCCGCGCCGCGCACCTCAGGCGAAGAGATCCGCCGCGCCGGCCACCGCCTCGGTGCAATCGATCAGCCGGCCCTGGCCCGTGATGAAGGCGCAGCGCACCGGCTCGCCGGGCTGCAGCGCCATCACCGCCTCGCGATAGCGCCACAGCTGCTGCAGATAGTCCGGGTTGCGCTGCGGCACCGGATTCAGCTTGTAGTCGAGCACCCACCAGGTCCGCGCGCCCGCGGCGTCCTGCCGGCAGACGAGCCGGTCCAGGCGCATGTCGTGCCCGTTCCAGCTCAGCGGCACCTCGTTGCCGTGCCATACCAGCGCGTCGGCATCGAAGAAGGCGGCGCAGTCGGCGCTGCCCAGGATCGCCTTCACGCTGCGCTGCAAGCGCTCGTCGCGACGCGCGTCGAGCCCGTACATCTGGGCCGCCGCCGCCATCAGGCGCTCGAGCGTGTGATCGCGCCCTCGCGGGCCGCTGTGCCACTCCAGCACGCGGTGCAGCGCCTCGCCGAGCGCGGCGCTTTCGTCGACCTCGTCCGGGCTCTGGCCGACCTCGGCGCCCACCCCATCGACCGCCTCGGCGGGCAGCGGCGCGACGCGCGGCAGCACCTTCAAGCGGGCCACGGCGGCAACGCCATCGGCATGCGAGGCGACAGCGGCATGCGCGGCATGCGCGGCATGCGCGGCACGAGCGGCACGAGCGGCACGAGCGGCACGAGCGGCATCCTCAGCGTTGGCGGCATCGACATCCACACTCGCGTCGAGCTCCGGCACCGCCAGCGGCGCCGCGTGCGGCTGCACCCGCGCCCACCAACTCGCCGATGCGCTCTGGCGCTTGGCCGGCGTGCGGCTCAGCAGCAGCCGATGACGCGCCCGGGTCATGGCGACATAGAGCGCGTTCAGCTCCTCGCGCTGGCGCTGCTCCTTTTCGTCGTCGAGCAGCGCCTGCAGCGACGGCGGCGGTTTCGCCTCCGAGACGATGAAGGCGACGGTCCGCGGCACCGGCTCCTGCACCGGCCATGAGATCGCCAGCGCCATGCTCTCGGCGCGCGCCGGCCCGGCTTCCGCGTCCATCAGGACCACGACCTTGGCCTCCAGGCCCTTGGCGCCATGCACCGTCAGCAGCTGCACCGCGTCGGGCTCGGCGGGCGCGGCCAGCTTCAGCGCGCGGCTCTTCAGCGCGCGCACGAAGCCGTACAAGCCGGCGTAGCGCCCGCCGTCGAGCTCCAGCGCCAGCGCCAGCAGCGCCTCGACCGCATGCAGCCGCGCACGGCGCTCGCTGGCCGGCACGGCGGCGGCCAGGCGAGCCATCAGGTCGCCCTCGTCGACGATCGCATCCAGCAGGTCGTGCGGGCTGCGCAGCGCGGCTACCGACGCCCAGCGCGACAGCAGGCCCTGCGCGCGTCGCAGCGCCTCGCTCAGCGACGCCGGCTCGGCCTGCAGCAGGACCTCCCACCAGGAGCGCGTGACCGGCCCGGTCGAGCTGACTGCGGATTCGTCACTGTCCGCCGAGCCGTTCGGCGGCGCGTCGTCAGCCAGAGGCGCTTCATCGACCGCGGGCGTCGACCGGCGCGCTTGCGGCGGCTCCTGGCCGAGCCAATGCGCGGAGCGCGACGCGGCCGCGAGCCACAGCAGGTCGGCCTCGGTGGCGCCGAACAAGGGGCTGCGCAGCGCATGCGCCAGCGACAGCTGATGCCCGCTGGACGCCAGCGCATCCAGCAGCGCGAGCAGGTCCCGCACATCCGGCGCGTCGAGCAGCGCCATGTCCTCCGGCGCCGCATGCGCGATGCCCAGGCCCTTGAGCACCTGCGCCAGCACCCGCAGCCCTTCGCGCTTGCGCGCCAGCACGAACACGTCGCCCGGCTGCACCTGGCCGTCCCTCAGCAACGCCGCGATGCAGGCGGCGATGCGCTGGGCCTCCGCTTCACGGCGATGCAGTTCCGGCTCGCGCCGCGGCTCGGTCAGGCTCGGGCGCCAGGTGTCCGCGTCGCGCGTGGCCGCCGCGGATTCCGCGTCGTCCGCCTCGTCGCCCGCGATGAAGTGGACGCCATCCAGCGGATCGCCGCCGCCCGCCTCGGTGGTGTGGGCCCGGAAGCCGGTGTACTGCTGCGCCAGGCTGGCCTGCTCGAACACCGCGTTCACCGCCGCCAGCACCGGCGCCGAGTTGCGCCGCGTGTGATCGCAGGCCAGCAGCACGCCGTCCAGGCCTTCGCGCACGAAGTCCCGCGCCGCGGCGAAGACGCGCGGTTCGGCGCGTCGGAAGCGGTAGATGCTCTGCTTGGGATCGCCCACGATGAACACCGACGGCGGACGTTGCCCGCTGGCGCCGCCCCCGGCGCCGACATAACCCGACAGCCAGGCGTACAGCGCGTGCCACTGCAGCGGGCTGGTGTCCTGGAATTCGTCGATCAGCAGGTGTCGCACCTGGCTGTCCAGCCGCTCCTGCACCCAACCCGACAGCTCGGCGTCGCCAAGCAGCGCCAGCGCACCGCGCTCGAGGTCGTTCATGTCGACGAGGCCGCGCTCCCGCTTCAGGCGCTCGAAGGCCTCCAGCAGCGTCAGCGCGAGCCCGCACATCTGCTGGTGCCAGGCGCGCGCGTCGGCCTGGTCCAGCGCCAGTTGCAGCCGGGCGAGCCGGTCGCCCAGGTCGAGCAGCAGCGGCGAATCGCCCAGCGCCTTCACCAGCGTGCCCTTCTGCGTGAACAGCTCGGCGCGCACGGCGGCGAGCGCGCGGGCTTCAGCCTGCGGCTCGTCCCGGGGCGCCGACAGCGCCGCCTCCAGCGCCAGCGCCGCGGCCTTCTGCGTCTTGTTCCGCCCTTGCCCCAGCTCGGCGGCGAGGGCCTGCAGCTCGCCGCGCATCGCGGTGAAGGCGTCGATCGGCTCGCCGAACGCGGCCAGTTCGGGCACCACCTCGGCTGCCGTCGGCACGCTGTCCATCAGTCGTCCGTGCGCCTGCGCCAGGCGCAGCTCGACGCGCTTGTCGAAGGCCGCCATCAGCCAGTCCTGCAGCCTGTTGCGGCCGTGGACCAGGCAGAGCTCGCGATAGATCGCCAGCAGCGATTCGTCCGCCAGCACGGCCGCGTGGAAGCGCTGCCACAGCTCGGGCATCAGGTCGGTCTCGTCCTCCAGCAGTTGCAGCTCGGGCGACAGCCCCTGCGCGCGCAGCAGCTCCAGCGGCGCGGCGCGCAGCAGCTGGGAGAACCAGGCGTGGAAGGTGCGGATCTCCACCGGCCGCGCTTCCTGCAGCAGGCGCTGCTGCAGCGTCGCCAGCCGCGGAGCGAGCGCCTCGGCCTGGGCCTGCGGCAGGCCGCGCTGGCGCAGCGCGAGCACGCGGCCCGCGTCGTCGCAATGGGCGAATTCATGCAGCCACTCGTTCAGGCGGGCGCGCATCTCGCCGGCCGCCTTGCGGGTGAAGGTGATCGCGACGATGTCCTGCGGCCGGGCGCCGTCCAGCAGCGCGCGCAGGATGCGCGACACCAGCATCCAGGTCTTGCCCGCACCGGCACAGGCCTCGACGACGACGCTGCGTGCCGGATCGCAGGCCAGCGCGTAGAAGCGCTCGCGCGCGACCGGCGCGCCATCGAGGGTGTAGGCGGCCGCGGTGCCGGCGAAGGCGCCGGTCGCGATGTCGGTCGTCATGTCCGTCGAGCCGGTCACGGCGCGGCTCCTTCCCAATCGTCGCGACGGCACAGGCCGCGCATCTCGCAGTAGGCGCAGGCGACGCCCTCGCCCAGCGCGGGCAGCGGATCGCCCGCGTGGATGGCCATCAGGTCGCCGCGCAGGCCGTCCAGCATGACGGCGGCGGTGGTGGCGACGTCCTCGTGCTCGATCGGGGTGATGCCCTTTGAATCGTCCAGGGCCAGGTATTGCGCGCGGAGCGGTGCGTTGGAGCCCGAATGCCCCATCAATACGGCATAAACGGCGAGCTGCGTATCCTCGAGCGGATTCGCGACCTTGTCCTTGAGGCCCTTGACGCTGCCGGTCTTGTAGTCGACGAGCAACTGCCCCTCGGGCGACTCGTCCACCCGGTCGATGCGGCCCAGCAGCGCCAGGTCCTCCAGCGCCGGCTCGATCCCGGCCCACGGACGCACGCGGCGATCGACCTCGCCGCGCTCGAAGCGCTGTCCCTCGGACTCCCGCTCGGCCAGCCAGTCCAGGTAGGCCGGCAGGAAGCGCGCGAAGCTCGCCGAATACGGCAGGAACTCCGCCGGCGCCAGCCCCAGCTCGCGCATCTGGTCCTGCGCCGCGCGCTGCAGCCGCGCGGCGTCGTCGAGCGCCGGGTCGAGTCCCTCCACCCGCTCGGTGTGGAACTGGTGCAGCACCGCATGCAGCCAGGTGCCGTAGTCGCGCTTGTCGGCCTGGACCTCGAGCTCGTTGGCCTCGCGCAGCCCCAGCAGCACGCGGGCGAAGAACTGGTACGGGCACTGGCGCAGCGACTCCACCGCGCTGGCGCTCAGCGCCGCGGGCAGCCGCCCGCCGGCGCGCGCCGCGGCGCGGTCCGCCGGCGCGGCCTGCACGGCCACCTCGATGCGAGGGTCGCGCCACGCCGGCAAGCTCGCCCCCACCGCCCGCAGCGCCAGTTCGAGCCGCTCCAGCAGCGGGCTGGCCGCCAGCGGCTCGCTGCCCAGGTGACCGCGGCGCAGCAGCGTCACCGCCGGCGCCCGCAGCAGCTGCGCGAACTGCCAGGCGAGCGCCTGGCGCTTGTCCTCGGCGGTCGGCAGGCCCAGCTGGCGCGCCAGCCCGTCGCCGATCAAGGCCGGGCCGGGCGGCACCGGCCCGAGCGTCGCGGCGTCCGCGCCGGGCAGCACGATGGCGCCGAACGGGCGCAGCATCGTCCGCGCGAGCGGCGTGATCATGACCTGCAGCCCGCCCTCCAGCGGCGGCTTGTACTCGCCCGCCTCGAGCGTCTGCGACACCCAGTCGACGAACTCCGCCGCGCTCAGCTGCGCCTCGCGCAGCACCGCTTCGTGCCCGGATCCCGGCCAGGGCGTCTTGCTCAGCCAGAGCGCATCCAGCACCTGCGGCCCGCCGGCCGGCTGGCGCTTGAGCTGCTCGTCGGCGCCGAGCTGCTGCAGCGTCTGCGTCAGCGCGGCGATCCATTGCTCGAGCGCCTGCGCGCCGCGCAGCTGCAGCGGCGCCAGCGCCTCGCGCGCGGCCGTCCACAGGCGCGCGCTGCCGGCGGGCAGGCGCTCGGCGCGCACCGCCTGCGGCGAGGACCAGCCACGCTTGCGGCAGTGGCCCTCCAGCGCGCTCAGCGACGCGCTGCCGCCGTGTTCCCGCAGCGACGCCGCCAGCGGCGTCTTCAGCCAGGCCAGCCACTCGTCGACCGTCGCCTCGCGCCGCGCCGCGCGCAGCAGCGCCATCAGCTGCGCGGCCGGCGCGGTGGTGGCGAGCGTCCAGCCGGTCTCGTCCTTGATGCCCAGGCCCTGCCGCTCCAGCAGCGCGCGCACCCGGCGCAGCAGCACCCGGTCCTGCGCGATCAGAGCGACCGGCGCGCGCCCGGCCTGCAGGTGGTCCAGCACCGACGCGGCGCTGCACTGCGCCAGGTCCTCGAAGTCCTCGCAGACCGCCTGTTCCAGCCGCCCGACCGGCGCGCCGCCGTCGAAGGCCGTGTCCAGCGGCAGGTCGGCGTTCAGGCGCAGGCAGGGGATGCCGGCCGCCTCGGCGCTGACCAGCAGCGCCTCGGCCAGCGCGTCGGGCCCGCCGCATTGCAGGTGGAGCCAGGCGCTGGGGCGCAGGTGGAAGAGCGCATCGGTCGCCGGTGCGCGGCCGTCGGCGGCCGCCCATTCGAGCGCCACCGCCAGCAGCGCGCGCTCCAGGTGACCGACGCCACCCTGCTGCGCCAGCGCCAGCCGGCCGTCGTCCCAGAATGCCGCGCGCCGCGCCGGATCCCGCAGCGTCGCCTCACGCGCCAGCGCATGCGCGGACTCGACCAGCCGCAGCACCGCCGCGTCGTGGGCCCGCGGGTCCTGCTCGCGCAGCGCCTCGGCCCAGCTCTGGCTTCGCAGCAGCGCGCGCGCGGCCAGCGCGTCGATGGCGGCGTCGCCGGTGATCTGGCGAGCCTGCGGGAGCGGGCTCGGGCCCAGCGCCGAAGCCAGGCTGCGGGTTGTCTCGATGCGCGGCTGCCAGCGCGAGAGTTTCATCCAGGCCAGCCGGGCGGGCTGCAGGTGCTGCGCGAAGGGCAGCAGCAGCACCGCGTCGCGGGCCGCCAGGCCGTTGGCCTCCAGCCACTGCGCGGCGCGGCGCGCGACGCCGTCCCAGATCGCGGCACTGGTGTGGGCGGGCAGCAACGGGAAGTCGACGGTCGCCGTCGCGCGCGGGAGCGACGGCGGCAGGTCCGGAGCGGACGTCGTCCGGGGCATCGGCGGGGGCATCGGCGGGGTCGACTGAGGCGTCAAGGCGGTGGCGGACTCTGGCGAATGATGGATTGAGGGGTGGGACGGCGGCATTCCGCGAATCGCGACGATAGCGAAATCCTCGGCCCCCGCGCCTTGAGATCCGCCCTGCGCACCGTCATGTGGCTGGAGCGCCTACTCGGGCCGAGGTTTCCGGGCTTGTGTGAGAATCGTCGCTCGCCCTGCAACCCTGGGGCTCCCGAGGCGGCACATATTGTCGCCCGGCCGGCCGCCCATCCCGAGGCATCCGCCCGACAGGGACATCACGCAAGGACCATCTCCATGAGCAGCGAACAGATCAAACACATCTCCGACGCCTCGTTCGACAGCGACGTCATCCAGTCCGACAAGCCCGTGCTGGTGGACTACTGGGCCGAGTGGTGCGGCCCCTGCAAGATGATCGCCCCCATCCTGGACGAGGTGGCCAAGGACTACGGCGACCGGCTGCAGATCGCCAAGCTCAACGTCGACGACAACCGCGAGGTGCCCGCCAAGTTCGGCATCCGCGGCATCCCGACGCTGATGCTGTTCAAGGACGGCCAGCTCGCCGCCACCAAGGTCGGCGCCCTGTCCAAGGCCCAGTTGACGTCGTTCCTGGACGCCCACCTATAATCATCCGATCCGCCGGGGCCCATGCGGCTCCGGTGGACAACTTGCCAACACGCCCTCCCGGGCAGCGCGGCGTCCCCGGACGCCGTCGACGTTCCGGGTGAGCGCGTGGACTCGGCGCCCAAGTCTCCACGCATCTTCTCCGTCCGCAGCAACGCGGCAGCGCGTCCCTTGGGCTCGCCGTTGTTTGTGTCCCTGGCCTTGGCAGGCCCTGGACGACAGACCGGGTCAACCCCCCCATGCATCTTTCTGAACTGAAGGCGCTTCACGTCTCCGCCCTGATCAAGATGGGCGAAGAGCTGGAGATCGACAACGTCGCTCGCATGCGCAAGCAGGAGCTGATGTTCGCGATCATGAAAAAGCGCGCCAAGGCCGGCGAACAGGTCTTCGGCGACGGCGTGCTGGAAGTGCTGCCGGACGGCTTCGGCTTCCTGCGCTCGCCCGAGACCAGCTACATGGCGTCCACCGACGACATCTACCTGTCGCCGAGTCAGATCCGCCGCTTCAACCTGCACACCGGCGACATGATCGAAGGCGAGGTTCGAGTCCCCAAGGACGGCGAGCGCTACTTCGCGCTGGTGAAGGTGGACCGCGTCAACGGCCTGACGCCGGAGGAGTCCAAGCACAAGATCATGTTCGAGAACTTGACGCCGCTCTTCCCGAAGGAGCAGTTCAAGCTCGAGCGCGACATCCGCGGCGAGGACAACATCACCAGCCGCATCATCGATCTGATCGCCCCGCTCGGTAAGGGCCAGCGCGCGCTGCTCGTCGCGCCACCCAAGTCGGGCAAGACGATGATGATGCAGCACCTGGCGCACTCGATCGCGGCCAACTATCCCGACGCCCACCTGATGGTGCTGCTGGTGGACGAGCGCCCCGAGGAAGTGACCGAGATGCAGCGCACCGTGCGCGGCGAGGTCATCAGCTCCACCTTCGACGAACCGGCCGCCCGCCACGTGCAGGTCGCCGAGATGGTCATCGAGCGCGCCAAGCGCCTGGTCGAGCTGAGAAAGGACGTGATCATCCTGCTGGACTCGATCACCCGACTGGCCCGCGCCTACAACAACGTGCTGCCCAGCTCCGGCAAGGTGCTGACCGGCGGCGTGGACGCCAACGCGCTGCAGCGCCCCAAGCGCTTCTTCGGCGCGGCGCGCAACATCGAGGAAGGCGGCTCGCTGACCATCATCGGCACCGCGCTGGTGGACACCGGTTCCAAGATGGACGAGGTGATCTACGAAGAGTTCAAGGGCACCGGCAACTGCGAGATCCACCTGGATCGCCGCATGGCCGAGAAGCGGGTCTACCCGTCGATCCTGCTGAACAAGTCGGGCACGCGCCGCGAGGAACTGCTGCTCAAGCCGGAGATCCTCCAGAAGGCCTGGATCCTGCGCAAGCTGCTCTACCCGATGGACGAGATCGAGGCGATGGAGTTCATCCTCGACAAGATGAAGTCCTCGAAGAACAACCACGACTTCTTCGACATGATGCGCAGAGGCGGCTGATACCGCCCCTGGCAAAGGACTTCACGGAAGCCGCCCTCTGGGCGGCTTCCTTCATTTCAGCTATACTCCGCGTTTTTCCGCTGTCGACAAGTGCACTGCAAGGGGCGGTGTGGCTGGCGGCACTGCAGCGAGGTAAGCGAGATGGCCAAAGAAGGCATTCACCCCAACTACCGTGACGTGGTCTTCGTGGACCAGTCCAACGGCGCCCAGTTCATCATCCGCTCGACGGTGGTGACCAAGGAATCGATCAAGCTGGACGACGGCCGCGAACTGCCGCTGGTCAAGCTGGAAACCTCCAGCGAATCGCACCCGTTCTACACCGGCACGCAGAAGAGCGTCGACAGCCTGGGTGGCCGCGTCGAGAAGTTCCGCAACAAGTTTGCGAACCTGCGCAAGAAGGCCTGAGCGCCCTCCCCGACCGGATGCTCATCCGGTCCCCGCGAAGAAGGCAGCCACACCGGCTGCCTTTTTTCATGGCGCCGCGCGGCGTCACGCCTTCCGGCCCGCCGGCGCCGCGTCGCTCCAGCACGGGACAGCGCGTCGCGGCCCTCGAGCCCTTTACCGTGCGCTGTCAGCAGAGTCGTCCCGAGGGCACCGAAGCTGCGGCATGATGCGCACCGGCATTCACAACGACAACGAGACAGACGCGCATGAATCTGCCCACCCCGGCCGTCGTGGCCGAGCGCAGCACGCACCCGATCCCTCGCTGGGCCCTGCTGCTGCTGTGCGCGGCCTACGTGCTGCCCGGCCTGTTCGGCCGTGACCCGTGGCGCAACGCCGATCTCACCGCCTACGGCTTCATCGCCAGCATCGCGCAGGGCCACGCGCCGTGGCTGCAGCCGGCGATCGCCGGCCTGCCTGCGGATGGCGGCCTGCTGCCCTACTGGGTCGGCGCGCTGGGCATCAAGCTGCTGCCCTTCCTGGAACCCTCGGTGGCGGCACGCATCCCCTTCGGTCTGATGCTGGCGGCGGTGCTGGCGCTGGCCTGGTACAGCTGCCTGCACCTGGCCCGCACCGAGGCCGCCCAGCCGGTCGCCTTCGCCTTCGGCGGCGAGGCCCATGCGGTTGACTACGCCCGCGCCATGGCCGACGGCTGCCTGCTGGCGCTGATCGCCAGCGTCGGCCTGCTGCGCCTGGGCCACGAGATCACGCCCGAGATCCTCCAGCTGCTGGGCATCACCCTCTTCGTCTACAGCCTCGCGGCGCTCCCCTTCCGCAGAGGGAAGGCGCGCGCCGCGATGTTCACCGCGCTGCCGGTGCTCGCGACCAGCGGCGCGCCGGCCGTCGCGCTGGCGCTGTCCATCGGCGCGCTGTGGCTCTGCTACCGCTCGACCTACGAGGACGCCCGCAAGTTCCTGCCGTGGATCCTCGGCGCGATGGCGCTGGCGGCGCTCGTGGCCTGGCCGATGCATGGCTGGGCCTGGCGCGTCAAGGCCAGCGAACGCAGCGTGCTGGACTGGCTGCGCCTGCTGGGCTGGTTCTGCTGGCCGGCCTGGCCGCTGGCGGCCTGGTCGCTGTGGCGCTGGCGCTCGCACCTGATGCGGCGCCACCTGTCCGTGCCGCTGCTGGCCTCGCTGGTGCCGCTGCTGACCAGCCTGCTGATGGGCGCCGACGACCGCGCCATGCTGCTCGCGCTGCCGCCGCTGGCGGTGCTGGCGAGCTTCGCGCTGCCTACCTTCCAG
>Ga0075370_10001239_pt1 | contig 10842 bp, 7 predicted proteins | sample EndMethybrTD3035_FD_71398 | JGI IMG/M metagenome (GOLD analysis project Ga0075370, IMG submission 71398) | Populus endosphere microbial communities from Tennessee, USA - Endosphere MetaG P. TD hybrid TD303-5 | ecosystem: Host-associated > Plants > Roots > Endosphere | place: USA: Tennessee... | reverse complement strand
CTCGGAGAAGATGAACTTCGGCACGGCGCTGCGGCAGAGCTGGTTCTACCCCATCGCCGGCAACTGGCTGTTCTACCTGCCGGCCGTGTGGCTGGGCTTCGAGCCGCGCTGGGTGCTGTTTGCGCTATCACTGAACCTGGGCTACCAGTTCTTCGTCCACACGACGTGGGTCGACCGCATGCCCGCGTGGTTCGAGTTCATCTTCAACACGCCGTCGCACCACCGCGCCCACCATGGCCGCAACCCGCAGTACATCGACCGCAACTTTGGCGGCATGCTGATCGTCTTCGACCGGCTGTTCGGCACCTTCGAGCCCGAACGCGAGCCGGTGGACTACGGGCTGGAGCACCCGTTCCCGACGCACAACCTGTTCTGGCTGAACGCGCACGAGTGGCGCGCCATGTTCCGCGACATGGCGTGCGAGAAGACCTGGCGCCTGCGCCTGGCCCACCTGTGGAAGCCGCCGGAGTGGCGGCGCCACTCGAACGGCTTCCGCGATCAGGGCTGAAGGTGCCGGGCCAGGAAGGCGGCCATGCGCTCGGCGAAGTCGACGCGGTTCTGCACGACGGCGAAGCCGTGGCCCTCGCCGGGATACGTCACCCACACCGGGTCGTTGCCCGCTTCGCGCAAGGCGTCGCGCATGCGCCTGCCATGCGCCAGCGGCACGCGGAGGTCGTCCTCGCCGAAGGCCAGCAGCACGGGCGCCTTGATGCGCGCGGCCTGCTTCAGCGGCGAGTTCGCAGCGAGCATGGCGGCGTCCTTGATCGGGTCGCCCACCATCTCGGGCAGCGTGTACTTGCGGCCGGACGTGCTGATGTCGTCGGTGACCCACCATGAGCCGGTCAGAAACAGGTCCAGGTCGGTCACGGCGACCCAGGCGACGCCGCAGCGGTAGAGGCCCGGGTCCTTCACGAGGCCCATCAGCGTGCTGTAGCCGCCGTAGCTGGCACCGGCGATGCAGGCCTTGTCGCTGGCGATGCCCTCCTTCTGCGCCCACTTCAGCGCGTCGGCCACGTCGTCCTGCATGGCCTGGCCCCATTGGCGAAAGCCGGCGGAGAAGTGTGCTTCGCCGTAGCCGGTGCTGCCGCGGAACTCAGGCTCGATGACGGCATAGCCGCGCGACGCGAGGAACTGCGCCTCGCCGTCCCAGCGCCACGACGCGCCGCGCACCCACGGCCCGCCGTGCACCAGCACGACGGCCGGCAGCGGGCCCGTGGCGTCGGCCTTCTTCGTGACCCACACGGGCAGGTCGCGGCCGTCGCGTGCGGTGATGCGGTGCAGTTCCAGCGGCGACATCTGCTCGGGCTTCACGTCCTCGCGCACGCGGCCCAGGCTCGTCCAGGCCTTCTCGCCTTCGGCCGGCTGCGCCTTGTAGAGGTAGAGCCGGCCGGGGTCGTGGTCGTTGTAGCTGCGCACCAGCGCCACCATGTCCGGCTGGCCGCAGCGGCTGCAGTTGATCTTGTTGATGGCGCCGGTGAACAGGCGGTCGGCCTGCTGCTGCAGCGCCTGCATCGCCGGGTTGAACCAGACCGTGACTTCGCCGTCCACCGTCGTGCGCACGCCCAGCGGCGCGCCGCTGCCGTCGGTGATGAGTTGGCCGTCGAAGTCGAAGCCCGGCGTGCGCACCAGCGCCTGGGCCTCGGGCTCGCCGCGCTTGAAGTCGTAGCGGGCCAGCGCTTGATAGCCCTGCGGGCCTTCCTGGCGCGTCACGTAGAGATTGCCGGCGTCGTCCACCGAGTTGACGGCGAAGGGCTGGCGGATCAGGTCGCCCTCGTAGAGCTGCTTCCAATCCTTCGTGCCGGGTGCACGCCAGAACGCCGCCTGGGTGTTGGCATGCCGCGTGAAGGCCACGCGGGCGTCGCCGCGGCTGTCGGCCAGCCAGCCGACCGCGTGCGGCGGGGCGCTGAAGTCGACACCGCGTGTGCGGCCGTAGCGGGTGTTCAGCCACATCGGCGTCTCGATGCGGTCCTCGTCGGTCGAGAACTCGGCGATCAGCACGTCTTCGTTGCGCTCGCCCGGGCGCGGCGTCGGCACGCGCAGCAGGTAATGGTTCCAGTTCAGCAGGCGGTCGTTGGCGTCGCCGTTGGTGATGAAGGGCTTGCCCATGCGGCTGATGAGCTGGCGGAAGTTCTTGCCGTCGACGTCCACCGCGAACAGGCCCGGCGCGCCGTGCGGGCGGCCGCTGCCGTCGGACAAGTCCACGACGCCGAACACCAGCCGGTCCTCGTTGACCCACTGCGCGTGCCACACGTCGCCTTCGCTGAACTGGGCCACGCGGGTCAGCTTGCCGTTGGCAAGGTCCATGACGACGAGGCCGATGCGCTGCACGCCCTTGGCCGACGTGATGGCCAGCCGCTTGCCGGAGGGCGACAGCACGGCTTCGGCGATGTCGGGGTCCTTGAAGAACACCTCGGTGGGGGGCGGCGTGCCGGCCGTCGCGGCGGGCAACCACAGTGCGGCGGCCAGGCCGGCGGCATTGATCAGACAGCGCAAATTCATCGAATCGCTCACGGTTGTGTCTTGAGATGCTTGGCCAGGAAGGCTTCCCTGCGCTCGGCGAAGTCGACCCGGTTCTTGAGCATGCCGAAGCCGTGCCCTTCGCCGGGGTAGGTGATCCAGACCGGGTCGTTGCCCGCGTCGCGCAGTGCATCGCGCATGCGCCGGCCGTGTGCGATCGGCACGCGCAGGTCATCCTCGCCGAAGACCAGCATCACCGGCGCCTTGAGTCGCGCGGCCTGCTTCACCGGCGAGTTCGCGGCAATCATGTCGGCATCCTTCACGGGGTCGCCCACCAGCTCCGTCAGGCGGTACTTGCGGGCGTCGCCGGAGATGTCGTCGTTCACCCACCACGAGCCGCTCAGGTAGAGGTCCAGGTCCGTCACGGCCAGTCCGGCGACGCCGCAGCGGTACAGCGTGGGATCGTTGATCAGGCCCATCAGCGTGCTGTAGCCGCCGTAGCTGTTGCCGACGATGCAGGCCTTGTCGGCGGCGATGCCCTGCTTCTGCGCCCACAGCAGCGCATCGGCCACATCGTTCTGCATGGCCTGGCCCCACTGCTTGAAGCCGGCGCGGTAGTGCGCCTGGCCGTAGCCCGTCGTGCCGCGGAACTCGGGCTCGATGACGACGTAACCGCGCGAGGCCAGGAACTGGGCTTCGCCGCGCCAGCGCCAGACGTTGCCGCGCACGAACGGGCCGCCGTGCACCATCACGACGGCCGGCAGCGGCGCGTTGGCATCGGCAGCCCGCGTGACCCACACCGGCAGGTCGCGGCCATCGCGCGCCTGGATGCGGTGAAAGTCGAGTTGCGCCATCTCTGCCGGTTTCACGTCATCGCGCACGCGGCCGACCGGGCGCCAGGCCTTCTCGCCCGCGGGGGGCTGGGCCTGGTAGACCCAGAACTGGCCGGGATCGCGGTCGCTGAAGCTGAGCACCAGCGCCGTCATGTCCGGCTGGCCGCAGCGGCGGCAGTTGATGCGGTTGATGCGGCCGGGCCACCGCGCGTCCGCCTCGGCCTGGAGTGCTTTCATGACGGGGTCGAACCAGACGGTGCTCTCGCCGTCGGTGACAACGCGCACGCCCAGCGCTGCGCCTTCCCCCTCGTTGAGCACCGCGCCCTGGAAGTTGAAGCCCGGCGTGACGACCAGCGGCTGGGCCTCGGGCGCGCGGCGCTCGAAGTCGTAGCGGCTCAGCACGGTTTCGCCGGCCTTGCCTTTGGCCTGCGTCACGAACAGCTGGCCGGTGTTGTCCACCGCGCTGATGCCGAAGGGGGCGTGCAGCGTGGCCGCCTCGAACAGCGGCTGCCAGTCTTCGCGGCCCGGGCCGCGCCACAGCGCCGCCGACCGACCCTCGTGCCGGGTGAGGGCGACGCGCAGCTCGCCGCGCGCGTCGGTCACCCAGTCCACGGTGTCGGGCGGCGGGTTGGCCGCCGGCGAACGGGTGCGGCCGGTGCGGGTGTTCAGCCACAGCGGCGTGGCGATGAAGCGCTGGTCCTGCGACACCTCGGCGATCAGCACCTCCTCGTTCGGCTCACCCGCGCGGGGGGCCGGCACGCGCAGCAGCCGGTGGTTGGGCGGCAGCAGGCGGTCGTTGCGGTTGGAGCCATCGGTGACCACGGGCCGGCCCATGCGCCGCACGAGCTGGCGCATGGCGCTGCCGTCCGGGTTGACGGCGAACAGCCCCGGCAGGCCATTGAACGGGCCGCTGCCATCCGAGTCATCGACGACACCGAAGATCAGCCGCTGGTCATTGACCCAGCGCACCTCCACGATGTCGCCATCGGAGAACTGCGCAGCGCGCATGGCCTTGCCGGTGCCCAGGTCGAACACCGCCAGCCCGACGCGCTTGGCACCCTTGGCCGACGTGATGGCCAGTTGGCGGCCCGACGGCGACAGCACGGCCGAAGCGATGTCGGGGTCCTTGAAGAACACCTCGGCGGCGGCGGCGCGGCGTGCGCCGCCTGCAGGCACAGCATGGTGGCGAGGACTGCGGCGCGGATCAGGGAGTGCAGTTTCATCGGAGCCGTCACGGTAGGGGTTTCAGGTGCTTGGCGAGGAAGGCGTCCAGCCGCTCGGCGACGTCGACGCGCGTCTTGGCACTGCCGAAACCGAAGTTGTGCCCCTCGCCGGCGTAAGTTCTCCAGACCGGCTCGTTGCCGGCGCCGCGCAGCGCCTCGCGCATGCGCTTGCCGTTGGCCAGCAGCGCGGCATCGTCGTCGTCGCCATAGAGCAGAAGCACCGGCGCCTTGATGCGCGCGGCCTGGTTCACGGGCGAATGGGCGGCGAGCGTGGCGCCGTCCTTGACCGGGTCGTCGACGATCCTGGGTAGCCAGTACTCGAGGGCCTGCTCGGAGCTGCGGTACCACCAGGAGCCGCGCAGCAACGGGGTGAGGTCGGTGATCGCCCGGCCGGCGACGCCGCAGCGGTACAGATCGGGGTCGTTGACCAGGCCCATCAGCGCGCTGTAGCCGCCGTAGTTGGCTCCCATGATGCAGGCCTTGTCGCTGGCGATGCCTTGCTTCTGTGCCCAACGCAGCGCGTCGGCGACGTCGTTCTGCATCGCCTGGCCCCACTGCTTGAAGCCGGCGCGGAAATGCGTCTGGCCGTATCCCTGGCTGCCGCGGAACTCCGGCTCGATGACCGTGTAGCCGCGCGAGGCGAGGAACTGCGCCATGCCGTTCCAGCGCCACGAAGCGCCGCGCATCCACGGACCGTCGTGCACCAGCACGACGGCAGGCAGCGGGCCGGTGGCGTCGGCATGCTTCGTGACCCAGACCGGCAGATCGCAGCCGTCCCGCGCCTGGATGCGGTGCAGGTCCAGCACCGCCATCTGTTCGGGGGCGACGTCGCCACGTAGGCGACCCAAGACCGTCCAGGCCTTCTCGCCATCGGCCGGCCGGGCCTTGTAGACGTAGAGCCCGCCGGGGTCACGGTCGCTGTAGCTGCGCACCAGCGCCACCATGTCGGGCGTGGCGCAGTGGCGGCAGCTGATCTGGTTGACCCGGCCCGGGAAGCGCTCGTCGGCCTGCTGCTGCAGCGCCTTCATGACGGGGTTGAACCAGGCCGTGGCCTCGCCATCCGCCAATGTGCGCACGCCCAGCGCGGCGCCGTGGTCATCGGTGATGAGGTCGCCGCTGAAATCGAAGCCGGGTGTCTTCACCACGGCCTTGGCCTCGGGTTCTCCGCGCTGGAAGTCGTAGCGCGCCAGTTCCAGATAGCCCTCGGGTCCGGCTTCGCGGGTCACATAGAGGTTGCCCGCTTCGTCCACGGAATTGGCCCTGAAGGGCTGGCGCTGCAGGTCGCCCTCGTAGAGCCGTTGCCAGGTCTTGCTGCCGGGCGCTCGCCAGAACGCGGCCTCTTTGCTCTTGTGCCGCGTGATGGCCACGCGCACCTCGCCACGGCCATCGGTCAGCCAATCCACGGCGTGCTCAGGTGCCTCGATGTCGACGTTGCGCGTACGGCCGTAGCGGGTGTTCAGCCACATCGGGACCGGGGTGGCGCCTCCGGCGATCAACACCTCTTCGTTGCGCTCGCCAGGGCGCGGCGTGGGCACGCGCAGCAGGCGGTGGTTCCAGCTCAGCAGGCGGTCATCGCCGTTGTCCAGGCCTCGGCGGCTGACGAGCTGGCGGAAATTCTTGCCGTCGGCGTCCACGGCGAACAGGCCCGGCTCGCCTTGGAGGCCATCGCCGCCATCGAGGTCGACGACGCCAAACACCAGGCGGTCCTCGTTGATCCATTGCGCGCGTGACACATCGCCGCCGCCGACCTGGGCCACGCGTGTCCGCGTGCCGGTGGCGAGGTCGATGACGACGAGGCCGGTGCGCTCCACGCCTTTGGCCGACGTGATGGCCACGCGCTGCCCCGACGGCGACAACACGGCCTCGGTGATATCAGGGTTCTTGAAGAACACCTCGGCGGGCGGCGGCGCGGCGTGCGCGCAGGCGGCGGACAACAACATGCCGGCGATGACGCCGGCCCAGCGTTTGACAGTCTTCAAGGGCTCCTCCACGGCTGCTTCTCCGGCAGCGGCGCGGAGCATACGGCCGCACCCGGCGGCGCCTGCGCGCAAACAGGTGCTTATTTGCCGTCGGCGGGGGCCAGGTGGCGGGCCAGGAAGGCCTCCATGCGGTGCGCGAAGTCCAGCCGGTTCTCGGGCTTGTAGAAGCCGTGGCCCTCGCCAGCGTACGTGACCCACTCCGGCGGCCGGCCGGCGGCGGTCAGCGCGTCGCGCATGCGCTTGCCGTGGGCGAGCGGCACGCGCAGGTCTTCCTCGCCGTAGGCCAGCAGCAGCGGCGCCTTCATGCGCGCGGCGAGTCGCACCGGGGAGTTCGCGGCGATCATGGCCGCGTCCTTCTGCGCGTCACCGACCAGATCGGGCGTCGTCAGCCGGCGCGCGATGCGGCCGTCGTCGGGCACGTACCACGCGCCCTGCACCAGCAGCTCCAGGTCCGAGACGGCCACCCAGGCGACGCCGCAGCGGTAGAGGTCGGGGTCCTTGGCGAGCCCCATCAGCGTGGCGTACCCGCCGTAGCTGGCGCCGACGATGCAGGCCTTGTCGCTGGCCAGCCCCTGCTGCTGCGCCCAGCGCAGCGCGTCGGTGACGTCGTCCTGCATGGCTTGGCCCCACTGCTTCCAGCCGGCGCGGAAGTGGTCGTCGCCGTAGCCGGTGCTGCCGCGGAACTCGGGCTCGATGACGACGTAGCCCCGCGACGCGAGGAACTGCGCCCACGGGTTCCATTGCCATTCGACCCCGCGCACCCACGGGCCGCCGTGCACCAGCACGACGGCGGGCAGCGCGCCCTTGGCGCCGTCCGGCCGCGTGACCCAGACAGGCAGCTCGCGGCCGTCGCGCGCCTTGATGGTCTGCAGGTCCAGCCCCGCCATCTGCTGCGGGTCGACGGCCTCGCGGATACGGCCGATGGCACGCCACTTCGGCTCGCCCGCCGGGGGCTGGGCTTGGTAGAGCCAGACCTTGCCGGGGTCGTGGTCGTTGTACGCGGTCACGAGGGCCACCATGTCCGGCTGGCCGCAGCGGCGGCAGTCGATGCGGCTCAACTGGCCGGTCATCAGCCGGTCCACCTGGCTCTGGAACTTCTTCATCCGCTCGTCGATCCAGACGGTGACCTGGCTGTCCGCCCGGGCGCGCACGCCGAGCACGACGCCGCCGTCCTGGATCAGCTGGCCGTCGAAGTCGAAGCCCGGCGTGCGCACGAGCGGCGGGTCCGCCGGCGCGCGGGTCTCGGGGTCGTAGCGCGCCAACACGCGGTGGCGGCTGCCGCGGGGCACGTGCGTCACGTAGAGCGTGCCGCTGGCGTCCACGCTTTCGAGCCGGAACGGCTGGTCGAGCACCGGGGTGTCGAACAGCTGGCGCCATTCGGTCTTGCCGGGCGGCAGCCAGTACGCCTGGACGCGGTCGTCCTTCAGCGTCAGCGTCGCGCGCACGCGGCCCTGCGCGTCGGCGAGCCATTGCACGTTGTTGCCGGGCACGGCCGCCGTGAATTCATGGGTCTGGCCGGTGCGCGTGTTGATCCACACCGGCGTTTCCATGCGCACGCCGCCGACGCCGCCAGACTGCACCAGCAGGGCTTGGTCGTTGGTCTCGCCGGCGGGCGCTTGCGGCACCATCAGCAGCCGGTGGTCCCAGGTGACGCCCTCGTCGACGGTGGCGTCCGTCCGGATGACGTTGCTGGTGCGCCTGACGAGCATGCGCATCTTGCTGCCGTCGGCATTGACGCCGAACAGGCCCGGCCCCTGCCACTGCAGGTTGCCCTGGGCCATCTCCACGAGGCTGAAGAGCAACCGGTCCTCGTTGACCCAGTTCACGCCGACGACGTCGAGCCGCGCCGACTGCGTCACGCGCGTCAGCTTGCCGCCGGCGGCGAGGTCCATCACCACGAGGCCCACGCGGTTCGCGCCCTTGGCCGACGTCAAGGCCAGCTGCCGGCCGGACGGCGACAGCACGGCCTCGCTGATGTCGGCATCGCCGAAGAACACTTCGGCGGGTGGCGGGGCGGCCTGCGCGGTGGCGGCCAGGATCATGGCGGCGATGGCGCCGGCCCAGCGGGGGCAAGTCTTCAAGGGTCTCCTCCGGGCTGCGCTGGACGGCAGCGTTGTCATTTGGGCCGCAGCATAGGGCGACTTTCGAGGAGCCTGGGTGCTCGAATCGGCAATCCTCACCTCGCGCGAACGCGACCGGCGCTGCGGGACAATCGCCCGCCATGACTGCTGCTCCCCCCGACGACGCCCCCGTCGTCATCATCGGCGCCGGCCTCGCCGGGCTCACCGTGGCCCTGCACCTCGCGGACTCCGTGCCCGTCGTCGTTCTCGCCAAGCGCGAACTCGGCGAAGCCGCCACGGCCTGGGCGCAGGGCGGCATCGTCGGCGTGCTGGGCAGCGACGATTCCATCGACAGCCATGTGCGCGACACGCAGGACGCCGGCGCCGGCCTCGTCGACGAAGGCGCGGCGCGCTTCATCGCCGAGCGCAGCGCTGCCGCCGTGGGCTGGCTGGTGGAGCAGGGCGTGCCGTTTACGCCCGACGACACCGGCCCGATGGGCCTGCATCTCACGCGCGAAGGCGGCCACGCGGTGCGCCGCATCGCGCATGCGGCCGACGCCACCGGTAAGGCCATCCACGAGCAGTTGCTGGACGTGGCGCGCCGCCATCCCAACATCAAGCTGTGCGAGCGCTGGATGGCGCTGGACCTCATCACGTCGCGCCACGTGCAGCGCGACGAGCCGCCGCGCGTCTACGGCGTCTATGCGCTGGACATCGACACGCAGCGCGTCGAGACGCTGGCCGCGCGCGCCGTCGTGCTGGCCACCGGCGGCGCGGGCAAGGTCTACCGCTACACGACCAACCCGGACACGTCGACCGGCGACGGCATCGCGATGGCGTGGCGCGCCGGCTGCCGCGTCGCGAACATGGAGTTCATCCAGTTCCACCCGACCTGCCTATACCACCCGCAGGAGCGCAGCTTCCTCATCACCGAAGCGCTGCGCGGCGAGGGCGGGCACCTGAAGCTGCCTGACGGCACGCGCTTCATGGCCGCGCACGACGAGCGCATGGAGCTGGCGCCGCGCGACATCGTCGCCCGCGCGATCGACTTCGAGATGAAGAAGCACGGCCTGGACTACGTGCTGCTCGACGCGACCCACCTCGGCGAGGCCTTCCTCGTCGAGCATTTCCCGACCATTCACGCGCGCTGCATGAAGCTGGGCATCGACATCGCGAGGCAGCCCATCCCCGTCGTGCCGGCCGTGCACTTCACCTGCGGCGGCGCGGTGACGGACCTGTCTGGCCGCTGCGACCTGCCGGGCCTGTACGCGGTGGGTGAGACGGGCTACACCGGCCTGCACGGCGCCAACCGGCTGGCCAGCAACTCGCTGCTGGAATGCGTCGTGCTGGGCCAGACCTGCGCGGCCGACATCCTCAGCCACGAGCCGCAGGCGCCCGCGCCGCTGCCGGCGTGGGACGAGAGCCAGGTCGAGAACGCCGACGAGCAGGTCGTCATCGCCCACAACTGGGACGAACTCCGCCTGCTGATGTGGAACTACGTCGGCATCGTGCGCACAACCAAGCGGCTGGAGCGCGCGCTGCATCGCATCAAGCTGCTGCGCAGCGAGATCGACGACTACTACGCCAACTTCCGCGTCACGCGCGACCTGCTGGAGCTGCGCAACCTCGTCGACTGCGCCGAGCTGATCGTGCGCTCGGCGCTGATGCGCCACGAGAGCCGCGGCTTGCACTACAGCCGCGACTACCCGCAGACGCTGCCGGTCAGCTTCCCGACCGTGCTGATCAGCGAGGGGCGTCGCCGCTAGGCGGCTCTTCGCCGCCGCCGGCCTCGGTCGGCGGCCGCCCGCGGCGTGGTGCCGGGCTCGCGGCCGGCTTGATGCCGCGCCTGGCCAGCGCCTCGCGCAGCAGCACCTCGATCTGCGCATTGGCCGAGCGCAGGTCCTGCGCAGCCAGGCGTTCGATCTGCGCCCACAGCGCCGGGTCCAGGCGCAGTGCGAAAGCCTTCTTGTCGGGGCTGGCCATGCGTGCGTGACGTCAGTGACGGGCGATGCGGCGGCCCAGCACCTGCACCAGCCGCTGCGGATCGCGCGTGCCCAGCCGCAGCCGTCGGCCGTCGCGCAGCGTCAGGCGCACGTGGCCCATGTAGACCATCAGGCCCAGCCAGGCCAGATCGACGACGCGCCGCATGGCTCGCTCCTCAGCTGTACAGCGTGCCGGTGTTGACGATGGGCTGCGTCTCCTTGTCGGAGCACAGCACGACGAGCAGGTTGGACACCATGGACGCCTTGCGTTCGTCGTCCAGCTCGACGATGTCGCGCTCGGACAGCCC
>Ga0075370_10001238_pt1 | contig 10847 bp, 10 predicted proteins | sample EndMethybrTD3035_FD_71398 | JGI IMG/M metagenome (GOLD analysis project Ga0075370, IMG submission 71398) | Populus endosphere microbial communities from Tennessee, USA - Endosphere MetaG P. TD hybrid TD303-5 | ecosystem: Host-associated > Plants > Roots > Endosphere | place: USA: Tennessee... | reverse complement strand
GGGCGAGATCACGTTGAAATCGAGAGCGTCGACCGCGCCACCGGCGTCGGCACGCACCATGAAGCCGCCGCCGCCGATACCTGAAAGCCACGGCTCGACGACGCTGAGAACGAGCGCCGTCGTCACTGCCGCATCGACGGCGTTGCCCCCCGCCGACAGCACGGCGGCCCCTGCTTTCGCCGCTCGCCAATTCTGGCAGGCGACCATACCGTGTCTGCTGCGCGTTTCATGCTTTCCGATGTGCCAGGTCTCGCTCATGCGTGCGCTCCAGACTGTGATGGCCCAAATCGGGAGGGACCAATGGCAGCGGGAATGTCCGCCTCGACCACGAAGCGGCCCCGGTTATTCGACGACGCATGATGACGGGCGATATCGGCAGCGGTGGCGACCCAACTCGTCGGCTCGGCAGTGATGGCGTCGAGCAGCTTTTCCAGCATGGCGATGCGCTGTGCCCGGCCGGAGATCCAGTCGTGGACGGTCAGCGTGAACAATCCGCCGAAGCGATGTTGCGCGCGCCATTCCGTCAGCCAATCGTCCAGCACCTGGGCGCCGGCGGACGGTGCCCAACGTTCGTTGCCGCTATTCTCGAACTTGAAGAAGATCGCGTCATCTATCGCCCATTGCACGGGAATCTCGACTACTCCGTCGATTTCATAAGGGTGGTCAAAGCCCATGAGGGAGGAGTCGTAGGCAAGGCCGTTGCGGCGGATCTCGGCCAGCATATGCGGTGTCATTTCCCAGGCTGGCGAGCGGAAGCCTACCGGCCTTTGTCCCGTCTGGGCAACAAAGAGCGCCAGGCTTGCATCGAGCGCGGCGCTGAACTCCTCGTCACCGATGTCGCCGACGAGTTCGTGAAAATATCCGTGCAGCCCAATTTCGTGCCCCGCGTCAACCAGCGCCGGCAAAAGCCCAGGATTGGATTTTGCAACGACGGCAGGCACATAGAAGCTTGCTTTAACGTCGTAGCGAGCAAAGAGATCGAGGATACGGGTCATGCCCGTGCGCAGGCCAAAGCGGCGGACTTCCAATCGCGACAGACGATTGGACAGTCCCTCCCGCTGCTCCCAGAGAAAGGGCGAGGTCGCGTCGACATCGACGCTCAGAAGAACAGCACTCTTCTTGCCTTCCGGCCATTCATAGGCGGGAAAGGGTGAGAAGCTGCTAGGAGGTTCGACCGTATCCTGGGCCATGTCCTTTTCCTCCCGACTTACAGTGGCTTCTTCTTCGCCTGATAGACGGCAAGCGACCCAATGGAGTTGCCGCCGTCGGCCGCCAGCGTCGAGCCGGTGATATAGGCAGCGGCATCGGACGCAAGAAAAAGGACGGCATTGGCCGCATCAGTCGGCTGCGAAGGACGGCCGAGCGGGATATTGCCGAGCACGCTGTCGATATGCTCCTGCGTCAGGTGGCTGACTTCGCTGCCGGGCGCAAAGCCGGGCTCGACAATGTTGACCCGAATGCCGAACTCGGCAAGCTCGATGGCAAGGCCCTTGTTCAACCGGTCCAGTGCCGTCTTGGACACGCAATAAGGCACAACACTGCGCCGCATCTTGCGTGCGGCACCGGAAGAGATGTTGATGATCGAACCCTTGACGCCCTGATCGATCATTTGACGTGCAACACCTTGCGACACCAGGAAGGGCGCGCGCAGATTGATGCCGAAAATCTGGTCCCAGTCGTCGGCGTTGATATCTAAGAGAAAGCCGGATGGATAAATGCCGGCGTTGTTGACCAGAACATCCGCCGCGCCCCAATTTTCAGCGATATAGGCAAGCAATGCCTTGATATCGGTATCCGATGTCAGATCGGCCGCGAACTCCAGATGCCCACTGCCTGCGAGACTTTCGGTAGCGGCGCTGAGGCGGGCCGGATCTTTGTCCGTCAGAAGGACGTGTGCACCGGCATTTGCAAAAGCCTGGGCAATCCAGCCGCCGAAGATGCCCGCAGCACCTGTAACGACAACGCGTTTCCCTTTGAAGTCCTCTGAAAAATCAACCATGTAACTCAACTGCTCCGTGGGTCGAGGCGATCACGCAGATGATCGCCGATGAAATTGACGGAAAGGACGAGAAGAAAGAGCGCAGCACCGGGCATGACGGAAAGCCACCAGGCCGTTGCGACATAATTGCGCCCGGTCGAAAGCATCGCGCCCCAGCTGGCCGTCGGCGGCTGCACGCCGAGGCCAAGGAAGGAAAGGCCGGCCTCGAACAGGACCATCAGCCCGAATTCAAGCGTTGCGACGACGATCAGCCCGCCAGCAATATTGGGCAAGACATGCCGCCAAAGGACACGAAACCAGCCCGCCCCCATGAACTGCGACAGTCGCAAATAGGGCATATTGGCGACCGTCAGCGTCTGACCATAGGCGACGCGCGCATAGCGCGGCCAGCGCGTCAGCGCCAGGATCAGCACGACATTCAAAAGACCGGGACCGAGTACCGCAACCGTGATGATCGCCAGAAGAATAGCGGGCACGGAGAGAACGATATCGACCAGCCGCATTATGAGCGTCTCGGTCCAGCCGCGGTAGAAAGCGGCGAGCATACCGATGACGGAGCCGAAAATTCCCGACAGCAGTACGGAGGCGACCGCGACGAGCAGCGAGACCCGCGCGCCATAAATCAGGCGGCTGAGCGTATCGCGCCCCAATTCATCCGAACCGATCAGATAGAGCGTGTTGCGCGCCACCGTTCCCGGCGGCTTCAACCGGCCAAGGAGATTTTGCGTATTCGGATCGTGCGGCGCGATCAGCGGAGCAAAGATCGCCATCAGTACGATCAGGGTCAAGACGACGACCGAGATCACGACGCCTGTGGGTGTGCGGCGAATAAGTCTTGCGGATCCGGCGGCCGAAACACTCATGCTTGCCTCCCGGAGAGACGAATGCGCGGATCGATGACGCTGTAGAGAACATCAGCGAGGAGATTGAGAAGAATGGCGGCGGCCGCGCCAATCAGCACGACACCCTGCACGATGGGGAAATCCCGCGCACTGATTGCCTGTATCGTCAACTGGCCAAGGCCTGGCCAGGCAAACACGGTCTCGATAATGATGGCGCCGGTCAGCAGGTTGGCGATTTCGAGCGCCGATATCGTCACCAGCGGCACGGCTGCGTTGCGCAACAAATGGCGTATGACGATGCGCGCCATCGACAAGCCCTTGGCATGGCCGGTGCGGACATAGTCCTTTTCCAATTCATCCAGAACGGCGGTGCGGGCGACACGGGCGAAGGTCGCCATCGACAGGAAGCCCAGGGCGAAAGCGGGCATCAGCAGGCTCACCATGCCGCTTGCACCCGATGTCGGGAGCCATCGCAGCACCACACCGAACAGCATGATGAGCAGAATGGACGTCCAGAAGGTCGGCATCGACTGGCCGATCAGCACGAAGCTCATCAGCCAGCGCGATTCCCAGGAATGGCGGCGGACGGCGATGAGAACGCCGATCGGCACACCAAGACCGAGCGCCACCACCAAGGCGCCCGATGCGAGCGACAAGGTATAGGGAACACGGCTGCCGATGATATCCAAGACGGGCAGATGCTGGACATAGGACTGGCCAAGATCGAAGCGCAGCAAGCCTGTCAGGAAACGAAGATATTGAAGATAAAGCGGCTGATCGAAGCCGAGGGCCGCCCGCATGATATCAATATCGGCCTTGCTCGCATCCGGCGGCACGAGCAGCAGCACGGGATCACCGGTCAGGCGCTGCAGAAAGAAGACGAGCGTCACCACGCCGAACAACGCGGCGAAGGCCTGCAACAGACGCTTGGCGATGAATGCAGGCACGTCTTGCTCCCATTATTGGAGACCGCAGGAAACTGAAGGGCGCGCTAACTCGCCCGCTTCGGATTGATTTCGCTCTTGGATAAGACGGTTACGGGCAAATCCGCCGCCGATGCCTTCGCCTTCTTCGAAGTTGGCTCGACGGCGACAACGTCGGCTTCCAGAAACCGCGCCTGGGTGAATCGCGCAAATGTCTCGCAGATTTCCGCCAGACATTCGCGTGCCGCTTGCGCACGACCCGAGCGCTTGGCATCGACAAAGACATTCCAATCGGCCAGCGGCAATTTCTGACCGCCCCTCGCCTCGAGGAAACCGACATAACGCTCTGATTTATCCCAGAGATTTTCGAGCCAGCCGGCAATCAACGGCGCTCTCAAATGCGTCACCAGCAAATGCTTCAATTGACGCTCGTAGCGTCGCGCCAAAGCGATCTGCTCGTCCAGGCCGGCAGCGTGCGCGGCAACCAAAGCCGCATGCATATCGCACAGCGTCTCCAGACGCCTGAATTCTTCCGGCGGCAGATCGACATCGGCCAACAACGGTTCAAGCTGGCGACGGCCGAGCATCACCTCCCGCAGACCGATGGCGGTGATCGGCGTTACCTTCCAGCCGCTGCGCGGCTGGGACGAAACGAAGCCGGAATGCGCCAACCGGGCAAGAGCCGCACGCACGATGCCGCGCCCTACGCCATAGTCCTTGCAAATCCCAACCTCGGACAGCCGCTCACCGGGCGCAAGCGCGCCGGAAATGATCGCGTGCCTCAGCCTGTCCTCGGCAATCGAGACAGCATCCGGCATGCCGGTCGGCAGGAAGGGGCTTTGAGTATCGAACATGAACGCAAAACTAACATCTCAGTTTTGGAAATTGAAGTGTCAGTTTTGCGCGGACGAGCGATATTGCGGACTATTTTGCTGAGCCAGGGATCGGTTCAGGAAAAAATCGGCAATGAGATCGACCGCGCCATCCTCTGATCGGCGGATGACACGGTCATAGCCGGAAAAAAGCCGGTTCAGCCTTCGAGTTCAGCGGCACTTCTGCTCAGCATGCAAAGGAAATCCACATCGTCGCCGATCAGGCCGTCAATCAGCCTGTCCTTGACGCAACGCCGGATCATCGGGAGCGGGTCCCGGCCGCTCTGCCAGTACTTCGCAATCCGTTCCGGCAGCGGCAGGCTCAGGCGCACCGCGATCCCGGCTTCCTGCAAGGCCTCCGCGTCGGCGCGATGAAAGTAGTTCAACTCCAGCGAGACACCATCGATACCGCCTGAACGCATGGAGTTGATCATATCCACCGGACGATGATGCAGGATCGCCTCCGTCTGCAGTCGTGGCTCGATTTCCTTTACGCGGCGCAGATCGATATGATCGAAAGAGGAGATGGCGACGTGTTCGAACGCGTCCATATCCCGCAGTGTTTCGATCATGACATCCGCGAGCCGGTCGGCGCGTTCGCGCTCTTTCATCTCGATGGCAAGGCGCGTGTCTGTCTGTTTGGCCCAGGCGACCGCTTCGGCAAGCGTCGGCGCCCGGGTGCCGGCAAAGCGGGGATCGAATTTCGCGCCGGCGTCCAGCGCCAGAATATCGTCGAGATCCTGGTCTCCAACGAAACCCCAGCCGTCGGTGGTGCGGTCCAGCGTGCGGTCATGCATAACGACGATCTTGTCGTCGCGGGTCAGCATCAGATCGATCTCGCTCTCATTGGCACCAGCATCTACGCCCTTCTGAAAAGCGAGAATGGTGTTCTCCGGAAAGTGCCGGCTGAAACCGCGATGGGCGGCTATGCGAAGCGATCCGTGACGGGCGGCGTGAAGAGACAAAGGCACGGGAATTCTCCTTGGATATGAAACGGTTATTGCTGAAAGCTCAGTGCAGCGTCGGATCGAAAGCATCGCGCAAATAGTCGCCGATCAGGCTGATCGACAGCGACAGCAGGAAGATCACGAGCCCCGGCAGCATCGAAATCCACCATTCGGTCATCATGTAGTCGCGGCCCGCTCCCACCATGCTGCCGAGGCTGACCAGCGGCGGCTGGATGCCAAGGCCAAGGAAGCTTAGCACCGATTCCTGCAGCAAGATTTCCGGTAGCACCACCGTCAAGTTGACCAGCACGACCGAGAGAATGTTCGGCAGCACATGCATGAATGCGGTGCGCGCGGTGCTCGCGCCATTGCGCTTCAGCGCCGCGACATAGCCGCGCTCCAACTCCAGCCCGGCCATGGTGCGGACGAGCCGGGCATAGCGCTCCCAGCCATAAAGGCCGAGCAGCCCCATGAAGAGCCAGAGGTTGTCGCCGAAGAAAGCAAGTACGGCGAGCGCGATGATCAGGAAGGGCATCGACGCCTGGAAATCCACGGCAACCCGGATCAGCATGTCGGCAAATCCACGGCGAAAGGCGGCGAGCAGGCCGAGCATCGTGCCAAGCGTGACACTGATCGCCGATGCGCCGAGCGCGATCAGCAGGCTGGTGCGAAGCCCGTAGAAAACGCGGCTCAAAATATCGCGGCCAAGCTCATCCGTGCCGAGAACATGCCGAAAGGAGCCGCCGAACAACAGCGGTGGCGCCTTGCGAGCATGAAGATCGATCTGCGCGAAGCCATAGGGCGCAAGCACATTGGCGAAGACGGCAGCCAGGATGAAGGTGACGAGGACGAGCACGCAGATCGCAGTCATCAGATCCAGCCTGGCGCTGCGAGGCGACCTCCCGGCCTTGGCCTTGGTCAGATCCTCCACGCCGGTTGCGGCATTCGCCATGGTGATACCTTTCGAAAAGACGGCTCAGGCCGCCGCCCGATGCCGCAGGCGCGGATCGGCGAGGATGTAGAGAAAATCGATGAGCAGGTTGGCGCTCACCATGGTGGCGGTGACGAGAATGACGATGGTCTGCACAATGTTGAGATCGCGCTGCGCCACCGAGGAGACGAGAAAGCGGCCGACGCCGGGCCAGGCGTAGACGGTCTCGACCACGGCCGCTCCGCCAATCATGCCGCCGATCAGAAAGCCGAGCATCGTCAGGAGCGGCAAAGCCGCATTGGGCATGACATGCTGCCACAGCACAGCGCGCTCGCCGATCCGCTTGGCGCGTGCCGCCAGGATATAGCGCTGTCCCAACACTTCCAGCGTGCTGGAACGCACGAAACGGGCGATGATGCCGGCATTGTAGAGGCCGATGACGAGAACCGGCATGACCAGATGCGCCGCCGTCGATCCGCCGCCGCTCGGCAGCAGCCGCAGCGACACGGCAAAAAGCTGGATCAGCAGGATGGCGATAAGGAAATTCGGGAGGGAGTGCATCAGTACCGCCAGCGCCATGACGAAGCGGTCGATCAGGCTACCACGGTTCTGCGCGGCGAGGATGCCGAGCGGCACGCCGGCACCGAATGCCACCACCAGCGCGGCTCCCATCAGCTCCAATGTGGCGGGAACCTTGGAGAAGACCAGCGTCAGTGCATTCTGCCCATTCACCAGCGACGTGCCGAAATCGCCGCGCAGAAGATGGCCGAGATAGGAGAAATATTGGATATAAAGCGGCTGATCGAGGCCCCATTGCTGACGCATCAACGCCACGACTTCCGGCGGCGTCTCGATCGGCAACAGCGAATGCAGGGGATCACCGCTGACGCGCAGGATGATGAAGGTAAAGGTCACCGCAAGAAAAAGCGTGACGGCGGCCCTAAGAAGGGCGCGGATGACGGCCTGGAACATCGCGGGTCTCCCTAGAGTGTTTCGAGAACGGTATTTGTCTGGCGCAGCCGCTGCCGGCGCCCGCGCGGGACGGCGGCCAGAAGCTTCGCGGTGTAGGGATGCGCGGGATTCGAGAAAACCTCTTCCGTGCGGCCGGTCTCGACGATCTCACCCGCCTCCATGATCGCCACGCGATGCGAGACATGGCGCACGACCCGTACGTCATGGCTGATGAACAGCAATGACAGGCCACGGGCGCGCTGAAGTTCGAGCAAGAGATTGAGCACCTGGGCCTGCACAGACACGTCGAGGGCCGACACCGGCTCATCGCAGAGAAGGATTTGCGGCTCGACGATCAGGGCGCGGGCGATGGCGACACGCTGGCGTTGGCCACCGGAAAGCTGGTGCGGAAACTTCTGCAACGCCGAGGCTGGAAGGCTGACGGCCTTGAACGTCTCGGCGGCGCGGTCGTGGCGACCGGCGGGCTCGCCGATTTTATGAATCGCCAGCGTTTCCAGCATCTGATGTCCCACGGTGCGGCGCGGATCGAGCGCGCCAAGCGTATCCTGAGAGATCACCTGCAGGTGCTTTGCCAGCCCTCGCCTATTCGGCTTCATCAGACTGCCGAAAGACTGGCCGAACAGCTCAATCTCTCCCGAGGTCGGCAACCGGTCGCCGCAAAGAAGGGAAGCGAGTGTGGACTTGCCACAGCCGGATTCTCCGACCAGACCCAGCGTCTCGCCGGGCTTCAGCTCCAGGCTCACATCCTTGATCGCGTGAAAGCCCTTGGTTCGTCGCGGCAACAGGGAAAAACCGGACGAGTAGGAGAATTGCAGGTTGCGGGCGGCGAGCGCGAGAGCCGCTCCATTCCCATTCAACTGCGACCTTGTCTCAGACATCGTGGGCACTCCATGGATTGAAGCAGGCAAGCGACGCCGCGCCCGCGATCAGGGGCGGAACCGCGGTCGCGCAATGCACCTCGACGCGCGGGCAGCGCGGGGCGAACGCGCAAGCCGACGGCATGGCGTCATGCAGTTTCAGCTCGCCGGGAATATCCGCCAGCTTTTCCAGCGGCGTGCCCCGCCCGGGCATCGCCTCCAGCAGCAGTCGCGTATAGGGATGGCGCGGATTGTCGTAGATGTTGTCAGTGGTATTCAGCTCGACCAGCGATCCCGCATACATCACCGCGATACGGTCGCAGACCTCGGAGACGAGATCGAGATCGTGGCTGATGAAGATCATCGGAATGCCGCGCTCGCGCACCGCCTTGACCAGCAAGGCCACCACCTGCGCCTGAACGGTGACGTCGAGCGCCGTCGTCGGTTCGTCGGCAATGATCAGCCGTGGCTGCATGGCAAGCGCGGTTGCGATCATCACGCGCTGGCACATGCCGCCGGAAAACTGCGCCGGATAGGCGTTGTAGCGCGTCTCCGGCTGCGGAATGGCCACTTCCGCCAGAAGCCGCAGCGCCTCGGCCTTCGCCTCGCTCGCTGACATGCCGGCGCTCATCGCCGCCTCGGCGATCTGCGAGCCGATCGTCCGCACCGGATCGAGACAGGAGACCGGCTCCTGAAAGATCAGGCCGATAGACGGCAGTTTCGACCGCGCCATCGCCCCGAGTTCCGCCGCGTCATACATGGCGTCCTCAAAGGAGATGAACCCGGTGGCGCTCGCCGTCGGTCCAAGCAGGCCGGCAAGGGCGAGACAGGTCACGCTCTTGCCCGAACCGCTTTCCCCGACGATGCCAAGGATTTCACCCTCGGCAAGGTCAAAGGAAACATTGTTGACCGGATGGGACCGGCCGGTCTTGGTCCGAAACGTCACGCTCAGATTGTCGACCGAAAGAACAGGAGTGGCCATTGAGAACGGCTCAGCTCTTCTGCTCTTCGAAGGAAAGGCTGCCTGCGCCCAGATCCATCTGGAAGGCCGGCAGTGGTTGCCACTTTATGCCGTTGCGGATGCCAAAGAAAACAGCGTTCTGATGCAGAACCGTTTCGGCCGGGTCTTCCCATTCGGCCAGATGCAGCATGTCGCGGAATATCTTGGCGCGTTCGGCTGGATCGACCGCCGTCTCCATCTTCGCGCCGAGAGCGTCAAAATCGGCATTCTGCCAGATCTTGAACGCGTTCAGGTTGCCGGCTGCTCCGAACTGGGTATAGAAGGAGATGAAGGGATCCGGGATCTGCGCCGTGCTCGACCAGTTGCCGGTTGCGCGGCTGGACGTGCCTTCGAACAGCTTGCCGCCTTCGACGAATTTCATCTTGGCATTGACGCCGATGGCCTGCCACATGGCGACCACGGCCTGCGTGACCGGATTTTCCGCCGCGTAGTAGTTGTTCTGCGACCGAACTTCGATTTCCTCACCGTTGTAGCCAGCATCCTTCAGAAGCTGCATGGCCTGATCCGGGTCATATTTATAGGCCGGATAATCCTTGAGATAGACGGGGCCATAGAGCTCGAATTGCAGACCGTTCGGAACCCGCGTGCGGCCGTTCCAGATCGTATCGACGATGGCCTGGCGGTCGATGGCGAGGATCAGGGCCTGGCGGACGCGCGGGTCCTTCAATGCCGGATTGGTCTTGTCGAAAAAGAGAATGCGATGGTTCGGAACCGGGCCGCCGACGATCGCGTGGCCGGGGCTATCGGAGACGGAGGAGAGCTGATCGGGCGGTAGGTCGGTGACGATGTCATAGTCACCGGCGAGAAGACCGGCGATGCGCGAGGAGACTTCCGGCACGATGCGCAAGGTCACGCGCTTGGCGGCCGGCTTGCCGCGGAGCGCCTGGTCGTGGGACACAAGGATCACGCTTTCGTTGGCAGTGTAGCTCTCAACCTTGTAGGGACCGGCGCCGACCGGCTTCTGACGCCAGGTCGTCCAGTTCCCACCATTCTTCTGCCAGGCGTCCTTGCTGATGACCGAGGCGGCATAGCATGCCAGGCGCTGCAGGAAGATCGGATCCTGAAACTTGGTGACGAAGCGCACCGTCAGCGGGTCGACCACCTCGACATGATCGAGGCTGGTGAAGCTGGTGCGATAGGTGGGATAACCCGGCGCATCCTTGTTGAGCAGTCGCTCGGGACCGAAGGAGAAGGCCACGTCTTCGGCGGTCATTTCGCGGCCATCATGGAAGATCACGCCGGGACGCAGCTTCATTTCCAGAACGGTCGGCGAGATCCAGGTCCACGACGTTCCGAGATTGGGCTTCACCGAGAAGTCCCCCCGCATGTCGAGGGCAAGAACCGTTTCGTGGATCGAGTAATTGTTGCGGAAAGCGACGTTGCTGGCCGCGTCTACAGTCTCCTGCGAGACCGGATTTAGCTGAACGGCGATACGAAGCTCGGGCCGGTTGTCGCCGGCATCGTCCGCAAAGGCGGGCAGCAC
>Ga0075370_10001237_pt1 | contig 10850 bp, 8 predicted proteins | sample EndMethybrTD3035_FD_71398 | JGI IMG/M metagenome (GOLD analysis project Ga0075370, IMG submission 71398) | Populus endosphere microbial communities from Tennessee, USA - Endosphere MetaG P. TD hybrid TD303-5 | ecosystem: Host-associated > Plants > Roots > Endosphere | place: USA: Tennessee... | reverse complement strand
CTCGATCTTCACCTTGGGCAGGAAGTCCACGACGTATTCGGCGCCGCGGTACAGCTCCGTGTGGCCTTTCTGGCGACCGAAGCCCTTCACTTCGGTCACCGTGATGCCCTGCACGCCGATCGCGCTCAGGGCCTCACGCACTTCGTCTAGCTTGAAGGGCTTCACGACGGCAGTCACCATCTTCATGGTCGTATCTCCAGGCTGGCGGACGCCCTCGCGTCCGGTTCTTGTGAACTTGGGGCGGCCCGGATCGTCCGGGTCCGCGGGATGTCAGGCGATGCTCAGAACGAGTACTTCACGCCGGCGACGACGCCGGTGCGGCCGGTGAACTTGCCGCCGGAGGTGACGTAGTCGGCCTTGTCGGCGTCGGTGGCCACCACTTGCAGCGAGGCGCTCAGGCCCTTGCCGAAGTCCTTGCCCAGGGTCAGCGAGTACGCGCCGTACGAGTAGCTGGGCAGGCCGTTGTCGCTGGCGTACGAGCCCTCGACCTTCTGGTAGCCGACGTCCGGCGTCAGCGTGAAGCCCGAGCCGAGGTCGAAGTTGGCGCTGAGGTCGTAGTACTGGCTGCCCTTGCTCTTGGGGATGCCGAACAGCGGCGTGGCGGAGACCGAGACCTTGGCCGTGAACACGCCGTAGGTCAGCGCGCCGTAGACCTCGCCCGTGTCGGGGTTGGACCAGCCGATGTCGTGGAACTTCTCGCCGATGTAGACGTAGGCCAGCACGCCGACGTCATACGTCAGCGTGTCCTTGATGATGTCGCCCTTGGTGCCGCCGTACAGGTCCCATTCGACCGGCGCACCCTTCTCTTCGACCGGCACGAAGCCGGGGGAGCCGGCGTTGGTGGCGTTGTAGGCCTTCATCGAGTCCTTGACCCAGCTGATCGTCGAGGCCCAGGTGCCCACGTAGAACGGGCCGCTGGCGAAGTCGACGCCGCCCTGCAGCGCCGGCTTGAGCTTGCTCTGCGAGATGCCGCGGTAGCGGTAGTCGGAGACGACGCCGACGTTGTAGGTGATCGGGCTGGCCGCGGCCGCGGGCGCGTCGTCGGCAAAGGCGATCGCGGGTCCGCCGGTGGCGGCGAGGACGGCGACAGTGGCAAGCGCGCTTTTCTTCATCAGGGAACTCCAGTGGTTTGGATGACGGTGGGTGGGTTTGAATTCTTGTCGGACACCGCTGACGCAGGTTCCGTGCCACGCGGTCGAGCTCATATGCCGGACGGCATTTGCACCAAGGAGGTGCATTTTGGCGCGGCGCGCACGCGTGCACCGCACTCGAATGGCGCGCCAAAGGACAGGGAAATCGCGGCGCGGGCGCCGGTGGTGCGCGCCGCGGGCTTGCAGAATGAAAAGCGGCCCGTTCGAGCCACTCGCCGGCCTGCTGCCGTCGGATCTCGAAATGGGGCCATGCAAATTGCGCGCCAGCAGTCGCGGGCCGCGGAATCATCCACTCTGGCCCTCTTTTTCGCATGAGTCGGCTCCGTCCGCGGCGGCCGCCCGCCGCATGACCCTCGCCGTCATCCACACCCGCGCCCTCGTCGGACTGCACGCGCCCGACGTCGTCGTCGAAGTCCACCTGGCCAATGGCCTGCCCAGCTTCACGCTGGTGGGACTGGCCGACACCGAGGTCAAGGAGGCCCGCGAGCGCGTGCGGGCCGCCCTGGCGCAGAGCGGGTTCGCGTTCCCGCACAACAAGCGCATCACCGTGAACCTGGCGCCGGCCGACCTGCCCAAGGAGTCCGGGCGCTTCGACTTGCCCATCGCCCTGGGCGTGCTCGCCGCCCAGGGCCTGCTCGATGCGGCGCGGCTGGCGCGCAGCGAGTTCGCCGGCGAGCTGTCGCTGGCCGGCGAGCTGCGGCCCGTGCGCGGCGCGCTCGCGCTGGCGCTGGCCGTGCGCGAGAGCGGCTGCGCGCGCCGGCTGGTGTTGCCGGCGGCGAGCGCGGCGGAGGCGGCGCGGGTCGAGGGCGTGGACGTGCGGTCGGCGCGCAACCTCGGCGAGGTCGTCCAGGCCTACCTGCCCGGCGACGGCGACGCGGCGGGCGCACGCGAGCTGCCGGGCCCCGCGAGCGAGCGCGTGATCGCGCCCGCGCCGCTGCCCGATCTCGCGGACGTCAAGGGCCAGGCCGGCGCGCGCCGCGCGCTCGAGGTGGCTGCGGCCGGGGCGCATGGGCTGCTGCTGATCGGGCCGCCAGGGGCCGGCAAGTCGATGCTGGCCGATCGCCTCGCGAGCCTGCTGCCGCCGATGACGCCGGCCGAGGCGTTGTCCAGCGCCGCGCTGCTGAGCGTGTCGACGCAGGGCCTGGATGCGCGCCGCTTCGGCCAGCGCCCGGTGCGCTCGCCGCACCACAGCGCGAGCGCCGTGGCGCTGGTGGGCGGGGGCTCGCCGCCGCGTCCGGGCGAGATCTCGCTGGCGCATGCCGGCGTCCTGTTCCTCGACGAGCTGCCCGAGTTCCCGCGCGCTGCGCTGGAGGCCCTGCGCGAGCCGCTGGAGACCGGCCACATCACGATCTCGCGCGCCGCCTACCAGGCGCAGTACCCGGCGCGCTTCCAGCTGGTGGCGGCGATGAACCCGTGCCCCTGCGGCTGGCTGGGCGCGTTCGCGGCCAGCGGCCGCCAGTGCACCTGCCACGGCGAGGCGGTGCGGCGCTACCAGGCGCGGCTGTCGGGGCCGCTGCTCGATCGCATCGACATGCAGATCGAGGTGCCCGCGCTGCGGCCGGCCGAACTGCTGCCCGCGGCGTCGGGCCGCCCGCGGCCGGCCGATGCGCCGGTGCCCGAGGCCTCCGCGCCCGTGGCCGCCCGCGTGCGCGCCGCGCGCGAGCGCCAGCTGGCGCGCCAGGGGGCGCCCAACGCACTGCTGTCCGCCAGCCAGGTCGACACCGGCCTGCGCCTGGCGGAGCCTGCGCGCGCCCTGCTCGAACAGGTGGCCGAGCGCCTGGGCTGGTCGGCGCGCAGCCTGCACCGGGTGGCCAAGGTCGCGCGCACGGTGGCCGATCTCGCGGGCGCGGACGACGTCGAGCCGGGGCACATGGCCGAGGCCGTCCAATATCGGCGCGGGCTGCCGGGGGGATGACGCCGCACGCCGCGCGCCCGACGTACGCGGCGCTTCGTCCGCAGCGTCGGGCATACTGCGCCGCACCCGGCGGGAGGAACCTCGTGGCGACGCCGGGCCCGCCATTTGCCAAGGCGCGCCACCGTCACGGGCGGAGCCGAACCCTTGAAGATTGCGTACCTCCTGAACACCTATCCGCTGATCAGCACCACCTTCATCCGCCGCGAGATCGAGGCGTTGGGCGCGGAAGGCGTCGAGGTCGAACGCTTTGCCGCGCGGCGCTGGAACGAGACGCTGGTCGACCCGCTGGACATCGCCGAACAGCAGCGCACGCACTACCTGCTCGCAGGCAACGTGCCGCGCCTGTTCATGGCCTTTCTGCGCGAGCTGCTGGCCAACCCCGCCGGGCTGGCGCGCGCGCTGGTCGTCACCTTCAGGCTGTGGCGCAACGCGCGTGCCGGCTTCGCGCGGCATGCCGGCTACCTGTTGCAAGCCATCTATTTCAAGCAGCAGGTGCGCCGGACGGGCGTCGAGCACGTGCACACGCACTTCGCCACCAATGCCGCCGCCATCGCGCTGCTGAGCCACGTGCTGGGCGGCCCCGGCTACAGCTTCACCGCGCACGGGCCCGACGAGTTCGAGAACACCGATCGCCTCAGCTTCGAACTCAAGATGCGGCACGCGAAGTTCATCGCGGCGATCTCCGCCTTCGGCCGCGTGCAGCTGGTTCGCGCGAGCCGGTGGGCGCACTGGCCCAAGATCGAGATCGTGCACTGCGGCCTGGCGCTGCCGGACTTCGCGCCGTCGCCCAATCCGGCCAACCAGGTGCTGGTCAACGTCGCCCGCTTCAATTCGCAGAAGGGCCTGCTGCTGATCCCGGCCGCCGTGGCCGCAGTGAAGGACGAGTTCCCCGGCCTGAAGGTGGTACTGATCGGCGACGGCGAGGAGCGGCAGCGGCTGGAGGCCGAGATCGCGCGCCACGGGGTGGCCGGGCAGATCGAGCTGCGGGGCTGGCGCTCCAACGCCGAGGTGCGGCGCACGCTGGCCGAGTCGCGCGCGCTGCTGCTGCCCAGCTTCGCCGAAGGACTGCCGGTGGTCATCATGGAGGCCTTCGCCCTCGGCCGGCCGGTGATCTCGACCTACATCGCCGGCATTCCCGAATTGGTGGACGCCAGCTGCGGCTGGCTGGCGCCGGCGGGCGACGTCCAGGCGCTGGCCGCGGCCATGCGCGACGCGCTGTCCGCCGACGCCCAGCGCCTGGCCCGCATGGGCGACGAGGCGCGCCGCCGCGCGGTGGCCCGGCACGACATCGCGACCTCGGCCCGGCAGCTGAAGACGCTATTCGCCCGGGCGGCGCCCCCGGCCGCCGCGCCCGATGCCGCCGAAGCCCGCGGCGCATAAAATGGGCCGCATGACCGACAAGAAAGTAGCACTCATCACCGGTGTCACCGGCCAGGACGGCGCCTACCTGGCCGAGTTCCTGCTGAAGAAGGGCTACGAGGTCCACGGCATCAAGCGCCGGGCATCGTCGTTCAACACCGATCGCATCGACCACCTGTACCAGGACCCGCACGTCAACAACCGGGATTTCGTCCTGCACTACGGCGACCTGACGGATTCGACCAACCTGGTGCACATCGTGCAGAAGGTGCAACCCGACGAGATCTACAACCTCGCGGCGCAGAGCCACGTGGCGGTGAGCTTCGAGGAGCCCGAGTACACGGCCAACGCCGACGGCATCGGCGCGCTGCGCCTGCTGGAGGCCATCCGCATCCTGGGCCTCGAGAAGAAGACGCGCTTCTACCAGGCCTCCACGTCCGAGCTGTACGGCCTGGTGCAGGAGATCCCGCAGAAGGAGACGACGCCGTTCTACCCGCGCAGCCCGTACGCGGTGGCCAAGCTCTACGCGTACTGGATCACGGTCAACTACCGCGAGGCCTACGGCATCTACGCCTGCAACGGCGTGCTGTTCAACCACGAGAGCCCGCTGCGCGGCGAGACCTTCGTCACGCGCAAGATCACCCGCGCGATGGCGCGCATCGCGCTGGGCCTGCAGGACACGCTGTACCTGGGCAACATGAGCGCGCTGCGCGACTGGGGCCATGCGCGCGACTACGTGCAGATGCAGTGGCTGATGCTGCAGCAGCAGCAGGCCGAGGACTTCGTCATCGCCACCGGCGTGCAGTACAGCGTGCGCGACTTCGTGCGCATGTCGGCCGAGCGCCTGGGCGTGACGATCCGCTTCGAAGGGCAGGGCGAGGCCGAGGTCGGCGTCGTCGACGCCGTCACGGGCGACAAGGCCCGCTGCCAGCCGGGCCAGGTGGTCGTGCGCGTCGACCCGCGCTATTACCGTCCCACCGAAGTCGAGACGCTGCTCGGCGACCCGGGCAAGGCCAAGGCCAAGCTGGGCTGGACGCCGACGACGACGCTGCCCGAGCTGGTCGCCGAGATGATAGACGCCGACTACGACACCGCGCGCCGCGACGCGCTGGTGAGCTCGCACGGGTTCCGCACCTTCAGCCACCATGAGTGAGGGCGCGAAGCTGCCGGGGCGCGACGACGCGATCCTGGTCGCGGGCGCCCGCGGCATGGTCGGCTCCGCGCTGGTTCGCCGGCTGGCGGCGGGCGGCTACACCCGGGTGCTGGCGCCGCTGCGCGCGCAGCTCGATCTGCAGGACGCCGCCGCCACGCGCGCGTACCTGCAGCGCGAGAGGCCGGCCTACATCTTCATCGCTGCGGCCAAGGTGGGTGGCATCCACGCCAACAACACCTACCGCGCGCAGTTCCTGCACGAGAACCTGGTGATCGCCGACAACCTGATCGCCGGCGCGCACGAGGCGGACGTGCAGCGCCTGATGTTCCTGGGCTCCAGCTGCATCTACCCGAAGCTGGCGCCGCAGCCGATCCGCGAGGACTCGCTGCTCACCGGCCCGCTGGAGGCCACCAACGAGCCCTACGCCATCGCCAAGATCGCGGGCGTCAAGATGTGCGAGGCCTACAACGACCAGTACGGCCGCCAGTACGTCAGCGCGATGCCCACCAACCTGTACGGGCCCAACGACAACTACGACCTGCAGACCAGCCACGTGCTGCCCGCGCTGATCCGCAAGGCGCACGAGGCGAAGCTGCGCGGCGACGCCGAGTACGTCGTGTGGGGCTCGGGCACGCCCATGCGCGAGTTCCTGTACGTCGACGACCTGGCCGACGCCTGCGTCCACCTGATGGCGCAGGGCTACGACGGCCCGCTGGTCAACATCGGCACCGGCGAGGACGTGACGATCCGCGAGCTCGCGCAGACGGTGATGGACGTGGTCGGCTTCCAGGGCCGCATCGTGTTCGACGCCAGCAAGCCGGACGGCACGCCGCGCAAGCTGCTCGATGTCGGCCGCCTGCACGCCCTCGGCTGGAAGCACGAGGTCACCCTGCGGCAGGGCATCGCGCTGGCCTACCGGGATTTCCTGGACCGATTCGGCCGCTGAGGCCCGCGTTCGCGGCGCCCCCGCGTGGTCCGCCGCGGGTGTCGCCGCCGCGGACACCCCCCCGCATCCGTCGTCAAGTTGACGCACGGTAATCTCTACAATCGTCCGTTCAGCCGCCATGCGGCCGGGTGGCGCAGGTCTGTCGTGCGCGCCTGCCAACGATGATCGCGGCGCAGCGCGCCGCGCGACGGGCCGGCGACGGCCCAGAGGGATTACCACCGATGATGCGTTCCGAGAACAAGATCCGCCGCGCCCGTGCCGGCGCCGCCGTCCTGGCCGTGCTGGCCGCCACCGTCCTGGCCGCCTGCGCCCCCAAGAAGGACGCCGCGACGGGCGGCGCCGCCGGTGGCGAGGTCGTCGCCAAGGTGGGCGGCGACGAGATCACCGCGAACCAGCTGCAGATCGCACTCCAGAAGCAGCGCGGCATGCGCCCCGATGCCAGCGAGGCCGCCGCCAAGCAGGTCCTCGACCAGCTGATCGACGAACAGATCGTCGCCCAGAAGGCCGTGGCGGCCAAGCTCGATCAGGATCCGCACGTCGTCGCCCAGATCGAGGACGCGCGCCGCGACATCCTGGCGCGCCGCTTCATCGAGCAGGTCGCCGAGACCGCACCCAAGCCCACGGACGAAGCGGTGCGCAAGTTCTACGACAGCCGTCCCGAGCTGTTCGGGCAGCGCAAGGTCTTCACCCTGCAACGCACCGACGTCCAGGCGCCGGCCGATCGCCGCCCGGAAGTCGATGCGAAGGTGCAATCGGTAAAGAGTTCAGCTGAACTGTCCGATTGGCTCAAGTCGCAGAAGTTGGCGTTCACGACCAAATCGGAGCAGGACGCCTCCGAGCAGCTGCCGCCCAACGTGCTCGAAAAGCTGGCCACGCTCAAGGACGGCCAGGCCATGGTGGTGCCATCGCAGTTCGGCGTCTCGGCGCTGACACTCGTCTCCAGCGCCGCGGCGCCCAAGCCGCTGGCCGACGCGCGTCCGGCGATCGAGCAGTACCTGTCCAATCAGGGCAAACGCGAACTCGTGATGGGCCTGCAAAAGACGCTGCGCAACGACGTCAAGGTCGAATACGAGGGTCGTTTCGCGGCGGTGCCGGCGGCAGGCGGCGAACTTGCCATGCCCGCTGCGACCTCGTCGCCCACACCCGCGGCTCCCGCTGGCAGCGCCCCCGCTGCGGCGGCGTCGCAGAACATGCCCGCCAAGAAATGAAGATTGCCCAGGCTTTCAAACTTGCGCTGACGCTCGCCTGCGCCGCGACGCTCCTCGCGGCTTGCGGCCGCAAGACCGAAGACACGTCGGCCACGGTGGCCACCGTCAACGGCGAGAAGATCACGCAGGACCAGCTCGATTTCGCCAGCCGGCAGCTCGCCGCGGCACGGCCCGGGGCGTCCGCGCCCGCCGCCGCCACGGTGCTGGAAAGCCTGGTCGAACAGCGCCTGGCGGCGCAGAAGGCCGAGAAGGACAAGCTCGATCGCAACCCCGGCGTGCTGCAGGCCCTGGAAGCCGCGCGCAAGGATGCGCTCGCCCGCTACTACGTGGAGCAGTTCGCCGCCAAGGTGCCCAAGCCGAGCGCCGACGAGGTCAGGCAGTACTACGACGCTCATCCGGCCAACTTCGCGCAGCGCAACGCGTACGTCCTCCAGAAGGTGGACGCGCGCGTGCCCGCCGACCAGGCCGCCCCCCTCGTGGCGGCCGCGCAGGCGGCCAGCGGCGCGGCGGCGGTCGCCAACCTGCTCAAGGCCAAGGCGAGCGCGGTCAACGTGACCGAATCCACCCAGCCCGCCGAATCGCTGGGCCCCTTGTTGCCGAAGATTTCGGCCATGACCCGGGGACAAACGGTCGCCATCCCGCAACCGCAGGGCCTGACCGCGCTGACCCTGGTCGACGTCAAGCCGCTGCCGCTGGCCCTCGTGCAGGCCCAGCCCGCCATCGAGCAGATGCTGTGGAACCAGAAGAAGCGCGAGGCGCTGCTGGCGGAAACCAGGGATCTGCGCTCGAAGGCGCGCATCGACTACCTGGGCAAGTTCGCTCCAGGCACGGTATCTGCCGCTGCCGCGTCCGCCCCTGCCGCTGCCAGCGGCGCTTCCCAGTGATCTTGCGGACGCTCCGTTTCGGCGCGCGCCTTTCGTTTTCCTCCAGCTAAAACAGTCAACTCTCATGAAAATCACTGTGATCGGGGCCGGTTACGTCGGATTGGTGTCCGGGGCTTGCCTGGCGGAGATGGGCAACCACGTCGTCTGCCTGGACGTGGACCCGCGCAAGATCGACATGCTCAACAAGGGCGAGATTCCGATCCACGAGCCGGGTCTCGGCCAGGTCGTGCAGCGCAACGCGGCCGCGGGCCGCCTGCAGTTCACCACCGACATCGGCGTGGCCGTCGCGCACGGCACCTTGCAGTTCATCGCGGTGGGCACGCCGCCGGACGAGGACGGCTCCGCCGACCTGCAGTACGTGCTGGCCGCGGCGCGCAACATCGGGCGCCTGATGACCGACTACAAGCTGGTCATCGACAAGAGCACGGTGCCCGTGGGCACCGCCGACAAGGTACAGGCCGCGATCCAGGCGGAACTCGACGCGCGCGGCGTGACGCTGGCGTTCTCCGTGGCGTCCAACCCCGAGTTCCTGAAGGAAGGCGCGGCGGTCGACGATTTCATGAAGCCCGACCGCATCGTCGTCGGCGCCGACGACGATCGCGCGATCAATCTGCTGCGCGCGGTCTACGCGCCGTTCCAGCGCAATCGCGACAAGCTGGTGGTGATGGACGTGCGCTCCGCCGAACTCACCAAGTACGCCGCCAACGCGATGCTGGCCACGCGCATCTCGTTCATGAACGAACTCGCGCTGCTGGCCGAGAACCTGGGCGCCGACATCGAGTTCGTGCGCCAGGGCATCGGCTCCGACCCGCGCATCGGCTACCACTTCCTGTACGCCGGCTGCGGCTACGGCGGCTCGTGCTTCCCGAAGGACGTGAAGGCCCTGATCCGCACCGCCGGCGAGAACGGCCGCGACCTGAAGGTGCTGCAGGCCGTGGAGGACGCCAACGACGCGCAGAAGCAGGTGCTGGTGGGCAAGATCGTCAAGCGCTTCGGCGACGACCTGGCCGGCAAGCGCTTCGCCGTCTGGGGCCTCGCGTTCAAGCCCAACACCGACGACATGCGCGAGGCCAGCTCCCGCGTGCTGATCGGCGAGTTGCTGGCGCGCGGCGCCACCGTGACGGCCTACGACCCGGTGGCGATGGCCGAGGCGCGCCGCATCTTCGGCGACGAGCCGCGCATCGCCTATGCCGAGAACCCCGACGCGGCGCTCGTGGGCGCCGACGCCCTGGCCATCGTGACCGAGTGGAAGGAGTTCCGCAGCCCGGACTTCGCGCGCATCGCGGCGACCCTGAAGACGCCCGTCATCTTCGACGGTCGCAACCTGTACGAACCGAACATCGTGCGGGACGCGGGCATCGACTACCAGCCCATCGGGCGGGCTTGAACCAGACAGGCCGGGGCGAGACCATGACCCACGACGACACGACCCGGCCCTGCGCCTCCCTGACGGCCGTCGCGCTGTGCGCGGCCCTGCTGCTGGCGGCCTGCACCGGCCACAGGAAGGATGCGACCCAGAGCGCCGCGCGCGTCGACGGCACCGAGATCACGGTGCACCAGATCAACTACCGCCTGCAGCGCGAGCGCGGCCTGCGCCCCGAGCAGCAGGACGAGGCGAGCCGCAAGATCCTCGACCAGCTGATCGACGAGCAGCTGATCGTCGAGAAGGCCGAGAAGACGAAGCTCGATCTCGAGCCGGGGGCGCAGCAGGCGCTGGACGCCGCGCGCCGCGACGTGCTCGCGCGCGCCTACGTGGAGCAGGCCGCGCAGGGCGTGCCCGCGCCGTCGGAAACGGCGGTGCAAGCCTACTTCGGCGCCAACCCGCTGCTGTTCTCGCAGCGCCGCATCTACACGCTGCAGGAATACCTGGCCAAGGTGCCCGAGGACAGGATCGCGACGCTGCGCACGATGGTCGAGGGCGGCCGCCCGCCCGAGGAAGTCGAGGCGTGGTTCAAGGCGCAGGGCACGCCGTTCCGCGGCCAGCAGAGCACGCATCCGGCCGAGCAGATCCCGCTGGGCTCGCTCAAGGAGATCGGGGGCATCCCCGTCGGCCGCGGCCTCGTGGCCTCGGCCGGCAACCAGGTGCATGTCACCTACGTCACGTCGAGCGCCGATGCGCCCGTCACCTTCGACAAGGCGCGTCCCGCGGTCGCGCAGTTCCTCGCGATCGAGGCCCGCCGCAAGGTGACCGAGACCAACCTCGCGGCGCTCAAGACCGCCGCCACGATCGAGTA
>Ga0075370_10001236_pt1 | contig 10852 bp, 10 predicted proteins | sample EndMethybrTD3035_FD_71398 | JGI IMG/M metagenome (GOLD analysis project Ga0075370, IMG submission 71398) | Populus endosphere microbial communities from Tennessee, USA - Endosphere MetaG P. TD hybrid TD303-5 | ecosystem: Host-associated > Plants > Roots > Endosphere | place: USA: Tennessee... | reverse complement strand
CTCGTCGAAGGGGTTCATGCTCATCTTGACGTTGGCAATGTCCACCCCGGTGCCGTCGCTCTTCACGCGCACCTTGACGTTGTAATCGACGACCCGTTTGACAGGCACTAGAACCTTCATTGACTTGACTCCATTGGGATTGCAAAAAGGGGGCTTCGAGGGCAACCGGTCATTTTAGAGTCCGGCCTCGCCGGCTCCGCGTTCGTATCGGCATGTACCGTGGTGCAACAAAAACGAACGGTCGTGCTTTTTCAGGATTATACGGCAGCGTCGCGCGAACCGGAAACGCCTGGCGGCAACGACTCCACGCGCAGCACGCGCTGGGGATACGGAATGTCTACTCCCGCGCTGCGCAGGCCTTCCAGAATGGCGATGTTGATGGCCGAGCGCACGTTGTCCTTGCCCTTGTCAGGGTCAGCCACCCAGAAATTCAGGACAAACTCGAGCCCGTCCGGTGCAAAGCTGGCCAGAAAAGTCACTGGCTCGGGATCGGTCATGACGCGCGGCTGCGATTTTGCGGCGCCGCAAAGAATGGACTGCACCTTGGCCACGTCGCTGTCGTAGCCCACCACGACGCTGGTCGTGATGTTGAACTTGCGGTCCGCCATCGAGAGGTTCTCGACCCGGCTCGTGATCAGCGACTCGTTGGGCACGATGGCTTCGCGCCCGTTGCCCGCACGGATAAGCGTATAGCGCGTCTTGATGTCGGTGATGCGTCCCTCGAAGGTATCGACCTTGACGTTGTCCCCGATGCGGATCGAGCGTTCGAGCAGGATGACGAAGCCGCTCACGTAGTTGGCCGCCAGCTTCTGCAGCCCGAAGCCCAGGCCCACGCCAAGCGCGCCGCCCAGCACCGAGAGCGCGGTGAGATCGACTCCCACCGCCGACAGCGCGAACAGCAGGCCGACCAGCAGCAGGATGGCACGCACGGCGTTCGAGGCGACTTTGCGCATCGAAAGGTCGGTCACCGCTTCGAGCAGGATGCGTTTCTCGATGGTGGCGGCAATCCACAGCGCGATCACCAACACCAGCCCGGCCGACAGAGCCCCTTGGATGATGGTTTGCAGGCTGACGCGCGTCTTGCCGAACGACAGGGTGATGTTGTCGAGCTCGGCCAGCACCGGCGGAAGCAGCCCGACAATCCAGAGAATGGCGGCGATCCACGCCAGCCACGAGATCGTGCGCTCCAGCAGCCGCACCAGGTTGGAGGCGGGGAACACCGCCCGCATCACGCGCGCGAACAGGCGGATGACCAGTAGCGACAGGAAGACGGACACCGCGATGCGCAAGACCAGCACCGGCTGGAACCCGCTCACCCCGCGGCGGGCCAGCTCGGTGAAGACCAGCGCCAGGAGAGGAAACAGCACGCCGTCGAAGGTGCGCTCGCCGAACCAGATCGAATCCTTGGGCTGGTCGCGCCCGAACCAGCGGCTCGCCATCCAGGCCAGGGCCACGCAAGCCACCAGCGCTGCCAGTTCGATGCCCAAGCCGCGTGCGTCGACCTGGCCCAGGCGTTGTGTGAAGTCGTTGAAATTCATCTCTTGGGAAAACATGGCGCCGTGATCGCGCCTGCTGCGGCACTACAGGTCGGCAAGGACGCGAATATGGGCTTCCACGCTGCGGGCCAGCGCGTCGAGGTTGTAGCCGCCTTCGAGCATCGAGACGATGCGGCCGCGCGCATGGCGCCTGGCAACGTCCTGGATGCGGGCGGTGATCCAGGCAAAGTCGTTCTCGGTCAGGCCAAGCTGGCCCAGGTCGTCCTCGCGATGGGCGTCGAAGCCCGCGCTCACGAAGATCATCTCGGGCGCGAACTCCTCGAGCCGAGGCATCCAGATGGCCTCTATCAACTCGCGCACGTCCATGCCCCGGGTATAGGCCGGGATCGGCAGGTTCAGCATGTTCGAAGCCGGATACTGGGTGCCGCTGTACGGATAGAAAGGATGCTGGAAGAAGCCGACCATCAGCACGCGCGGATCGTCCGACAGGATGTTTTCGGTGCCGTTGCCGTGGTGCACGTCGAAATCGACGATGGCCACGCGCTCCAGGCCGTGCACCTCCAGCGCATGCCGCGCCGCAATGGCCACGTTGTTGAGAAAGCAGAAGCCCATGGCCTGCTCGCGGCACGCATGGTGGCCCGGCGGGCGCACGGAGCAGAACGCGTTCTCGATCTCGCCCGCCACAACCGCGTCGGTGGCGGCGATGGCCGCCCCGGCGGCGCGGCGCGCGGCCAGCAGCGTGTAGCGCGTCAGGATGGTGTCGGGGTCGAGCTGCGCATGGTCGGGACCGCCTGCCGGCTCGTCGGCCACCAGGCGCTGGTGAAGCTCTTCCAGGTGTTCGAGGTGCGCCTCGCTGTGCGCCCGTGTGATCTGCGCCAGCGTTGCCAGCGGCACGTCCCGGTGTTCGAGGGCATCGCCCACGCCGGTGAGCAGCAGCCTGTCTTCGATGGCATCGAGCCGCTCGGGACATTCGGGATGGCCCCGGCCCATGTCGTGCTTCCAGCAGTCGCGATGTGTGAAGTACCCGGTCTTGCCCATCTCTTTTGCCGTGTCTCTGTCGTATCTAGACCTCACACAGCATGGGGCCGGTCGGTCTTACGGTATCGTTTGCATATGGATACAAATATGGACGTTGCTGCGAAGCTTGCCACTTTGCTGGGTCAGCTTAACACGGTGATCGTGGGCAAGGAGCCCCAGGTGCGCGACTGCGTGGCATGCCTGCTGGCGGGCGGGCACCTCTTGATCGAGGACGTGCCCGGGGTCGGCAAGACCACCCTCGCCCACGCGCTTTCGCACACCTTTGGCCTGCAGTTCTCGCGCGTGCAGTTCACGGCCGACCTGATGCCGGGCGACCTGTCGGGCGTGGCCATCTACGACCGGGGCCAGCAGGCCTTCGTCTTCCACCCCGGACCGATCTTCGCGCAGGTGTTGCTGGCGGACGAGATTAACCGCGCCAGCCCCAAGACCCAGAGCGCGCTGCTCGAGGCCATGGAAGAGAAGCAGGTCACCATCGAAGGCGAGACCCGGCCGCTGCCCACGCCGTTCTTCGTGATTGCCACGCAGAACCCGCAGGACCAGCTCGGCACCTTCGCGCTGCCGGAATCGCAGCTCGACCGATTCCTGATGCGCATCTCGCTCGGCTACCCCGACCGCGCCGCCGAGCGCGAGCTGCTTTCGGGCGCCGACCGCCGCGAGATGCTGGCCACCCTCCCCGCCATGCTGACCGCAGGCGAACTCACGGCGCTGCAGCAGCGCGTGCAGCAGGTGCATGCGGCCGACCCACTGCTCAACTATGTGCAGGACCTGATTGCCGCCACGCGTTCCGGCCGCTGGTTTCTGCAGGGCCTTTCTCCGCGTGCCGGCATTGCCGTGCTGCGCGCCGCCAAGGCGCAGGCGCTGCTGGCCAACCGCAACTATGTCGCGCCTGATGACGTGCAGTCGATACTGCCGCAGACCATCGCGCACCGGCTCACGCCCGTGGGCGACGCGGGCCGTGGCGCGGTGGAGCAGGTGCGCGCGATGATCGCGGACGTGCCGCTGCCCTGAAAAATGAACCCGCTTTCTTGCCACCGATGATCGCGTCGCTACGCTCGCGCATCGACGGCTGGTTCCTGTCGCGCCGGCCGCCTTCGGACACGCTGGAACTCACGCAGCGCAACGTCTACATCGTGCCTACGCGCGCCGGCTGGCTGCTGGGCGCCACGCTGCTGGTGCTCCTGGTCGCGTCGATCAACTACCAGCTCAACCTCGGCTATCTGCTCACCTTCCTGCTGGCCGGCAGCGTGGCAGTCGGCATGCATGTGTGCCACGCCACCCTGCGCGGCCTGGCCATGCACCTGATGCCGCCCGAGCCGCACTACGCGGGCGCCGCCGCGGTCTTCAGGGTGGTGCTGCACAACACCCGGCGCAGCGTGCGCTACGGCATCGGCATGGCGGTGCGCGGCAGCGGCCAATGGGCCTGGACCGACGTGCCGGCCGAAGGCAGCGCCACGGTCGAGATCGCGTTCCAGCCCGAAAGGCGCGGGCTTCATCCGGTGCCGCCGCTCACCGCCGAGACCCGCTTTCCGCTCGGCACCTTCCGCGTCTGGACGGTGTGGCGGCCCGCGGCGAAGATGCTCGTCTACCCAACGCCCGAAGCTCATCCGCCGCCGCTGCCTCCCGGCGAGCCGCTGTCCGGTCCGGCGGCCACGTCGGCCGCGCTGCGCGCCCAGGCGGCAGGGGAATACGATGGCCTTCGGGCCTACCGGCGCGGCGACCCGCTCAAGCTCGTGGTCTGGAAAAAGGCGGCCCGCGCGCAAGCCACCGGCTCCGAAGACCTGGTGAGCCGCGACACGCAGCAGACCCAGCGCGAAGAACTCTGGCTCGACGCGCAGGCTGCCGGCCTCGCCGACACCGAGGCGCGTCTGTCAAGACTCTGCGCCTGGGTGCTGATGGCGGACCGGCTGGGTGTGGACTACGGCATCCGCGTGGCCGGACGGGTGCTACAGCCCTCGCAGGGCGAAGCCCATCGCAGGGCGTGCCTGGAGGCGCTTGCCCTATGTTGAGCGCGCGCCGTTTCTGCCCGGAGCACTGCGCATGAACAAGTTCTTGCGCGAAATCTCGGCGCTGCCCAGGGATGCGCGGGACACCCTGTTCCTGCTGATCGTCATCGCGCTTATCGTGCTGCCGCAGGCCGAGAACCTGCCGTGGTGGTGCACCGCCATCACGGCCATGGTCCTGGTGTACCGCGGCACGCTGGCCGTCGAAGCCCGTCCGCTGCCGGGCAAGTGGGCGCGCGTGGGTCTGCTGGCGCTGGCATTGGCCGCCACCTTCGCCACGCACCGCACCCTGCTGGGCCGCGACGCGGGCGTCACGCTGGTCGTGATCCTGCTGGCCCTCAAGACGCTGGAGCTGCGGGCGCGCAGGGACGCTTTCGTGCTGTTCTTCCTGGGCTTCTTCGCGATGCTCACCAACTTCTTCTACTCGCAGTCGCTGGTGACCGCGGTGACCATGCTGCTTGCCCTGCTGGGCCTGCTCACGGCGCTGGTCAACGCGCACATGCCGGTCGGCAAGCCGCCGCTGATGCTGGCGGCGCGCACCGCCAGCTGGATGGCCTTGCTGGGCGCCCCGATCATGCTCGCGCTGTTCCTGCTGTTCCCGCGCCTGGCGCCGCTGTGGGGCACGCCCAGCGACGCCATGGCCGGCCGCACGGGCCTGTCGAACACCATGCGCGTGGGAACCATCGCCCAGTTGGCGATGGACGACGGCATCGCGGCGCGCATCAAGTTCGAGAACGACCGCGTGCCGCCGCAGAGCCAGCTCTACTTCCGCGGCCCGGTGCTTGCGCAGTTCGACGGACGCGAGTGGACGGCGCTGCCACCCTGGTCGCGGGGCGCGCCGGCTTCGAGCAACCTGCGCACCAGCGGCCAGCCGGTGCGCTACGAGGTCACGCTCGAACCCAGCCATCGGCCGTGGCTGCTCACGGTCGATGCGGCGCAGAGCCCCCCCGAAGTCCCCGGCTTCGAAGTGCTGGGCACACCCGACCTGCAATGGCTCGCGAACCGCCCCATCTCGGACCTTGTGCGCTACCGCGCCGAGAGCTTCACGCAGTTCCAGAGCGGTCCGACGCGTCAGACGGCCGCGCTGCGCCCCTACCTGGCCCTGCCGCCCGGCTCCAACCCGCGCACCGCGGCGCTCGCCGCGCAGATGCACGCCGAGCCCGCGCTGGCCAACGCGGACACGCCCGCGTTCGTTCAGGCGGCGCTGCAGCGGCTGCGCACCGGCGGCTACACCTACACGCTGGAGCCCGGCTTCTACGGCAACGACACGGCCGACGAGTTCTGGTTCGACCGCAAGGAAGGCTTCTGCGAGCACATCGCCTCGGCCTTCGTGGTGCTGATGCGCGGCCTCGGCATTCCGGCGCGCATCGTCACCGGCTACCAGGGCGGCGAACTCAATGGCGTCGACAACTACTGGGTGCTGCGTCAGAGCGACGCGCATGCCTGGGCCGAGGTCTGGCAGGAAGGCGTCGGCTGGACGCGCGTCGACCCGACCGGCGCGGTGTCGCCGGGACGGGTCGGCCAGTTCCAGCGGCTGGTGCCGCAGCCCGGCCTGTTTGCCGGTGCAATCGGCACATTGAGCCCGACGCTTGCGCAGAACGTGCGTGCCGCATGGGAGGCCGTGAACAACAGCTGGAACCAGTGGGTGCTCAACTACACCCAGAGCCGCCAGCTCAATCTGCTCAAGAGCATCGGCTTCGGGGCGCCGAGTCTCGAAGACCTGGCCTACGTGCTGCTCTACCTGCTGGTCGGTGCGAGCTTGGCCGGCGCGGGATGGGCCCTGTGGGAACGCAGCCAGCACGACCCTTGGCTGCGCCTGCTGGCCCAGGCACGCGCGCGGCTCGCCAAGGCCGGCCTGGAGGTGCCCGAGACGGCGCCGCCGCGCCAGATCGCCGCGCAAGCCGAAGCGCGCTTCGGCGCTTCCGCGCTGTCGGTGCGCGACTGGCTGCTGAAGCTGGAAGTCCAGCGCTACGCCAAGGCCTCGCCTGAATCCCTGGCGGCCCTGCGCACCGAGTTCCGCCGGCTCGCATGGCCCGCACCGGCGCCCCGGCGCTGAAACCGCATGTGTCCCGCGAAGGCCAGCCCGCGAGCGGACGGCACAATCGCGCCCATGCGATTTTTTCTACCTGCGCCGCCGCGCGCCGCCGCCGTCATCCTGCTTGCCGCCTGCTGCGCTGCCTCCACGGGAGCGCAAGCCCAGAAGACCGGAAACGCCCGCCCGGTTAAAACCGTGGCCGGCAGCACGTCGTACGCCGGCCGCGAGGACGCCATGCGCTTTGCCGACGACGTGGCCGAGCGCCGCGGACTCGACCGCGACTGGGTGCGCGCAACCATCGGCAGCGCCCGCTTCCTGCCTAACGTGCCTCGCCTGATGCTGCCGGGCCCTCCCGGCTCGGTCAAGAACTGGCAGGCCTACCGCAGCCGCTTCATCGACGCGACTCGCATTGCCGCCGGTGTGCGCTTCTGGCGCGCAAATGCGGAGACGCTCGCACGGGCCGAGGAGGTGTACGGCGTGCCGCCGGAAATCATCGTGGGCATCGTCGGTGTCGAAACCATCTATGGCCGCAACATGGGCAACTTCCGCGTGATCGACGCGCTGGCCACGCTGGCGTTCGACTTTCCGCAAGCCCATCCGCGCGCCGCGGAGCGTGAAACCTTTTTCCGCGGCGAGCTCGAGAGTTTTCTGAGCACCGAAAGCCGCACTTCCGAGAACCCGCTGCGACCCCTGGGCAGCTACGCGGGCGCCATGGGCATGCCGCAGTTCATGCCGAGCAGCATCGCCAAGTACGCGGTCGATTTCGACGGCGACAGCCGCATCGACCTCGTGGACAACCCCGCCGACGTGATCGGCTCGGTGGCCAATTACTTCAAGGCCTTCGGCTGGACGCCCGGCATGCCCGCGGTCTATCCCGTGCACTTCGAGGAGGCGCGCCTCAAGAAGGCGCTGCTGTTGGCGCCCGACATCCTGCCGAGCTTCAGCACCGACAGTTTCGTGGCGGCCGGCGCCGTGCCCGAGGGCGAAGGCATCCGGCACAAGGGCCTGCTCGCGCTCATCGAACTGCAGAACGGCGCCGATGCGCCGCCGACCTATGTGGCGGGCACGCGGAACTTCTACGTGATCACGCGCTACAACTGGAGCAGCTACTACGCGATGTCGGTGCTCGACCTCGGCCAGGAGGTCAAGGCCGCAATGGAGCAATAGTCCCGTGACACCCGAGGCACTGCTGGCCAACTGGAATGCCGCGTGGCGGGCGCTGGGCGTGGCGCCCGCCGACGGCGCCCTTTGCGCCGAGCTCCAGCGCCGCTACAGCGAGCCGCAGCGCCACTATCACACGCTGCAGCACCTGGGCGAATGCCTGGCGTGGTTTGAGCGCGAGCAGGCGCTGGCCGAACGCCCGGCCGAGGTGGCGGTCGCGCTCTGGTTCCACGACGCGGTCTACGACGTGCATGCACACGATAACGAGGCGTGCAGTGCGGAGTGGGCGCGCAGCGCGATGATCGCGGCCGGTGCACCGGCGGAAGCGGCCGGACGTGTGCACGCCCTGGTAATGGCCACGCGGCACGACGCGGTGCCGCAAGGCCGGGACGCCGAGCTGCTGATCGACATCGACCTGTCGATCCTGGGCGCGGAGCAGCAGCGTTTCGACGAGTACGAACGGCAGGTGCATGCCGAATACGCATTCGTTCCCGAGGAGGTGCGCTTGCCGCGCCGCCGCGCCATCCTGCAGCGCTTCCTGGCGCGCGAGGCGATCTACACGACGCCCCGGATGCATGCGCTGCTCGAGGCATGCGCCCGCGGCAACCTGGCCCGGTCGATCGCTGCAATGTCCTGACCGCACAGGCGCGGGAAGCGGGAGCGCGGAGGCTTCAGGCCGGCACCAGCCGCCACCATTCGGAGCGCGGCTTTTCGCCGTTGCGCTCCTCCTCCACCACGCCGAGCAGCAGGCCTGCGCTGCCGGCGCCCAAGCGCGAAAGCCGCAGCAACTGCGCTGGGTCGCGGCACAGCATAAAGCTCGCGTCGCCCTGCCATTCGAGGCAGCGGCCCACCTCCGCCAGCATCAGCGCGGGCTGGCCCTGCATGAAAGTGAAGGGCATCAGCGCACCCGCATCGAGCTGCGCCAGGCCCGCATGCGTCGCGCCCCAGGCGCCGCGCATGCTCGACACGCGGACCCGGGCGCCTGCAGGCAGCGCCGCCTCTCCTGCTGCATCGAGGCAGCAGCGCGCGCCGTACATCGCAAGCTCGGTCCAGAGGCCGACGCGCCGCGGCCGGCGGCCGAGCCGGTGCGCCAATTGGTCGCGCCAGTCTGCCGGCAGCGGATCGGCGCTGAAATGCGCAGCGGTGCGCCACTCGCTCATGCGCTGCAATCCTCCAGCACCAGCGAGGCATGTCCGCCGCCGAAGCCGACGACGTTGAGCAGCATGTGGCGCAGCCTGGCCGGCGCCTGCGTGCTCAACGCGATGCCGAGCTCGCCGTCGATTTCATAGCCGGCCGAAGGCCACGCCCCGGCTTCGATGCAGGCAATGAGCAAAGCCAGCTCGGCCGCACCCGAGGCGCCCAGCGTATGACCGAGCAGCGACTTGAGCGACACCAACGGCGGAAGCGAATCGGAGAAGACCTGCTTCAACGCCTCGGCCTCGATTGCATCGTTGACCGGACTGCCCGCGGCCTGCACCTTGACCAGGTCGATGTCGCACGGGTTCAGCCCGCTCTGCGCCAGCGCCTCGCGGCACATGGCGATCACCGCGCTGGCTTCGGTGCCTGAAGGGTTGCGCCCGTCGACCACGTTGGACCCGCCTGCGATGCGCCAGCGCGCCGCACGCGCGCCTAGGCGCAGTACGGCCACGGCTTCGCCGAGCACCAGCCCGTTGCGGCCGGCGCCAAAGGGCCGCGCGCCATCGGGCGAGAGCAGTTGCATGGCACCGAAACCGGCCACGGTGAAGCGGTTGCCGAGTTCAGCGCCGATGACCAGCGCCTCGTCGGCCGCCCCGCTTCGAATGTGGTCGCAGGCCGCCAGCACGGCATTGAGCGCCGAGGTGCAGGCGGTGGAAACAGTGAACACCGGTCCCTGCCAGTCAAGCGCGCGGGCCACCAGGCCGGCAAAGTCCTGCAGGTCGCCGCCCAGGCGAAGGTCCTGCGCCTCCTGCTCCATGTGGCCGATGTCCAGCGAGGACGACGCAATAAAGAGCGGGCCGGAGCGTCCGCCCCTGCTCTCGCCTGCTTGCGCTGCCACACTGCGCACGGTGTGCTCCAGACGCTCGGTCCAGCTGCCCGCGTGCGGCGGCAGCATGAACACGGGCCACTGGACACCTTCTGAAACGGCCAGCGGCATGGGCTGCACACCACCACGAGAAAGTGCCGCCACGGACGACGCAAGATCGTTGCCAAGCGCACAGGCCAGGCCCGTGCCTGCCAGGTAGACGCCCGCAACGCTCATGCCTTGCCCGCTTGCACCAGGTGGTCGGCCAGATGGGCGATGGACGTGAGGGCCCGGCGCGTTTCCTTGCTGTCGGGCATGCGCAGGCCGAAGCGCTGCTGGATCGCCATCGAGACTTGAAGCGCATCGAGGGAGTCGAGGTCGAGCCGGGCCTCGGGGCCGAACAGCGGTTCGTCGTCGCCCAGGCCGCCGGGGGGCGCCTCCTTTTCGACGGCTTCGAGCACCATGGCCTTCAGGCGGGCAATGAATTCAGCGGATGGGGAATCGGTCACGGGGCGGGTCTGCGAAACAGAAAGACGGCAAGTACGAACATGGCGGCCGCGAACATCACGAGCCGGCCGACCTGGGGCAAGGTGTCGGCCACGCCGCCGCCTCGCAGCAACACGGTGAGCAGCGCCTCCAACCCCCAGTTCATTGGAGAAACTTCGACCAGCCGCTGCATGAAGCCCGGCATGACGAACTTGGGCACCATGATGCCGCCCGCCGCCGCCATCAGCACGTTGACCATCGGGCCAACGGTCGCCGCCTGCGCATGGCTGCGCACCAGGCATGCGAGGGCCAGCGACAAGCTCACCGCGGCCAGGCTCACCGCGGCGAGCGCCAGCAGCAGCGCCCCCCAGTGGATGCCCGAGAGCGACAGCGCGTCGCCGCCGATCAGCGGCATCAGCCAGATGCCGGCGGCCAGCATCAGCACGGCCTGCAGTGCGTTGACGCCAAGATAAGGCAGCGCCTTGGACACCAGCAGCATGAGGCGCGAAACGCCCAGGCTGCGCAGCCTGCCCAGCGCGCCCGAGCTGCGCTCCTGCACGAACAGGCTCGAGAGCGAGGCCACGACGAAGAACATGCCGAACACCAACCACGCCGGCACGTTCTGCTGCACCGA
>Ga0075370_10001234_pt1 | contig 10856 bp, 15 predicted proteins | sample EndMethybrTD3035_FD_71398 | JGI IMG/M metagenome (GOLD analysis project Ga0075370, IMG submission 71398) | Populus endosphere microbial communities from Tennessee, USA - Endosphere MetaG P. TD hybrid TD303-5 | ecosystem: Host-associated > Plants > Roots > Endosphere | place: USA: Tennessee... | reverse complement strand
TCGATCGCGATCGACAAGCCCATCGGCACGCCCAGCCTCAGCAAGCCCATGAGGCTCGCGCGGTTGGGTGCGCTGAACCCGCGGCCCAGGCCGAACTGTGCGTAGAACGGGTCGCGCCTGAGGATCCACCAGGCAGCGAGCATCTGCAACGTCATCACGATCGCGGTCGCGAAGCCGCAGCCCGGCGTGCCGAGCGAGGGAAGATGCCAGCTGTTCGACGGGTCACTCGCATTCCAGCCGAAGACGAGCAGGGCCGTCAGCGGCGCCTTCAGCAGCAGCGCGCCTACCTGCAACGCCATCACGACCTTGGGGCGCGAGACCGCGGTGTTGAAACCGCGAAACGCGGTGAACAGCAGCGCCGAAGGCAGCGCGAAAGCGAGCCCGATCATGTGCCAGCGAACCTTTTCGCCCACCTCCGGGCTCGCCCGGGACAGCAACAGGAAGGGCTGCGGAAACAGCAGCAGTGTGCAGCCAAGCGCCGACAGCGCGAGCGCGAGCCACATCGCCTGGTGCAGCTGGCGTCCGCACTCGTGCAGCTTGCCGGCGCCGAACAACTGGCCGGCGATCGGCCCGACTGCAAGCACCACGCCCATCAGCCCGACGAAGATCGAGATGTAGGCGGCCGCGCCGATCGCGAGCGCCGCGAGGTCGAGTGCTGCGAAGCGCGCGACCAGGATCGTGTCGATCGTCGTGAACAGCAGCACCGCGACCTGCCCCACCAGCACGGGCCAGGCGAGCGGCATGATCCGGCGGACGCTGTCGCCCCAACGGCGGCCGGCCCGCCGCGGCGCAAGTACCCCGGGCGCGAGCGTCACTGGCGCGCCACCTCGCGAGCGGCTGGCTCGCGCGCAGCGTCGTCGGCGGCATCGGACTCCGCGGCTGCCGGCGCAACGGCTTCGCGCGCCCGTTCGGCGTACTTGTTGAAGCGCCACGCGGTCGCTTCCATCGTGATGCGGCGCCAGGTCGCGCGCTTCTCGGCCGGCGTCATCACCGGCCAGTGCTGCACCTCATCGAAGCTGCGGCCGCAGCCCTTGCAAATGTCGTCGCCCTGGCTGGTGGAGCAGATCGCGATGCACGGCGCGTCGGGCGTGCTCGCATACCAGGCGAGCCAGGCGTCGCGTGCCTTCTCCGGTATCTCCTCTTCGTCGCGCTCGGTCTCGCGGTAGTAGACCATCAGCGCATAGACGGTGCCGAGCGCGCGCACCTCGGGGCAAGCGGTGATGCCGTCGGGTGACGGCGAGCGTTCGCGCCACCAGTTGATGGCCGATTCGATGTCGGTGATGTGCAGGGCTGCCATGGGTCTTCGTGCGGGGCGACAAGGATAACGCCGCGAACTTTGATACCCTTGGCGTCCCGTCGAATGACCTCGATGCGCCCCGACCCGCGGACCGACCATGCTTCAACTGCGACCCAACTGCGAGTGCTGCAACGTCGATCTGCCGCCGGACTCGATCGAGGCGCGCATCTGCACCTTCGAGTGCACGTTCTGCGCGAGCTGCGCCGACAACGTGCTGCACGGCGTCTGCCCGAACTGCGGCGGCGAGTTCAGCGTGCGTCCGCGGCGGCCGGCCGGGAAGCTCGCGAAGTACCCGGCGTCGACCGAGCGCGTCTACAAGCCCGCCGGTTGCGCGGCAAGCGCATGACGATCCGCACGGCACACGGCATTGCCGGCGCGGCCCTCAAGCAGGTGTTGCCGTTGCTGCTGGCGCTGGCACTTGCTGCCTGCGCCACCCCGGAAGAACGCGAACGGCGTGTCGACACGGGCGGCCACGTCGTCAAGCTGACGCTCGGCAGCGCCAACAGCATCGAACTGCGGCAGGACCAGGAACTGCAGGTGCGGCTGGCGACCCGAGGCACGACCGGGCATGTCTGGTCGCTCACCGAGATGGCCCCCGGCGTGCTGGCGCAACAAGGCGCGAGCAGTTTCGAGCGCGAGAGCCTGGTCTCGAACATCGGCCAGGCGGCCGGCTTCGAGGTGTTCCGGTTCAAGCCGGTGGCGCCCGGTGCGACCACGCTGAAGTTCGAGTTGCGTCGCCCGCGCGATCTGGACCCGGCCATCCAGCTGGCGAGCTTCGCGGTCAGCGTCAAATAGCGGCGCAGCACCACGGCAAGCAAGGCGCAATCGATGATCGACCATCTGACTTTGCGCCTGGCGACCCGCGCCGACTCGGCGCAGATCGCCGCCATGTCGCGTGACCTGATCGAGCGCGGTCTCGGCTGGAGCTGGACCCCGCGCCGCGTGCTGCGCAGCATCGGCGACGCGCACACCAACGTCGTCGTCGCGCTCGAGAACGTGCAAAGCGGCGGGCAGCGGCTGACCGGCTTCGGCATCATGAAGTATCACGACGACGAGGCGCACCTGCTGCTGCTGGCGGTGCAGGCCGCCGACCGGCGCCGCGGCATCGGCGCTGCGCTCGTCACCTGGCTCGAGAAGGCGGCGCTGGTCTCCGGGGTCGGGCAGGTGTATCTGGAGTCGCGCCTGAGCAACTTGCAGGCGCGCGCGTTCTACCGCCGGCTCGGCTACCGCGAAGTGCAGACGGTGCCCGGCTACTACCAGGGCGTCGAGCCGGGGGTGCGGATGGCCAAGGACTTGTGGCTCGATCGCGGCATGACCGAGGACTTCACATGAAGCGCCGCGCGGCCGCGTGCCTTGCCACGCTGCTGGCGGGTCCGGCCGGTGCACAGAGCAGCAGCCCCGGGGCTGCCGGCGCGGCGGCGTTGCCGCCGGTCGTCCACAGCGCCGCCGAATGCACGGTCTGGCGCCGCGAGCTGAGCTTTGCGCGAAGCGTCGAGGCGCACGACGCGCAGGCGTTCGCGTCGCACCTTCATCCGGGCACCGTGTTCAACGCCGGATCGCGCGCGCCGCTGCGCGGCAGCGAGACCGTCGCCCAGGCCTGGGCCGGCATCGTCGAAGGCAAGGAGTTCATCCTGCGCTGGCGCCCGGGCGTCGTCGCGATCGGCGGCGATCCGAACATCGCGCTCTCACGCGGGCCGTCATTCAGCGAAACGCCGGGTGCCGACCCGAAGGAGCGCTACAAGGTCGGCTTCTTCCAGTCGGTGTGGGTGCGCGATGCCGCCAGCGGCGAGTGGCGGATTCTGTTCGATCGGGCCGACGGCCCGCAGCGCCCGGTGGCGACGGCCGACGAAGGGCGCGCGCACCTGGCGGCCCAATCCAGCGACGAGTGTGTCGCGTCGCAGTGAGATATTGACCGAGGCGCCGCTTCGGGCGCGGACGGCTCAGGCCTGAACCACGCCGCCGCGCGTGCTGCGGCCGGCGGTGCCAAGCGTCGAGTACAGGCCGGCGTTGTCACGCGGCAGCAGTACGTCGATCGCACGGTCGAGCGCCGCAGTCGCGCGCGCAAGCGACTCGCGCTGGGCCGCAACCTGGCCGCTCGCGCTGGCCAGGCGCATGCGCAGCGCCGGAGGCACGGCGCCGTTGCGCGCTGCGCGTGAGAAGTGATCGACTGCCTGCGCGAGCGCGCGGTGCAGTTCGGTGGAATGCGTGTCGATGCCGGCGCTGTCGCGCTGGCGCAGCGACTCGCCCAAGGCAGCCAGATGCGACTCGACCGCGGCGAGCTTTTCTTCCAACTCCGGGCTGTCGGCGTGTGCGGGGCGGCGGGGAGCGGCTGGGAGGAACATCAGTGGGTCCGGCAATTCAGCGGTGGCGGAAACAGCAAAGGGCGCGACTTGTGGTCGCGCCCGTGCAAGCGGAACTTACGAAACGAACTTGGTCAGCAGCTCTTTGGCGTTGCCGATCAGTTTGTCGGCGATCACCTCGGCGTCGATCTTGAACGAGCCGTCGGAGATCGCTTGCGAGATGCGAGCCACCTTGTCGGCGTCGAAGTCCGCGCTCGATTGCTTGTCCAGAAGCGACGCGGCTGCATCCGACAGCTCGATCTTCGCGCTCGGATCGGCGGTCGCCGGGATCGCGCTGGCGGACTGGCCCTTGGCCGCGTCCGTGGCCGGGCTCGGGCTGCCTGTCACCGCGATCGATGCGGGTTTGTCTGCGTGATTGCCGACTTTCATGATGCTCTCCAGGGGTCGGGAACGGAGCCCCGACCTGACGATGTGCATGCTGTATCGGCGCGCCTGGCGGCGACTTTAGGAAATTTCTGTTCGGGGCGGAGCGCATGGTCTTTGCCGACCCCGCCGAAAGTCAGATTCCGAGGTCGAGACGCCGCTCTGCCGTGGGCTGGCCGGTGAGCACGCGCCCGCTTTCGGTACGCACCCGGGCGAGCTGGCCCTCGATGCCGTTGGTCAGCGCCTGACCTTCGCTGGCCACGCTGAAGCCCGCGCCCTGGGCCACGACCGTGACCAATTCCCCAGCCGCGAAGTACTGGCGCGGCTTCAGGTGGCCGGCGCGCAGGCTCTGGCCGGCCTTCAGCGCACGAGCGGCCGCGCGGCCGACCACCAGATCGGCATCGACCAGCGGTGCCGAAGAATCTTCGGCGAGATCGACCTCGGCTTGAGCGACATCGGCCGGGCCGATCACGCTGCCGGCGGCGACCGCGTTCGCCGCGACCAGCGCGCGCCCATACACCTTCACGGTGATCGGCAGATAGACATTCCATTTGACGCTGCCCTGCGTGCAGCGCAGCCCGATCCGGCTCTTGCCCCAGGGCCGTGTGCCTTCTGGCAGATAGGGCTCGATGCGCTGGCAGGGAGCCAGGCGCAGGCGCGGGTCGAGCTGTCCGACCAGCACTTCGATGCGCGGGGCGCCCGCTGCGACCGCGTGGCTGCTGTCGAGCGCGAGCTGCCGAACCTGCTGTTCAAGACCGGCGTCGAGGCCGCCAGCGGCGCTTTCCTGCGCTTCGGCCGGTTCGCTGACCAGCGCCAGAAGGCCGAGCAGCAAGCTGGCAATGGGCAGCGCAAGCCGGACGAACGCCGTCAGGAACGACGGCGGATCGGCAGGCAGGGATGCGGGGTGCGGCCGTGATTGCATGGCCGGCACTGTAGGCAATCGGCCGCCCGCGCAAGGCGCCGAATTGGCCGGAGATCGGGGCTCTATTCGCCCTAATGTTCAGGCAGGCGGCTCTCCACAATGCCTTCACATCGCCCAATTCCGGGTGGGTATTGAAGGGCGGCCATGCTCAACCGACTGACCGATGCGCTCGACTTCCAGGCCCAGGCGCTCAGCCTGCGCTCGGAGCGCCAGCGCCTGATCGCCAGCAACATCGCGAACGCCGACACGCCGGGCTACGTGGCCCGCGAGATGAATTTCGCGCAGGCGCTGAAGGAAGCGACCGGCACGGCGACGAACAGCGCGGTGCTGACGACGAGCCAAGCCGGCCACATCGGCGGCGGTGCGAACGGCACGGTCGCGAGCAACCGCAGCGCCGAGGCGAACCTTCAGTACGCGGCCCCGAGCCAGACCAATCTCGACCGCAACACGGTCGACATGGACCGCGAACGCGCGAGCTTCGCCGACAACACGATCAAGTACGAAGCGACGCTGCGCTTCATCAACCAGAACGTGCGCACGACCTTGAGCGCGATCACCGGCCAATAAGAGGATAGGGAGCGCCTTCATGTCGATGATGAACATCTTCAACGTGTCTGGCAGCGCGGCCAGCGCGCAGAGCCAGCGCCTGAACGTCGTCGCGAGCAACCTCGCCAACGCCGACACGGTGGCCGGCCCCGACGGCCAGGCCTACAAGGCGCGCCAGGTCACGTTCCAGACTCAGCTCGTCGGCGCGCAGAACGACCCGACCGCCGCAGGCGTGAAGGTCAGCTCGATCACCGAAGACCAGACCGCCGGCCGCCGCGTGCACGACCCCAAGCACCCGAGCGCCGATGCCGACGGCTACGTGACCTACAGCAACGTCAACGCGGTCGAGGAGATGGTCAACATGATCTCGGCCTCGCGTTCGTACCAGAACAACATCGAAGTCATGAACACGGCGAAGAGCCTGCTCATGAAGACTCTTCAAATGGGCCAGTGAGCCGGCCGCCTGACAAGAAAGCACCCCCATGGCCGTCACCGCCACCGGATCCAGCCCCTCCACCACCGCGGCCGCCTCGTCGCTCGCGAGCGCGAGCGACGCCGGCAGCCAGGACCGTTTCCTGAAGCTGCTCGTCACCCAGCTGCAGAACCAGGACCCGCTCTCTCCGATGGACAACGCCGAGCTGACGAGCCAGATCGCGCAAATCAACACCGTCACCGGCATCGCGAACCTGAATACCAGCGTGCAGGCGCTGTCGGGCCAGTTCCTGCAGATGCAGACGCTGCAGGGCGCGTCGCTGATCGGCAAGGACGTGATCGTGCCGGGCAACAAGCTCGACATCACCAACGGCGTCGCCCAGGGCGGCTTCGAACTGACGGCGGCGGCCGACTCGGTCAAAGTCGAGGTGGTCAACGCGGCCGGTACGGTGATCGATACGGTCCAGCTCGGTGCCTGCAGCTCCGGCGTCAACGGCTTCAACTGGCCGTCCGGCAACTACGACAACTCGAGCGGCCTGACCTTCCGCGTCACCGCGATGAGCGGTGCCACCAAGCTCGACACGACGCTGTTGATGCGCGACACCGTCAACGCCGTCAGCACCTCGGGCAACTCGCTCACGCTCGAACTCGACCGCAGCGGCACGACCGCGTACTCGTCGGTCAAGGCGATCAACTGAACGATTCCTCACCTCGCATCCACCCTAGGACAACGACATGAGCTTCCAGCAAGGCCTTTCCGGTCTGAACGCCTCGAGCAAGAACCTCGAGGTGATCGGCAACAACGTCGCCAACGCCAACACGATCGGCGCCAAGACCTCGCGTGCCGAGTTCGCCGACATGTACGCGAGCGCGCTGAACGGCGCCGGCACGGCCTCGATCGGCATCGGCGTGAACCTCGCCGCGGTGACCCAGCAGTTCACGCAGGGCAACATCACCACCACCGAGAACCCGCTCGACCTGGCGATCAACGGCAACGGCTTCTTCGAGGTGACCAACGGCGGCCAGACGCTGTACACCCGCAACGGCCAGTTCCAGGCCAACAAGGACGGCTACATCGTCAACAACGCCGGCCTCAAGCTGATGGGCTACCCCGCCAACGACCAGGGCGTGATCCAGCCCGGCGCGGCGACCGCGCTGCAGCTGCCGACCGGCGGCGTCGATCCGAACGAGACGACCGAGGTCAACATCGAGATGAACCTCGACTCCCGCCTCGCGACCACGCTGCCGGCCAGCGGCGCGCAGATCGACTTCAACGACGCCGCGACCTACAACAACGCGACCTCGATCTCGGTCTACGACGCGAAGGGCCAGGACGTCGCGGTGACCTACTACTTCCAGAAGTCCGGCACCGACACCTGGAACGTCTACGCCACCGCGAACGGCGTCACGCTCGCGGGCACCGCAGCGGCGCCGCTGCCGGTCACGTCGATCACCTTCCCGTCCGACGGCAGCGCACCGACCTCGCCGAGCGGCCCGGTCTCGATCACGATTCCCGCCACGACCAACGCGGCCGGCGCGGCGACGCTGCCGATCAGCGGCGTGCAGCTCGACCTCACGAAGGCCACCCAGTTCGGCTCGGCGTTCGGCGTGACCGACCTGTCGCAGGACGGCTATTCGGCCGGCAAGCTCTCGAGCCTGTCGATCGAGTCGAGCGGCGTCGTGATGGCGACGTATTCGAACGGCCAGTCCAAGCCGGCCGGGCAGATCGAGCTGGCCAGCTTCCGCAACCCGCAGGGGCTGTCGCCGCTCGGCGGCAACGTGTGGGCGCGTACCTTCGCGTCCGGCGACCCGACTGTCGGCACGCCCAGCTCCGGCAACCTGGGTGCGCTGCAGGCGTCGGCCCTCGAGGAATCGAACGTCGACCTGACCGGCGAGCTGGTCGACATGATCACCGCGCAGCGCGTCTACCAGGCCAATGCACAGACGATCAAGACGCAGGACGCGGTTCTGCAGACGCTCGTCAACCTGCGCTGATCGACCAACAGCCGACTGCTGAGGGCGCGCGATGGACCGCATGATCTACCTGTCGATGTCGGGCGCGAAAGCGACGATGCAGCGCCAGGACACGCTCGCGAACAACCTCGCGAACGTCTCGACGCCGGGCTTTCGCGCCGAGCTGCAGGCCTTTCGGGCCGTGCCGGTGCAAGGCAGCGGTGCGAGCACACGGGTCTATGCACTCGAGACCACGACCGGCTACGACGGCAGCGCGGGCGCGATCACCGCGACCGGGCGCAATCTCGACGTGGCCGTCACCGGCGCGAGCTGGCTCAGCGTGCAGGCGCTCGACGGCACCGAGGCCTACACGCGCGGCGGCTCGTTCGACGTGGCTAGCGACGGCACGCTCGTGACCCGCAGCGGTCTGCCGGTGCTCGGTGATGGCGGGCCGATCCAGCTTCCGCCGAACTCGGCCGTCAGCATCGGCGCCGACGGCACCGTCAGCGCCAAGGGCACCGACGGCAAGACCACCGCGGTCGGCCGCCTGAAGCTCGTGACGCCGGAAGCCCCGCTGACGCGCGGCGTCGACGGCCTGTTCCGCGCGCCCGACGGCGACCTGCCGGCCGACACCAACGCCCGTGTGCAGGACGGCGCACTCGAAGGCTCGAACGTGAGCCCCGTCGAGACGATGGTCGCGATGATCTCGGCGGCGCGCCAGTTCGAGGCGCAGATGAAGATGCTCACGACCGCCGAAGGCAACGAGAAGGCGGCTGCTCAGTTGCTCGCCGCAGGCTGAACAGCACACTGACTCGCCAGCACGAACAGCTGGCGCGGCTCGCGCAGGCCCTTCAACACGTGCCAATCGCGGTCGCGCAACGCGAGCCCCGAGCCGGCAACGAGGTCGCGCACCGTTGCCGACACCAGGATCTCGCCGGGTGCCGCCAGTTCCGCGATGCGCGCCGCGACGTGCACCGCCACGCCGCTGACATGCCCGGCCACCGACTCGCATTCGCCGGTGTGAATGCCGGCGTGCACGTCCAGGCCGAGGGTCCGCGACGCCGAGCGGACCGCCTCCGCGCAACGGATCGCTGCCGTCGGTGTCTCGAAGCGCAGGAAGAAGCCGTCGCCGGCGTTGTCGACTTCCTGGCCGCCGTGCCGCGCGAGTTGCCTGCGCACGATGTCGCGATAGCGGCCGAGCAAGGTGCGCCACGCGGCATCGCCGAGCCGCTCGGCGGTCTGCGTCGACGCCACGATGTCGATGAAGAGCAGGCTCAGCAATCGCCGTTCGCTGGACATCGGCGCGACTGCACGCTCGGGCGCTGGTGCCGGCTGGCCCATCGATGCGACGACGGCTTCGTGCAGCTGGCGAGCGCTCAGAAGCAGGACGGCGGGCTCGCCGCCGTGCTCGGCATGGACGAGCGCGCAGCAGTCGGCGCTGCACAGCAGCTCCGCCAGCCACGCCGCGAGCGGCCGGCGTTCCAACGCGGGCCCGTGCAGGTCATGCCGGCCTGTCTGCAAGAAGCGCACATTCGTCGACTCGTCGGTGTGTGGCACGGGCTCGAGGGTTGTCATGGCGTTTCTCCGGTCCTGCGGCCGGTTCCCGACCGCAGCTCCACTGTCTCCGCGGTCGATGCCGGCGTCCTTCAGCGCCACAAAACAGCACCTAAACGTTCCTAAAGCATTTGAAGGATGCGATGTGCGTCTGGTCGACTGGACCCTTGCCAGCGCGAGCGCTACAGTCCACGACGTCTTCACCCGGAGGGAAGAGACATGGCCACGAAAGCACCTGCGAAGAAGGCGGCCAGCAAAGCGGCGAAGAAGGCCGGCACGGCTGCGAAGTCGGCGGGCAAGAAGCCTGCACAGAAGCCTCCCAAGCCTCCCAAGCCGCCGAAGACACCGCCGCCGAAGAAGCCGGGGCGTCCCCGCGGGAACGAGGTCACCTTCACCGTCCGGGTCGGCAAAGATTCGCTGACGATGACTTACGGCGACAACCAGCCGCAGGACTTCGATATGGTGCTGTTCGTCAAGGACGAGGAACAGGCTCGCCGCGCACAGGACTGCATCGACGAGATGGGCCTGCGCAAGCTGGTCGTCGCGATCGCCAAGACATACATCAATCCGTGAGATCGCGCGGGGCGATGGCCGATCCGCGGTAGGCCACCGGCATGGCGCTGCGCCGGCTCCACTCCAGCTATCGCGCGAAGTCGCCGGCGCAGACTCTCGCGACGGCGCAAACGCTGATGCCCAGGCTCGGCATCAGCCGGGTCACCGACGTGACGCGCATGGACCGCCTCGGGCTGCCTGTGTGCATCAGCGTGCGCCCGCGCAGCGCTACCTTGCGCGTGCATGCCGGCAAGGGCGTAGACCCGCTCGAGGCGCGAGTCGGCGCACTGATGGAGGCCATCGAGTACGCCGCGGCCGAACCGGCAAACAGCACCTGGCAGCCGCGAATGCTGCCGGCCGCCGAATTGGCGGCTCAGCTCGGCGAGGGGCTGCGTTTCGTCGATCTCGTGCCGGCGCAGGGTGCTCGCATCCGCGCGTCCGATACGCTGGCGACGGTCGAGTGCGAAGACCTCGTGCAACGCCGCCGCGTGCAGGTCCCGGCCGAGCTGGTGTTCGTCCCGTATGAACCGGATGGGCAGCAGAGGCTGTTCGGATCGACGACCAACGGGCTCGCCTCCGGGAACTCACTGGTCGAGGCCACGCTGCACGGTGTTCTCGAGGTGCTCGAGCGCGACGCGCTGTCGATGAACAGGCCTCGCGACGCTTCTCGCCGTGTCGACAATCGCCGCCTGCCGGAGCCGTTTCGGGCGCTGGCTTCGGCATGGCGCGGCGTCGGCATCGAGCTCGCGGTGCGCGCAGTGCCCAACGCGTGCGCGCTGCCGTGCTTCGAGGCCTTTCTGCACGAGCCGGCCAGCACGAGCGTGAACCTCGCCGCGGGATCGGGGCTGCATCCGGACCGCGACCTGGCGCTGGCCCG
>Ga0075370_10001233_pt1 | contig 10858 bp, 9 predicted proteins | sample EndMethybrTD3035_FD_71398 | JGI IMG/M metagenome (GOLD analysis project Ga0075370, IMG submission 71398) | Populus endosphere microbial communities from Tennessee, USA - Endosphere MetaG P. TD hybrid TD303-5 | ecosystem: Host-associated > Plants > Roots > Endosphere | place: USA: Tennessee... | reverse complement strand
CAAAAGCGCAATCTCGGCGCTGCAGGACGGCGACCTGCGTCCGGAGCAGGTCAGGCTGATTGCGGAGCGTCTCAAGGTGGCTGAACGAGACGTTGTCACCATGGACCGGCGTCTGCGTGGAGACGTTTCCCTGAATGTACCGATCCACGACGAGGATGAGGCCGGACAAAGTTTGGACTGGCTTGTCGATCCCGCGCCGACCAGTGAAATCACGTTGGTCGAGGAGCAGGAGACCAAACATCGTCGTCAGGCCCTTGCTAACGCCCTCGCCAACCTCAACCCTCGCGAACGTAACATCTTCACCGCGCGCTGGCTGAACGAGGAGTCGGCGACCCTTGAAGAACTTGCCGCGGAACATGGAGTATCCCGCGAACGGGTCCGCCAGATCGAGCAGCGAGCGTTTCAAAAGGTAAAGGCTGCGATGCTGACAAGTCGGCATGAGGCCGATGGCCCGCCCTCTTCCCGCGCGAAAGAAATGACGCAGAGGGAGACGCGCTCCTAAGCCCGCAAAAGATCACCGGACTGATCGCCATGTTTACACCGTCGGTCGTTCTTCTCGTGATCGCAAACACAGTCGCAGCGACTGAAGCAGTCCTTGTCGCCTTGCAGGCTGCGACGTTCGAGACAGGTCGTGTGGCTTCGCCGGCGTTGGCAGCGGATACAGCCGGCATCGCCAACGCCGACTTATCTTGGCAACAAGGTGAAGTTGCGGACATGACAGGCGGATCCTCTGCAATTCGCGGAGGGGAACCTTTCTTTTGGTTGAGCGTTCGGCGACCAGCGTTGGGCGCAAGGCCCGAGACCCAGGGACGAGCCCGACGGCAACCTTTTACGGAGGATAACATGATGGAAAGGCTGTTGGCACTTTTGCTGGCGGGCGCCCTCGTGGCTCCGCAAGTCGGTCAAGCGAACGAGAGTGCGCTGACCAATGACAGCGCGCGACCAGTTGCGTCAAAGTTTCCGGAAAAGCTACCGCTCCCGCCCATTCCCTATCTCGATACGATGCCATGGATGAACTTTGGATCGGAATCGAAGGGACCCGGAATTGACACCTTGTGGCTACCCGACTTCGACGCTCCGGGCTTGGCGAAAAACTCGGCGTCTGCCCACAACGGTCTCTGGAATGCTGAATCAAGTCTAAGCAGGATCGCAACCAGATAATAAAGATAATAAGAAGACGCAAACGAGCCCAGACGCGGCACCACCGCTGGTATCGGCGGCGGTGCCGCGCATTTGCTTGTCCTGACACGGAAACTCGTCAACATTCGCAGTACCGGCCGGCCTCACCAATATGCGCGAAAATATTGCGTAAAATGAGAGCGTGGAAAAGCCAGACACGCGGTAGTCATGGCTTCGCGTGCCTGGCCGGAGGTTGATCGCCCTTCGCGAGAGAGTCCGGGTGACCGCGAGCAAAACTAAATCGGCGATTCCCGTTCCCTGACAGCTTAGAAAATGAACGTGATGGCCCACTTGAAATCGGAACGGCTTTTTCTAATTTTTAGCGTGCCGCGATGAGCGGTCCGGGCGCCCTTCGGGGCCCGGCGGAGACGGGCGCCGGAGGTGTCTGACGCCTGCTCGTACCCATCTTGCTCAATGGAGGATTTGGCTATGAGGACTACCTACGATTTTGCTCCCCTTTGGCGGTCGACCATCGGCTTTGACCGCCTGTTCGATCTTGTAGACGCCGCGCAACAGGCCGGCACGGAGGACAACTATCCCCCATGCAACGTCGAACGTCTGGGCGAAGACCGCTACCAGATCTCGCTGGCAGTCGCGGGCTTCTCGGCCGATGAAATCGCGATCACTGCAGAACAAAGCGTGCTGACGGTCGAGGGCCGGAAGTCGGAAAAGCAACAGCGCGAGTTCCTGTACCAGGGAATTTCGTCGCGGCCATTCAAGCGGCAGTTCAATCTGGCGGACTATGTCCAGGTCAAGGGAGCCGCGTTCGACAACGGGCTGCTGCAGATCGAACTGGTGCGCGAGATCCCCGAGGCCATGAAGCCGCGCCGGATTTCGATCGACGGCTCGCCCGCTTCGAACGTCCGGCAGATCGACGGCAAGGCGGCCTGACCGCGAAGCGACACTTACATCAGCGAACCGACTTCCGCGGCGGCTTTTGTCCGCGGCGGAAGTCGCATGAATCGAGGAGAACACACCATGGGTATCAATGATCTCATTCCCTGGAATAACGGCGGACGCGAGGTCGCCATTCACCGGGGTACCGACGTGAATCCGTTTTTTACGCTGCATCGCGAGATGAACCGCATGTTCGACGATGTATTCCGCGGGTTCGATCTTGCGCCGTTCGGATCGACCCGGGGACTGAGCGGGCTTGGCTGGCCTCAGATCGACATCGATGAGACCGACAAGGAGGTGCGCATCACCGCCGAACTGCCTGGCCTCGACGAGAAGGACGTCAACCTCGAAATCGCAAATGGCGTTCTGTCGATCTCCGGCGAGAAAAAATCGGAATCGGAAGACAAGGCACGTCGTTTCAGTGAGCGATACTATGGCCGGTTCGAACGGCGCATACCGCTGCAGGACGTCGATGAGGACAAAGTCTCGGCCGCGTTCAAGAACGGCGTCCTGACCATAACCGTGCCGAAATCCGCCGAAGCGAAGAATGTCCGCCGCATCGCGATCAATCGCAATGGCTGACACCTTCCAACGTCCGGGCGCGTAATCGTCCGGACGTTGGAAATTCCGCCTGTACAGACTCGTTTACTGACCATGTCGGATAGCTTATCGGCAAAAGTGAATCGACGATTAGCTTGGGCGTTGCTTCTTTGCGCATCTATCGCGTGGTCGCCCGTGCTCGCACAGGTCCCGGATATCAGGGGCGGCCAAATTCCTACACTCGCGCCTGTGGTAAAGGAAACCACCCCCTCGGTCGTCAACATTTCGGTGCACGCGCGGGTCAAGGAGGACAATCGGCTCTACCGTGATCCCGTCTTTCGGGAGTTTTTTGATCTTCCCAAGCAGCTTGAAAAGGAAGTGCAGGCAACCGGCTCAGGCGTGATCGTCGACGCCGAACGCGGCTATGTGCTCACCGCCAATCACGTTGTCGCACAGATCTCAAAAGCTCAGGTCACGACCAAGGACGGACGAAAGTTCGGCGCAAAATTGGTCGGGCGTGATCCTGCAACCGATATCGCCGTTCTTCAGCTTCAAGGGCCGAGAGGCAACGTCAAGACCATTCCTATGGGCGATAGCGACAAGATCGAGGTCGGTGATTTCGTGATCGCGATCGGAAACCCGTTTGGCTTGGGCCAGACCGTGACTTCGGGAATTGTCAGCGCTCTTGGCCGAACCGGCCTTGGCAAGCAAGGATATGAGGACTTCATCCAGACCGATGCATCCATCAATCCCGGAAATTCCGGCGGCGCTTTAGTAAACCTCAGGGGACAACTCATCGGGATCAACACGGCAATCATTTCGCCTGGCGGCGGTAACGTCGGAATCGGGTTCGCCGTCCCTATCAACATGGCTCGCCGGGTCATGGAGCAGCTTGTTCAATACGGCGAAGTTCGTCGCGGCCAGATCGGCATTTCCGTCCGCGATCTTGCAGCCGATCTCGCGGCCAGGGAAAGCTATCAGGGCGCGCTGATCGCCGAGATCGCCAACGGTTCGCCGGCGGAGAAAGCGGGGCTGCAGAAGGGCGACATCGTAAAGGCGGTCGATGGCACGCCGATCAGAAGCGCGTCCCAGCTTCGCAATTTAATCGGCCTCACCCCGCTCGGCGGGCGCGTCGCGCTTCGGTTCGAACGTAATAGCACTGTTTACAGCTCTAGCGTGGAGGTGGGCCCTGCAAAAGCTGCACCTGTGCGACGCACGGCCGATCAATGATCAAGAACGCGTGGGGCACGATGTACCGCTTTGGAAGGAAGCGCGCGACGCGAGCCCGAACGTATCCGTGAAGGCTGGCTTCAAGAATTGCATGCAGGGAGACGCCAGGTGGCCAAGGAACGAAGGAGTGAAACGGAGCTGCGCCAGATGATGCTGGCGGCCGCGCGCAACGACGACGAGTGCAGCGAGCTGGAGGACTTTTTCATATTTGGCCCTACGCCACGCCCAGATGCAAATTGGGGCTTTGGGATAGCTGGCAAGGACGACAAGGTATCCGTGGCCCGCTACGCGCGCCTCAACCAGATTGCCAGCGACCTCCAGGCAAAATACGAACTGCATCCGGTCAAGGTGGCACGACGCGAGATCGAAGCGAGAGTTTGGTCCTTGGTCCATGACCACCCAATTCTCAAGGCGTCGCTGTCGCGCGCCAGCGGCGCCTACGAAGTCGCAACGTTCGAAAAATTGGAGGGCCAGCCGAATTGGACGATGGAGTGGATCACTGACGATCGGCACGCCAAAGCTGCCTTTGAGCGGGTTGTCCGGTCAGTTCAAAGCCAAATTGAGTTAGAATAAACAGTCTCGCCATCACTTCGGACAGCAGAAATTCGCCTTTTGCAAATTCTTAACAAGAGGCGCTTTCCCTGATAGGGGGCCTATTGGATAAAAAAATCAGTTTGCGCGTGGGTAGGGAAACGGGTGGGGAAGAGAAATTTACAGAGAAAAATAGCATAAAATTCAATATCTTGTTCTGGTACTCTGGCGGAGAGAGTGTCAGAATTAGCGTATGTCGAGCGAGATGAATCGCCGCTCGCCTCTCGAGCATCCGCAGCCAGACCATCAGTCGCGACGTTCGAAAATGCGGGGCTGACGCCTGCACTATTGAGCTCTCATTGTTGCAACAAGCTCCCCTGCAACTCCCGGCCTGCACCTTCTTGAAGGGACACCTGATCGCCCAGCCGCTTGGGGCCGGCTCTGTCGAATAAGTTGGCGAATCGCGTTGGCGACCGCCGCTAACGGATGCGGTTTAGGCAGAATGCGGCTGCCTTCGGGCAAGCCCTTCTCCGTGATTTTGCATGGCCTGGACTTAGGACTATTTGATCGGCGGCACTTCCGGTGTCAGGACCGATCGGCGACGAAATCGAGGCCGGTTTGAGCGAGAACAGGACATCAGTGAGCGCGTCATTTTCCCGGTAACGGGGTCGCAGTCCAACGGCATAGAGGACGCCCGCTACGACCGGGATCTGAGCGCGCCCGCAGCACGTTCGCGGAGCTGCGAGTGCTGATCGACTCACTGGACCACGTCATAAGCGGCGAAGAGGGCATATCGTCAACGAGCCGACTTTTTCAGGGTCGCAGGCGTGTCTTTGAAAGGCTCGGCTACAGCGGTTTTATTTCTCCCAGCCAGAAACCTTTGCGCGGCTAATCTATTGGTAGGTAGCGGCGGAACCGGAAAGCCGTCTATAAGAGCCGCGCGGAGTAATACCCGAGCGGCTTTTCTATGCGGGCGCCCCCGTTATGAAAAGCAGATGCCTCTAGCCAGACAGCCATTTAAGCCACGCTCTACCGAAGAGCTTATGGCGCTGCTTAGCGCGGTCGCGACTGCGATTCTGGCCGTCATCATCATCTCGATGCTCTATTTCGGCCGGGATATTTTCGTGCCGGTCGCGCTGGCTATTCTTCTCAGCTTCGTACTAGCGCCGCTGGTTGGATTATTGCAGCGGATCAGTGTCCCCCGCGGATTGGCCGTCGTCAGCGTGGTCATACTCGCCTTCGGGCTGATTTTCGCGATGGGCAGCCTTCTTGCTACGCAACTGACGCAACTCGCGGGCGACCTCCCCCGCTACCAGTCGACCATTAGCGAAAAGATCCAGTCCTTCCGAGACACGCGAGCCGGCCGGGGCACGCTGGAGCGCGCCTCCGATATGCTGAAGGATCTCAGCAAGGAGCTTGATAAGCCAAAGGACGCGCCATCTGCGCGTGCGCCAGGTACCGTCCTGGCTCCCGGCGTCCCCGGGCCAGTGACGCCGGTTCCGGTGGAAGTACGTCAGCCCGATCCCGGCGCGCTGGAAAGCCTGCGGACCTTGATCTCCCCGCTGGTTCATCCCCTCGCGACGACCGGCATCATCGTTATTTTCGTGATCTTCATTCTGCTTCAACGCGAAGATCTTCGTAACCGTCTCATTCGGCTGGCGGGCTCATCCGACCTGCAGCGTACGACAGCGGCGCTCGACGACGCGGCCAGCCGGCTCAGCCGGCTGTTCCTGACCCAACTTCTCCTGAACGGTGCATTCGGCGTGGTGATCGGGACGGGCTTGTGGATCATCGGGATTCCAAGCGCGATCCTTTGGGGCATCCTGGCGGCAGCGCTTCGCTTCGTTCCCTACATCGGCGCCGTCATCGCGGCAGCATTTCCGCTGGCCCTGGCGGTAGCCGTCGATCCCGGCTGGTCGATGTTGCTCTGGACAGCAGCACTATTTCTTGTCGTGGAGCCGCTGGTCGGCCACGTCGTCGAGCCGATGGTCTACGGCCACAGCACCGGGCTTTCTCCCGTCGCGGTGGTCGCGTCGGCGACCTTCTGGACCGCACTATGGGGGCCGATCGGGCTAGTTCTCGCGACGCCTCTCACGGTGTGCCTTGTTGTGCTCGGCCGTCATGTCGAGCGTCTGGAATTCCTTGACGTCATGTTCGGGGACCGGCCGGCGCTGTCTCCCCCCGAAATATTTTATCAGCGGATGCTGGCGGGCGACCCGACGGAAGCTGCCGAAAAGGCCGAGGAGTTTCTCAAAGAGCGGTCTCTGGCTTCGTACTATGACGAGGTTGCCTTGAAGGGTCTGCAACTGGCGCAAGCCGATGCCGAGCGCGGGGCGCTTGACCGGGAACGTCTCATCAAGATTCGAGACGCGGTTAGCGAATTTGCCGGCGACCTTTCTGATCAGGACGACCGGCCGCCGGCAAAAGAAAGCGCGACCACCGATGCGGAAGCATCGTCTGCGGTGGAAAGCGTGGCCGAAAATGCGGTCAGTGAACACTTGCCGGTTCTCAGCAAGGAAACCCTGCCGCCGGAATGGCAAGGTGAACATCCCGTGCTCTGCGTAGCCGGACGCAGCCTCATCGACGAGGCCGCTGCAATCATGCTGGCTCAGCTCTCGACGGCGCACGGACTGCCGGCGCGGGTAGAAGCTGCGGAAGCGCTCTCAACCACCAATGTCTTCCGCCTGGATACGTCGGGCGTTGCGATCGTCTGCCTGGTCTATCTCGATGCCAGTGGACCCGCCCACATGCGCTACGCCGTACGGCGCCTAAGGCGGAAGTTACCAAGCGCAACCATTATCCTGGGCTGTTGGCTCAAGGAGGCTGACCCGGCTGCGTTGGAGTTGTTGCGCGAAGGCGCCAAGGCCGACCTCGTTGCATCAAGCCTGGGTGACGCGCTCAAGCTCTGCATCGAAGCGGCGGGACTAAAGGACCAGCTTCAGGAAAGCTCCACGCAGGAAAAGTCGACGACGGTAGCTGCGTGAGGGGCGACGTCGACATTCAGCGATGCATGAAAAAAGGCCGCAGATTCCTCTGCGGCCTCATCGCCTTTCGAGCTTTGTTACCAGCGAGGGCCAACTCCCACTCCGACGCCAACGCCGCCTGGGCACTTTGATGGACGTGATCGCACTCAGGGCACTCGAATGTTCGGATGTCAAAGCCAGAGCGGCCGCGGGTGATACACGCCAACGTGGTGTCCCGCGTCAGCTTCTTCATGAACAAGTTCCGCAAGCTTGGCTTCATCAGCTCCAACGGAAGATGGAGGTCAATAGTTCATTGCTGAACGCGGTCTTGTCGACAAGCCCGAGATCAAGAGGGAGCCGTAACGCGAATGTCCGGGACGCGCGCAAGCCTCACCTGTCTCTCCATTTCGCTCTTAGCGACTGGCACTTCCCCTCGGCCCATGCACATCCACCCACTAGGGGCTTTTGAAGAAAGGGAACGTCTTGCGCGATCAACAGCAGGCCAAGAGGCAACATCCATATGCCCAGGATGGGCAAAAAGCTGAAGATGCCTCCGAGAATGAGAAGTACTGCAATGGCGAGACGAACTGCAAATGAGGACGGTATACGCAACCAGCGAATGAATCGGGAGACGCCAATCGGCACGCGCCGATCAATCATCTCAAAGTACCTGTTCAACTCCGCCTTTGTTGTTATCATTCTATGAGCCTTGGAAATAGCTGCTCGGTGGCTCCCTGTGGCACGGTAACGTTTGGATTGCCCAAAGGTCCCTAAGAGTTCCGTGGCGGCTTCATTATTTGCGGCGGGCGTACCATCCACGTCCGACATTTGCGGCATTCAACCGGGGGGCACACCTCCGGAATTCGGGGGCATGCTCGGTCATCACCGCCCGGTATCATCTATCGGTGACAGAGAGCGGTGGCTTGCTCCCGCTCGACAGACGGGTGTCGTATGCTCGACAGACAAAACCAAGGGCCACTGTGCAACGCTTGCAACTCTCCCATGACATTGACGGTATCGAGCCCAGCATGTGGGGCCAGGATCGTTTGCTTGCCCACAATGCAGCAGCAGTGAACAGCGCTTCATCGAAAGTGCCGTGACGGAGGCTTGGCTAGCGCCAGCGAGACCACGGCTCAACTTTGGAACTCCTGTTCGCTTGCTGGGATTGAAGCAGCCGATAGAGAGCCAAGGGCGGCCGCTTTCTTGAGCCATTCCCGGGATATGGCCCCCACACTAACCACAAGAGCAGTCAACGTAGTGATTGTAGCCTGTCATAACCTGAAGGAGGGACACTAGGAAAGCGAGAGCTTCATGAAAAATCCGAGCGAATTCGTTGTTGAAGTTATTGAGAATCCTTTGAGCTTATTCGCTTAGGCTTGCAACGGCCCCGGTCAGGATGAAGAAATATTTGGGCGAGAACTCGCATCTGCACAACAATTAATCGAGCGGGATCCGGCGGCTTCAATCCTGCTATCCCGGGATTCACCTCAGAAGCCAACCCTTCCATCCGGCAGGAGGCGCGCGATCTCTGCGGCAAGCTGAGCCTGCGTGTAAGGTTTCGCAAGACGTGCGACGTCCACCACTGTGCCCCCTTCTAACTCGGAAAACCCCGTCGCAAGCAAGATGGGAAGTTGAGGATATTGGCGCCTCACTTCTCGGGCCAGCTCGATTCCTGTCATCCCCGGCATCGCGTGGTCCGTTATCAAAAGGTCAGCAGCCAATCCACCTTCGAGAAGTCGCAACGCCTCCATGGCGGAGTGCACTTCAATCACCTGATGTCCCAGGTCTTCCAGTAGATCGGCGGTACTGCCCGCGATCAGAAGATCGTCGTCTACAAAGAGGATTTTCGCTCGACCGGAAGCTTGAGTGACGACGTTCGGCGTGCGTTCGGGAAGAAGCGTCGTTGCCTTGGCAATCGGCAGCCATAGTTTAGCAGTTGTTCCTGTTGAGGGGGCGCTTTCCAGCCGCAGGGTGCCGCCGGATTGTTGCGCTAGGCCGAATACCATGGACAAACCCAAACCCGTTCCTTTGCCCACTCCCTTCGTCGAGAAGAACGGTTCTACGGCTCTGGCCAGCGTTTCCGCGCTCATTCCTTCTCCAGTATCTCGCACTGAAAGCACCACGTATCGGCCCGGCTGGACACCAAGCTGGTCGTCGGCCTCGACAATTTGATCGGACAGCCCGATCGTGAGGACGCCGCCCGTAATCATCGCGTCCCGGGCATTCACGGCGAGATTGAGCAAAGCCATCTCTAGCTGGTTCGGGTCAACGTCAACGACCGGCACTTCGCCTTCGGCATGAAGCTCAACACGAACCATCGGACCTACTGAGCGATGTATGAGGCCCATCATGTCCTCCACAAGGCTTCGGACATCTGTGGCTTGCGCCTTCAATTCCTGTTTACGAGCAAAAGCGAGGAGCCTTTGTGTCAGAGTGGCGCCGCGGCGGGCGCCCTCCATAGCGCCGTCCAGGAGCCTGTGAAGTCGCGCATCTTCACCTAGTTTTTTGGAAAGCAGGTCCAGATTGCCGATAACAGCCATAAGCAGGTTATTAAAATCGTGCGCCACACCGCCGACAAGTTGGCCCAACGCCTCGATCTTCTGTGCCTGCAGCAGAGCTGCTTGGGCCCGCTCGCGACCAGCAATTTCTTCGCGGAGTTGACTGTTCGCCCGCTCCAGCTCTGCCGTCCTCTCGGCCACCCGCCGCTCTAGGTCAACCGCAACCCCCCGCTGAGCTTCAAGGTACGCGCGAGTTTCATACTGCCGTCTTCGAGCGCGTTCTGCGGAGACCACCGTGGCCTGCAGCGTGATGGCCTGTAGGGGGCGCTCGAGAAAGCCGACGTTGCGCAGGCGTGCAACCAACTCGCGTCTGAACGCGGCAAATTTCGGTCCTTCATTATGGTTAGTCAATACGATAAAGGGTTGGTCCGACCATTGCGGCTGACGGCCCACCCAGTCCTCAAGATCGATCACATTATTGCCGTACAGTGCCTCTTCGGCCACGATCGCGACCTCGGCGGTGCGCTCAAGATTCTCCACCGCTTCCCGCACCGTGGCGCAGATCACGGGCTGTAAGCCGGTCCTTTCGATTAACCCTGCAACCGTAGCGGCGTCCCGTCCGACGGGCATCAGGACCAAAACTTTGCCTTTTGGCGTTTCAGCCCCGACCATCGGTATCCCGAGACATCAGAGGCGCCTCGTCCCCTTTGTAAACCGGCGTACCGGTGAAAATACCGCTAAAACCCTTTAGTGGAGGGCCGACGGTAATGCCTTGGTTGCCGAGCTTGAATTCGCGGATCGTATGTTCATGATTTCCGCTTCGTTTCTTCACAACAGACAGCGCGCGCCGCACGCTGCCATTAAATTCGAAATAGCGCAGCATCAGTACGCCATCGGCGAGATAGCTAATATCGAGCGGCGTATCCATCGGCCCGACGAGACCATGCTGCGCAAGCACGAGGATGGTTAAGACTCCGCGCTGACTGAGATAGCTCAGCAGTTCGTGCATCTGCAGAATCA
>Ga0075370_10001232_pt1 | contig 10858 bp, 10 predicted proteins | sample EndMethybrTD3035_FD_71398 | JGI IMG/M metagenome (GOLD analysis project Ga0075370, IMG submission 71398) | Populus endosphere microbial communities from Tennessee, USA - Endosphere MetaG P. TD hybrid TD303-5 | ecosystem: Host-associated > Plants > Roots > Endosphere | place: USA: Tennessee... | reverse complement strand
GCTGATGTTCAAGATGGAGTTCTCGATCATGGCGCTGATCGGCGTGTTCCTGCTGATCGGCATCGTCAAGAAGAACGCGATCCTGATCATCGACTTCGCGCTCGAGGCCGAGCGCGCGCGGGGCCTCAGTTCGTACGAGGCGGTGCGCGAGGCCTGCCTGCTGCGCTTTCGCCCGATCCTGATGACCACGCTGGCCGCCGCACTCGGCGCGCTGCCGCTCGCGATCGGCTTCGGCGAAGGCTCCGAGCTGCGCCGGCCGCTCGGCATCGCGATCATCGGCGGGCTGATCGCGAGCCAGCTGCTGACGCTGCTGACGACGCCCGTCGTCTACATGCTGCTCGACAAGCTGCGCAGGCGGCAGCCCGACGAACGCCACCTGAGCCGCGCGGCCGATACGACCGCGCTCGGACCGACATGACACTTCGCCACACCCTGATCCCCGCTGCCGTCGCGCTGCTCGTTGCCGGCTGCGCCGTCGGGCCCGACTATCGCCGGCCCGATGTCGCCACGCCGGGCGCCTTCAAGGAAGCCAAGGCGGCCGAAGGTTGGCTGCCCGCCGCGCCGGCCGACGCACTCGACCGCGGCGACTGGTGGACGCTGTTCGGCGATGACGCGCTGAACGCGCTCGTCTCGCAGGTGCAGGTCTCGAATCAGAACGTCGCGGTCGCGGTCGCTTCGTATGCGCAGGCACGTGCGCTCGTCGCACAGCAGCGTGCTTCGCTGTTCCCGTCGCTCGCGCTGTCGGGCAGTGCGCAGCGCAGTGGCGGCAGGGGCAGCAGCACCGGCACCGGCACATCGCTCGGCCTCGGCGTGGGCGCGAGCTGGGAGCCCGACGTGTGGGGGCGGCTCTCGCGCACCGTCGAGGCGGCGCAGGCCAATGCACAGGCGAGCGAGGCCGATCTCGCCGCGGCGCGGCTGTCGGCGCAGGGCGAGCTCGTCACGAACTATTTCTCGCTGCGCGACGCCGACACCGAGCTCGACCTGCTCGCGACGACGATCGAAGGCTACGAGCGCGCGCTCGTGATCACGCAGAACCGCTACGACGCCGGCATCGCCGCGAAGACCGACGTGCTGCAGGCGCAGACCCAGCTCGCGAGCGCACGCGCCGATCGCGTGAGCCTCGCCGGCACGCGCGAGCAGCTCGAGCATGCGATCGCGGTGCTGGTCGGCAAGGCGCCGGCCGACTTCACGCTCGCGAAGGCCGCATGGAACATGAACGTGCCGGCAGTGCCGCTGGTCGTGCCTTCCGCGCTGCTCCAGCGGCGGCCCGACATCGCATCTGCCGAGCGCGCCGTTGCTGCTGCGAACGCGCAGATCGGCATTCAGCGCTCGGCCTACTTCCCGAGCCTGAGTCTCAGTGCGTCGTATGGCACGACGGGCAGCCGCGTCTCCGATCTGTTCAATGCGTCGAACAGCTTGTGGTCGCTCGGGCTGTCGGTGGCACAGACGATCTTCGATGCCGGTGCGATCAGTGCTGCCGTCGAAGGCGCGCAGGCCGGCCGCGATGCGGCAGTCGCGCGCTACCGGCAAAGCGTGCTCACCGCGTTCCAGGCCGTCGAAGACCAGCTCTCCACTTCGCGGGCGCTGGCCGAGCAGGCCGAACTGCGGCGCGCCGCATCGCAAGCCGCCGACCTCACCGAGCAGCAACTGCTCAATCGCTACAAGCAAGGCCAGGTCAGCTACACCGATGTCGTCACGGCGCAGGCCTCGGCATTGGCTGCGCGGCGCACGCTGTCACAGCTCGCGGCGAACCGGCAGGCATCGGCAGTGGCGTTGATCCAGGCGCTGGGCGGCGGCTGGCATATCGAAACACCCTAGGTGGCCGGGCACGGCGCTCGGTCAGAATCCCTCGCTGTTTCACGGAGCGAGTGATGGAAAAAACCTGGTTGAAGCAATACCCGGCGGGCGTGCCGGCCAACATCGACGTCGAACAATATCCGTCGCTGGTGGCCCTGCTCGACGAGAGCTTCAAGAAGTACGGCAGCCGCACGGCCTACAAGTTCATGGGCAAGGCGATCAGCTTTGCGCAGGTCGACGAGGCGTCGCGTGCACTGGCTGCCTACCTCCAGGCGCAAGGTCTCGACAAGGGCGACCGGGTCGCGATCATGATGCCCAACGTGCCGCAGTACCCTGTGGCGGTGGCGGCGATCCTGCGTGCGGGCTATGTGGTGGTCAATGTCAACCCGCTCTATACGCCGCGCGAGCTCGAGCATCAGCTGAAGGACTCGGGCGCGAAGGTCATCGTGATGGTCGAGAACTTCGCGACCACGCTGCAGCAGGTGATGTCGGCCGTTCCGACGAAGAAGGTGATCCTCACCGCGCTCGGCGACATGCTCGGCTTTCCGAAGTCGCTGATCGTCAACTACGTCGTGCGCAAGGTGAAGAAGATGGTGCCGGCGTACGAGCTGCCGGGCGCGGTGGCGTTCAACGACGCGCTCTCGCAAGGGCGCAGCAAGAGCTTCAAGCCCGCGAGCGTCGGCCCCGACGACATCGCAGTGCTGCAGTACACGGGCGGCACCACGGGTGTCAGCAAGGGCGCGGTGCTGCTGCATCGCAACCTCGTCGCGAACATTCTCCAGTCGGAGGCCTGGTACCAGCCGGCGCTGAAGAAGATCGCGCCTGGCGAGCAGATCGTCACGATCTGCGCGCTGCCGATCTATCACATCTTCGGCTTCAACACGAACGTGATGCTCGGCATGCGCATGGGCGGCTGCAACATCCTCGTGCCCAACCCGCGCGACCTGGCGGCGGTGTTCAAGGAACTGCGTGGAGAGAAGTTCCACAGCTTCCCCGCCGTCAACACGCTCTTCAATGCGATGGCGCACCACCCCGAGTTCGGCACGGTCGACTGGAGCGGCCTCGTGATCTCGGTCGGCGGCGGCATGGCCGTGCAGAGCGCGACCGCAAAGCTCTGGCTCGAGAAGACCGGCTGCCCGATCGTCGAAGGCTATGGCCTGTCGGAGACCTCGCCGTCGGCGACCTGCAACCCGGTCGACAGCACGGCCTACAGCGGCAACATCGGCCTGCCGATGCCGAACACCGAGCTGAAACTGCTCGACGACGACGGCAACGAGGTTGCGCTCGGCTCGCCGGGCGAGATCGCGATCAAGGGGCCGCAGGTGATGGCGGGCTACTGGCAGCGCCCCGACGAAACCGCGAAGGTGATGACCTCCGACGGCTTCTTCCGCAGCGGCGACATCGGTGTGGTCGACGAGCGCGGCTACTTCAAGATCGTCGATCGCAAGAAAGACATGATCCTCGTGAGCGGCTTCAACGTCTACCCGAACGAAGTCGAAGACGTGGTCACGCAGATGCCGGGCATCCTCGAGTGCGCCGCAGTCGGCATCGCCGACGCGAAGGCAGGCGAAGCCGTCAAGCTCGTGATCGTGCGCAGCAACCCGGCCGTCACCGAAGCCGACGTGCGTGCGTACTGCGAAGCCAACCTGACCGGCTACAAGCGGCCCAAGATCGTCGAGTTCCGCACCGAACTTCCGAAGACGCCGGTCGGCAAGATCCTGCGGCGCGAGTTGAGAGACAAGACCTGAGCGCGCCCGTTGAAAGCGACCGGTCCGCGGACAAATCTCCATGACGTGTGAGGCCTCACGTTCACGGGCGCTTCATCCTGATACATTTCGCGGTGAATCGCGGCAGCCCGATGCAGGCCCGCTGGCGACGTCAATGGGAACCCATCGGTGATCTGGACCAAGACCGACGCTGGACGAATCGAGATGCAGGCTCGCGCGCTCGTCAAGGAGCGCGCGCAGCGCAATCTGCTGCTCGTGATCGACGGCGTGAAGACGGAAGAGATGCTGCTGGCCAACCTGGCCGGCATCACCGCTGCTGACTTTGCCGAACTGCACTCGCTCGGCCTCATCGCGCCCGCGGCTGGCGCATCGGGCAAGGCAGGCAGTGCCTCGCGTGCCAGCGCTGCGCCGGCCGCTGCGGCGCCCGCTGCGCCGGCCGAGGCGGCAACGCCGCTCGACTATGCGCAGTTCACCGGCGTGCTGACGCAGATCATCTCGAAGGAACTCGGCCTGCGCGGGTTCACGCTCACGCTCGCGGTCGAGAAGGCGGGCACGATCGAAGAGCTGCGCGCCGTGGCCGACCGCACGATCGAGCAGCTGCGCGAGCGCAAGGGCGAGGCCGCTGCCGCCGCTGCCCGGCGCACGCTGTACGGCGCCTGATTCGCCCGCCGGGCCGCGGGCCATGAAGACGGGTGCCGCGCCGATCGCGATCCTCAGTGCGATTCACGAAGAACAGCACGCGCTCTTGGCGCTCGTCGATGACGTCGAGCGGATCGAGATCGCCGGCCGGCAATTCCACTGCGGGCAACTGCACGGCCGCTCGGTCGTGCTCGTGCTGTCGGGCATCGGCAAGGTGGCGGCGGCCGCCACGGCCACGCTGCTCGTCGATCGTTTCGCCGCTGGCGAACTGCTGTTCATCGGCGTTGCGGGCGGGTTGCATGCCGACGTGGCAGTCGGTGATGTCGTCGTCGCACGCAGTCTCCTGCAGCACGACATGGACGCCTCGCCGCTCTTCCCGCGCTACGAAGTGCCGCTGACCGGCCGGTCGCATTTCGATGCCGACCTCCAGCGCGCGACGGCGCTCGCGCACTCGGCGCGTCGTTGCGTTGCCGGGACGTGCCGCGTGCACGAGGGCCTCGTCGTCAGCGGCGACCGCTTCGTCTCGAGCGCAGCTGAAAGCGCTGCGCTTCGCAAGGCGCTGCCCGACGCGCTTGCGGTCGAGATGGAAGGCGCCGCGGTCGCGCAGGTGTGCAGCGACTTCGGCCGGCCGTTCGCGGTGCTGCGCTCGATCTCCGACCGCGCGGACGACGCAGCCCATGTCGACTTCTCGCGATTCGTCGCCGACGTCGCGAGCGTTCATGCGCGCGCGATCGTCGACGACTGGATGTTCGGCAGAAGCAATCGATGATCGTCTTCAAGTGGCTCTGGCGGGTGCTGCGCGGCGTGCTGCTGACGCTCGCGGCCATCGTGCTGTTCATCGAGGAATGGGGCTGGCGGCCGCTGACCGCGTTGGCCGCGCGCTTCGCTCGCTGGCCGCCGCTCGCGCGCCTGGAGGCACGCATCGCCGGCGTTTCGCCGCGTTTCGCGCTGGCGCTGTTTCTCGTGCCGGCGCTGCTGCTCTTCCCGATCAAGCTGCTCGCGCTGTGGCTGATCCACGAAGGCCGCGCGGTGCTCGGCATCGGCGTGATCGTCGCCGCGAAGCTGCTCGGCACGGCCTTGGTCGGCCGCCTCTTCGTGCTGACCGAGCGGCAGCTGATGCAGTTCGCCTGGTTCGCGCGTGCGATGAACTGGTGGATCGCGACCAAGCAACGCCTCAAGGCACTCGTTGCCGGATCGACGGCATGGCGCGCGTCGCGCGACGCGATGCGGCGCATGCGAATCTGGCTGCGGCTTCGCATGCGGCGCTGGGTCCGCTGATGCCGCGCACGCGCGCCATCGCGCTGCGCTGAGGCACACTCGCACGATGCCCGCGCGACTGCACGTTGCGGTGCCGCTCGTAGCCGGCACCGAATTCAGCCTTCCCGACGGCGCCGCCCGTCACGTTCAAGTGCTCCGCCTGCAACCGGGTGCGGCGCTGACGCTGTTCGACGGCAGCGGCGCCGAGTGGTCGGCCGAAGTGGTGCGGATGGCCCGCCATGCGGTTGTCGTGAAGACGGGGGCGCGACTCGAGGTCGATCGCGAGCTCCCGACGAGCGTGACGCTCGCGCTCGGCGTGCCGACCAATGAGCGCATGGACGCCGTCGTCGAGAAAGCCACCGAGCTCGGCGTGGCGGCAATCCAGCCGCTGCTGTGCGAACGCTCGGTGCTGCGGCTGGCCGGCGAGCGCGCCGACAAGCGCCGCGAGCACTGGCAGGCGGTTGCGATCGCGGCGTGCGAGCAGAGCGGGCGCAACAAGGTGCCGACGATCGAGCCGATCCGCCCGCTCGCCGCGTGGCTGGCATCGCTGGCGCCCATCGCGCCGCACGAGCATCGCTGGCTGCTCAGCACGACCGAGACGATGCCGCTGCACGCGCGCACCCGTGGCGCGGCGATGAGCCGCGTGCTCGCATTGAGCGGCCCGGAGGGCGGGCTGTCGCCGGCCGAAGAATCGATGGCTCGCGAAAGCGCCTTCGAACCCGTGTCGCTCGGCCCGCGCGTGCTGCGCGCCGATACCGCGCCGCTGGCGCTGCTCGCCCACCTCGGACTGAACGAAGGATGAATCCGCGCCTGCTGCTGCTGACCTTGTGTCAGGGCTTCTTCCTGACCAACAACGTGACCTTCATCGCGATCAACGGTCTCGTGGGTCTTGCGCTCGCGCCGCTGCCGTGGATGGCGACGCTGCCGGTGATGGGCTACGTGGCCGGCGGCGCGCTGAGCGCAGGGCTGGTGGCGCGGCATCAGCGCGCATGGGGACGCAAGCGCGCCTTCCAGGCCGGGCTGCTGGTGGCGATCGCATCGACTGCGCTGTGCGCCTATGCCGCATCGATCCAGAACTTCTGGCTCCTCGTGGCCGCGACGCTCGTGGCCGGCTACTACAACGCGAACGCCGGGCTCTACCGCTTCGCGGCGACGGAGCTGGTCGAACCGGCGTTCAAGGAGCGCGCGATCTCGTGGGTGCTTGCGGGCGGCATCCTCGGGGCGGTCGCCGGGCCGAACCTCGCGAGCGCAACGCGCGACGCGCTGCCGGTGGCGTTCGCCGGTGCCTACGCGGCACTGGTCGGCGTTGCGCTGCTGTCGCTCGCGACCATGTCGTTCATACGGTTCCCACCGCTGCCGTTGCCGACCGCGGAGCGCCCCGGCCGGCCCTTGCGCGAGATCGCGGCGCAGCCGGTGTTCGTCGTCTCGGTGCTCGCGTGCGCACTCGGCTACGGAGTGATGAGCCTCCTGATGTCTGCCACGCCGATCGCGATGTCGCAGTGCGCGCACCCGTTCTCTGGCACCGCACTCGTGCTCGAGTGGCACGTGCTCGGCATGTTCGTGCCGAGCTTCTTCACGGGCACGCTGATCCGGCGCGTCGGCGCGCTGCCGGTGATGGCGCTGGGCGTGCTGCTGAACCTCGTGTGCATCGCGGTGGCGCTGTCGGGCGTCGATCTGATGAGCTTCCTGATCGCGCTCCTGACGCTGGGCGTCGGCTGGAACTTCATGTTCATCGGCGGCACCACGCTGTTCACCGAGGCCTACCGCCCCGAGGAGAAAACGACGGCGCAAGCGGCGATGGACACGGTCATCTTCACCACGATGACCTTGACCTCGTTCAGCTCCGGCGCGCTCGTGACGACGCAGGGATGGACGCTTCTGAACGTCGGTTCCCTGGTGCCGATGGTCGTTGCCGGTGCGGCGCTCGCCTGGCTTGCCTTGCAGCGGCGCGGCGCCCAGAATCGGCAGCGCGCGGCGTAACGTACGGCGCGCTGGAGACCATCATGAGTTTGCTCGGTTCATTGGTGAACATGCTCGGCAGCGGCTCGCAAGGACAGGGCGACAACCTGGCGCTGATCAATGCGGTCGTCCGCATGCTCGGCAACGATTCGCCGGGCGGCGGGCTCGGTGGGCTCGCGGCGCAGCTGCAGCAGGCCGGGCTGGGCGACGTCGTCGGTTCATGGATCGGGCGTGGACAGAACATGCCGATCTCGCCCGATCAGGTCGAAGCCGGGCTCGGGGCCGACACGATCGCGCAGATCGCGCGCCAGCTCGGTCTGAACAACGGAGACGTCGCCGGGCAGCTTTCGCAGGTGCTGCCGCATGTCGTCGACGCGTTGACGCCGGACGGGCATCTGCCCGCCGAGGGGCTGGGCAGCGGCGACGATCTGCTCGCGCGGCTCGGGCCGCACTGAGCGGCGGGGGCGTTCAGTTCTTCGTGCGCGCCGAACCGGCGATCAGATCGAAGCGGAACAAGCGGCATTCGATCGGCCCGTTCCACATGGGCACGCGGCGCGATTCCTTCAGCCGCATCGCGCTCGGCAACTTCATGTCGGGGCTGAGCACGTAGGCGGTCCAGCCGCCCGCATGCTGCGTGTAGGCGCGCTTCCAGTGCGCCGCAAGACGAGCGAAGAAGTCGTCGGGGGCGGTGCGCTGCTCCGAACCCGTTCGGGCTGAGCCTGTCGAAGCCCCTCGCGCCGGCGCTTCGACAAGCTCCGCGCGAACGGTATTCCTGGCCTTGCCTCCGACCTCGATCCGCTCGCCATACGGCGGATTGATCATCAACGTGCCCGGCATGCCGTCCGGCAATTCGGGAGCGGGCCGTTCGAGTGCGTCGCCGCCGTTGAACGTGATCGCCGCCTCGACGCCGGCGCGCTGCGCGTTGCGCCGCGCGAAGTCGACCATGCGAAACGACAGGTCGCTCGCGAAGATCGGCACCGCGCTCGCGTGGATGCGAGATTGCGCCTGGCTGCGCAGGCGCTGCAGATCGGCGCGGCCTTGCGCATCGGAAAACGGCAGCAGCCGTTCGAACGCGAAGCGTCGTTTCAATCCGGGGGCGATGCCGCAGGCGATCTGCGCCGCTTCGATCGCGATCGTGCCCGAGCCGCAGCACGGGTCGTGCAGCGCGCCGCCGGCCTCGGGCGTGCCGCGCCAGCCCGCGGCAGCGAGCATGGCGGCGGCGAGGGTTTCTTTCAGCGGTGCGTCGCCCTTGTCGGCACGCCAGCCGCGCTTGAAGAGCGATTCGCCGGAGCTGTCGACATACAGCGCGGCGTGCGTCTCGCCGGCGTGCAGCACGATCTGCAGGTCGGGGTGCTGCGTGTCGACGCTCGGGCGTTCGCCCTGCGTCTCGCGCAGCTGGTCGCAGACCGCGTCCTTCACACGCAGAGCAGCGAAGTTCAGGCTCTTCAGCGGACTGCGCTGTGCAGTCGAATCGACACGCAGCGTGTGTTGCGGCGTGATCCATTGGGCCCAGTCGACACCGTGCGCAAGGTTGTAGAGGTCGTTCTCGTGCGCATACGGCCCGCTCGCCACCTCCACCAGCACGCGCTGCGCGAGCCGGCTCTCGAGGTTCAGCAGCATCACCTCGTGCGGGCCGCCCTCGAGCGCAACGCCACCGCGCGACTGTCGCACGTCGGCCTCGGGCAGCAGGCGCCGCACTTCATCGGCCAGAAGCTCCTCGACACCCGCCGCGCACGGCAGGAACAGCGGCAGGCCCATCTACATCGCCTTGCGAAGCTGCGTGGGCGCGATCTTCAGCGCGTCGCGGTATTTCGCGACCGTGCGGCGCGCGACCTGGATGCCCTGTTCGTCGAGCATCTGCGAGATCTGGCTGTCGGACAGCGGCTTGGCCGGGTTTTCCGCGGCGACGATCTGCTTGATCAGCGCGCGCACGGCGGTGCTCGAGGCGTTGCCGCCGGCCTCGGTGTTCAGCGAAGAGCCGAAGAAATACTTCAACTCGAAGGTGCCGAACGGCGTGGCCATGTACTTCGCAGTCGTCACGCGAGAGATCGTGGATTCGTGCAGGCCGAGCTCGTCGGCGATCTCGCGCAGCACCAGCGGCTTCATCGCGATCGCGCCATGGGTGAAGAAATTCTTCTGGCGCTCGACGATCGCCTGCGAAACGCGCTGGATCGTGTCGAAGCGCTGCAGGATGTTCTTCATGAACCAGCGCGCTTCCTGCAGCCGCGAGCTCAGCCCGGCGCTGGCACCGTTCGCATCGCCGCCGCGCGGGCCGCGCTGCTGGCGGATCGCGTTCGCATAGAGGTCGTTGATGCGCAGCTTGGGCATCACGTCGGGGTTGAGCGTGACCTTCCAGCCGCGACCCGACTTCTGCACGATCACGTCGGGTACGACGATGTTCGCTTCGGCGCGTGCGAACTGGCGTCCCGGCTTCGGCTCGAGGCCGACGATCAGCGTCTGCGCTTCGCGCAGCAGCTCTTCGTCGGCGCCTGTCGCGGCCATCAGCTTCTTCAGGTCGCGCCGCGCGAGCAGCTCGAGATGCTGCTTGCAGACCATGATCGCGATCATCTGCGCCTCGCAGCGCTCCTGCGCGCGCAGCTGCAGGATCAGGCACTCGCCGAGGTCGCGCGCACCGACGCCGGTCGGGTCCATGCTCTGCAGCCAGCGCAAGCCGCACTGCAGACGCGCGAGCAGCTCTTCGCGTTCTTCGGCACTCGACGCGCCGGTATCCCCGGCGAGCTGCGCGGCGATCTCTTCGAGCGGGTCGGCAAGATAGCCGTCGTCGTTCAGCGATTCGATCAGCACCATCACCGCGGCGGCATCGAGGTCGGGCAGCCGCATGCCGGAGAGTTGCTCGCGCAGGTGGTCTTGCAGCGATGGGATCGCGGTGTCGCGGTCCTGCCCGTCGAATTCGTCACTGTCCGCGCTGCCGGACTTGCCGGGCGTTTCTCGGATGCCGTCGAAGTCTTCGCGCTCGGTGCCGTTCTCCCAGTCTTCGCGTTCGGTCGTGCCGTACTCGGTGGTGTCGAGCGCGGGTGCGTCGTCGCCGCCGTCGCTGCTTTCGGCGCCTGGCTCGGCGGCACGTTCGGTCTCGCGCTCGGCCGCACGTTCGGTCGGCAGCAAGCGCTCGGCGAGCGGCTCGTGAATGGCGCCGGGCTCGTCCTCGATCTCGAGGAACGGGTTCTGCTCGAGCATCTGCTCGACTTCCTGGTGCAGCTCGAGCGTCGAGAGCTGCAGCAGGCGGATCGACTGCTGCAGCTGCGGCGTCAACGCCAGATGCTGCGACAGTCGGAACTGAAGTGTGGGCTTCATGTCAGCCCCTACATCCGGAAGTGTTCGCCGAGGTAGACCTTCCGCACGTCGGGGTTGTCGACGATCTCCGTCGGCGTGCCCTCGGCCAGCACGCGGCCCTCGCTGATGATGTAGGCGCGGTCGCAGATGCCCAGCGTCTCGCGCACGTTGTGGTCGGTGATCAGCAC
>Ga0075370_10001231_pt1 | contig 10859 bp, 9 predicted proteins | sample EndMethybrTD3035_FD_71398 | JGI IMG/M metagenome (GOLD analysis project Ga0075370, IMG submission 71398) | Populus endosphere microbial communities from Tennessee, USA - Endosphere MetaG P. TD hybrid TD303-5 | ecosystem: Host-associated > Plants > Roots > Endosphere | place: USA: Tennessee... | reverse complement strand
CCATGGAACGGCGCGGATTTCTGAAATACGGCCTCGGTGCTTTCGCGGCGAACGCGGCCATCGCAAGCCCGGCCATCGCTCAATCGAGCCCCGCCCTGAAATGGCGCATGACGTCGAGCTTCACCAGGACGCTCGATATCACTTACGGCGCTGCTGAACTGTTCTGCAAATACGTCTCGGATTTGACGGAGGGTCGCTTTCAGATTCAACAGTTTGCGGCCGGTGAAATCGTTCCTGGTTTGCAGGCACTGGACGCGGTGCAGAATGACACGGTCGAGATGGCCTATACCGGCGCGCTGTTTTACGCCGGCAAGGATCCGACTTTCGCGCTCGGCGCGTCCGTCCCGTTCATGATGAACCCGCGTCAGCAGCACGCGTGGTGTTATCACGGCGGGGGAAACGAGCTCTTCAATGAATTCCTGTCCAAGTACAATGTGATCGGCTTTCCGTGCGGCAATACGGGCATGCAATGGGGCGGCTGGTTCCGCAAGGAGATCAAGAGCGCCGCCGATTTGCAGGGCATCAAGATGCGTATCGCGGGACTCGCGGGCAGAGTCGCCGTCGGCGCGGGAATCGTGCCGCAGCAGACCGCACCAGGCGACATCTATCCGGCACTCGAAAAAGGCGCCATCGATGCCGTCGAATATATCGGGCCCTATGACGACGAAAAACTGGGTTTCGCCAAAATCACGAAATTCTACTACACGCCTGGCTGGCAAGAGGGCGGCACCATCTTCCACACCATGATCAACAAGGGGAAATGGGACTCCCTCCCCGAATCCTACAAGCGCGCGATTGAGATTTCAGCGCAGGCCGCAACGACATCGATGCTGGCCCAATACGATGCGAAGAATCCGGAAGCGCTTCGGCGTGTCATCGCCGCCGGCGTAAAGGTTTCGGTGTTTCCGGCCGACGTGATTCAGAAAATGCATGAGTCTTCGGAAGAACTCTACAAAACGCTGATCGCGACAAATCCGTCATTCGCGAAAATCTATGCGTCGCAGAAAGAATTCCGCGACCTCAGCTATTTCTATCACCAGGCGGCCGACTTCCAGTTCGACACCATGATGCTTCAGCTGAAACGAAAGACGTGATACAAATCGGAAGCTTTGCAGAGGGCGGCCTGTGAGCTTCGATCCTGAAAAGATCAGCTATGTAACGAGCATTGATGACGTACGCAGCCGGCATCCGGCGGCGATGTCACGTGCCACGGGCAAAGTGCTCACCACGCTGGACAAGCATTGCCGCGCGATCCTTGAGCGCTCGACATTCTGTCTCGTCGGCACGCAGGGACCGAATGGTGGTGGTGATGTCTCGCCGCGCGGTGATCCGGCCGGGTTCGTTCGCGTATTGGACGACCGGCACATCCTGCTTCCCGATCGCGTCGGCAACAACCGGTTCGATTCGATGGCCAACCTGTTCGTCAATCCGGCCATCGCGATGCTGTTTCTGGTGCCGGGAATGAGCGAGACGTTGCGCGTGAACGGCGTGGGCCGCGTGACCGATGATGCCGGGTTACTGGCAGCCTCCGCGGTTCAGAATCGCGCGCCCAAAATCGGCATCCTGATCGAGGTTCGCGAAGCATTCATTCATTGCGCGAAGTCGCTCAACCGGGCGGGTCTTTGGGATCCCGCGCGTCACATCGACCGCAGCGACCTCCCAAGCTACGGCGACATGCTGGCCGATCATGTTGCTGGCCTCACCAAAGAAGAAAGCGAGCGGCAGGGCGCGGAGATGGCACGGCGCGGGATGTATTAAAGCCCCGCGCGGCGTGCCGACGCGAGGTCGGCCGGCGTGATCAGCACACCGAAACGTTCGCACCACACGATCACACTCGTAAAATTCTTCAGATCGATGCCCGGCGGAATCGGATAGCGCTGGCTGCCCTTGAAGGCGCGCAGTCGGCCGAGATCGATATACATCACATCCTTCATGTCGGCTTCGTTGCGGATATTCGCTTTCGGCACGAGATAGACATGAAAGGCCGGGCCCGGCCCCACTTCGAAATCCGGTTCGAGGAAAACCGCGCGTTCATAGACGCTGACTTTGCCCCTTCCCCAATGAATTGGATCGGATGGATTGGCGTGGATGAAAGTGCCGGTGGCGGCGAGCGCCGAGCGATCCGCTTCGGTGAGTGTTTCGGCGGCGGGCGGCGGCGGAAACACAAATGGAAAAAGAAAGAAGCCGAGCGCGACGCCAAAACCGGTTCCAACAAGGGCGCCGAACAGGAAGATTGCAAGTCCGCGCCAGAAGCTTCGCAGCATGCCGTCCCTCGCTCGTTTTAACGTTTCGGTAACCGATGTGGCTCAGTGCAGACGCACGGCCGGCCACATTCCCTACCATACCACCGCACTTCCAACTTTCGTCTGAACTTTGTGTTGCGGAAGGGAGACACAGGCTAATTTCTCTTTCGGGAACCCGAACTTTTAACTCGTTGCACAGTTTCTGCCCCGATCTTGTCTCGATCTGGTCCCAATTGGCCCGCGATAAGGATCGCACGTTACTGAGTTCGCAGAACTTTCGAGTTCGAGTTCAACACACCCGAATTAATGGGGGAGCCATAATGCGTCGTTTCACTCTTGCTCTTGCTGCCGTTGTCGCCCTGGGCGTCACCGCAGCGTCCGCTGCCGATCTCGGCCAGCGTCCGGTTTACAAGGCGCAGCCCGCGCCGATCGCCATCTACAACTGGTCCGGCTTCTATATCGGCGGACACCTTGGCGGCGCTTGGGGCCGTGAGGATATTCGCGACAACATCACCGGCCTGACCGGCAAGACGGACCCGAGCGGGTTCCTCGGCGGTGCGCAGGTCGGTTACAACTGGCAGGTCGGCCAGTGGGTGTTCGGTATCGAAGGCGACTGGTCCTGGACCAACGCCGACGGCGATGCCGCCATTCCGGGCGCGATCGTGAAGTCCGAATATAACTGGTTCTCCACCCTGACCGGCCGCGTCGGCTACGCCGTCGACAACTGGCTCTGGTACGTGAAGGGCGGCGCCGCTTGGGCTGACGTCGATTACTCCATCGGCGGCGTCAAGGTTGGCGAAAACCGCAACGGCTGGACGATCGGTGGCGGTCTCGAATACGGCCTGACCCCGAACTGGTCTGCCAAGCTCGAGTATAACTATCTCGATTTCGGCAAAGACAGCATCGCAGCGCCGATCGGCGTGCAGGCGGACACTCAGGTTCACCTGTTCAAGGCCGGCCTGAACTACCGCTTCGACTGGGGCAAGGCTCCGGTTGTCGCGCGGTACTGATCCGCACGCCATATCGAAATGAAAAACCCCGGGCCTTGGCCCGGGGTTTTTGTTTGCGCAGATAGCGCCTTACGTCTGCGCGCCTGCTTTCATCGCCCGCTGTGCAATCGCAGCCAGCGATTTTTCGTCTGACGGAAAATCCGACCCGATCCAGATGTCTTCCGCCGCGGCGAGGGCTCTGCCCAATGCCGGGCCTTTCTCTATTCCGAGCTTCATGAAATCGGCGGCCTTCAGAGGGAAGACAGGAATGATCCAGTGCTGCGGCATTTCCAAAAGTGCGCGCCAGCCGGAATCCTTCACGCCGGCCTGCGAGCGCGACCATGCGATCAGCACCCGATCGGTGAATCGCTCCGCGCCCAAACGATAGAGAAGCGCGCGAGCCGCCTTGCCGGGCGGCTCCGGCGTAAGCTCGCGCCAATGGTCGCCCAGCGACGCAAGGCGCTCATACTCAACATTCGACAGGCGCAGTTTCTCCGACAGCCGTTGCGCATCGTCGGACACGAATACCGCGAGCGCGCCGAGACGCCGGACAGCATCCGGATGGATGCCCGCCTCATGCTCGATCTTGGCCAAGTTGGAAAGGCTCGCCAGCAAGGCGACACCGCCAAGCACGCTGATCAGCAACCCGCATTCCGACATGACGGCGAGGACCGGCACGGCGTGACGGCCGAGCAAGAGCTTCAGCAATTCCATGCGTACGCGTTCACGCGACAGCGTCGCAAGACCTGCCCGCGCCGAAATACAGGCGGCGAGGCCCGCGGGATCCGGCAGGCCTTCGCCGTAATGCGCATGGAAGCGGAAAAAACGCAGGATACGCAGATAATCTTCGGCAATGCGCGCCGCCGGATCACCGATGAAGCGGATGCGTCTTTTCGCAAGATCTTCGATGCCGCCGGTGTAATCGTGCACCGTGCCGTCACGCGTCACCGACAGCGCGTTTACCGTGAAATCGCGCCGCTCGGCGTCCTTCGTCCAGTCGCGGCCGAACGATACGCGCGCCTTGCGCCCGAATGTCTCGACATCCTCGCGCAAGGTCGTGACTTCAAACGGCCGTCCCTCGATCACCACCGTGACGGTGCCGTGATCGATCCCCGTCGGAACCGTCTTGAAGCCCCGCGCTTGCGCGCGCTTGATGATCTCGCCGGGCAACGCGGTAGTGGCGACATCAATATCGCCGAGCGGTTCATCAAGGAGCGCGTTGCGAACGGCACCGCCAACCACGCGCGCTTCCTCGCCTTCGCCATCCAGTGCCGCAAGCAACCGCGCCACCACGCCGTCGCGTAGCCATTCTGCGTGATCGAGCCGCCTTGTCGTCATCGCGTGCGGCCCGGAACAAACTTCCCGTCTTCGACATGCGCCGGCTCATAGACCGAGCCGGGCGGCGCGCCGGAAAAATGCGCCAGCAGGATGAAACTGCCGATCAGGAGCACCAGCGCCGCGCCGGTGAGCCACACCAAGATGCGCGGCGCCCAGGACGCGCGATCGAAGACCTCCGCGCGCGTCGCGAACAGGAAAATCGCGTAAATGGCGAACGGCGTCAGGAACAGAACGACCTCGGTCAGGACCGGGCGGATCATTCGCGATAAATCCTCTCATGCAGATTGCGCAGGATTCCTGCCGTGACGCCCCAGATATACCGCTCGCCGAAGGGGATCGCATAATAATGCCGCGTCATCCCCTCCCATTCGCGGCTGTGCCGCCGATGGTTGGTCAATTCCATCAGGAAAGCCAGCGGCACCTCGAACGCATCCTCAACCTCTTCGCGGTTGAGCGTCAGCGAAAAGCCGGGCGCAACGCGCGCGATGGTCGGGACAATGCGAAAACCGCGCGTCGTCATATAGACGTCGAGATAGCCGACCGGCTCGACGAAATCCGCCTCAAGCCCGATCTCCTCGCGCGCTTCGCGCACCGCCGCCGCCGCGGGACTTTCGTCACCGGCATCGATCTTGCCGCCCGGAAACGCGATCTGGCCGCCATGGTCGGCAAGATGCGCCGTACGGGTCGTGAGAATGACGGTCGGCTCCGGATGCGCGACCACGGGAATAAGAACCGCCGCGGGCCGGATCGGCCGCACTTTCGCGATCGCCTCCATCACCGGATCGGCATCATGGTCGCCGCGTTTGGGGATGACATTCGGATCGGCGAGGCCGTGCGGGACATCGAGCGTCAGCCGTGCCTTCGCGCGCGAAAAAAAATCCGCGTGTGCGGCATCGGACTTGGCGAACTTTGCTGCGCCATCCATCACGCGAAATCTCTCAAGCTGTCGGCCGGCGCCATGACGAAAAACTCCGGGCCGGATGCGACGCCGAACATGCGCGCGCCATTGAGCACGCGCTCTTCGCCGCGCGCGACGAGGTCGTAGAAAAGCGGGCGCGAAACCTTGGCCCAGAGATCGCGGCGCACATGCAGATACGGCTTGAGCCCCCCGGTCCCGGCTTCCGGCTCGAAGCGGAGCGGATGGTCTGCGTTGCACGCAACCCAGTCATCGACGTTGGTGCGGAAATTCAAAATGGAACCACCCGCAATGTCTTCCGCCTGCATCTCGACCGCAAGAAATGGCGCGTCATCGACGACAATTCCTACCTTTTCGACCGGTGTGACAAGGAAGTGTTTTCCGTGTTCACGCTTGAGAACTGAGGCAAACAGCCTCACCAAAGCGGGCCGCCCGATCGGTGTCCCCAGATAATACCAGGTGCCATCGGAAGCGATCCGCATGTCCAGATCGCCGCAAAATGGCGGGTTCCAGAGGTGGACGGGCGGCGGACCCTTGCGGCCGGCGCGCTTGGCCTCGCCCAAAATGCCGTCCAGACCGGTATCAGGCCGCCTTTGGTTCGCCATTGTTTATCCCGAGCCTGTTGCAGCCCACCCGCTAGGTCCGTGCCGTGTCGCGAAATCGTGAACCGCGGAACATCCACCCCCTGGGAAATAGCGTAAGCTGCGGGGCATCCGGGAACCAGCGAAGAGATTCGCTCAGGTGACCACCGCGCCGGCGATGGCGCGTTTGTTGCATCGCTACCGGGGCGACGAACAAGGAGACCAGCATGGCGAAAACGGGCGTAGAAGGCCTAGAAAAGCTCGAAGACATGATTGTTCGCGCCGCCGAGACAACGGCCGCGCATGCCCGCGCCGCCAAGGCGGCAGTGGGTACCGTCATTTTCGGACAAGAGCAGGTCGTCGAGCATGCGCTGATCACGATCCTGTCCGGCGGCCACGCGCTTTTGGTCGGTGTGCCGGGCCTCGCCAAGACAAAACTTGTGGAAACCATGGGGACCGTGCTCGGCCTCGACGCACGCCGTATCCAGTTCACGCCCGACCTGATGCCCTCCGACATTCTCGGCTCCGAAGTGCTGGAAGAATCGCCGGGCGGCAAGCGCAGCTTCCGTTTCATCCCCGGCCCGGTCTTCGCGCAATTGCTGATGGCCGACGAAATCAACCGCGCCTCGCCGCGCACGCAATCGGCGCTGCTGCAGGCGATGCAGGAACAGCACGTGACGGTCGCCGGCACGCGGCACGATGTGCCGAAGCCCTTTCACGTCCTCGCGACACAGAATCCGCTGGAGCAGGAAGGCACCTATCCGCTCCCCGAGGCGCAGCTCGATCGCTTCATCATGCAGATCGATGTGCATTACCCGGATCGCGACGCGGAACGCCGCATGCTGTTCGACACCACCGGTGCCGACGAAAGCAAACCGAAAGCCGCGATGACTGCTGAAGAACTTGTCGCCGCGCAGCGTCTCGTGCGCCGCTTGCCGGTCGGTGAATCGGTGGTGGATGCGATCCTCAAGCTCGTGCGCTCGGCGCGCCCGGGACCGGAAGGCGGATCGGTGGCGAAGCTGATCGCGTGGGGCCCCGGTCCGCGCGCCAGCCAGGCGCTGATGCTCGCGGTGCGCGCTCGCGCGTTGCTCGATGGACGGCTCGCGCCGTCGGTCGACGACGTGCTCGAGCTCGCCGAGCCGATCCTCAAGCATCGTATGGCGCTGACCTTTGCCGCCCGCGCGGACGGCGAAACGATCGAAGGCGTGATCGCCCAGATCAAGGGCCGCATCGGTTGAACGCAATGGCGGCTGACCCGCGCGCCCGCAACATCGAGAAGGAAGCGCTTCGGCGCGCCACCTCGCAGTCGCGCTCGCTGGCCGATTCCCTGCCGCGTCTCACACTCGAAGCGCGCCGCATCGCGGCGACGATCGTGCATGGATTGCACGGCCGCCGCCGCGCCGGCTCGGGCGAGAATTTCTGGCAGTATCGTCATTTCAACTCTGGCGAAGCCGCGCGGCGTGTCGACTGGCGGCGCTCCGCACGCGACGATCATCTCTATGTCCGCGAACAGGAATGGGAAGCGGCACACACGGTCTGGATCTGGCCCGACCGTTCGCCCTCGATGGTATTCGCCTCACCGCTCGTCTGGGAAACCAAACTTGACCGCGCGCTCATCATCGCGTTTGCGCTTGCCGAGATCATGGTCGAAGGCGGCGAGCGCGTCGGCATTCCCGGCCTGTTGCGCCCGACCGCGAGCCGCAACGTCATCGACAAGATGGCGCAGGCCTTGATCCACGATACCGGCGAACGCGCGAGCCTGCCGCCGACCTTCGCGCCTTCGCCGCTGTCGGAAGTCGTGATGCTCTCGGATTTCTGGAGCCCGATCGGCGAGGTGAAGGAAAAACTCGCGCAGCTCTCGGGTTCGCGCGCGCACGGCCATGTGCTGCAGATCGTCGATCCGGCGGAAGAGACATTCCCCTATCACGGCCGCATCGAGTTCCTCGACCCGGAGGGCCCGGGCAGCATCACTGCCGGCCGTGCAGAATCCTGGCGCGACGATTATGTGGCGCGGCTCGAGCGCCATCGCGCCGAAATCCGCGCCGAAACCGATCATCTCGGCTGGAGCTTCATCATCCATCGCACTGACCGCCCGGCGAGCGAACTCGTGTTGGCGCTGCATGCGCGCATGGGCGAAGGGCATGACGGCGGCTATCGGATGCAGGCACAGGCTGCACCAAGCGGAGGCGCCGCATGATCGGCGGCCTGCCCATCGGTTTCGCGCAACCGCTCGTGCTGCTGGGCCTCCTGAGCCTGCCGGTGCTTTGGTGGCTGCTGCGTCTCATCCCGCCACGCCCGCGCAAGCTTAACTTCCCGCCGGCGCGGCTGCTCTTCGATATTGTCCCGAAGGAAGAGACGCCGGCGCGCACACCCTGGTGGCTCACGGCGTTGCGGCTCGGCCTCACGGCATTGGTCATCATCGCCGCCGCCGGCCCGCTCTGGAATCCGCCGGTTGCGACATCTGGCGGCGCCAAGGCGCTGGTGCTCTTGATCGATGACGGCTGGTCGGCCGCCGCAAGCTGGGATGCACGCATCCGCACCGGCGACGACATTCTCGCGCGGGCCGAAGCCGACAGCCGCACGGTCGCGATCCTGCCGATGTCGGAAGCCGCGCGCGCCCCACTCGTCCAGGCGCCGGGCGCTGCACGCGTGCAATTGCGCCAGATCAAGCCGAAGCCGCATACCGTCGACCGGATGGACGCCGTGCCTGCGATCACGCGCCTGGTCGCGGCAACGCCTGACGCCGAATGGGTGTGGCTCTCCGACGGCACGGAGATCGACCGCGGATCGGAGTTCGTCACCGCTTTTGCCAAGGCGATCGAGGGCAAATCCCTCACGATCGTCGAAGGCGGCACCCCGCCGGCACACGCGCTCACGGCGGCCGACAACGCGGCCGGCGGATTGTCGGTGAAAGTGCTTCGCGCGGTGCCTCAGCCCAATGACACCGGCATCGTGCGCGCACTCGATTTGCGCGGATTGCCGCTCGGCGAGGCGCCGTTCGCCTTCAAGGGCAGCGATCGCGAGACGGAAGCGGCTTTCGACCTGCCGGTGGAAATCCGAAACGACATCGCGCGGCTCGAAATCGCAAACGAGCGCTCATCCGGCGCCGTGCAATTGCTGGATAAACGATGGCGCCGCCGCACCATCGGCGTGATCACCGGCGCAACCGCCGACACCGCGCAACCGCTCCTCGCTTCGACCTTCTATCTCGCGCGCGCGCTGTCGCCGTTCGCCGATGTGCGGCTCGGCGAGCGCACGTCGCCGTCGGAAGCGGTCACGCGCTTCCTCGACCAGAATGTGCCGATGCTGATCCTGGCCGACGTCGGCAATGTCGCCGGTGCCGCGCGCGAACGCTTGACGCGCTGGATCGATGAAGGCGGCGTCTTGGTGCGTTTCGCCGGTCCGCGGCTTGCCGCGTCCGATGACGATCTCGTGCCGGTGAAGCTCCGCCGCGGCGGACGCACGCTCGGTGGTTCTCTCTCATGGGACAAGCCGCAGCCGCTTGCGACTTTCTCCCGCGAAGGCCCGTTCAACGCCATGCCCGTGCCAAGCGATGTGACCGTGAGCCGCCAGGTGCTGGCCGAACCGGAAGCCGGAATTTCCGAACGCACCTGGGCGGCGCTCGCCGACGGGACGCCTCTTGTCACAGGCGCCAAGCGCGGCAAGGGATTGGTTGTTCTCTTCCATGTCACCGCCGATACGCGCTGGTCGGATTTGCCGCTCTCAGGCGCGTTCGTCGACATGCTCAAGCGCGTGGTCGCGCTGGCCGGAACAAATGTGAATGCCGAACAGGCGAATGCCGACCGCGTGCGCGAAACCCTCGCGCCGGCGCGTGTGCTCGACGGGTTTGGTGCTTTCACCTCGCCGCAAGCCACGACGCGGCCGGTGCCTGCCAATTACAGTGCGCGTGCGTCCGCCGATTATCCGCCCGGATTTTACGGGCCCCCGGAAGGACTCCTCGCCGTGAACACCTTGACCCCGCTCGACCGGATGAATCCGCTCGACGTTTCTGCACTCAACGCCAGGCGTGAAGGTTACCGCCTGAACGAGCCGCTCGATTTGCGCGGCCCGATCCTGGCCACAGCCCTCGCGATGCTGCTGATCGATGCGCTTGTGGTGTTCTGGCTCGCCGGCGGCATCGGACGCCTGATCCGCCGCCGCCCGGCCGCCACGGCAACCCTTGCAATCATCGTTCTTGGCGCCGCCCTCGCGCTGCCCCATTCTGCCTTCGCGCAGGCCCGCTCCAACCCTCCGGCGCGCACGCTGCCGCCAGCGCCCGCTCCACAGGCGACGGCGCCACAAAGCAGTGACCAGAAGGCTATCGCGTCCACGCTCGAAACCAAGCTCGCTTATGTCATCACCGGTGATGCCGAAACCGATGCCGTCAGCAAGGCGGGCCTGTCGGGACTGACATTGTTTCTCGGCCAGCGCACGGCGCTCGAAGCCGGCGAGCCGATGGGCCTCGACATCGCGCGTGACGAACTCAATTTCTATCCACTGATCTATTGGCCGGTCGTGCCGAGCGCGGCCAAGCCCTCTCCCGAAGCGCTGGCGCGCATCGACGCCTATATGAAGCAGGGCGGCACGGTGCTGTTCGACACCCGCGACGCAATCATCGCGCCGCCCGGCGGCGAAACGCGCAGCCCCGGAATGGCGGCGCTGCGGCAAATCCTGTCGTCGCTCGATATTCCCGAGCTTGAGCCGGTGCAAAAGGATCACGTGCTGACGAAGACATTCTTCCTGCTGCGCGATTTCCCCGGCCGCTTCAATTCCGGCCAGCTCTGGGTCGAAG
>Ga0075370_10001230_pt1 | contig 10863 bp, 5 predicted proteins | sample EndMethybrTD3035_FD_71398 | JGI IMG/M metagenome (GOLD analysis project Ga0075370, IMG submission 71398) | Populus endosphere microbial communities from Tennessee, USA - Endosphere MetaG P. TD hybrid TD303-5 | ecosystem: Host-associated > Plants > Roots > Endosphere | place: USA: Tennessee... | reverse complement strand
CTTTTTTTTCCAAAAAGCAAGACAAGGTCCATTTTTTTTATCTCGAGATCAAAAAAATGAGGGGGGAATCTTTTCCAAAGCGGATAAACGGATGTTGGCTTCCGGACTTCACCCCGAACTTCTTCAAAGAATCCAGCAAGGCTCTCGGGCTTTTTTTCTTCCCGGTAAAGAGGAGGAATTATTCAAAAACATCCGGCATTTAAGCAAAGAGATCAAATATGTAAACGACCTGCCTCAAGCTTTGATCAGCTTAGTCGAGGGGTTTCAAGATACTTTGAAATTCCTGATCATCGTCTTACGAGTCGTCAAGCCAGGAACACGTTCGATTTTATCGCATAGCGCGCAGCTTCCTTCCATTCTTCAGTTTTCCTTGGAAAATGTCCTTCACATTGAAAAGCTGAGGAAGAAATATCCGAAGGAGGCGTCTGTTTTTACACTAGAAGTGAATAGTTCCTGTTTTCTTCGACCGGATAAAGCGGTGAATTTGAGGGCCGCCCGTCAGTATATCGTGAAAGCTCTCGAAGGGATGCTCGGGCCTTTCCGGGATTACAATGGAGGGTTGTTAAGTCAAGAAAACGAACAGTTGATTAAAATCAAAGAAGCCTTGAATCAACAAGGGCTTTTTTTTCCTTTTCTGGATGATCTTTTTTATGCAATCAAACCGATCCAAATGCGATCCCTGATCTCGATTGAAACCGCAATCGAATTAATTTTCCTCTATCGAAAAGCCTCTGCCTATTCTTTGGAAAGCGATCAGGTTTATTCTTGTGAATTCCATTCGACGAAAGAAGCGCAGTTGGCGCTCGTCAAGACTAAGGAAAAAAGCTGGAAAGCTTCTTTACACCAGAAAATTTTACTGCAATCTTCCCAGATCGGATGTTCTTGCCTCGATGCGGACGGTTATCTCTATCTCTGTTTTTTTCTCCAATCCACCGACTTTTGTTTGCAGGAAGCGATTGAAAAAGAGCTATCTCATTGCCAAAATCCTCTTTTAGAGACAAAAAGAGCCATTTTTAGAATGAATTTCCAAGGGGGAGATCCCCCTTCCCTGAATCCCCGGCTAGCTGCCGATATCCAATGCCATATTCTCTCTAATTTTCTCTTCGAAGGGTTAACGCGGATCAATCGGTTAGGAGAAATCGAATTGGGCGCAGCGGAAAAATTAGAAATCTCCCCATCCAAGACACGTTATACGTTTTATCTCCGTTCCTCTTGCTGGTCCAATGGGGAGGAATTGACTGCCTATCATTTCGAAAGAACCCTAAAAAAAGCATTGATGGCCAATCCTGCAGGCTGCATGGGTCATGATTTTTTTGGTCAGATTCGGAACGCAAAAAAAGCCAGAATGGGTTCGGTCACCTTGGACCAGGTGGGGATTACAGCGAAAAACGGGAAAAAACTCTGCATCGATCTCGATTCTCCCTGCCCCTATTTTCTGAATCTTTTGGCCACTCCTTCTTTTTTTCCTTTATTTGGAGATGCGGAAGAGCCTCAAGTCTTCAACGGCCCTTTTATCCTTGCGGAATGGGAACGGGATTCAAAACTAATTTTATCCCAAAACCCTTTCTACTGGGACGCAAGACGGGTGAAATTAGGGGGGATCCAAATTTCGATGATCCGCGATCCGCAAGAGGCTTATAGCCTATTTCAAAAAGGGGAGCTCGATTTAATCGGCGATCCGATCACTCCCCTACCGCCTGCCTTGCTAAAGGCTCCCGAAGTCCATCAACGTTTGCAATCCAAACCGATCTCACGGGTTTTTTGGATCCATTGCAATTTCCATACATACCCCTTGCATAATTCCCATTTGCGGAAAGCCTTGAGCCTTGCGCTGAATAGAAAACGGCTAATCGAAAAGGTTTTCGTAAAGCAAATCCCCCATCTTTCTCTCCTACCGCCTAAATACTCTTATGTGGAAGGGACAATTGAAGGAGAACCAGAAAAAGCCAGGTTTTATTTTGAAAAGGCGCTGCAAGAATTGGAGATGGAACGAGAAGCATTTCCGAAATTAGTGTTGACCCATTCGGATCTTTCCTTTGAAAAAACTTTAATGGAAGAACTTGCAGCTCAGTGGAAGGAAACTCTCGGAATTTCGATCCTCTCCCGCCAATTGCAATGGAGCGAATTTTCTTCCGCTCTGGAGAAAGGAGATTTCCAGCTGGGAGGACTCTTTCGAAGGGATATCTTCAACCATCCAATGTCCTATTTAAGTTTTTTCAAAAAATCGCCGAACAATTTCCATAGCTGGGAAAATCAAGAATATGAAAAGCTCCTTAAGCTTTTTTCTAAAGAAGGGAAGAGCCTTGAAAAAATCGAGAAGTTGCTGACTGATAAAGCGCCCGCAATTCCACTTGTAAACCAAAATTATCTTTTCTTGGCAAACGAGAGGATCAAAAATCTCCACTGGAACGAGAATGGGTGCCTAGACTTAAAAGATGTAAGGATCGATGAAACAAATCCAAATACTTTTTATTTTCCTGCTGCTTCTGACGGGATGCTCTGAGCAGAAAAAATTATCGGCCCAACGGATCACGATGAATTTACAAGAAGGAGATCCCCCTTCTTTAAACCCCTATGTGGGTGTAGATCTACGATCCCGCTGTCTCTTTCTTGCTCTTTACGAGCCTCTTACGAAAAAAAATGCGCAGGGAGAAACGGAACTGGCCGCAGCTGAAAAAATCGAGATCGATCCAACGCAAACGATCTACACTTTCCATATTCGTCCTAGCCGCTGGTCGAATGGAGAGCCAGTCACTTCCCATCATTTTGCTCAAGCTTGGAAATATGCTTTAACGCCAGGCACTTGCTGCTATCGAGCCGACCTGTTTTATTCGATCAAAAACGCAGAAAAAATAAAAAAAGGACAACTTCCTATAGAGGAATTGAAAATTTCTACGCCGGATGACAAAACGTTAATTGTAGAATTAGAGCATCCTGTTCCTTATTTTCTCGATCTAACGGCCACTTCCTTTTTTTCTCCACTTTTTCATGCAGATAATAAAGATCCTGATTCTTTCAATGGACCTTATATCGTTGGGGAAAGAATTCGGGACCAACGGATGGTTTTTTATAAAAATCCCCATTATTGGGATTCCTCTGCAGTCGAAATCGATGAAATTTGTTTCACCATGGTCAAAGATCCAATGACCGCGTTGGCCCTCTATGAAAATGGAGAACTTGATTTAGTGGGCGACCCTTTCAGTCCTCTCCCCTTCGATGTCATTCCGTCCCTAGAAGCATCGGGAAGGCTCCAATCCAAACTGGTCTCTCGAATTTTCTATCTTCTTCTGAACGCCAATACTCCTGTTTTGCAGCAGAAACAAATCCGCCAAGCCTTGGGACTCTGCATTGATCGAGACCAATTGACCGAACATCTTTTTTTTAAGGAATTGCCCACTTATTCTTCCCTTCCCAAGCCTCTTGCCCTATCGGAAGAAAAAGAATTCGATCACAAAAAAGACGCTATCCAACTTTTCGAGGAAGGTCTTGCTGAATTAAACCTCACGAGAGAGACCTTTCCTAAAATCACCCTGTCCTACGCGGAACTTTCGGGACAGAAAAGCTTGGCGGAATTCCTTCAAGATCAATGGAAGCAAAAATTAGGGATCGAAGCTGAAATCGTCGGTTCTCAATGGAATAGCCACATAGCCAGCCTCCGGTCGAGAAATTACCAGATCGGGACGCTGCACCTGACGACCCTTTATCCTGACCCGATGTTTTATTTTGATCTTTTCAGAAACAAAGAAGACCTTTGTAATTATACGGGTTGGGAAGATCCTGATTTCCGCCATCTGTTAGAAGAATCTGACCGGCAGATCGAACCCAATGCCCGCCGCATGCACTTAAAACAAGTGGAAATGGCGCTATTCGATCAAATGCCAGCCATTCCTTTATTTACTCAAAATCTCCTTTACTTAGTCCGAGAACCTCTGAGCTTAGCAATTACCGACTTAGGAATTTATGATTTTAAAAACTCAAAAATGGTTCGATAAAAAGTCTCGACGCTGGTAAAAGTGCTTCTCTTTCTTTTGGATTTCTTAATTTATGCTGACAAAAGACTTAAAAAAGCACACCCCCTTTGACACCCGTGGCAAATTAAGGGAAACAGCAGCGGCCGCAATCGATCGTTTTCCTAATTTTTTCGACGATCGCCTCCATAAGGGAATCGATCGCTTAATGGCCAATAGTTCAGACGAACTCCTCAAAACGAGTTCTTTCGAGCATTTAAAAAAAATCCTCTGGGTCCAATTTTTCTTGCAGAAGCGCATGGAAAAAAGCTTGGAGGAAAATGAGGGGCAAAAACAGCTATTTTTAAAACTTTTTTCAGAAGGGCCCCAAATCAGCCTCGCTTCGATTTTTTCTACTTCTTTGGGAATTCATCCGGATCAAATCTTAAAAACTTTTCACACCCTTTTGCCGGGGATCCAGCAAATACCTGGCTCTTTTTTTCTTTGGCATCATCCCGAACTCCCCTTTCTTTTTTGCTACAGCGAAGTCACCAAAATCAGAGGAAAAGAATTAAACAAGAAAGAAGTGAGAGCCATCGAAGAAGAATTGAGAGAAAAGCTTGCATTGACTCCTCCTTTGACCCCCGGTTTGTTTTGGCCTTACAACAAAGAAGATGCTTATCGGCAGCTTCAGCTCCTTCAAAGAGAAATCAAACGGGGCGAAGATTTACCTCACGTTTCGGTCCATTTTCGGGAACAGACATCCAGTTCCTTAGAGTTTTTGATTTATCTAGTTTGCCCCAAGTTTTCCGAATCGTTGGACAAAATATTCAAACGGCTGCCTGATTTTCTCCATTTTTTCTGCCGTTTCCACTATGAAACCAAAATCCCAGTGCCTCTTCAGGCAGGCGCTTTTTCTGTAAAAATGCCTTCCTGTTCTTTTGAGCAGTGCGGTTCGATCAACTTGCTTTACACCAGGCGTTACCTCCTTAAATTTTTGGAGGCTGCGATTGGCCCTTTCCGCGATTACAATGGAGGCCTTTTTGAAATGCAGCAGCAACACTTTGAAGCCATCCGCATGCGACTGGGAGACCAGATTCCCCATTTCGACCTCTTTGCGGAAAAAGTCTTTTACGCCCTTCATCCCGTTGAGACCTGGATTTCCCTTTCTTTGGATGAAGCGGAGGAATTATTTCGAACTTTTTCTGAATTAATCGAAGAAAAAAAACCGTTTGCGGTCCGTACACGCCATGCTGGAAACAATGGCTTTATGATCGTTAAAACGGGCAATAATTCCGATCTTGTCAAACTGAGACGGATCAGCTCAGAGTCATCGGAAAAAGATTGGCATGCCCATCTCACCTTCGGGGATTCCCATTATCTCTGTTTATTAGGCCCTCCAAGCGAAAAAATCTCTTCTATTTTAAAGGAAAATTGTTTCCCAGAAGAAAAAATCCGATGTTTCAATTTGATGCTTCAGGAAGGAATTCCCCCTTCTTTGAACCCCCATTATTCATCGGGAGACATGCGGTGCCGCATTTTAAATAAACTGACCTTTGAAGGTTTGACTCGCTTAAATTCCCGAGGAGATCCTGAGCTTGCTGCCGCTCGAAAAGCGGCTATCTCCAAGGAAGGGCTTATTTATACATTCCTTTTACGCTCTTTCTCCTGGTCGAATGGAGAAAAAGTCACTGCAACCGATTTTGTTTCCAGCTGGCAATCGGCTTTAAGCGATCCGGTCAGCCATCCCGAATTGCTCTTTGCAATCAAAAATGGGAGGAAATTCCAAGAAAAAAAATGCAGCGCCCGAGACCTTGGAGTCCGCGCCCTCGATGCTGAAACCTTGGAAATTGAATTGGAGGCTCCAGATCCAACTTTTCTCACCCTTTTGGCTCAGCCGTTCTTTTTCCCTCTCTTTGGTTTTTCCCGCGAGCCAAAATGGTTCAATGGTCCCTACCTAGTCCGGGAAGAATCTAAACAGGGCATTTTGCTTGAACGCAACCCTTATTTTTGGGATGCAAAAAGAGCTTTTTTCGATCAGATCCACGTAAAGTGGCTTGCAGACTGCGATTCCATTTACGAGGAATTTTTACAGGGCAAAACCGATTGGATCGGGGATCCATTAAGCGTTCTTTCTCCAAGGCAAATCAAAGAATTAGGAAAAGCAGGAAAACTTCGAAAACAGGAAGCTTCCCGTCGATTTCAAATCTACTTCAACACCAAACATCCTATCTTATCGTCGCCTTGGATCCGTAAAGCTCTTAGCTTGTCGATTGATCGTTCCTGGATTTGCGAAAACCTTTTTCCCTTCAGCAACCCTTTATCCCCCTACCAAGCGAATCCAGAAAAGGCGCTTCACTTTTTTGAAACAGGCCTTAAAAAGCTGGGGTTGACAAGAGATGAGTTTCCCATTTTGACTTTCAGTTTTTCTTTGCAGACGCGCCGTCAAGAATTGGCTTATTATCTGCAATCTGCCTGGAAAAAAAACTTAGGGATCGAGATTCAACTCAATGGCAGCGAATGGAATTTATTTCGGAGTCAAATTGAAAAGAGAAACTTCGAAATCTGTGGAACGATCCAAGGTACGCTGAATGAAGATTCCCCTGGATACTTGGAAAAATTGGAGGGATCGAGCTCCTGGAATTTTTCCCAATGGTCCCATTTAGAATTCAGAAGAATCGTCGAAAAGACCAAAGCAGCGAAGGAAAGCAACCGCGACTTAATCAATAAAGCAAAGCAAATCCTCGAAGAAGAGATGCCCTTCGCCCCTCTTTTTAATTATACTCATCTCTACGCTCATTCGCCTTTACTTGAAGGTTATATTTACGATCCAGAAGGATGCATCGATTATAATGGAGCTTTTAATAAATTATGAAGAAACAGTGGAAAGAAAAAAAATATCTGATTATCCTTTTGCTCTCCTTTTTTATAATCAGCTGTCAAAAAGATAAAGATACAGGCCCTACCTTGAATTCTCTTAAAATCGTCTTCCAAGAAGGAGACCTTCCTTCTATCCATCCCCATGATCTGATGACTTATTTGCGAGGGATTTCAATCTCAAAAAATCTATTCGAAGGATTAACTCGCATCGATGAGCAAGGAAAAGCTGTTTTATCCGGCGCCCAATCGGTCGATATCTCTCCGGACGGACTCCGCTATACTTTTATCCTACGGGAAAATAAATGGTCTGATGGCAGCCCTGTGACTGCGCTCCAATATGAAACTGCTTGGAAAGAAGCCCTGTCTCCCGTTTCCTCCTGTTCCCGCGCCCATTTGCTTTACATGATTAAAAATGGGGAAGAAGCCAAAAAAGGAAAAGTTCCTCTTTCCGCAATTGGAGTGAAGGCCAAAGATGAAAAAACCCTGGAAGTGGAATTGGCTTTTCCCTCTCCCTATTTGTTCGAATTGCTGGCCCAGCCCATCTGCGTCCCCTTATTCAATGCAACAGAAAAGCAGCCTTCACAATTCAACGGTCCCTTTATTTTGGGCAATTGGGAAAGAAATAATTCAATGCAACTAAAACGGAATCCTTTTTTCTGGAACCATAAAAAAGTATCTCTCCAACAGATCGATATTTTTATGATTCCTGATGTAACGACTGCATTTTCTTTTTATGAAAAAGGAAAACTGGATTGGGTAGGCCTCCCTCTTTGCCCGCTTCCCTCTGAATTGATCCATCATTTGAAAAAAAACAAGACTCTGAAATCTCATCCTGTCGACCGGGCCTTTTGGCTTTTTTTAAATACCAAACATCCTACTCTTACCTCTCCTTCCATTCGTCAAGCGCTAAGCCTTGCTCTCGATCGCTCAAAAATTACCCAGCACATCCTAATCGGCGGAGAGCCGTTGACCAAACCTTTGCCTCCCAGCATTCTCCCTTCCAATCTATGCCGAAAAGAAGATGTCACTGAAGCCAAGCGACTGTTGGAAACCGGCCTGAAAGAGATGGGCCTTACCCTAGATAAATTACCTCCTTTAATCATCACTTATTCTCAGCAAGCCAATAGGAAACAATTGGCAGAATACGTGAAAGAAACGTGGAACGAAGTTTTAGGAATCCAGGTTCAATTAGAACCTCAAGAATGGAATCTGCTCCGTACCAATTTGGAAAAGGGGCAATTTGTTGTGAGTGGATGCTTTGAAGCGGCCTTCTATAAAGATCCCATGGAACTCTTAGAACGACTCGCAACTCTAAATCCGTCCAATTTTTCCCAGTGGGTCCATCCTTCTTATGAAATAAAAATTTCTTCCGTTTCCCAAGAAAAAAATCCGCAAAAAAGACTGCAGACTCTCTCTGAAGCCGAGCAGATTTTGATGGAGCATATGCCTTTTATCCCTATCTGCTCCGACCGCTTCTTATTTGCCCACACTCCGAATCTACAAGGCTACGCCTTCGACTACGTGGGAGCCATCGACTTTAGCTACGCCCACTTCTCTAAATAAAAAAAACCGCTAACTGGAACGTTCCTGTTAGCGGTTGGATTTCTAGAATTTTTAACGCATAAAAAAGCTCCTTTTGCTTAGCAAAAGGAGCTTTATGTTGAGATCAATTATCTTTTGATAAAATGATTAGCGACAACACCCATCACTACCAGGGCCATTGTCATCATAATGACATCATTTCGATGGCAGGCAATTTTTTTTCTTTCTTTTGTTGCTGTTTCTTTTACACTCTCCGTCGCAGAGGAAGCGGTAACTGAACTAGAGGAAACGCCTGGGTTTCTTTTTAAGGCCTGAGGCAAAGAAAGCGATGGCCAATGATTTCTTTGAGTCACTGAAAGGGTTGAGTCCAATTTGCTAAAAGTCGCTTTTTCTTCTTTAGAAACAGCCTTATCCTTTTCCTTTTTAGACCAATATTTTCTTAGATCCAATGAAGCGCAGGCACCTCTCAAACTAGAAGCGTAATCTCGCTTTTGGTTCGGCTCCTTGGATACAGAAGAAGAAGAACTAGTTGCTAGAGCAGCCGTACCAGATGCCTCCCGCTCAACAGGATCAGTAGGCTTCAAAGGAACCAAATGCAAATCAGGTCCTCCAAAAATAGCTGTTTCACTTACTTCAAACAAAGGTTGCTGAGAAGCAGCTGGATTAGAAGGATGCGAACCGCTGGGGATAGAGAGCGAGGAACTGGAACTAGATGAGGACGAACCAGTTGGCAAATAACCATGCTTTTCACGCCAATTTTGCAGCCAAGGACTTACCCTTCCGCTTACAGGTTGTGATGCACTGGAATTAGATGGTAGTGAAAGAGTAGAAATATCAGAATCTCCGAATTCTGCAGAATCTGGGAGATCTTTATCAGTTAGGCCTATCACATTTTGTGAACTAGGCTTTGCAGATAGTCTTTTGCTTGGATCAGCTTCGTCTGTTTCTAACTCCATTGGGACCGGGGAATCTGGCTTTGGGTTAGAGTTGGTCGCAGTTGTGGATAGGTCTTCTTGCGCAGCTTCTCTGGTATTGACTGCCGCATCCTTTGGCTCTGCTGCAACTGTTTCAGGACTTTCATTGTTATTTGCTTTTGCTTTATCCCTAGATTTCGAGGCAATTTGTATTATCTCTTCATCAGAACTTTCTGCTTCAGAGGCAGACTGTGATTTTTCGGATCTTTTCGCTTGAACCCTGTCAGATTCTTCCCCTGAAACATCTCCTTCTCCATTAGAACTTTCTGCTTCAGAGGCAGACTGTGATTTATGGGATCCTTTCGCTTGAGCCCCGTCAGATTCTTCGCCTGAAACATTTCCTTCTTTATCAGCCTCCGCGTGTTCAGCTACAGCTTCCGCTTCGAATTGATTGCTCTGGCTAGGAAGAGTTTCTTCACCAAATTCAATTAACTGCTGCAAAGCCGTTGTGGTACTGATTTGCGTCGCTGCGCCTTGAGATTCGTGGACTGCAGCCGCTGGGTCTTCAGAAGACTGCGCTTCAAAAGACTGGTCGGCTGTGTCAGGGGATAAACTCTCTTCTTCAGGCGACTTCCATTTTTGGAACATCTCTGCTACTGAAGACCATCCTTTTGTTGAACAATAATTCTTGTTTCCGGCTTGTGTAGAAATTGCGCTTTTTGCTTCAATTTGATGTTCAGGACTTTGGGTTAAAACGCGCGCCTTTGTAACTTCAACGGCAGATGCCATGACGAAGGTAGCTGGGGGAGTGACAGGTGACGATGGGGAAGACATATGATTCTCCTTGGATTTTTTAAAAGCGGCGAAAGTTTACGTTTTTTAAGAATAAAAAAAAACATTATTTTGAGTCGATTAAGAACGTTACAGGGCCGTCATTTAAAAGAGAAACTTGCATATAGGCTCTAAAGACCCCGGTTTCAACGGGCAAAAGCGATTTTTTTACTTCTCGGACGAAATGATGATAGAGAAGTTCTGCCTCAGCAGGAGGAGCGGCCTTAGTAAACGAGGGGCGTCTTCCTTCAGAGCAATCGCCATATAAAGTGAATTGGGAGACGATTAAAATTTCCCCTTGGATATCTAAAAGAGAACGATTCATTTTTTCTTGGTCGTCTTCGAACATGCGCAAATGGATTAATTTGGAGGCAAGCCATTCGCTTTTATCTGCCGTATCGCCTTGAGTTACGCCCAGAAAAACTAAAGCCCCCCGCCCGATCGAACCAACGGTTTTTCCTTCTACATCGACTTGGGCCTGTTTGACTCTTTGAATTAAAATTCTCATAAACGTTTTTTGAGTTCTGCTAACTCATTCCAGAGTTCGGAGGGCACCCGGTCGCCTAAAATTTTGAAATAGGAGGCCAGTTCCTCGGTTTCTTTTCTCCAAGCCGTAGAGTCCACTTCGAATAATTTTTTCAACTGGATTTCTGACAACTGAAGCCCTTCAAGATCCAGCGATTCAGGAATCCACCCAATTGGAGTTTTTTTTGCAGGAGTCTTTTGCGACACCCGATTAAAAATCCATT
>Ga0075370_10001229_pt1 | contig 10863 bp, 9 predicted proteins | sample EndMethybrTD3035_FD_71398 | JGI IMG/M metagenome (GOLD analysis project Ga0075370, IMG submission 71398) | Populus endosphere microbial communities from Tennessee, USA - Endosphere MetaG P. TD hybrid TD303-5 | ecosystem: Host-associated > Plants > Roots > Endosphere | place: USA: Tennessee... | reverse complement strand
CCGCCGGCCGGGTCGACGAAGACGCCGGTGTTCTGATCATACGTGCCGTACGACGCACCCGATGCCTGCGGCTGCGGCGCCGCGGGCGGGGGTGCTGGTGCCGGGGCCGGCGGAGCAAGCGGGGCCGGCGGAGCCTCAGGACCCTGGTAATACGGCCCCGCGAACAACGGCGGATTTGTCGCCCATCCCGGCGGGAAGGCCGGCGGCGGCCACGCATTCGGATACGGCGCAGGCGGTATCCATGCCGTGTACGGCGGCGGTGGCGGGCCCGCGTTCGGCGGCGGGATGTACGGCCACGGCTGATGCGGAGCCGGTCCCGGGCCGGGCTGTACTCCGGGCGGTAGGAAGCCCGGTGCGACCGGATATCCCGGGTCCGGATCGGCTTCCGGCGGGATGTACGGGAACTTGTTGGGCGGCAGGATGTTTCGCCCGTCCTCAGGCGTGTCGTCCTCCATGACGTCCATCGGCGTACCGATCGGCACCGGCGGACCACGCCACGGGCTGTTGCCGATCGGCACGTATCCCTTCGGGTCGCGGCACAACTGGATCGTCGGCGCGCGCTTCCCAGGGAATTCCTGGCACGGGTAGTTCCTCGCGCCACGCACGACCATGGGATCGTTCTGCGCGACTTTGCAATACAGGTCCGTCGGCAGATCGCGCAGCGTCGTATCGCCGGGGGTACGAATCTCCGACGGCGGCAGGAACCCTGTGTTGCACGGCGGCGGATCGTTGATCGAGATCTTGAAGTCCTGCTTGCCGCCTTCATCGATGGGCAACTGACCACCGATTGTCAGCAGAGACGCCTGCAGGGCGGGGAAGATGACCAGCGCCTGCTCGATCGACTTGTGATAGATGACGCCGACGCGGCCGAAGTTGGCGAGGTTGGCGGCAAGCACCGGGAACGACGGCCGGATACCCGAGAACGTCTCACTGGCTGTGGCGGCCGCACCGGGCGCGGTCGCGAGCAGCGAACGCACCTGCGGATCGGCGTTGGCCAACTCGCTGGTGAAGCGGGCCAGACCGTCGGACAGCGACCGGATGTCGTCGCCGCTGCGAATCTGAGCGTCCAGCAGCGGTCCGGCCTGGTCGATCAGCGCCGAGGTCTGCGGCCAGCTGGCGTTGGCCTCGTCGATCAGCTTCCGCGCCGAATCGAGCAACCGCGCGAGTTCGGGTCCGGAGCCGTTGAACGCCGCGAACGTCTCGCTCAACAGGTCCTGCAGACGCGTGTTGTCGAGGCTGCTCACCAGTCGGTCGGCCTCGCGCAGCATCTCGGAGACGTCCTGCGGTATCGCCGTGCGCTCCTTGGGAATCGTGGCGCCGTTACGCAGCGTTGCGGGCGAGGGGTCTTCAGGCGGAACGAAATCCACGTACTGCTCACCGACCGCGGACACGCTCTTCACGGTGGCGGTGGAGTTCTCCGGAATCTTGATGTCGCTGTTGAGCCGCATGTTCGCGGCGACGCCGTTGTCGGTCAGCCGCACGGATTCAACGCGGCCGGCCTGCACACCGCGGAAGGTGACGTTGGCGTTCTCGTACAGACCACCGCCTGCGACGAAGTTCGCCGTGACCTGATACGTACCCAAGCCCAGCCGCGCGGGGACACGCACGTACAGCAGGGCCACCGCGCCGACCGAGATCAAAGTCACGACGGCGAAGACCCACAATTGGATTCGCGCAGTTCGACTGAACATTACTCGGGCGGCACCTCCTGACCCGACGCGGTGCCGGGCGGGATCTGGAACGGATCTGCGGCCTGCCCGGACAGGTTCGCCATCTGACCGGTGAGGAACTCGGGCGGGTTGACGACCTCGCCGAGACGCTTCATGTTCGGGTCGAAGAACGACGTCGTGAAGATGGTCTCACCGAGCCGGCGGATCGTCAGATCGAACGTGGCGAAGATGTTGAAGTAATCGCCTCGGGCCACCTTCGGCAGATTCTTCGCCGGGAACGGGAAAGTCACCAAGCCGTTGAGGCTGGACACGAAATCCGCACGGTTGTCGTTGAGCGGCTTGATGACCGAGTACAGATCCTTCATGTCCTTGGCGAAATCATCACTGGTCTCGGACAGGATGCGCGCCCCCACGGTGGCGAGACGCTGCAGCGCCGCGAAGGCATCGACGATCTGCGCACGATTCTCGTTGAGGACCTTCAGCGCCCCGGGAAGCGTGTCCAGCGCACGACCGAGACTGTCCTTGCTGCGTGCCAGGACTCCGGCGAATCGGTTCAGCCCTTCGGCCGTGGAGATGATGTCGTCGGTTTGCCGATTCAACGACGAGGCGAGTTCCGCGAGCCGTGGGATCAGGCCGGCGAACTGACCTTCACGACCGGCGACCCCGTTGTAGATCTCCTGCGTGATGTCTTGCAGCGCACCCAGGTTGCCCTTGTTGACGACCACACCCAACGCCGACAGCACTTCCTCGGTTGTCGGATAGCCCCTGCTGTCGCTCAGCGGGATCTCCAGTCCCTGCCGCATTTCGCCGGCCGGCGCCTCACCGACCGGCGGCGCCAACTCGATGTGCTGCGAACCCAGCAGCGAGGTCTGCGCGACCTTCGCCGTCGAGTTGGCGGGCAGCTTGACGCTTTCGTCCAGAGAGAGTTTGACAGCGGCGTAGAAGGTGCCGTCCTCCCGTTGAACGGCCTCGATACCCGACACGCTGCCGACCGTGACGTTGTCGACCATCACCGGCGAGTTCTGCGGCAGGGTGGCCACGTCGGGCACTTCCACGGTGATCGAGAAGGAGCCCTTGCCGTGCCCCTCGGTCCCCGGCATGTTCAGCGAGTTCAAGCCGCCGAACTGGCAACCGGCGAGCAGCATCGCACCCGAGCCGATGGCGACGGTCCGGCGGGTCACGCGTCCGGCGTTCATTCCCAACGACTTTCGTGTCATCCCCCACCTCCCGGGACAGCGGCCTCGGCCGGAAGCGGACCTGGGGGCGGACCCGGAGCCGGGCCTGGAGGCGGGCCGGCCGGCGCGGGTCCCGGGGGCAAAATGACCGGGCCGAGCGTGTACGGCTGCGCCGGAGGCGGCGGACCGGGAACCGGGGCCTGGGGCACCAGCAGTGCACTCGGGTCACCCGTCGGCTCGCCGGCGCGTGGCGGGAACCGCCCCTCGGAGGGGATCCATTCCAGATACGGAATGTAGGTCTGCGCCTTGGCCTGGGTCGCAGGGGTGTCGTAGATGACCTGACCCTTGTACGCGGTGATCGTGTTGATCCCGTGCTCCATGAAAGGCGGGAAGTTCATCGCAAGACGCTTGAGCACCGGCGCAATTCGCTGGCGGCAGATTTCGGCACGCTTGTCGTAATCAGGCATTCCCGCCGCCTCGAACGCACCGCAGATGAACTGCACCGGGTTGGCGAACTCCGGCAGGCCCAGCAGACCGTTGGCGGTGCCCTGGGCCGGGTTGTAGATGTTGTAGAAGTTCGCCATCGCGTTCGGCAGAACGTGCAGGATCTGCTCGACGTCATCGGTCTGGTTGGTCAGGATGCTGGTGAAGTCGGTCAGCCGCTCGATGCTGCCGATCAACACCTCGTTGTGCTCGTCGAGGAAGCCGCGGATATCCGACAGTGCCTGATTGAGGCTGCCCAGGGTGTCGTTCAGCCCCACCGAGCTGTCGGCCAGCACCTGAGACACCGAGGCCAAATGTCCACTGAACTGGACGATCTGCTCGTTGCTCTTGGACAGTGCGTCGACCAGGATCTGCAGATTCTTCACCGTGCCGAAGAGGTCGGGGCTCGAGTCGCCCAGCCGCCCCGAGGTCTGCGAGAGCTCACGCAGGGCCTGCCGGAACGAGTCGCCGCTGCCGTCGAAGGTGTCGGCGGCCTGATTGACGAACTGGCTCAACGGACCCTGAACCTGGCCCGCCGCGGGCCCGAGTTGCTGGCTGAGACGCGTCAGTTCGGTCTTGACGTCGTCCCATTCCACTGGAACGCCGGTCCGTTCCAACGCTATGGTGCCGCCGTCCTTCATCGCCGGACCCTGGCTGTAGGCGGGGGTGAGCTGAATGAACCTGGCCGCCACCAGGTTCGGCGACATGATGACCGCGCGGGCGTCGGCGGGAACTTTGACGCTGTCCTTCACCCGCATGGTGATCTTGACGGAGTCGGCCTGCGGCTCGATCGACTCGATCGAGCCGATCGGAACGCCGACCACGCGGACTTCGTCACCCGGATACAGCCCCGCCGCCGAGGCGAAGTGGCCCACCACCGTGTAGGTGGTGACCCGGGGCCAGATCACGGACACACCACCGATCAGCGCCACCAGCAGCGCTGCGATTATCCCGATACGTACCCAGCGGCTCACGGTGACTTCGGCCTTATGATCATGCGCTCGTTGATGAAGCCGCGCAGCAGGTCGGACAGGCTGTCCGGTATCTTGCCCGGCTGGAAGTAGAGGTCAAGGAGCAGCGCGGTCTGCGTGTTGTTCGGGATCGCGTTGGGCAGGTTGACCATGAAGCCCGAACCCGAGCCGACCGACTCGCCGAGAGCCGTGGCGTACGGCGGCAGACGCTTCAACGCCTCGCTGATGTGTTCACGACGCTCGAGCAGGTTGTCCATCACCAGATTCAGCTTCTTCAGGGCGGGTCCGAACTCGCGACGGTTGTCGGCGACGAATCCTGAAATCTGCTGTGAGACATCGTCGATGCCGGCGATCAGGGTGCTCAGTGCGGAGCGCCGCTCATCAAGGGCAGCGAAGAGCTGATTGCCGTCGGTGACGAGTTGATTCACCTGACCGGCGCGGTCGGCAAGGGTGGCGGTCACCGACTTCGCCCGAGTCAGGAGCTGCCCCAGCGCTTCGTCGTTGGCGTTGATGCTGCGCGACAACTCGGCTACCCCGTCGAGCGTGCGGCGTAGCTCAGGGGTGGCGTCGCGGAACGAATCCGTCAGTACCTGCAGCGCCTGGGTCAGCTGGTCCTTGTCGAGCGACGCGGAGTTCTGGCCGAGATCCTGCAGAGCCATGTTCAAGGTGTACGGAACCGTGGTGCGGCCCACCGGGATTGATGTCACCGAGCCACTGCCACCGGGAACCACCCCCAGCGACCTCTCGCCGAGCACGGTGTCGGTCCGGATCGACACGAGCGTCTGATCGCCGAGCCGCACCTTGCGGTCGACGGTGAACGTCACCTTGGCGACGTCACCGGCGAGGCCGACGTCGTTGACCTTGCCGACCGTGATGCCGGAGATATTGACATCGTTGCCCGGTGAGATGCCGCCGGCGTCGGCGAAGTACGCCTCGTAGGACTTGCCTTGCGGATAGAACGGCAGCGTGTTGTAGCCGAACGCCACGATCACCACCATCACGACGACCGCGACGCCGAAAATACCCGCCCGCAGGGTTTTATCCATTCTCAGAGCACCTGCCCTTCGATAGGTCCGGCGTGCCGCCGATCGGCAGGAAGATGTCGCCGCCTGCCGGCCCGTTGAACTTGAGCGTCGTCGCGCAGATGTAGTAGTTGAAGTACGACCCGTACGCGCCGAGTGAATTGAGCCTCAGGTAGTTCTCGGCGAGCGGCTCGATGGCTTGATTGACCTCGGCCTTGCGGTTGTCGAACTCGGTTGCCATCGGACGGAGGTTCTCGAGCACTCCCTGGATCGGCCGCCTCGAGTTGACCAGCATGTCGGTCAGGCTCGTCTCCGCCGTCGCCAGCGGTTGAATCGCTCCGGCTATCGGGTCGCGGCCCTCGGCCAGTCCGGTGACCAGTTTCTGGAGCTCGTCGATGCTGGCATCGAACTCGACACTCTTGTCGTCGATGGTGCCGAGCACCTGGTTGAGATTCTGGATCACCTCGGAGATCACCTGGTAGCGATCCCCGAGAGTCTTGCTGAAAGTGCCTGTTTCCGAAAGCAATTGGGAAAGAGCGCCACCCTGGCCCTGCAACAGTTCCAGGATCGCGTTGCTGATCTGGTTGACCTGGTCACCGTTGAGACCCTTGACCACCGGGCGCAGACCACCGAGCAGGGCGTCGAGATCCAGCGCCGGTTGCGTCTGGTTGATGGACATCACGCCGCCGGGGGGCAGCTTCTTCAGATCGCCGGGGCCCGAGGTGATCTCCATGAAGCGGTCACCGACCAGATTCTCGTAGCGGATGACGGCCCGCGACGACGTGTACATCTGGTACTTCTTGTCGAGGCTGAACGCCACGTCGACGGTGTTGTCGGGATTCAACTTCACGCCCTCGACGGATCCCACCGGAACGCCGGCGATGCGGACGTCGTTGCCGTTCTCGAGTCGGGCGGCATCCTTGAACGTGGCGTGGTAGCTGTTGCTCGAGGAGAACCGGAACTCGCCGAAGATCACCACCAGACCGGCAGACACCAACAGCATGACCACGACGAAGATGCTCACCTTCGCCAAGATTGCTCGGTGGTTGACCATCAGAAGTCGTCCCGCTCTGCGAATGCGCCGTTGAAGAGGAACTGGAAGGTGTTCGGGGCGTCGACCTGAACCTCGGTGAACGGCTCGTAGGGGATGTAGGCGTTGTCGGTCACCAGGAATGGGGACCTGAAGAAGGAGCCGCCGAATTCCTTGCTGGGCAGGTCGGGAAGACCGCGGCAGTTCGGGCCGCCGGTGGCGTTCACGATCGGCAGGCTCTCGGGGTACGTGTACGACGGCACACCCAGCACGAAGCTGGAGCTCACCATCGCACCGGGCTTGCGACCACCGACGATCTGGCTGCCTCGCTGAGCACCCTTCGCCACACCCCGGATGATGCAGCCGAGTTCCGGCGAGTAGTCGCCGAGGACTTTCAACGGCGCCCGCAACCGTTGGATCGCGGCGATGTAGTCGTCGGCTCCCGGCTCAAGGGTCGCGGTGCCCTCGTCGGCGAGGCCGATCGCGGCGAGCAACGTCGCGTTCAGGTTCTTCTGCTCATCGACGACGGTCTTGCCGATCGTGGGAACGTTGTTGATCACGGTCACCAGGTCGGGGGCGGCGTCGCCGTAGATGTTGGCGACCGTCGCCGACTGTGAAAGCAGCGTCTCGACCGTCGGCAGCTTCGGATTGAGCTGCGTGAGGAACTGATTCAGACCAGAGGTCGTCGCGCCGAAGTCGTCACCGTGTCCGCGCAGACCTTCTGCGATCGCCGACATGGTCGCGTTCAGGTGAATGGGGTTGATCTTGTCCAGCAGCTCGATCAGGGTCTGGAACAACGTGTTGGCTTCCAGCTGCACCGCCTCGGCCTGGACGACGGCGCCGGGACGCAACGACGAACCGGACGGCTGCTCCGGCGCAAGGAATTCCACCGACTTCGCACCGAACACCGTCGTGCTGGCGATACGCACCGGCGCATTGGAGGGCACGTAGCGCATCTCGCCGCGGTTGATCGCGAGCGTCAACTTCGCCTGCTCGCCGGTGTATTCGATGCCTTCGACCTCACCGATCTGGATACCGCGGTACTTGACCTTCGCGCCCTTGTCCATCACCAGGCCGGCTCGCGACGACGTCACCGTCACGGTGTCGGTCTTGGTGAAAGCGGCGCTGTACGAAAGGTATGTGAACACGGTGAACGCCACGATGATCGCCGCCAGCACTAAGGCGGCGATCCTTATCGCGGCTTTCCTCGACACGGCGCTACCCCCTCAGCCCGACAGATTGAAGTTACCGGTGGCGCCGTAGACGCCGAGGGAGATGAACAGGGTGATGATCACGACGATGATCAGCGAGGTGCGAACCGCCTTTCCGACGGCGATGCCGACGCCGACGGGACCGCCGGATGCGTTGTAGCCGTAGTACGTATGGACCAGCATCACCGCGACCGCCATCACGATGGCCTGAACGAAAGACCACAGCAGATCGGTAGGTATCAGGAACGTGTTGAAGTAGTGGTCGTACAGACCGGCGGACTGTCCGTTGACATAGACGGTGATGGTCCGTGCCGAGAAGAACGCGGCCAACGTGGCCAGCGAGTACAGCGGGATGATGGCGACCAACCCGGCGACGATGCGGGTGGACACCATGTACGACACGGAGTGCACGGCCATCGATTCGACGGCGTCGATCTCTTCGGCGATGCGCATGGCGCCGAGTTGGGCGGTCGTGCCCGCGCCAATGGTGGCGGCGAGCGCGATGCCGGCGATGATCGGTGCGACGATGCGGACGTTGAGGTAGGCGGACAGGAATCCGGTCAGCGCTTCGATGCCGATGTTGCCCAACGACTCGTAGCCCTGCACGGCGATGACGCCGCCGGAGGCAAGCGTGAGGAAGGCCGCGACGCCGACCGTGCCGCCGATGAGGATCAGCGCACCGGTGCCCAGCGTCATCTCCGCGATCAGCCGGGATGTCTCTTTGCCGTAGCGCCGCAATGCGTTGGGTACGTACCGGATCGACTCGGCATAGAACAACGCCTGCTCGCCGAAAGAGTCGACAGCGCGCGGAAACCAGCCGAATGCCCGCCGCATCCGCAGCGTGATGTCGTAGTTCCCGAGCTGACTCATCGTCGCCGTCTCTTCTTCGCGCAAGCGCTCATCAGCCCAGGACCCTAACGCCGATCGCGGTCATCAGGACGTTGATTACGAACAGACATATGAAGGCATAGATGACGGTCTCGTTGACCGCCTCCCCGACTCCCTTGGGTCCACCCTTCACGGTGAGGCCCCGGTAGCAACCGACGAGGCCGGCCATGACACCGAACAGCAGCGCCTTGACTTCTGAGATCACCAACTCGCCCAGCCCCGTGAGGATGGTCAGGCCGTTGATGAAGGCGCCCGGGTTCACGCCCTGCAGCAGAACCGAGAACACATAGCCGCCGGTGAGGCCGATCGCGATCACCAGACCGTTGAGCAGCAGCGCCACGGTCGTCGACGCGAGCACGCGTGGCACGACGAGCCGCTGAATGGGATCGATGCCGAGCACCCGCATCGCGTCGATCTCTTCGCGGATGGTGCGAGCACCCAGGTCGGCACAGATCGCGGTCGCGCCGGCTCCGGCGATGACGAGCACGGTCGAGATCGGGCCCAGCTGGGTGACGGTGCCGAACGCGGTGCCGGACCCGGACAGGTCGGCGGCGCCGATCTCACGCAGCAGGATGTTGAGCGTGAATGCGACCAGCACAGTGAAGGGAATCGAGATCAGCAGCGTGGGGATCAGCGAAACCTTCGCGATCATCCACGTCTGCTCGAGGTACTCGCGGATCTGAAAAGGGCGCCGGAAGATCTTGACGAAGGTGTCCAGGGACATCTCGAAAAAACCGCCTACGGCCCGAGTAGGTGCCGCGAGCGATTTGATCAACCTCGGGCTCCATCCTGTGACTGAGGGGCCTTTCGGCGTGCGCGCGGTTGGCGAAGACTTGACGTCTCGTCGCCGCGGCAGGCTTGCGGGCCCCCCTTTAAGCGGTGCTCTTAGTGAGCGCGTTGATGTTAACTAGAACAAGTTCGCAGTGTCAAAGAACGGCAAAATTAGTCCGAATTGTAATCTTTGCGCTGGTCAAAGCATGTGTGACCTGGGTCATTCTAGAACGTGTTCTACTCCGGATCGACAGCGTGTATTCAAGACCGGCGGTCTCGCTATCCCATGAGCTCCGACGCCGAGAAATTTCGCTCCGAGTCCCGGCCAGCAAAGTACTTCTGCAACGTTTGCGACAGGTCCGCCGGACCCCAGGCGTCAGTCTCAGCGCTGAATTGAGCCTCCACCGTCGGCGCCGCAACGAGCGTCACGGTAGGACCATAGACGATAAACAGCTGTCCGTTGACGTCTTGCGCGGCGGGCGAGGCCAGGAACCGCACCAGCGTGACCACGTGTTCGGGCGAAAGACTGTCGATCTCGCCGTCCGCCAGCGACGGCGCCTCGCCGAACACGTCAGCGGTCATCGCGGTGCGGGCGCGCGGTGCGATCGCGTTGGCCCGGACGCCGTAACGCTCCAATGCGCGCGCCATCGTCAACGTCAGCGCGGTGATACCGGCCTTCGCCGCACCGTAGTTGGCCTGCCCGACCGGGCCGACCAGACCGGCCTCCGACGACGTGTTGATGACCCGGCCGTAGACCTGTCCGTCGTTCGCCTTCGCCTTGGCACGCCAGTAGGTGGCGGCGTTGCGGGTCAGCAGGAAGTGGCCCCGCAGATGCACGGCGATGACCGCGTCCCAGTCCTCGTCGGTCATGTTGAACAGCATGCGGTCACGCGTGATGCCCGCGTTGTTGACGACGATGCTCAAGCCGCCGAGGCCGTCGGCGGTCTCGACGAGCTCGTCGGCGGTGGACCGCTCGCTGATGTCGCCGGCGACCGCGACCGCCTTGGACTCCGCCGCGACGATCTCGTCGATCACGTCGGAGCGGTCGAGCGCGGGCGCGATGTCATTGACCACGACGGTGGCTCCCGCCCGCGCCAGGCCGATGGCCTCGGCGCGGCCCAGCCCCGCGGCGGCGCCTGTCACCACGGCGACGAGCCCGGAAAGATCAGTCGGATCTGCAGTCATTTATGAATACCTCTAGTCTTTGCGGATCAGGGCTGCTCGCGGGCATTCGGCTATCGACTGCTCCGCCAGGTCCTCCTGGCCCTCCGGCACGGGATCGGCCTTGATGACGGCGTAATCCTCATCGTCGAGATCGAACAGGTCGGGGGCGATTCCGACACATACGGCGTTGCCTTCGCAACGGTCGCGGTCCACTTCCACTCGCATCACGCACTCCTTGCGCTCGGGGCTGCTTTGCGCAGCCAGTGTGGCACCGGCCTGGACCCCAAGACTAGAACGTGTTACAACCGGGAGTGAAGTCGGGCTGGACTTCGGTTCGAGCCTGGGTGCACTTGGGCCATCCAAGTCATGGTGCTCATAGAGAAGTTAGGACAAGGCGATGCGGATCGGCTACACCCCAGAGCAGGAGGAGTTGCGCCGCGAGTTGCGGTCGTACTTCACCAAGCTGATGACCCCTGAG
>Ga0075370_10001228_pt1 | contig 10864 bp, 8 predicted proteins | sample EndMethybrTD3035_FD_71398 | JGI IMG/M metagenome (GOLD analysis project Ga0075370, IMG submission 71398) | Populus endosphere microbial communities from Tennessee, USA - Endosphere MetaG P. TD hybrid TD303-5 | ecosystem: Host-associated > Plants > Roots > Endosphere | place: USA: Tennessee... | reverse complement strand
AGCCCAACAAGGGCCTGAACGCGATGTTCGTGATGATGAACGCGGCCCGGCTCGGCGTGGGGATGCAGTCGCTGGGCCTGACCGAGGTGGCCTACCAGAACGCCGTCGCCTACGCGAAGGACCGCCTGCAGATGCGCGCGCTGTCGGGCCCGAAGGCGCCGGACAAGCCCGCCGACCCGATCATCGTGCACCCCGACGTGCGCAAGATGCTGATGACCGCCCGTGCCTACGCCGAAGGCGGCCGCGCGCTGGCCATCTACACCGCGGCGCTGATCGACAAGGAACTGAACCACCCCGACGCCGACGTGCGCAAGGAATGCGCCGACGAGGTCGCGTTGCTGACGCCCATCGTCAAGGCCTTCATGACCGACAACGGCTGGATCGCCACCTCGCACTGCATGCAGGTCTACGGCGGCCACGGCTTCATCCACGAGTGGGGCATGGAGCAGTACGTGCGCGACGCGCGCATCAACATGATCTACGAAGGCACCAACACCATCCAGTCGCTGGACCTGCTGGGCCGCAAGGTGCTGGGCGACAACGGCGCCAAGCTCAAGCGCTTCGGCAAGAAGATCGCCGAGTTCGTCGAGGAAGAAGGCATCAGCGAGGAGATGCAGGAGTTCGTGAACCCGCTCGCCGAGCTCGGCGACAAGGTCACGAAGCTGACCACCGAGATCGGCATGAAGGCGTTCCAGAACCCCGACGAGGTGGGCGCCGCCGCGGTGGACTACCTGCGTGTCTGCGGCCACCTGGTGTTCGCCTACTTCTTCGCGCGCATGGCCAAGGTGGCGCTCGACAAGAAGGATTCCGGCGACAAGTTCTACCAGGCCAAGCTCACGACGGCGCGCTTCTACTTCGCCAAGCTGCTGCCCGAGACGGCCGGCCTGATCCGCACCTGCCGCGCCGGCCTGAAGCCGCTGATGGAAATGGACGAGGCGCTGTTCTGAGCGCGAGGTCCCAGCTGAACCCGCGGGCGACGACGTCGCCTGCCTGACGCGAAATCGCCACGCGAAGAGCGATGATTGATGCACGGCCCCGGCCGTTTCAACAAACCTAGGAGACTTCCCTTGAAACAAGCAGCAGTTGCATTCGTCCTCGCCACCGCCAGCGTCCTCGCGATGGCGCAGAACACGCCGGCCGGCCTGTGGCGGACCATCGATGACGACGGCAAGACCGAGAAGTCCACCGTGCGCATCGTCATCGCCAACGGCGTGCTGAGCGGCAAGGTCGAGCACATCACCGATCCGGCCAAGGCCACGGAGAAGTGCACGAAGTGCGAGGACGACCGCAAGGACCAGCCCATCGTCGGCATGACCATCATCAACGACGTCAAGCAGGACGCGGAAGAGCCCACCCTGTGGACCGGTGGCCTGATCCTCGACCCGGCCAAGGGCAGCACGTACAAGGTGCGCCTGAAGACGGTCGATGGCGGCAAGAAGCTGGAAGTGCGCGGCTACATCGGCTCGCCGATGTTCGGCCGCACGCAGACCTGGATCCGCGCCGAATAACGCGCTGGCCAAGACCCGGGGCCGGGCAGCAGTGCGCTGCCGGCCGACCCCGTTCACCCCTGGAGAGAAACAAAGTGAGTCGATTCCAAGTTCGCAAGGTGGCCGTGCTCGGCGCCGGCGTGATGGGCGCGCAGATTGCCGCCCATCTGGTCAACGTCAAGGTGCCCGTCGTCCTGTTCGACCTGCCTGCCAAGTCCGGCCCCAAGAACGGGATCGTCACCAAGGCCGTCGACGGCCTCAAGAAGCTGAAGCCCGCGCCGCTGGGCGTGGCCGACGACGCATCGCTGATCCAGCAGGCCAACTACGAGGACAACCTCGAGCTGCTGCGCGACTGCGACCTCATCATCGAGGCAATCGCCGAGCGCATGGACTGGAAGCTGGACCTGTACACCAAGGTCGCGCCGTTCATCGCGCCGCACGCGATCGTCGCCTCCAACACCTCGGGCCTGTCGATCACCAGGCTGTCCGAGGTGCTGCCGGAAGAGATCAAGCCGCGCTTCTGCGGCATCCACTTCTTCAACCCGCCGCGCTACATGCGCCTGGTGGAGCTGATCCCCACGCCCACCACGCAGCCGCAGATCCTCGACCAGCTCGAGACCTTCGTCACCACCGCGCTGGGCAAGGGCGTCGTGCGCGCCAAGGACACGCCCAACTTCGTCGCCAACCGCGTCGGCATCGCCGGCATGCTGGCCACCATCATCGAGGCCGAGAAGTTCGGCCTGTCGTACGACGTCGTCGACGACCTGACCGGCAAGAAGCTGGGCCGCGCGAGCTCGGGCACGTTCCGCACGGCGGACGTCGTCGGCCTCGACACGATGGCGCACGTCATCAAGACGCTGCAGGACAACCTCAGGGACGACCCGTTCTTCCCGAGCTACGCCACGCCGCCGGTCGTCGGCCGCCTGATCGAGCAGGGCGCACTCGGCCAGAAGGCGGGCGCCGGCTTCTACAAGAAGGTCGGCAAGGACATCCTGCGCCTGGATCCTTCCAAGGGCGAGTACGTGCCGGGCGGCGCCAAGGCCGACGCCATCGTCGACCGCATCCTGAAGAAGCCCGCGGCCGAGCGCATCAAGCTGCTGCGCGAATCGACCAACCCGCAGGCGCAGTTCCTGTGGGCCATCCTGCGCGACAGCTTCCACTACGCCGCCGTGCACCTGGCCGACATCGCCGACTCGGCGCGCGAGATCGACTTCGCGATGCGCTGGGGCTTCGGCACGAAGCAAGGCCCGTTCGAGCTGTGGCAGGACGCCGGCTGGAAGCAGGTCGCCACCTGGATCAAGGAAGACATCGACGCCGGCAAGGCGCTGTCGACCGCGCCGCTGCCCGCCTGGGTGTTCGACGGCCGTGACGGCGTGCACACCGCCGACGGTTCGTGGAGCGCCGCGCAGGGCAAGTACCTGCCGGTCTCGACGCTGGACGTCTACAAGCGCCAGCCGTTCCCGGAGACGGTGCTGGGCGCCGGCGCGGCCAACCCGCTGAAGTCGGGCACGGAAGAGTTCAAGAACGACGAAGTGCGCGTGTGGACGCTGGACGGCGAGGTGCTGATCGCCAGCATCACCGCCAAGCTGCACCTGATCTCGCCGACGGTCACCGAGGGCCTGCTCAAGGCCGTCGAGATCGCCGAGGCCAGGTACAAGGGCCTGGTGATCTGGTCGCCGGACGAGGCGTTCTCGGCCGGCGCCAACCTCGAGGCGCTGATGCCCGTGTTCATGAAGATGGGCGCCAAGGGCATCGCGCCGGAAGAAAAGAAGCTGCAGGACATGATGCTGCGCGTGCGCTACGCGGCCGTGCCGGTCGTGGCCGCGGTGCGCGGCATCGCGCTCGGCGGCGGCTGCGAGCTCGCGGTGCACTGCGCGTCGCGCGTGGCAGCGATGGAAAGCTACATGGGCCTGGTGGAAGTGGGCGTCGGCCTGATCCCCGGCGGCGGCGGCCTGGCCTACATCGCGCGCCGCGCGGCCGAGAACGCCGCCAAGGCGCCGGGCACCGACCTGCTGGCCTTCCTGAAGGACGGCGTGGTCGCCGCGGCTTCGGCCACGGTGGGCACCAGCGCGCTCGAGTCGCGCAAGATCGGCTACCTGCTGGACTCCGACATCATCGTCCCGCACATCGACGAGCTGCTGCACGTGGCCTCGACGCAGGCCAAGGCGATGTACGACGCCGGCTACCGCGCGCCGGTCAGGCGCCTGATCCCGGTGGCCGGCCGTTCCGGCATCGCCACGGTCAAGGCCTCGCTGGTGGCGATGCGCGACGGCGGTTTCATCAGCCAGCACGACTTCTTCATCGGCAGCCTGATCGCCGACGTCTGCTGCGGCGGCGAGGTCGACGCGGGCACCCAGGTGACCGAGGAATACCTGATGGCGCTCGAGCGCAAGCACTTCTGCGCCCTGCTCGAGAACCCGAAGACGCAAGAACGAATCATGGGCATGCTCCAAACGGGCAAGCCGGTTCGGAACTGATTGGACAGACGAACATGAGCAAGCAAATTTCCGACGCCTACATCGTCGCGGCCACGCGCACGCCGATCGGCAAGTCCCATCGCGGCTACTTCAGGAACACGCGTCCGGACGACCTGCTGGTCGCGGCGCTGCAGGGCGCGCTCAGGCAGGTGCCCAACCTCGACCCGAAGTCCATCGAGGACGCGATCGTCGGCTGCGCGATGCCCGAGGGCGAGCAAGGCCTGAACTTCGCGCGCACCGGCGTGCTGCTGGCCGGCCTGCCCAACTCCGTGGGCGGCATCACGGTCAACCGCTTCTGCGCGTCCGGCCTGTCGGCCGTGCAGATGGCCGCGGACCGCATCCGCGTCGGCGAAGCCGACGTCATGATCGCCGCCGGCGCCGAGAGCATGAGCATGGTGCCCATGAGCGGCAACAAGCCGTCGTTCAACCCGCACGTGTTCGACAAGGACGAGAACATCGGCATCGCCTACGGCATGGGCCTGACGGCGGAGAAGGTGGCCAACCAGTGGAAGGTCTCGCGCGAGGCGCAGGACGCGTTCGCCCTGGCCTCGCACCAGAAGGCGCTCGCCGCCATCGCCGCCGGCCAGTTCAAGGACGAGATGACGCCGGTGGAAGTGTTCACCCGCGTGCCCAACCTGGCCACGGGCGAGATCGACGTCACCAGCCGCTGGGTCGACACCGACGAAGGCCCGCGTCCTGACACCTCGCTGGAAGGCCTGGCCAAGCTGAAGGCCGTGTTCGCCGCCAAGGGCTCGGTCACCGCCGGCAACAGCTCGCAGACGTCCGACGGCGCCGGCGCGCTGATCGTGGTCAGCGAGAAGGCGCTCAAGCAGTACAACCTGACGCCGCTGGCCCGCTTCGTGAGCTTCGCGTCCAAGGGCGTGCCGCCCGAGATCATGGGCATCGGCCCGATCGAGGCGATCCCCGCGGCGCTGAGGTCCGCCGGCCTGAACATCTCGCAGATGGACTGGATCGAGCTGAACGAGGCCTTCGCCGCGCAGGCGCTGGCCGTGATCAACACCGTCGGCCTCGACGCCTCGAAGGTGAACCCGATGGGCGGCGCGATCGCCCTCGGCCACCCGCTGGGCGCCACCGGCGCGATCCGCTCGGCCACGGTCATCCACGCTCTGCGCCGCAACAACCTGAAGTACGGCATGGTCACCATGTGCGTCGGCACGGGCCAGGGCGCGGCCGGCATCTTCGAACGCCTCTGATCGAGCGCGTTCCAGACGGCGGCAGGAAGTCACCGGATCGCTACCCGCGGCCGGTCGGCCCTGCCGCCGTCTTCACGTCCGCGCTACCCGTCGGACAATACGAGACAAGATTCCAAGAGGTTCAGCCATGACCATCCGCACCGTCAACACCAACGGCGTCGCCGTCATCGAGATCGCGCGACCCGAGAAGAAGAACGCGCTGACGCAGGCGATGTACACCGCGATGGCCGAGGCCATCGTCGCCGCCGATGCCGATGCCACGATCCGCGCCGTGCTCATCACCGGCCAGCCGGGCATCTTCACCTCGGGCAACGACCTCGAGGACTTCATGATGCGCCCGCCCCAGGGCGAGGACTCGCCGGTGTTCCAGTTCATGAAGGCGCTCACCGAATGCGGCAAGCCCGTGGTGGCGGCCGTCACCGGCGGGGCGATCGGCATCGGCGCCACGATGCTGCTGCACTGCGACCTGGTCTACGTGAGCGACGAGGCGCGCCTGGCGATGCCGTTCGTCGGCCTGGGCCTGGTGCCGGAATACGCCTCCAGCCTGCTGGTCACGCAGCGCGTGGGCCAGGCCAAGGCCACCGAGCTGCTGCTGCTGGGCGAGCCGTTCAACGGCGAGGCCGCGGTCGAGATGGGCATCGCCAACGCGGTGCTGCCGGCCGCCGAGGTGGTCAACCACGCGCGCCGCATGGCCGAGCGCTTCAACGCGCTGCCGCCGGGCGCGGTGCGCGAGAGCAAGGCGCTGATGCGTCGCGGGCAGAAGTCGCTGGTCGAGGAGACCATCCGCACCGAGGCCGAGATCTTCGCCAGGCGCCTGCGCAGCCCGGAGGCGACGGAGGCCTTCCAGGCCTTCTTCCAGAAGCGCAAGCCGGACTTCTCGAAGTTCTGATCTCGCGATGAGCGCGTCCGAGCTCCCGCCGCTGCCGGCGCGCCGCGGCGCCGCGCGTGCGACGGCGGCGCCGGCACCGCTGCGCCTGGCCACGCAGGCGTACAAGCTCGCGCTGCTGCCCGTGCTGCTGGCGCAGGGCAGGCAGGTGCGCGCCAACGCGCTGCGGCTGCCCGAGGCGGCCGGCGCGCGCGAGGGCGTGGCCGGCAGCGGGCGCGTGGCGCTGCGGGTGCTGATCGTCGGCGATTCGTCGGCGGCGGGCGTGGGGGTCGGAACGCAGGACGACGCCTTCGCGGGCCAGCTCGCGCAGTCCCTGGCCGAGCGCACCGGCGCGGCGGTCGGCTGGCAGCTGGTGGCCACCAGCGGCCACACCGCGGCCGACGCCGGGCGCGCGCTCGCGGGCGCGAAGCTGCAGACGGCCGACCTGCTGGTCACCGCGCTGGGCGTCAACGACGTCCTTGCCCAGACGCGGCCCCCGCAGTTCCTCGCCGCGCTCGACGAGATCCACGCGCTGGCCGTCATGCGCGCGCAGGTGACGCACTCCTGGCACTGCGGCCTGCCGCCGCTGGGCACGTTCGCGCTGCTGCCGCAGCCGCTGCGCTGGGTACTCGGGCGCGACGCGGCCCACCTGGACGGCGCGCTGCGGCGCCACATCGAGGGCCAGGCGACCCGCCTGCACCTGCCGCTGCCCGACACCCCGCGCATGCCGGGCAAGGACGACGCTACGCCCGAAGGCTGGATGGCGCGCGACGGCTTCCACCCGGGCCTGCTGGGCTACCGGCAGTGGGGCCGGCAGGTGGCCGAGGCGATCGGCTGACGGCGTCGCCTCAACGCGGGATCTGGCGCGGCTTGCCGTCGCGGTCGATCGCCACGTAGGTCAGGTTGGCCTCGGTGACCTTGACCACCTGGACGTCGGCCGGGTTGCGCTCCGCATAGACTTCGACGCGCACCGTGATCGACGTGTTGCCCACGCGTTCGACCGTGGCGTAGAAGCTCAGCAGGTCGCCGATGGACACCGGCTGCTTGAAGATGAACTGGTTCACCGCGACCGTGGTGATGCGGCCCTTGGCGATGCGCGAGGGCAGCACCGAGCCGGCCAGGTCGACCTGGGCCATGATCCAGCCGCCGAAGACGTCGCCGTTCGCGTTCGAGTCGGCCGGCATCGGCAGCACGCGCAGCACCAGTTCCTTGTCGGCGGGCAGGGCGGCGGGCGCCTTCGCGGAGGCTTGCATTTCGGCGTGGGTCATCGGCATCTTTCTTCGGTTCGGGCTCGTCGGCGATTGTGCGTCAAAGGGTTTACCCTGAATTTTCGATTGTCCCGCGCATCGGCCGGCTGTCGACCCTAAACTGCCCCGCCGACGGCGCCGGACGGACATTGTTCACGGCTTGACCTTGCCGCGGTCGCCCCCACCTGCGCTGTCCCATGCACCCGAAACCGCCCTCCGCCGCCCGCGACGCCGCGCCCGCCACCGAACCGCGCAGCGACCTGGCCACGCTGAAGCGGCTGATCCCCTACTTCTGGGAGTACCGCGTGCGCATGGCCGTCGCGCTGGCGTTCCTGGTCGGGGCCAAGGTGGCCAGCGTCAGCGTGCCGCTCCTGCTCAAGAAGCTGGTCGACGCCCTGAACATCTCGATCACCGATCCGCGCGCGCTGCTGGTGGTGCCGCTGGGCCTGCTGCTGGGCTACGCCGGCCTGCGGCTGGCGATGACGCTGTTCACCGAGCTGCGCGAGATCGTGTTCTCGCGCGCCACGTTCGGCGCCGCCAAGCGCGTGGCGCTGGAGACCTTCGAGCACCTGAACGCGCTGTCGCTGCGTTTTCACCTCGAGCGCCAGACCGGCGGCCTGACGCGCGACATCGAGCGCGGCACGCGCGCCTTGCAGACGCTGGTGTCGTACTCGCTGTACACGATCATCCCGACCCTGGTCGAGCTCAGCTTCGTGCTGGCGCTGCTGGGCCACCGGTTCGACATGGGCTACGTTTGGATCACGCTGGCCGCGCTGCTGCTGTACGGCGTGTTCACGATCGCGATCACCGAGTGGCGCACCAAGTACCGCAAGGCCGTCAACGAGCTGGACTCGAAGGCGAACACGAAGGCGATCGACGCGCTGATCAACTTCGAGACGGTCAAGTACTTCAACAACGAGCAGTTCGAGTCGGCGCGCTACGAGACGGGCCTGGAGGCGTTCCGCGCCGCGCAGGTGAAGTCGCAGGCCACGCTCTCGATGCTCAACACCGGCCAGCAGCTGATCATCGCGGGCAGCCTCGTCGCGCTGCTGTGGCGCGCCACCGGCGGCGTGATCGCGCACGCGATGACGCTGGGCGACTTCGTGATGGTCAACGCGCTGCTGATCCAGCTGTACGTGCCGCTGAACTTCCTGGGCGTGCTGTATCGGGAGGTCAAGCAGGGCCTGACCGACCTCGAGCGCATGTTCGCGCTGCTGGAGAAGGAGCGCGAAATCGCCGACGCGCCCGACGCCCAGCCGCTGCGCATCGCGGGCGGCGCGGTGCGCTTCGAGCACGTGAGCTTCGCCTACGATCCGGCGCGGCCCATCCTGCACGACGTCAGCTTCGAGATCCCCGCCGGCAAGACGGTGGCCGTGGTCGGCCCCAGCGGCGCGGGCAAGAGCACGCTGGCGAGATTGCTGTACCGCTTCTACGACGTCACCGGCGGCGCGATCCGCATCGACGGGCAGGACCTGCGCCAGCTCACGCAGCACAGCCTGCGCAAGGCGATCGGCATCGTGCCGCAGGACACGGTGCTGTTCAACGACACGGTGGCCTACAACATCGCGTACGGCCGGCCGGGCGCGCCGCAGGCCGAGGTCGAGGGCGCCGCGCGCGCCGCGCACATCCACGACTTCATCGCCGCCACGCCCAAGGGCTACGAGACGATGGTGGGCGAGCGCGGCCTGAAGCTGTCGGGCGGCGAGAAGCAGCGCGTGGCGATCGCGCGCACGCTGCTGAAGAATCCGCCGCTGATGATCTTCGACGAGGCCACGTCCGCGCTCGACTCCGCCAACGAGCGCGCGATCCAGGCCGAACTGGCGCAGGCCGCGCAGGGGCGCACGACGCTGGTGATCGCGCACCGGCTGTCGACGGTGGTCAACGCCGCGCAGATCCTGGTGATGGCCGAGGGCCGCATCGTCGAGCGCGGCACGCACCCCGAGCTGCTGGCGCTGGACGGCCGTTATGCGCACATGTGGCGCCTGCAGCAGACGCACGGCGAGACGGCCGCGGCGAGCGACGCGCCGGAGTCGCCGACGCTGGGCGATTCGGCGTTCGCCGATGCCGCGCCCGCGCGTTGACGGCGCCGAGGCTACAGTATGCCGGTGTCAGGTCTTGCCTTTTGCGCAATGAAGTCTTCGCGCTTGTCCAGGAATGGACGCGCAAATGGCAAGACCTGACACCGGATAACATTGACTCGTGGAAACCAAGTGGCTTGAAGACTTCGTCAGCCTGGCCGAGACGCGCAGCTTCTCGCGTTCCGCGCAGCTGCGACACGTGACGCAGCCGGCGTTCTCGCGCCGCATCCAGGCGCTCGAGGCCTGGGCCGGGCTCGACCTGGTCGACCGCTCCTCCTATCCCACGCGGCTGACCCCGGCCGGCGAGACCTTCCACGGCCAGGCGCTGGAGGTGCTGGGCAGCCTGCAGGCCACCCGCAACATGATGCGCGGGCTGCAGGCCGGCGGCGCCGACATGATCGAGTTCGCCGTGCCGCACACGCTGGCGTTCACGTTCTTCCCTGCCTGGCTGATGGACCTGCGCAAGCGCTTCGGCGCGATGAAGAGCCGCCTGATCGCCCTCAACGTGCACGACGCCGTCATGCGCATGACCGAAGGCAGCTGCGACCTGCTCGTGGCCTACCACCATGCCTCGCAGCCGCTGCAGCTCAGCCCCGACCGCTACGAGATGCTGAGCCTGGGCGCCGAGACGCTGGCCCCCTACGCCAAGGGCGGCGCCGACGGCCAGCCGCTGTTCCGCCTGTCCGCCGGCAGCGCGCGCATCCCGTTCCTGGGCTACGCCTCGGGCGCCTACATGGCCCGGCTGGTCGACCAGATCCTGAAGTCGACGAGCGTGCTGCCGCAGCTGGACACCGTCTACGAGACCGACATGGCCGAGGGGCTGAAGGCGATGGCGCTCGAAGGCCACGGCATCGCCTTCCTGCCTTCCAGCTCGGTCAAGAAGGAGCTGCGGGCGCGGCGCCTCGTGTCGGCCGCGCCGCTGCACGACGACGCCGGCCACGCCTGGGAGGTGACGATGGAGGTGCGCATCTACCGCGAGCGCCCCGAGCTGGCGCGCCATCCCAAGCCGGGCGCCCAGGCGCTGTGGGACTTCCTGCGCGAGGCCTGAAGGCGCAGGCAGGAACTTGACGCGCTCGTTCACCCGGCCCGGACGCGCCGGATGCCGCGGCGGCTTCCAGGGACTTGCGGCGCCGGGGCAGCCGTCGCATGCTGCAATAGTTGGCCGCCTGCATGAAATTTCTGGTACTAACCCTTATGGGACGATGCAAATGATGCATGATGCGGCCCTCAAAAGGCATTGGCACCGCTCCACGGCGCCGCATACAGTCCGCGACCATGCAAGTTTTACCGTGTCCCAGCGCTAACCGCGCCCCCGGTCAGGCACGTGCCCACCAGGCACGCAGCCTCGTGGGAGTCACGCTCGCAGCCCTCGTGTGCCTCGCCCCGGCGGCGCACGCCAAGCCCAAGGACGCCGCAGCGTCCGCGGCCGCACCGGCCGATGCCGAACCGCATCCGGTCCTCGATCGCATCCGCAGCAGCGGCAAGATCGTGCTCGC
>Ga0075370_10001227_pt1 | contig 10864 bp, 11 predicted proteins | sample EndMethybrTD3035_FD_71398 | JGI IMG/M metagenome (GOLD analysis project Ga0075370, IMG submission 71398) | Populus endosphere microbial communities from Tennessee, USA - Endosphere MetaG P. TD hybrid TD303-5 | ecosystem: Host-associated > Plants > Roots > Endosphere | place: USA: Tennessee... | reverse complement strand
GGTTTCTCGGCGCTGCCTGCGATGGTGGTCGGCACTGAGCTCATCGCCACGGTCCACACACGCCTTGCACGCGCGTTGCAGCCGGCCTGGCCGATCGAGCTGCGCCCGCCGCCGCTACCGATCACGGCAATGGAGCAGGGGCTGCAGTGGCACAAGTACCGCGCGCAAGATCCGGGGCTGGTGTGGTTGCGCGGGCTTCTCAGGAGGGCAGTAGCGCGGATGGATGCCAGGCCGGATTAGGTCCCCTCGGGGATTCGCCACTCGGCGCCAAGGCGGGCCATCGTAGACCTGCTTATTGGCCATTGCGACAAGTCGCGTACGTGCCCCCAACGTGCCCCCAGTCCGAGTTGGCTCTCAACGGACGCTGGGGAATGCCAGAAACGAAAATGCCCCGGTGTACGGGGCATTCGTGAGGTTCAGCGAACGTCCTTGGACGTTGATGGAGGGTTGGTGGCGAGAGCGTCGTCCTACTTCTCCTGTGAGAGCGGGCAAGAGAGCGGCAATGTGCCCCCAAATGTGCCCCATGCCACGTTCGCCAGGCCGGCGCCTCGAAACAACCGAAGTGCTCCGAGTAGTCTAGCTTCGTCCGCGCTGGATCGTCGCCGCGAAGCGACAGAGGTAGCTGCCGTCGCGGCTTGGACGACTTCGTTGAAGCAGTGTGCTGTCGGTCGGGGCGTGTGGGCTGTGCAGCCGCACTCGGCCAGAAGCAGCCGCTCGTCCGTCTGCCCTCAAGCCGACATACCAACCTTGCCAAATGGGATCTCCCCGCCAGCAGCATGTCGGACGAAGTGATCGATCTGCAATGCCGCACGCAGGGCTTACTTTGCTGCCCCCACTCGCAAGCTGGGCGGCGCAAGAACGGCCTCTCCATTCCTTGGTCAGCAGGCGACGATTGCCAGGGTAGTGCCCGTCCTGAACGGCGGCGCTCGATGACAGGTCGGGCGTCAACCGGTCTTCAGTCCCAGAACGATCGGTGAAGCTTCGAGCAGCTTGCGCGACACGATCATCGATTTGGTCACCTCCACGTACTTCAGGAAGTGCGGCGACCGGACGTGCTGCCGATATGCGGCATCGTCCGCGTAGATTTCCAAGAAGCGCAACTGGTTCGGTGCGTCGCTGAGGCTCACCGAGTAGATGGCCAGGACACCCGGCTCGAGCCGGATGGAGTCCGCGATCTCCTGACTCACGGCGGCCTTGTAGGCTTCTAGGTGCGGTGGTGCGATCTCGAGTTCCGCGAGCCGCACGTGCGGATCGGCCAGCAACCGCGGCTTCGTACCCAGCAGCACCGGAGTCGCGTCGTGCAGCCTGCGTTGCCGGATCATGCCCTGCGTGCTGGAGCGGAACCGCTGGAAGTGCGGCGCATCCAGGTGCGACCGGTAGGCCTGCTCGTCGACGTAGATCTCCAGCACGCGGATGCGTGTGGGATCGTCCTTCTCCGCGACGGCGTGCATCGCGAGCATTCCCCGCTCGGCCGCCAATGCCGCCTGGATGTGCTCCTGCGCTGCGGCGCGAAAGGCTTCGACCTGTGCAGCGTCGATCTCGAGCTCGGCGAGCCGCACCACCGGGCCGCTCGGGGTCTGTGCCATGGCAGTTCCTTGCACGTATGCGGCGCCCCACGCCGAGCCGAGCAGGAAGGCGCGCCGCTGACTCATGGCCGATGCAAGCGTCAGAGTCCCAGCAGGCACTCGGCATTGCCGTGCGCGATGAGGGCCTTCTCCACCTCGCTGACAGGCAGGGCGTCGAGGAAGGCGCGTGCACCGTCCAGGCTCTGGTAGGGGTAGTCGATGGAGTACAGGATGCGTTGCGCCCCCATCAGCGCGTGGATGAACTGGAAGTGTGGCATCGTCAGCATGCCGCTTGGCGACACGAACACGTGCTCGCGATAGGTCTGCACGATCGGCCGTCGCAGCCTCGACGCTTCCTGCGGGATCGAGTCTTCCAGCCGCTGCAGGAAGAAGGGCACCATCTCGCCCCAGTGACCGCTGATCACCTGCAGCCGCGGATGGCGGTCGAACACGCCGGCCAGCAGCATGCGAACGACCTGGATGCCGGCTTCGTTGTGCCAGCCCCAGGCGAACATCGAAAGCCGCGCCGACAGTTCCCTCTCGAACCCACCGTAGTAGGACGCCTGCACGGCGGGCAGCGGCAGGCCCGGATGCACGTACAGCGGCACGCCGAGCGCGTCCAGCGCCGCAAGAGTGGGCTCGTAGCGCTGGTCATCGAGGAACGTCTCACCGGGGCGGCCGTTGATGAGCGCGCCCTTGAATCCCAGTTGCTTCACCGCCCGCTCCAGTTCCCGGGCGGCGGCCTCGGGCGCCTGCCAGGGCAGCGTCGCAAAGCCCGCAAAGCGGCCGGGATGCGCCTGGATGGCGTCAGCCAGCTTGTCGTTGGCGGCGGCGTTGAGGCCGATGGCCTGCGCCGCCGGCAGCAGTTGCGGAAAGCCGCCGTAGGACAACACCTGCGTGTCGATGCCGGCTGCGTCCATGTCGGCCACGCGTGCTGCGCCCATGTCCAACGCCTTGCGAGCAGACTCCAGCGGTGCGATCACGCGCGGGCGGCCAGGGTCGGCCACCTGGCGGCCATCGATCACGCGGCTGCCCCAGTCTCGCAGGTACGGGGCCTGCGCTGCCAGGTCTTGCGTCGCGGCGCCGATGGCCGGATCGAGCACGTGCTCTTCGACGCAAATCAGCTTCATGGAGGACGTGTGAGTCAAGGCGCCGTTCAGGCCAGCAGGGCGTCGCGCAGCGCCAGCCCCAGGCTCGCCGCGGACTGTGGGTTCTGGCCCGTGATGAGGCGGCCATCGACGACGACATTGTCGGACCAATTGGGCGAGTCCTGGTGATGTGCCCCGCGTTCATTGAGTTTCGTCGCCAGCAGGAAGGGCACGACGTGGGTGGACTGCACTTCCTCCTCCTCTCCATTGGTGAACGCCGCCAACTTCTTGCCCGCCACCAGCAGGCTGCCGTCCGCGCGGCGCGCGTTCACCAAGGCCGCAGGGCCGTGGCAGACCGCCGAGACGATGCCGCCCGCGGCATCGATCTCACGGATGGCTTTCTGCGCGGCGGCGCTGTCCGGGAAGTCCCACATCGTGCCGTGGCCGCCGGCGAAGAAGATGGCCGAATAACGCGAGGGGTCCACGTCGTCGATGCGCATGGTGTTCGCGATGGCGTGGCGGAACGCCGGGTCGGCCCAGTAATGCGCGATGACTGGGTCCTTCATATCCTCGAGCCCGTCCAGCGGAGCGTTGCCGCCCTGGATGGAGGCGAACTCGACCTTGATGCCGGCCTGGTGGAGCTTTTCCAGGGGGTGAGTCACTTCGGCGAGGTTGTAGCCGGTGGGAATGCCGGTGGCGCCCTTCACCGCGCAGCTGGTGACGACGAAGAGGACGGGCTTGATGTCGGAGGCTTGCTTGGTCATGTCGGGATGAGAAAGTCGTTGGATCTAGAACTGGCCGAAGAAGGACGCCAGCTTCGGGACGGCCTGGTCGACGTAGGCCGGCACGTCGTACAGCGCCACGTGGGTGGCTCCTTCGACGATGAACAGCTCCTTCGGTCCCTTCGATAGCGCGTGCGCCTGTTCGCTGTAGATGCGGGTGTCGGCGTTGCTGCCGGCAATCAGGAGCAGCGGCTGGGTCAGCAGGTCCGGGATGAGGTGGAAGGTCGAGAAGGCCAGCATCTTGTCGAGGCTCGTCATCAGGAAGCGGCCCTTCGAGTTGGGGTGCTGTCCCCGGGGCGTCCTGTAGTAGTCGTACGCCTGTCTGAGCATGGTCGGCGTGTTGTCGTCCATGTCTTCCAGCCGCTCGGGAACGAAGGGCGCGTACATCGGCTCGGCACCCCTGGCCTGTGCCGTGCGCTGCTGTGCGGCTGCTTCCAACGTCCCGATGAGTTGGGCCTGAGGGATCGCGCGCCCGAAGAAGGTTCTGGCTGCTTCACCCATCGGGGTGGCGCTGATGCCTGCCACCGCCTTGAAGCGGCGCTCGGTCTGCGCCACCGCGAGGGCATAGCCTCCGCCCGCGCAAATGCCATACACCCCCATCCGCTCCGCGTCGACGTAGGGCAGCGTGGTGAGGAAATCCGCAGCGCAGCGCGCGTCCTCGACTCGCGCGGCCGGGTCTTCCAGCAGCCGGGGTTCACCGCCGCTTGCGCCCTGATAGGACGAGTCGTACACGACGACCACGAAGCCATGAGCCGCGAGCCTCGCCGCATAGAGTCCGACGGTTTGCTCTTTCACACCACCGGCCGGATGCACCCCGACCAGTGCCGGGTACTTCCGGTCTGCCCGGAAGTCGGGCGGCAGGTGCAGGTGCCCCGACAGTTGGATGTCCTTGTTGGCAAACGAAACCGACTCGACCATGGCGTTCTCCGTGTCCTGGACCAGGGGGACCTCACGCCTTGCCGGGCGCGAACAGCAGTTCCCAGTTGACGAAGGGCCCCAGCGGAATCACGTCCCAATCGATGAGCGCCGCCTCGGCCAGGGGAAAGCCGCGAAGCGCCTGCTTCGCGGCTTCCGCCGAATCGGCCTCCGCGATGAAGGCGACGCCAGGTCTGTCCTGGCGGAAGTACATCTCGCGCAGGATGCCGCTCTTGTAAAGCGTCCACGCATGTCGCGCTTCGTTGACCAAGTGCGGCTGGTACTTGTCCATCGTGGCGCCGGGCCGGGGAATATCGAGGCAGAGGAATTTCATGTGGAGTTCCGGGTTGGGGCGTCCAATGACGCCATGTCGATGACGAAGCGGTACTTGACGTCGCCCTTGAGCATGCGGTCGTAGGCGAGGTCGATCTGATGGATAGGGATCAGCTCGATGTCGGACGCGATGCCGCGAGCACCGCAGAAGTCCAGCATCTGCTGGGTCTCCTCGACGCCCCCGATGAAGGAACCGGCGAGAGCGCGCCGTCCGAACACCAGTGGGCCGGTGTTGACCGGCTCGGCGAGGGGCCCCATGTACCCCACGAGCACCAGGGCGCCGTCGAAATGCAGTGCCGGCAGATAGCTCGAGGTCGGGTGGTCGTAGGGCACCGTGTCGACGATCAGGTCGAACCGGCCGCTTGAAGCGGCCATCTGCGACGGGTCGGTCGAGAGCACGACGTGGTCGGCGCCCAGGCGCCGCGCGTCGCGCTCCTTGCCGGGTGAGCGCGTGAACAGCGTGACGTCCGCGCCCAGGCCCTTGGCCAGCTTCAAGGCCATGTGGCCCAGCCCGCCGAGGCCCACCACACCGACCTTGCTGCCCGGGCCGATCTTCCACCGCTGCAATGGCGACCATGTCGTGATGCCGGCGCACAGCAGCGGCGCTGCACCCGCGGGGTCCAGACCCTCCGGCACGCGCAGGACGAAACGGTCCGAGACCACGATGCGCTGCGAGTAGCCGCCGAAGGTGCGGGTGCGATCGTGCCGGTCGATGCTGCCGTAGGTGAAGACGGGGCCTTGCTCGCAATGCTGCTCATGCCCGCTCGCACAGGCGCCGCATTGCCGACATGAATCGACCATGCATCCGACGCCAACGGTGTCGCCGAGCCTGAAGCGCTTGACGTCAGGACCGACCGCCGAGACACGACCGATGATCTCGTGCCCGGGCACGATGGGATACGTGGTCGCGCCAAAGTGGTTGCGGGCCAAGTGCAGATCCGTGTGGCAGACACCGCAGTACAGGATGTCGATCACCACGTCATCGGCCCGAGGCTCCCTTCTCTCGAACTCGTACGGCGCCAAAGGCGCTGTGGCGGCGTGGGCGGCGTAGCCGTTGACCTTCATGGCGGTGGCTCCCGGTCGTCAGCGTGCGCGCAACCGAATGGCGGTGGTGGCCACCCGCCGGCCCAGGTAGGCCGCCGTCTTCAGATCGCTCTCGATGGGCGACAGGTCGGGTCCCTCGTCGCCGTTGGACTGCGCCATCGCGCCAAGCCAACTGCCCAGCCGGTTCAGTTCGTGGACGCTGCCCTTGCTCGTGGCATTGCCTGGCTTCAGGTCCAGGCCCACCCAGATCATTCCGTGCTGGGCAGCGAAGAGGGCCATGGACATCAGCGAACTCAGCTTGTCACCGTGCTGCGCGCCGGAGTTCGTGAAGCCCGCGGCGATCTTGTCGCGCCACTTCATGTCGTTCCAGACCGGCTTCGTCGAGTCCTCGAAGAAGCGCTTCATGCGCGAGCTGAGGGAACCGTTGTAGGTTGGTGCACCGAAGATGATGGCGTCGCTGGCTTCCAGCCTGCTCCAAGGGATCGGGCCATCGGCAACGGCGATCAGATCGGCCTCGACGCCTGCGACATCGCGGACGCCTTCAGCCACCGAATGTGCCTGCTTCGCGGTGTGTCCATAGCCACTGTCGAAGATGACCGAAACCAACATGTACTGCGTCCTGCTTTTGGGAGTGCTGAATGGGCGGCATTCTGGTGAGGGTGGTTCGCGACGGGAACCCGTGGCCCGGTTGATCGACTCTCAACCTGACGTTAAGAATCGCAGGCATGGGAACGGGAGTTCCGGTCACACAATGCCGTGGTCTTGGGGGACGTCGTGGATTCATCGCAGCGCGTACGCGCCATCCTTTCCTTCGTGCAGGTCGCCGACACGGGCAGCTTCGCGGCTGCGGCCCGCGTGTTGGGGATCAGTTCGGCGGCGGTGAGCAAGAACGTCGCCGGCCTGGAGCAGGCGCTTGGCGTGCGTCTGATGAACCGCACGACGCGCACCCTGAGCCTGACCGGAGAAGGATCGGCATTCCTGCAACAGGCCCGCGTCGCGCTTCAGGCGCTGGACGCGGCCATCGATACGGTGGCGGCTCAGCGTGCCGATACCAGCGGGCGGGTGCGCATCTCGACGAGTGCCGCATTCGGACGGCAGCAATTGATGCCGGCGTTGCCCAGCCTGCAGGAACGCCACCCGGGCTTGTGCATCGAAGTGGACTTCGACGACCGGGTCGTCGATCTCGTCCGTGATGGCTACGACCTGGCCATTCGTGGTGGGAACATCGTCGATTCGGCCTTGGTCTCGCGCCCGATCTGCAGGCTCAATGTCGTCCTTGTCGCGTCACCCCATTACCTGGCAGCGCACGGCATCCCGCGTTCACCGGACGATCTCGCCCGGCACCGCCTGATTGCCCGGCGCTTCCTGGCCGGAAAGGTGTCGCCGTGGATGTTTCGGGCCGGCGACGGCAGCAGGACGATGCTGGACCCCACGGCGACCGCCGTGCTGAACTTGTCGGCTCCCGAAACCGTGGCCGAAGCAGCCTGCGCCGGCATGGGCGTGGCGCAGGTGGGTGTTCATCACGCATGGTCCTACCTGGTGAACGGTGCCTTGAAGGTCGTCCTTCATGACTGGCACGACCCCGGCAGCTATGAAATGGTGATGCAGTATCCACATCGCGCCTTGATGGCGCCGAGGGTGCGCGTGACGCTGGAACACCTGCTCGGCACGTTTGCGCGTGACGAGTCTTTGCACGTGCCGCTTGAAAGCCTCAAGGCCCATGTCGCATAGACCGTTTGTCCGCAGGGCGGACGACATCGGCGAGGGCGGCGAGTCTTCTCCCGTGGCGTTGCCGCCGCCGCTCACGATCAAACGTCACATGAGCGGACGACAGATACACGAAGAAGAGCGTGCGTCGACGCCACTCGAGCTCCTGTTCGACCTGACGGCCGTAGTCGCCGTGGCGGCAGCAGCAACGCGCCTGCACCACGGCCTTGCGGCGGGCGAGATGCAGGAAGCGATGGTCGACTTCATCCAGGCGTTCTTCGTCGTCTGGTGGCCCTGGATGAGCTACACGTGGTTTGCCAGCGCCTACGACACGGACGACGTGCCATTTCGCCTCGCCACCCTCGTCCAGATGATCGGCGTGCTGCTGATTGCCATAGGCATTCCGCAGGAAGCTGGAGGCGGTGCGGCAGGCATCGTCGGCTTCTTCCTCATGCGTGCGACGCTCGTCGTCCAGTGGTGCCGGGCTGCGTCGGAGCACGCCGAGCGCCGTCATACCTGCCTTCGCTATGCGGTCGCCATCGGTTTGCTGCAGCTGCTCTGGCTGGCGCGTGCGGGCTGGTTGCCTGCGTCATGGCATTTGCACTCCTTCGCGGTGCTGGCGATCTGCGAGCTGGCCGTGCCGGTGTGGGCGGCGCGCGCCGGTGAAACGCCATGGCATGCGCACCATGTGGCCGAACGCTACGGCCTGTTCACGATCATCCTGCTGGGCGAATGCATGGTCGCTTCAGCCAACGCGATCTCGAGCGCACTGGCTACCGGGGGCTGGTCCCTCGATCTGGCGGTGGCGTCGGTGTCCATCATCGGCTTGATCATGGGCCTGTGGTGGGCCTACTTCCTGATTCCGTTCGCCCAGGTGCTCCAGCTGCACCGCGAGCGCGGTTTCCTATGGGGCTACGGTCATGCGCTCGTCTTCATCACGCTCGCCGCCCTCGGTGGCGTCCTGGAGGTGGTGGCCGATGCGCTCAAGGGCGGCGCAGCCCATGTGGCCACGGCTCATGTACGGGCTGGTGCGGTTCCCGACGTGGCACTCCCGGACTTCGCGATGGGCATGGTGGCTGCAACGGTCGGCGTGTTCTTCGCTGCACTGTGGTGGCTGGGAGGGCAGTCCACCCGACGACAGGCCCGCAACCCGAAATATGTTCTTCCAGTCCTTCTCGCATGCGTTGCCGCGTGGTTCCTTGTCCACCGAGGCCTGCCTCTGCCCTGGGGTCTGCTGACGGTAGCAGTCGGGCCCGTGGCGCTCATTGGCTGGGTCACGCGTGACAGGCTGCGGCGGCCGGAGCACTTTGCGGTGCGCTGAGCGGGCTGAAGCACGAGGCGCAGACGCATCACTTCAAGGAGTTGACGATGACCTCGAACCCGAACCCGAACCCGAACCTGAACAACGGCAACGCACAACGAGCCATCGGTGACATTGCGCCCAAGCTGGCACAGCTCACCGACGATGTCTTGTTCTCGGACGTCTGGGAGCGCGCCGAGTTGTCCAAACGGGATCGAAGCCTTGCCACCTGCGCCGCTTTGATCGCGTTGGGGAAGACCGAGCAGATGAGCTTTCACGTGCCCTTCGCGTTGCGCAACGGCGTCACCAAAGAGGAACTGGTGGAACTGACCACGCACCTTGCCTTCTACGCCGGCTGGCCGAACGCTATGTCGGCGGTTGGCCAGCTGCGCCATTTGCTCGATGAGGGAAGCACCGGAAGCCGATGAGGTTTCACCGCGAGCGCCGACGGACGGGAGCCGGTTAGGGCGAAGGTCCGGTATGCCGAACGGCGACCTTCCGGTGTGGGTCGGTTTCCACCGGCCATCGGTGCGCGAGCAGTGGCTGCTCAAAAGCACATTGCAGACCTTCGTCCGCGAACGGCCGCTGTGGTCTGGCCTTGCTGTCATTCGACTAGTGCTGCTGTCTGACGGTGGGCGGCCATGTGCTGACCGTGACGACCGTCAGCAATCTGGTTGGGCGATGTGCCGTGCCCTCGCCGGCCGAGTGCTCAGGCCACGCTTTTGGCCAGGAACCTGACTTCAACCGACAGTCCCCTCAGCAATTCCGACTTCGCCACACGCACGACGGCTCGGTGTACGGCCGCTATGCGACGTGCAATGGACCAGCCCAACCCGCTCCCGTCCTGCCCACTTCCGACAACCCGGAAGAACCGCTCGCCGATGCGCGCCATATTGGCCGACGACATGCCAGGGCCACTGTCCTCAACGGATAGCCGGACCGCGCCGTGCTCGTTCGAGACTGTGATCTTCACGCTCGCACCCGAGGGGCTGTACCGAATCGCGTTATCGACCAGATTGCGGATCATCACCGCAAGCAGCGCGGCGTCTCCTTGCACCGTACACGGATTGCCGGCGTCGACCTCGATGGTCTGCTGCTTGCTCAGTGCAAGGGGAGCCACATCTGCAACAACCTGTCGGGCCAACGCCGCCAGGTCGACGGCAACAAGCGCATGCTCCGCGCCGGATTCGAGCCTGGACAAGGTCAGCAGCTGTTCGACCAGACGCGTGGCTCGGTCGCATCCCTGCAGCGTCGCATGCAGTGCATGGGTCCGTTCGGATTCCGCTGTCGCGCCCAGTGCAACCTGCGCCTGTGCGCGGATGCCTGCGATCGGCGTTCGCAACTCGTGCGCAGCGTCCGCGGTGAAGCGGCGCTCCGACTCCAGCAGTTCGGCGATTCGCCTGAACAGGCCGTTCAAGGCATCGAGCATCGGAGCCATCTCCGACGGCGCACCGTTCACAGCGATCGGCTGCAGGGCCTGCGGGCTTCTCCGTGCGAGCGCGCGCCCCAGAAGCCGCAGGGGTGCCACGCCCTGGCGCACTGCCAACCAGGCCGCCAAGGCCAGCAGAGGTACCGCAAACAGCATCGGGCCCAACGAGCTTCGCAGCACGGCCCACAGGATGGAGTTCCGTGATTCGACCTGCTCACCCACGAAGACCTGCACGTCTCGCTCGCGCCCGTGGGTGGCGAAGACGCGCCACGTCGTACCACCGATCACGATGGTCTTGAATCCGTCGACGACGCGTCCTTCGAATTCGAGCATCGGCTCGGCCGGCGCATTGGACGAACGCAGCGCCAACTTGCCTTCATGAAAGACCTGAAACGCTACCTTCGGCGCGTAGCGGTGCAGCGTTGGCGCATCGACCCGGTGATCGTCTTCGATCTCGCCCGCCTGCTGGACCACGAGCAACGCCGCGGCCTGCGCCAGATGGCTGTCGAGCAGCTCATCGAGCTCGTGGCGCACGTCGATCCAGGTCAACCTGGCGGTCACGAGCAAGGCGCTCACGACCAGTCCGAGCACCAACATCAGCAGCCGGCCCTGCAGCGAGCGAGGCAGTCTCATGGCGACTTCATGGCGACCTAGGGAGCTCGCGTCCCAGCACGTAGCCCACGCCACGCACGGTCTGGATC